>Ga0070665_100005346_pt1 | contig 13262 bp, 11 predicted proteins | sample KBSS13metaG_FD_65862 | JGI IMG/M metagenome (GOLD analysis project Ga0070665, IMG submission 65862) | Switchgrass rhizosphere microbial communities from Kellogg Biological Station, Michigan, USA - KBS S1-3 metaG | ecosystem: Host-associated > Plants > Roots > Rhizosphere > Soil ... | reverse complement strand
TCGCCAGCTCCTCGTCGTCGGGCAGCCCCTCCAGGTCGCGGTCGAGAGCGCCGCGTGTCTCCAGGGTGTGGATGACGGCGATATGCCCGTCGAGGAGGTGCGTGGCGTCGTGATGCTCGAGCGACAGCGCGAGGGCCTGCGCGCGGTTCGCCTCGATGACGCGCTCGCCGACGGCGTCGCGCATCACGGCCAGGAGCGCGTCCCGGTCGGCGGCGGCGAGCGACCCGTCCTCGATGGCGCCGTGCAGGAGGATCTTGATGTTGACCTCGTGGTCGGAGCAGTTCACGCCGCCCGCGTTGTCGATCGCGTCCGTGAAGATGCGGCCGCCGTTCAGCGCGTACTCGACGCGGCCGAGCTGGGTGAAGCCGAGGTTGCCGCCCTCGCCGACGACGCGACAGCGCAGCTCGTCGCCGTCGACGCGCACGCCGTCGTTCGAGCGGTCGCCCGCCTCGGCATGCGTCTCCTCGGAGTGCTTCACGTAGGTGCCGACCCCGCCGCTCCACAGCAGGTCGACCGGCGCGCACAGGATCGCCTGGATGAGCTCGTTCGGCGGCAGCGACTCCGCGTCGATGCCGAGCGCGCGGCGCGCCTCGGGCGACACGGGGATCGCCTTCGCCGTGCGCGGGAAGACACCGCCGCCCGCGGAGATGAGCGAGCGGTCGTAGTCGTCCCAGGTCGAGCGCGCGAGCCCGAACAGCCGCTCGCGCTCGGCGAACCCAGCGGCGGCGTCGGGATCCGGGTCGAGGAAGACGTGCCGGTGGTCGAACGCCGCGACGAGCCGGATGTGACTGCTGAGCAGCATCCCGTTGCCGAACACGTCGCCCGACATGTCGCCGATCCCGACGACCGTGATCTCCTCGTTGGCGACGTCGATGCCCAGCCCGCGGAAGTGGCGCCGCACGGACTCCCACGCGCCGCGCGCGGTGATCCCCATCCGCTTGTGGTCGTAGCCGGCCGACCCGCCCGACGCGAACGCGTCCCCGAGCCAGAAGCCGCGCCGGACCGCGATCTCGTTCGCCACGTCGGAGAACGTCGCCGTGCCCTTGTCCGCCGCCACGACGAGATACGCATCGTCACCGTCGCGGCGCACCACGCCCTCGGGCGGGACGATCCGGCCCTCCACGACGTTGTCGGTGACGTCGAGCAGCGCGCCCACGAACGTGCGGTAGGCGTCGACGACCTCGCCCGTCTTCACCACGAACCCGCCCTTGGCGCCGACGGGGACGATGAGCGCGTTCTTGACCATCTGCGCCTTCATCAGCCCGAGGATCTCGGTGCGGAAGTCCTCGTGGCGGTCCGACCAGCGCAGGCCGCCGCGGGCGATGGGCCCGCCGCGCAGGTGCACGCCCTCGGTGGCCTGCGAGTAGACGAAGACCTCGACCCACGGCCGCGGCTGCGGCAGCAGCGCGATCGCCGAGGAGTCGAGCTTGAGCGCCAGCGTGTCGGTGCCCAGCCAGTGGTTGGTCCGCAGGACCGCCCGCACCACCGTGAGATACAGGGTCAGGATGCGGTCCTCGTCGAGACTCGCGACCGCCTCGATCCCGGTGACGATCCGTGCGTCGAGCTCCTCGGCGCGCGCCGGGTCCGCGCGCTCGGGATCCAGCCGCGCCTCGAACAGCTCGACGAGCATCCCCGCGATGTCGGGGTGCGCGAGCAGCGTCGACATGAGGTAGCGGTCGCTGAACGTCGTGCCGCCCTGGCGCAGGTAGCGCGTGATGGTGCGCAGCACGATCGTGTCTCGCCACCCCAGGCCCGCGCCGAGGATGAGCCCGTTGATGCGGTCGCTCGCGAGCCGGCCGGTCAGCGCGCGCCAGAGCACGTCCTCGAAGGCCTGGCGTACGTCGTCGCCGATCTCGGCGTCCACGACCGGATCCAGTCCGAAGTCCGAGATGTGCGTGACCGGGGCGTCGACCGGCGTGATCTCGTACGGCCGCTCGTCGCGGACCCGCACGCCCATGTGCTCGAGGATGGGGACGATGTCCGAGAGCTCGAGCGCCGCCTTCCACGTCAGCACCCGGCAGCGCAGGCCGTCGACGCTGCGGTAGAGCCGGACATCGAGCCCGCCCGTCCGGTAGAGGTCGTCGATCGAGCGGATGTCCCGCACGGCCTGGGCGACCGGGTTGTCGGCGCGGTACACGACCGGGAACGCCGTCGCGTAGCGCCGCCAGTCGTCGGCGCCGCCGCCACCCGGCCCCCCGCGCAGCGCGAGGCGCAGGTCGTCGGTCCAGCTGCGGGTCGCCTCCGAGATCCGCTCCTCGATCTCCCAGACGTCGATCTCGGGGAGGTCGCCGGGCTCCGTCGTGATGACGATGTGCAGCCGCACGAGCACCGACTCGGTGAGCCGCAGGTCGAAGTCCGTCCCGGTCCCGTCGACCGCGCCGCGCAGAATCTCCTGGATCTTCACCCGGTTGTCGGTGTGGAAGCGCTCGCGGGGCAGGTAGACGAGGAAGGAGACGAAGCGCTCGAACTCGTCGCGGCGCGCGAACACGCGCACGAACTGGCGCTCGCCGAGGCCGAGGATCCCGATCACGTGGTCGAAGAGCGTCGCCTCGTCGATCTGGAAGAGCTCGTCGCGCGGGTACGAGTCGAGGATCTCCAACAGCGCCTTCTCGTCGTGGCCGCCAGGGGGCAGCGCGGCCCGCTCGAGCACCTGGCGCGCCTTGCGCCGCACGATCGGGACGTCCGTGACGTCGGCCTTGTACGCGCGCCCGGTCAGCAGGCCGAGCAGGCGGCGCTCGCCGATCACGCGGCCCTGCTCGTCGAAGCGCTTGACCCCGATGTAGTCCATGGGCACGGGCCGGTGCACGGTGGACCGCGCGTTGGACTTCGTGAGCGTCAGCGTGCGGGGGAGGTGCGCGATCGAGCGGATCCTCTGCGGCAGCCGCGCGAACGCGCCCGATCGCTGCTGCCCCGTGCGTCGCAGGATCCCCAGCCCGGTGCCGTCGACGGGGAGGAGCGCGACGTCCTCGCCCGCGTGCATGAGCGTGTACTCGCGGTAGCCGAGGAAGAGGAAGTGCCCGTCGGCGAGCCAGTCGAGCAGTGCACCCGCCTCGGCGACCTCCTCGCTCGAGACCGCGCCGCCCGTCTCGTCGAGTCCGTCGCGCAGCTCGCGTGTGCGCTCCACCATCTTCGGCCAGTCCTCGACCGCGTTGCGGACGTCCCCGAGCACGCCGACGACCTCGTCGCGGATGTCGTCGAGGACCCCGCTCCCGTCGCGGCGGTCGATCTCCACGTGCATGAGCGACTGGCCCGCGACGACGGGGTGCACGAGCAGCAGCACGTCGCACCCGAGCCGCTGCAGCCCCATGCGGACGGAGTCGACGAGGAACGGCATGTCGTCGGACACGACCTGGACGACGGTGTGGGGCGAGCGCCAGCCGTGCTCGGCCTCGGTGGGCACGAAGGCGCGCACCGTCGGTGCTCCCGGGGCACGCGTCCGTGCGAGGCGCCACAGGGAGAGGGCAGCACCTGTCAGCTCGGGCACGCCATGGGCGCGGAGGTCCTCCTCGGGGACCCAGCGGTACAGCTGGCGGGCGAAGTCCTCCGCGTCGTCGGCCTCGTCCTCGGGCGCGAGAAGACGCACCCGCGCGTAGACGGCGGACAGCTGACCCGGGTCACGCCCCTCCTGGAGCAAGGACACGGCGCGATCGTAACCATGACCCCGGAGGTAGGCGCGGCTTCTCAGACTAGGTGTTACAAAGGCGTCACAAAGTCCGATCTTCCGCTATGTTCCCTCCCGTCACCCGGGTGCAGTCGCCCGGCCGGGGTCAGCCGGAGCACCTGAGCGGTGACACCTCGACGCATGCCTTCCTCCGAGCAGCCACACTTCCCGGGCGATGAGCCCACCCCCGAAACCCCCGGTCATCCGGGGGCGGTCGTGATGGGCCGATGATCGCCCTCCGCAACCTCGACCTCGTCCTGCTCGCGATCGCGCTGCCGATCTTCCTGGTCGCGGGATGGCCCATCGGCGGCTGGATCACCGCGGCCGGCATCTGGGCCATGTGGCGGGGCATCGGCTGGTACTCCGACAAGAAGGCCGCCGAGGCGACGGACCCCAGGCGCGTCGTCGGCATCGCGACCGGCTCGATGATCGGTCGTGGGTGGCTCATGGCGCTGATCCTGGTATCAGTTGGGCTCCTCACGGAGGACGAGGTGGGTCTGTCCGCCGCCGTGCTGTCCGTCGTCCTGTTCACAGCCTGGTTCACCACGAAGATGATCCTGCGTCCGTTCGAGCCGGGATCCAGCGGCCCTGGAGAGGTCCAAACCCCATGAGCACACGCATCAAGGTCTTCGCTTCGATCGGTGGCGTGCTCGTGCTCGCGGGGATCGTCGGCGCGCTCGCCGGCTCGGCCGGCCGCAACGAGGCGTTCCAGCCGCAGGAGGAGTTCAAGCTCGAGGACTGGGTCGGCATCCACCTCGCCGGCGTCAACCTCTCGATCACCCGCGCGGTGCTCTACCTCGCGATCGCGGCGGTGCTCACGACGTTCAGCATGCTCTACATCGCGCGCCGGATGCAGCAGCGGCCCAACCGCGTGCAGACCGCGGTCGAGACGCTCTACCTGCTCATGCGCGACAACATCACGCGCGGCAACATGGACGACGCGATGGCGCGGAAGTGGTTCCCGTTCATCGGGACGCTCTTCCTGTTCATCTGGTTCTCCAACCTCATCGGCTACATCCCGCTGCCGACGAACACGCACGCGACCTTCGACGTGTTCGGGATCGCGGTACCGCAGTTCGCGATCTACGCGGCGACGGCGAACATCGCGATCCCGCTCGCCCTCACGCTCGTCGTGTGGTTCTCGTACCACATCGCCGGCATCAGGGCCCAGGGCTTCCGCAAGTACTTCGCGAGCTGGATCCCGGCCGGGACGCCGCACGCGATGCGCCCGATCCTGTTCGTCATCGAGGCGATCTCGCACGTCGTCCGCATCATCAGCCTCAGCGTCCGACTGTTCGCCAACATCCTCGCCGGCCACCTGCTCATCCTGTTCATGGGCGGCGGCCTCGTGGTCATCCTCGGCATCGCTGCGCTCGGCGTCATCACGCTGCCGATCGCGGTCGCGTTCTTCATCTTCGAGGTCGGCCTGGTGGCGACCCTGCAGGCGTTCATCTTCGCCACCCTCACGGCGATCTACCTCGGCGGCGCAGTCGCCGAGAACCACTAAGAGAGGAGCACAACGCAAGTGAGTCTCACCGCGCAAATCGTCCCGGTCCTCGCGCAGGCAGGTACCACGGGTGACGTCGAGGCGGGCATGAAGGCCATCGCCCTCGGCGTGGGTGCCGGACTGGGCACCATCGGACCGGGCATCGGCGTCGGCTTCATCTTCGGCAAGGTCATCGAGTCGGTGACCCGTCAGCCCGAGATGCGCGACGAGATCACCTCGATCCAGTGGCTCGGGTTCGCCCTGACCGAGGCGATCGTGTTCTACGCCTTCATCTTCGGCCTGATCGCGTTCTTCCTCTGATGCCACTCCTGGCCGCCACGAGCGAGGAGGGGGGAGGCTCCTTCCTCGTCACGCCGAACGTCGGGCTGATGATCTGGACGCTGCTGGCGTTCGGCATCACCCTCTGGATCCTGTGGAAGCTCGCCTTCCCGCGGATCGGTGAGGCGCTCGACCGGCGGCAGCGGGTCATCGAGGAGTCGATCGACACCGCCGAGCGCACGAAGGCCGAGGCCGACGAGCTGCTCCAGGAGTACCGCGAGCGCCTGAAGGAGGCGCGCGAGCAGGCCGACGAGATCGTCGCCCGCGCGCGCAAGGCCGGCGACAACCTGGAGTCCGAGTCCAAGGTGGACGCCCTGCGTCAGCGCGAGGAGCTCATGGAGCAGACCAAGCGCGACATCGAGGCGGAGACCCGCCGCGCGATCCAGGAGATCCGCAACGAGGTCGCCGACCTCACCGTGCTGGCGACCGAGAAGGTCACCCGCAAGACCCTGACCGACGACGACCAGCGCCGACTGGTCGAAGAGGCCCTCGGCGAACTGGACTTCGACCAGCTCTCCGGGGACGCACGCAGGAACTGACCCATGGAAGAGATCGCCGAGGTCTACGCACGCGCGCTGTTCGAGGTCGCGGAGGAGCAGGACAAGCTCGACGTCGTCCGCGAGCAGCTGGGCGCGTTCTCCGACGCGCTCGGCGAGGACCGCGAGCTGTCCGTGTTCTTCTTCTCGCCCTACTTCTCCACGCAGGAGAAGCAGGACGGCCTCGGCCGCGTCCTCGTCGACGCGGACGAGGCGATCGTGAACTTCCTCGAGCTCCTCATCGAGAAGCACCGCATGCCCGTCCTGTTCCGCATCCGCCGCGAGTACGACGTGATGTGGGAGCGCGAGAACAAGATCCTCCCGGTCGAGATCACGTCGGCGATCGCGCTCGACGAATCGACCGTGAAGGGCATCGGCGACCGCATCGGCGAGGAGACCGGCCAGAAGGTCGAGCTCACCGCCCGCGTCGAGCCGGAGATCCTCGGCGGTGTCGTCCTGCGCGTCGGCAACCAGATCCTCGACGCGTCCATCCGCAACCGCCTCGAGCGCCTGCGACAGCAGGTCGCCAAGGGCTCCGCCTGACGCGCGCAAGCTTTCCCCCCTAGGAGACACTGAGACAGCCCATGCAGATCAAGCCCGACGAGATCACCTCCATCCTCAAGAGCCGCATCGAGGGGCTCGACGAGGGATCGGCCGAGCTGACCGAGGTCGGCACCGTCCTCTCCGTGGGCGACGGCATCGCGCGCATCCACGGCCTCGAGAACTGCATGTCGTTCGAGATGCTCGAGTTCCCGCACGGCGTGCGCGGCCTGGCGCTGAACCTCGAGTCCGACAACGTGGGCGCGGTGCTCTTCGGCGACTGGGAGCACGTCGTCGAGGGCGACACCGTCAAGCGCACGAACCAGCTCCTCGAGATCCCGGTCGGCGAGGCCCTCCTGGGCCGCATCGTCTCCCCGCTCGGCGAGCCCCTGGACGGCAAGGGCGACATCGAGACGAGCGAGCTGCGCCCGGCCGAGTTCAAGGCTCCGGGCGTCGTGCAGCGTCAGCCGGTCACCGAGCCGCTGCAGACCGGCCTGAAGGCCATCGACTCGATGATCCCGATCGGCCGCGGTCAGCGCGAGCTCATCATCGGCGACCGCCAGACGGGCAAGACGGCGATCGCGATCGACACGATCATCAACAACAAGGACTCCGGCGTCATCTCGGTGTACGTCGCGATCGGCCAGCGCCTGGCGACGGTCGTGCAGCTCGCGGAGACGCTCGCGCAGGCGGGCGCGCTGGACTCCACGATCATCGTCGCCGCCCCGGCCGACGAGGCCGCGCCGATCAAGTTCCTCGCGCCGTACGCCGGCTGCGCGATGGCCGAGCACTTCCTCTACAACGGCAAGGCCGCGCTCATCGCGTACGACGACCTCACGAAGCACGCGTACGCGTACCGCCAGATGTCGCTGCTGCTGCGCCGCCCGCCGGGTCGCGAGGCCTACCCGGGCGACGTCTTCTACCTGCACAGCCGCCTGCTCGAGCGCGCGGTGAAGCTCAACGACGACCTCGGCGGCGGCTCGCTCACCGCGCTGCCGATCATCGAGACGCAGGCCGGCGACGTGTCCGCCTACATCCCGACGAACGTCATCTCGATCACCGACGGCCAGATCTTCCTCGAGCCGTCGCTGTTCTTCTCCGGCGTGCGCCCGGCCATCAACGTCGGCATCTCGGTGTCGCGCGTGGGCGGCAACGCCCAGGTGAAGCCGATGCGCCGCGTCGCGGGCCGCCTGAAGCTCGAGCTCTCGCAGTACCGCGAGCTCGAGGCGTTCGCCCAGTTCGGCTCCGACCTGGACCCCGCGACCCAGCGCACGCTGGCCCGCGGCGAGCGCCTGGTCGCGGCACTGAACCAGAACGAGCGCTCCCCGCTGCCGGTCGCCGAGCAGACGGCGGTCGTCTACGCCGGCACGAACGGCTACCTGGACCGCGTGCTCGTGAGCCGCATCCCCGAGTTCCTCGACGGGCTCAGCCAGCGCCTCCGCGCAGAGAAGGCCGACCTGCTCGAGAAGATCGCGGGCGGCGACTGGGAGGACGCGACGGTCGAGGAGCTGGACGGCGCGATCAAGGAGTACGCGGACGACTTCGGCTACGACCTCGACGAGGACGGCAACCCGACCGACGACGGCGGGGACTCCGAGCGCGTGACCACGCGGGCCCGCGAGGACGTCGAGGAGGCCGACGAGGCCGACGAGACGGAGAAGGAGGCTGCGACCGCGTAATGGCCGCCAGCCAGGCAGACGTCAAGGATCGCATCGCGTCGATCCAGAACATCCGCAAGATCACGCGGGCGATGGAGATGGTGGCCGCGGCGCGCCTGCGCCGGGCCGAGCAGCGCATCGAGGCGCTGCGTCCCTACGCCCGTGCGATCCGGCGGATGACGCGCCAGGCCGCCGAGGCGGCCGGCGCGGAGGTCTCGAGCATGCCGGTGCTGCAGGAGCACGAGACGGTCAACAAGGTCGCCGTGCTGCTCGTGACCGGCGACCGCGGCCTGGCCGGCGCGTTCAACTCGCAGATCATCCGCGCAGGCATGCGCGCCGCCACCGAGCACGAGGGCCAGGGCCGAGAGGTCGTCTTCTCGGCCTCGGGGCGCCGCGGCGTGTCCACGCTCACGTTCCGCGGCCGCGAGATCGCGGGCTCCTACGTCGGCTTCACCGACCGGCCCGCCTACGCCAACGCGCGCGAGATCGCCGAGGACCTCGTCACGGCCTTCATCGACGGCGCGGTCGACGAGGTCGAGATCATCTACAACGGCTACATCTCCCCACTCACGCAGGAGGTCCGTCGCGAGACGCTGCTGCCGCTACAGCACGCGACGATCCTCTCCGAGGACGAGGAGGGCGAGGACCACGGCGAGGACGAGCACGAGGGCGGCGGTCGCGCGCTCGTCGAGTACGAGCCCGACGCGGACGAGATCCTCGGCCGGCTGGTGCCGGAGTACGTCGAGATCTCCGTGTACCGCGCGCTGCTGGAGTCGACCGCGTCCGAGCACGGCGCGCGCATGACAGCCATGCGCAACGCGTCGGAGAACGCCGGGGACATCATCCAGGACCTCACCCTGGAGATGAACCGCGCACGTCAGGCCGAGATCACCCAGGAGATCATGGAAGTCGTCGCCGGCGCCGAGGCGCTGGGCTAGCCAGGAGAACGAGAGAGAATGGCAACAGTCGAGACAGAGCAGCAGGACTCCGGCGGCGGCACGTCCAACGTCGGGCAGATCGAGGAGATCCAGGGGGTCGTCGTCGAGGTCGTCTTCCCGGAGAACCTCCCGGAGATCAACAGCGCCCTCACCGTCGCCCGCGAGGGCCAGGACGACCTCGTCCTCGAGGTGCAGCAGCACCTCGGCGACGACCGCCTCCGCGCGGTCGCCATGGACAGCACCGACGGCCTGGCGCGCGGCGTCGAGGTCGTCGACACGGGCGGTCCCATCACGGTCCCCGTCGGCGATCTCACGCTCGGCCGCATCTTCAACGTCCTGGGCGAGACCATCGACCTGGGCGAGGAGCTCGACGTCAAGGAGCGGTGGCCGATCCACCGGTCCGCCCCGGACGTCGAGGACCTCATCCCGACGCAGGAGATGTTCGAGACCGGCATCAAGGTCGTCGACCTCCTCGCGCCGTACGCCAAGGGCGGCAAGGTCGGCCTCTTCGGCGGCGCCGGCGTGGGCAAGACGGTCCTCATCCAGGAGCTCATCAACAACCTCGCCCAGGAGCACGGCGGCCTGTCCGCCTTCTGCGGCGTCGGCGAGCGCTCCCGCGAGGGCAACGACCTCTGGCTGGAGATGAAGGAGTCGGGCGTCATCGACAAGACGATGCTCGTCTTCGGCCAGATGAACGAGCCCCCCGGCGCGCGCATGCGCGTGGCGCTGACCGGCCTGACGATGGCGGAGTACTTCCGCGACGTCTCCGGCCAGGACGTGCTGCTCTTCATCGACAACATCTTCCGGTTCGTGCAGGCCGGCTCGGAGGTCTCCGCCCTCCTCGGCCGCATGCCCTCCCAGGTCGGCTACCAGCCGACGCTGGAGACGGAGATGGGCCAGCTGCAGGAGCGCATCACCTCCACGCGCAACGGCTCGGTGACCTCGGTGCAGGCGATCTACGTGCCCGCCGACGACCTCACCGACCCGGCGCCCGCGTCGGTGTTCGCGCACCTCAACGCCACGACGGTGCTTTCCCGCTCGATCTCGGAGAAGGGCATCTACCCGGCGGTGGATCCGCTCGACTCGACCTCGACGATCCTCAAGCCGGACGTCGTCGGCGAGGAGCACTACCGGGTCGCGACGCGCGTCAAGGAGATCCTGCAGCGCTACCGCGAGCTGCAGGACATCATCGCCATCCTCGGCATCGACGAGCTCTCCGACGAGGATCGTCTCACGGTCGGCCGCGCGCGGCGCATCGAGCGCTTCCTGTCGCAGCCGTTCCACGTCGCCGAGGCCTTCACGGGCACGCCCGGCCAGTACGTGCCGATCGCCGAGTCCATCCGCGGCTTCAGCGAGATCCTCGAGGGCAAGCACGACGACGTCCCCGAGTCGGCGTTCCTGCTCAAGGGCACGATCGACGACGTGGTCGCCGCCGCCGAGAAGGACAGCTAGTGGCGAAGGACACGTTCACCGCCGAGGTGCTGACCCCCGAGGGGTCGGTCTTCAAGGACGAGGTCGAGATGGTCTCGACCCGGACGACGGTGGGCTCGATCGGCATCCTGGCCAAGCACCAGCCGCTGCTCGGGATGCTCGAGCCGACGGAGCTGCGCCTCTACAAGAGCGAGTCGGAGATCGTCCGGTTCGCCCAGGGCGAGGGCTACGTGCAGGTCTCGCGTGACGGTGTCCTCCTCCTGGTGGAGGAGGCCCTCGACCCCGGCTCGCTGGACACCTCGGACCTCGAGGACCGGCGCCGCAGGGCCGAGGAGGCCGAGCAGGAGGCGGACGAGGACTCCGAGGAGCGCCGCCGGGCGACCCGCGACCGCAAGCGCTGGGAGGCGTTCCTCAAGATCGCGGGCGGCGGGGACTAGCCCGCTGCGGCGCCGCCGCCCCACCCACACCAGCTTCCTGGTCGCGCTCGCAGGTGGCTAGCACCGGTGCTAGCCACCAGCGAGCAAGCGCCGAGAGGGGGTGCGGCCGGGTCGCGGCGCGGAGCGCTCACCGTCGCCGCAACCACTCCGCGAGCAGCGGGTCCACCAACCTGCTCGCGCGGGGGATCCGGATGAGGTGCCCTTGGTCGACCAGGCGGTCCGCAGCGGCGTCGAGCGTCTGGCGGCCCAGGCCGTGCTCGGTCGCGAGCGAGCGGCTCGTGGGCGCGATCCCGTCGGCGGTCGCCGCCAGGACGACGCGCTCCGTGCGGCCGAGCCCCTGCCACAGCGCCTGGTGCGCGGGGCGGGTGCGCTCGAGCGCGTCGTCGACGACCCGCGCCGCGAGCGCCGGCGTCGGCGCCTCGCCGGCGGCCAGCGCGTCGGCCAGCAGGTAGGCGAGCAGCATCGTCCGCTGCGGATGCCCGGCGGCGAACACGGCCAGCTCGCCCAACGCAGGACCCGGGTCCAGGCCCTCGGCCTCGAAGCGGCCGGCGAGGTCGGCGATCGTCTCGTCGGCCGGCAGTGGCCCGATCGTCAGGGGATCGGCCTGGCCGAAGAGCGGGCGCTCGCGGGTGTCGAAGAGCTCGCGCATCATCGACGGCTCCGACCCCGCGTAGACGTACGCGGCGGCGTCGCCGTGGTACTGGATGCGTGAGCGCAGCAGGCCGTCGAGGTCCTTGCGGGCGACGAGCAGATCCTGGAACTCGTCGAACACGACGAGCGTCGCGACCTCGTCGCGGTCCCAGAGCGTCTTCGGGAGGTCGAGCAGGTCGTAGACGACCGCCTCGGCGGTCGGGGTGTCGGGGCTCGGCGGCCGCGGCCCGACGGTGACCCGCGGCCCGGTGGCCGACAGCGACACGCCGAGCCTGGCGAGCAGGCCGCCGAGATGGGAGCGGATCCAGCTGCCGTCGAGGTGCGCGTAGGCCGCGGCGAGCCGGCGGGCGACGTCGGTGAGGTCCGCCACGCGCGAGAAGTCGACGTGCACGGTGCGCCAGCCGGTCTCGCCCAGGCGCGCGGCGTGGGCGAGCACGAGGCTCGTCTTGCCGTAGCGCCGCGGCGCGACGAGGCGGACGCCGACGCGGTCCCCGGCGCGCCGAGCGAGCAGGTCGAGCTCGGCCGCGCGGTCGATGAGGAGCTCCGGGGGGACGGGCCCCTCGAAGGGGAATGGCGTGCCCTGACGAGTTGGTCCCATGACGAGGGACCAGATGGTACTACAAGATGGGACCAGTCAGTCGAGCGACGCCAGCCGGTAGCCGACGCCGCGCACGGTCTGCAGCGCGACGGCGCGATCGCCGAGCTTGCGGCGCAACCCGCTGACCACGACCTCCACGACGTTCGAGCTCCCGCCGGTCCACTCGTGGCCCCACACCTCACGAAGGAGCTCCTCGCGGGTCACGGCGACCCCCTCGCGGCGCTGGAGGTGGCGCAGGACGTCGAGCTCGAGGCGGCTGAGATCGACCGCGTGACCGTCGAGGACGAGCTGTCGGTTCTCGGCGTCGAGGACGGTCTCGGCCTGCAGCTCGCGGCCGACGACGTCGCCCAGCCAGGCGTCGATCGACCCCGACGTCGAGGCGGACGAACCCGAGAGGGGCGAGGACCGCGAGCGCCGCCTCGGGCTCCGGGGCCGGGACGTACAGCCGCCGCAGGCGCGGGCGCAGCTCGAGGTACGCGCGCTTGGTGTCGAGCCACAACGTGGCGATCGCGTGGCGGTCGATGCCGTGGGACCACCTGTGGATCAGGATCCGCTGCCCGGGCGGCACCGGCTCTCGGCGCACGTGCTCCAGGACGGCCTGCGCGACGGGGTCGTCGCGCAGCAACGTGCGCGGGACGTCATGCGGCAGGCACAGGCTCGAGTAGCCGCGTACCGCGCCGTCGGCGTCCCGCACCACGCGGAACGTCTCCGGCGCCTGGCGCCACCACGCCTCGAGGAACGGGTCCGATCCCGGCGGGGCGATCGCCTCGCCGTCGCCGGGGCGGGCCGGCTCGATCACGAGGTCGTCCGGGCCGCTCAGCGCCGTGACCGCGGTGATCGAGAGTCGCGAGCAGGTCGCCGAGCGGTTCACCGGCTTCGACGGCACGCCGAGTCCATCGGCACCGCGCGCCGGCGGGCCGCCGCGGCCGGGGTGGAGGACCGGGTCACGTTCGAGGTCGCCGACGCGGTCGCGTACTCCGGCACGTA
>Ga0070665_100005344_pt1 | contig 13266 bp, 13 predicted proteins | sample KBSS13metaG_FD_65862 | JGI IMG/M metagenome (GOLD analysis project Ga0070665, IMG submission 65862) | Switchgrass rhizosphere microbial communities from Kellogg Biological Station, Michigan, USA - KBS S1-3 metaG | ecosystem: Host-associated > Plants > Roots > Rhizosphere > Soil ... | reverse complement strand
TCGGTGGCACCGCGGACGCCGCTGTGCATTTCCGTGCGGTTCCAGATGGTCTGCTGGTGGTTGGTCATCTGCAGCAGCGCGGTGGTCACGATGCTCGACACCGCGAGCAGCAGGCCCGTGGCGACGAGGACTTCCGCAAGTGAAAAACCGGCCTCCGAGCGGAGCTTGGTCATCATGGCTAGAACGTCGAGGCCTTCAGCGCCGCCACCGTCGACTTGGGCAGCATGAAGCCGCCGATGGCGTTGCGCACGGTTACAGTCACGGTGATCACCTTCAGCGTCGGTGATGGAGCCGTGACTTGCCAGACGCGCTCGTAGAACCAGGTGGCTGGCGGCGCTGTACCTCCGCCCAGCAGGCTCCCGTCGTTCGAGAGCCAGTCGACGTAGAGATTCACCGGGGCCGCGGTGTTCGTGCTGCCGCCCACCGCAAGGCCCGATCCGCCGGCGCTGACAGCAGGGAAGACGACGGTATTCGTCGAGGAGTCGCCGTACGCCAGGGCCAGCAGCTGTTCCATCTTGTCTTGCGCGTACTCGGTCGTTCGCGGCGCCAGATGCCCCTGGTTCTCCGTGTGCATCGTCGCGATCGTGCCCATCGACATGAGGCCGGCCAGCGCGACGAACAGGATTCCGCAGGCGATCATGGTCTCGATGAGGGTCGTGCCCTCTTCGCCGGCAAGACGCCGGGCCTGCGCGCGAAACGCGGCGATCATTGAAGGCTCCACGCCGGCGCGGCGACTGGTGGTGTTTTCCAGCTGCGGACTGTGCCGGTGGCCGAGACGGTGACGGAATAGACCGCGGTCCCGTCCGTGACGTACAAGGCGTGAACGGTGGGCTGCCCGTTCGCGTCAATCGGCAGCCCGCGCGAGTTGAAAATCACGCACGCCGTGCCAGCGATATCGGCTGTGCCCGCGTCGTTCTTGCACGCCGGCGATTGCCCGATGACGCCCTGCGTGTTGGGGGGCGCAGTCCCCACGACGCCGAAGGAGAACCTGACGTTCTGTGACAGCGACGTCGTGCCGCCGTCGGCAATCCATGTCGACGTCGTCTTGTCCCACGTTTCCAGATGAAAGTTTCTCGCGGTGAGGTTGACGTACAGGCGCTCGTGCCCGAACACCGCTGCGGCGCGCATCTTTGCGACCGAGGTCGCGTTCGACGCACTCCGGGCGTCGCCGCTCAACCGAAAAAACGCGAGGCTGTTCGCCATCATCGGCACAGCAATCGCGCCTATGACTCCAGTCAGCCCGACAACCAGCATGATCTCCATGAGAGAAAAGCCGCGCTGCGCACTCGATCTGAATGGAGCACTCGATCTGAAAGGAAAAACCATCCTGTGTCTCATCTGCGCAACGACCATGCCACGGCTCCGGCAGACCGGGGCAGGGGATATTGACCGAACGCCTCAAGGGAGGGCGTCGCGGGTGCTGAGGGCAGGCTTGCCGGTGCTCCATTGTGGGACACGGGCTTACGGTTTGGTATCTAGAGAGACCTGATCTCCTCGATTTTCCGCGGGATCTCCGACCTCACGCTGAACCTTGCTTTATCCGGCTCCATCGCATTATCGGGCCCAGGGCCCTGCTCCGACATCCAGTCCGTTCGGGCGGCGCATGGACGCGGCGTCATTGAAATGCTCGCGGCCGCACATTGTCGCTGTGATCGGCGGCAGCCTCGTGCAGTTCCACCGCGCGCTGAGGCTGTCCGCTGAAAAACCCCAGGGTTTACAATCGTGGTGTGGTCCCAACGAGCGTCTCGTCGTGGCGTGAGGTGAAGTAGGTGTCTGGCTACGTTGTCTGTGCGGCGTGTGGTACTCGGATCAAGGCCGGCCGGCCGTTTTGCCTGAAGTGCTTTGGGCCGCTGCCCGATCCAGGGGCCGCGGTGAAGCCGACGATCTGGGACTCGCTCGGCCTATCCGAGCTGCAGAGCGCATTACTCGGGGGTGCGGCAGTGCTCGCCGTGGGTGGCCTGCTTGTGATGATCTGGGAGACGAAACCGGTTCAACTCGACGAGCAGGCGGTGCCCGTCGCTCGCGCGGCTGGGACCGTGGCGCTCCCTGCCGTCGCGGCAACGGCGCCGCGAGCCCCGGACAGCTCAGAAACCGTCGCATCCCCCGTCGAGCCTTTCGAGCGAACGGTTGCCGCGTCCCCCGCCGAAACCAAGTCAGAGCCAGTAGACGTTCCGGCCCTCGAGGCCACGATCGCGTTGTACGACCAGGAGCTGACGAAGCAGCCTGACAATGCCGATGTCTTCAACCGCAAGGGGCAGGTTCTGGAGCGCCTCGGACGGGTCAGCGAGGCAGCGACCTGCTTCGAACGGGCAAGCGCACTGTCGCCTGATAGCAGGACCTACCATTTCAACCTTGCCCGTGTCGCCAACGCGCTGGGACAATCTGACCGCGCCGTCGCCGCATACCGAGAGGTTGTGCGCCTTCAGCCCCAGGACTACGCCGCACGGTACGTACTGGCGATCGCGCTGCAGAAGAGAGGTGACGACGAGGCAGCGGTCTCTGAGCTCCAGAAGACGGTCGCTCTCGATTCGCGGGACGCGAACGCCCATCTGGCGCTCGGCGTCAGCCTGGAGCGGGTGGGGCGCATCGCGGATGCCGTGCCGCAATACCAGCAATATATTGCGATGCGGCCGGACTCAGTCGATGCGGGGCGTCTGAAAGAGCACCTGGCCAAACTCGCGGGGCACCCTTAGATCCTTTTCGTCGTCGACACTGGCCTCTCACTCCTCACCGGCCCCTTTTTAGAAAGTCGAAGCCGCGCAATGGGCGCCGCATCGCAGTCTCCGCAACAGTCGTTGAGTGCGAGTCTTGTGGTTTTTGCAATGAATCTTCGCGCCCGTTTTCTTGATCAAGCGAATTCATTCGAAAAATCACGGCTCGACCTACGCGATGAGCGTGGATCACTGGTTGCTACAGCCAGGGCATGCGAGGTTTCTCATTGCTCGAAGTCCTGGTGGCCACCACGATCGTCGCCTTTGGCGTGAGCGCGCTGGCGCAGCTCGTTGGGATCGCGACTCATGCTCAGCGGCGCGCCACGCAGTCCACGCTGGCCGCGATGCTGGCGCAGGAGAAGATGGAGGAGCTGCTGGCAGAGGATGCCGGTACGCTCGCGCCATCGCCACCCGATGCGCTGGGACACGACGTCGACGGCTTCGCCGATTTCATCGATACGGCTGCGCGCACGATGGGAGGCAGTGCGGTCGATCCGCCCGGCAGCGCATACCATCGTCGCTGGTCGATCGAGTCGCTGGCCGACAGCCGAAACGGCACCTGGGTGCTGCAGGTACTCGTCATCGATTTGAGAAGCCGTGCCGTCACGCGCTTCACGGCCGCGAAAGCGGCGAAGGCATTTTGACGTGCCTCGCCAGCGCGGGTTCTCGTTCATCGAGCTGGTCGTCGCGATGGCGATCATGGTAGCGGTCACCGGTGCAGTGTTTGCGCTCGTGCATCCGGCGAATCGCGAGTTCGATGCAAAGCTCGAAATTGCCGACCAGCAACAACGCGTCCGGGTGGCGGCTGACACGCTGACACGGGATCTCACGATGGCCGGGGCTGGCGCGTACATCGATGGCCACGTGGGACCGCTGATTCACTACTTCGCGCCGGTGATGCCGTTTCAATGGAGGACGTCTGGCGGTGATCCGCCGGGCACCTTCAGAACCGACGCCATCACCCTTGTCTCGGTCCCGTCTACAGCGGCGCAGACGAGGCTCGCGGCGGATCTGACGGCATCGGAGCCCACGCTGCGAGCCGTCCCGGGATCGAGTTGTCCGGCCGGAACCAATCTGTGCGGCTTCGCTCCTGGCATGACGGTGCTCGTGTTCGACGATACCGGCAGCGCAGGCCTGTTCACGATCGCGGCAGTCGAAGATGCGGTGGCGGAGATGACGCTGACGGCGTGGCCCGCGGGATCGGAGACGACGATCTACCGGCGCGGCGCCAATGTCGTGGAGGCCAGCGTAAACGTCTACTACTTGAAGACGGACGTGGCTTCTCAGACATATCAGTTGATGCACTCGGACGGTTCGTCGAATCCCGATGTTCCGGTGCTCGACCACGTGGTTGGTCTGTCATTCCAGTACGACGGCGAACCCCGGGCACCGATATTGACTCCGGCGGGCGACACGTCGTACGGCCCTGCGCCGCCGGAATCGTCGACGCGGCCCACGGCCTATCCCGCGGGAGAGAACTGCGCATTTCGAATCGACGAGGCGAGCGGCCTGCCGGCGCCACGTCTGCCGGCGCTGGCGGCCGGAACGGCGCTCACGCCCTTGGCGGCCGCCACACTGACCGACGGTCCCTGGTGTCCGGACGAGGCGAACGCGAATCGCTGGGACGCGGATCTGCTGCGAATCCGGAAGATCGGCGTCACCGTGCGCATCGAGGCCGCGCAGGCCGCACTTCGGGGGCCGGCGAGCGCGCTGTTTCGGAACGGCGGATCATCGCGCGACGTGAATCGATGGGTCCCGGACCAGGAGGTTCGATTCCAGGTGTCGCCGCGCAACATGAATCTGGATCGCGAATGAACATCATCGCGCGCGAAGACGGTGCGGCGGTCCTGATCGCGATGATGGCGGTGCTGTTGATGACCGCGATCGGCGCGGCCCTCATCATCTCGTCCTCGTCGGAATCGGTTATGGCGGCACACTTTCAAACGGCCGTCGAAGGCCGCTACGCCGCCGGAGTGATGCTCGAGCGCGGGATGGACGATCTCCTGGCGATGGGAGACTGGAGCGCTGTGACGACCGGGCTGGTCCAGTCACGATGGGTGGACGGTCCGCCGACAGGTACCCGATCGATCCCTGGCGGATCCAAGATCGATCTGACTGAAGTCCTCAACCTGGCGAACTGCCAGAAGACTGCGGACTGCTCGCAGGCAGATATTGTCCAGGCAACTCAGGACCGTCCATGGGGTGATCGGAATCCCGACTGGAAGCTGTACGCCTACGCACCGCTCCGCGATTTGCTGGCGGGCGTTGCCGTCGATTCGCAGTTCTACGTGCTGTTGCTCGTCGGATCAGGTCCGGCGGCAAATCTGCTGGCCGTGCGCGCGGAAGCGTTCGGACCGCATGGCGCGCACGCCCTCGTGGAAGCCACTGCAGGCAGAACGGCAGCTGCCGAGAAGGGCTACAATGACGAACCTGTGCAGGACTCCGTGAAAATCCTGTCGTGGCGAGAGGTGCGATAGGTGTCAGGATTCGTCGTCTGCCGAAAGTGCGGGACGCGGATTAAAGCGGGCCGGGGCCACTGCCTGAAGTGTTTCGAGCCGCTGCCCGATCCGGAAGAGTCGATCGCGCCGCCGTTATCCGAGTCGCTCGGACTTTCTCGCAACACGCAGGTGGCCGTGTGGGCGGGGGCGACATTCGCGGCCATGCTGCTCGGGTTCATGATCTGGCAGACATGGCCGACTCGAGGCGACGATGTCGCGCAGCCTGCGGACCCCGCCATAGTGGCAGCGGCGCCGCCTCGGGCGCCGGCACCCGAGCCGGCAGCGTCCGATGCTCCCGTCGCCGCGAGCCGGCCGGCATCCGAGCCGTCCTCTTCCGATACGCCTGTCGCAGCCAGCGCCGCGGCCGCGGATTCCAATCTCGAAGCCACGCGCGCGGACTACGAACAAAAGCTCGGCGCCGATCCGAAGGACCCGGTGCTCCTGAACAAGCTGGGCGAAGTGCTCGTCCGCATGGGCCGCGTCGACGAAGCGGCCGGACGTTTTGCGCGAGCCGTGGCGTTGCAGCCGATGGAACCCGCGTATCGGATCAACCTGGCGCGGGTGGCGGGGGAGCTTGGACAGACCGACCGCTCGATCGATCAATTTCGCGAGGCGGTGCGCCTTCGCCCGCAGGACTACGACGCGTTGAATGGCCTGGGCCTCGCACTTCAAAAGAAGGGCCAGGACGTCGCTGCGATTGCGGAATTCACGAAGGCACGGAAAGCCAATTCGGCGGGCCCTGAGGCGGTTCTGGGCCTGGCCACCAGCCTCGAAAAAGTGGGCCGAATAGACGAGGCCGTTGAGGTCTTTCACGAGTACCTCGAGATCGCGACAAGCACCGCTGAGATTGCCAGGGTCAAGGCCCATCTCGCCCTGCTTTCGCGTGATCGCTCTCAGGTAAAATAGTCCTCGAGCCGATAACGACTCGGAGTGATGTCCGTCATGTGTGCCAGAGCACGATTTCGTGCGCAGTTCGTTACGGCGGCCGGGTTCGTTCTCGTGACGGCCGGCCTCGTTGCATGGCCGGCCTCCGCTCAGTCGCTCGCTGACGTGGCGAAGAAGGAAGCCGATCGCCGGAAGAGTGTCCCCGAGCCCGCCAAGGTGTACACGAACAAGGATTTGAGTCCCGTGCCGGCGGGATCTCCGCCGCCTGCGCCGGCGGCCGACGCGTCTGCCAAGACCAGCGATGCCGATAAGGACAAGAAGGCAGACGACAAGGCTGAGACCGCCGAGAAAACAGCCAAGGCGCCGGTCAAGGACCAGGCCTACTGGTCGGGCAGGCTCAAGGGACTGCAGGACAAGCTCGCGCGCGACAAGGACTACGCCGACGCGATGCAGACCCGCATCAACTCGCTCACGACCGACTTCGTGAACCGGGACGATCCGGCTCAGCGGTCCGTGATCGAACAGAACCGCAACAAGTCGATCGCCGAGCTCGGCAGACTCAACACGACCGTGAAAGACACGCAGAAGGCCATCGACGACCTGCTCGAAGAAGCGCGCCGCGCGGGCGTTCCGCCCGGCTGGCTGCGGTGAGCACGCGAGCCCGCCAGCGCGCCGATCCGCCGATCCTGCTCGTCGAGGACAAGGATTCGCTGCGCACGATGCTGCGCCTTGCGCTTGAAGCGCAGGGTCACACGGTCGTCGAAGCGCGCGATCAGCCCGAAGCCGAAGCCGCCCTCATCGCCAATAATCCCGCGGTTGTGCTGTCGGATCTCCGGCTGACGGAGGGCGACGGCTTTGGTGTACTGCGCGCGTCCAAGGAGCACGATCCCCAGCTGCCGGTCATCGTGATGACGGCGTTCGGCAGCATCCAGGACGCGGTTGCGGCGATGAAGGAGGGCGCCCTCGATTTTCTCGCCAAGCCGGTCGACCCCGATCATCTACTGCTGATGGTCGAGCGTGCGCTGACGCAGCGCAGGCTCGCAACGGAGAACATGATCCTGAAGGACGAGCTCGCGCAGCGGCGCGGCGCGCCCTTGATCGTCGGCGACGATCCGAAGCTGAAGCAGGTGTCGCTGGCGCTGCATCGCGCCGCCGCCACCGACACGACCGTTCTGCTGCAGGGTGAGAGCGGAACGGGCAAGGAATTGTTCGCGCGGGCGCTGCACGCCCTCAGCCCGCGCAACGACGGTCCCTTTGTCGCGATCAATTGCGCCGCCATTCCGGAGACGCTGCTCGAGACCGAGCTGTTCGGCCATGAGAAGGGTGCGTTTACCGGTGCGACACAGCGGAAGCCCGGCAAGTTCGAGCTCGCACATCACGGGACGTTGTTCCTCGACGAGATCGGCGACTTGCCGCTGCTGCTGCAGGCCAAGATCCTGCGCGCGCTGGAGGAGAAGCGCTTCGAGCGCGTCGGCGGGACCGCGCCGCTTCAAGTCGACGTGCGGGTGGTTGCCGCGACGAACAGGAATCTGAAGGCGGCGGTGGCGGCCCGCCAATACCGCGAGGATCTGTTCTTCCGCCTCTCGGTCTTTCCGATCCTCATTCCGCCGCTTCGCGATCGTCCGCGGGACATCCCGACGCTCGCGCGATACTTCATCGACAAATTCTGTCGCGACCTCAATAAGAAACCGCTCACGTTTTCGCCGGCGGCCGAGGAGGAGCTCTGCGCCTATCCGTGGCCCGGCAACGTGCGCGAGCTGCAGAACTGCATCGAGCGCGCGGCCATTCTCACCGAGGGCGAAACCATTCACCCCCGTCATCTCCATCTCTCGTTTCGAGGAGCGTTGGCCAGCACGGCCGTCGACGACGATGGCGGACCGTGGGGGAAAATCGATCTGTCAGGCACGCTCGCCGAGGCGTCGAAGCGGACGCTGCTGGAAGTCGAGCGCCGGAAGATTCAGCAGGCGATGAAGGAGTCCGGCGGCAGCCCGGGCGGAGCGGCCGAGATTCTGCAGGTCGGCTACAAGACGTTCCTGAGCAAACTCAAGGAACACGGCCTCGAGTAGTCACTTTCCAAATCCGACTTTTTTCAACGCCGTCCGCAGCTCGCTCTCCTTCACATCGTCGACGATCGATGTGGCGCCGATGGCCGTCGGCAGGACGAAGTGCAGCTTGCCCGCGACCACCTTCTTGTCGTGCCGCATGGCGTCGAGAATCGCCGTTGCAGGAAGATCCGCGATCGGCGGCAGCGGCCCGAGGCTCGAGATCATATCGGCCAGCGCCTGCCGATCGCGATCGACCAGCACACCTCGCGCGGCCGCAAGCTCCGCGGCGACGAGCATTCCGTAGCCGACGGCTTCGCCATGCCTGAACCGCCGGAACCGGGTGACCGCTTCGAGCGCGTGACCCGCCGTGTGGCCGAAGTTCAGGATCCGCCGCGGCCCGGCTTCGCGCTCATCAGCCGTCACGACGTCGCCCTTGATCCCGCACGACTCGGCAATGATCGGCATCAGCGCCTCTATTGAGCGCGTGAAGATGGCTTTCCGGTCGCGTGCCACGCGCTCGAACAGCGACGCACTCGACGTCATCCCGTACTTGATCACCTCGTAGAGGCCCGCGCGGAACTCACGCCGCGGCAGCGTTCCGAGGACGAGCGGATCGATGATGACGGCGTGAGGCTGATAGAAGGCGCCGATGAGATTCTTGCCAAGCGGATGATTGACGCCCACCTTGCCGCCGATCGCGCTGTCGACCTGCGCGAGCAGCGTCGTGGGCACGTGCACGAGCGCGATGCCGCGCAGATAGGTGGCCGCCGCGAAGCCGGCCATGTCGCCGATCACGCCGCCGCCGAAGGTGACGACCGTCGACGCGCGATCCGCGCTGGCGCGAACGAGCGCGTCGTAGATGCGCGACACGGTCGAGAGTTGCTTGAACCGCTCGCCGTCGGGTACGAGGATCGGATCCGCCAGCGCGGCCGCGCGAGTCAATTGCGCGCCGTGCAGCCGCCAGACGAGCGGACTCGAGACCACGAAGCGGCGCGCCGGCGCGCCGATCGCGTCGAGCGTCGCGCCCAATCGGTCGAGCGTGCCGTCGCCGATCGTCACGGTGTAGCCGCGGGAAGGCGTGGAGAGGTCGAGCCGGACGGGATCCATCAGATGCGGATGGTAGGATACCATCCACGTGCATTCAGTCGATTTTCTCATCGTCGGCGGCGGTGTGGCGGGGCTGCGTGCCGCGATCGGACTTGCGGATGCGGGCCGCGTGCTCGTGCTCACCAAGGCCGAACCCGCTGAAAGCAACACCGGCTACGCTCAAGGCGGCATCGCCGCGGCTGTCGGCGCCGACGACACGCCGGCGTTACATGCCGCGGACACGCTTCGCGCGGGTGACGGACTGTGCGACGAGGCGGCGGTCGACACGCTGGTCAAGGACGGCCCGCGGTTCGTGCTGGAGTTGCTGGACTGGGGCGCCCGGTTCGAACGCGATGCTGACGGCCGTCCCGCGCTTGCCCGCGAGGCCGCACACAGCGTCCGCCGCGTGTTGCACGCCGGCGATGCCACGGGTCGCGAAATCGGCCGTGTGCTGTGGGAGCGCGTGCGCTCGCTGCCGTCGGTCGAGACGATCGATCACGCGCTCGTCACGGATTTGATCGTCGAGGACGGTCACGCACGCGGACTGCGGTATTTCGACGCGGCCGATGTCAGCCGCGAGGTGCGCGCGAGAGCGATCCTGCTCGCGACCGGCGGCGCGGGGCAGGTATTCCGGGAGACGACCAACCCCGCGGTCGCCACGGGCGACGGTATTGCCCTCGCATTCCACGCCGGTGCGCGGGTTGCCGATCTCGAGTTCGTCCAGTTTCACCCGACCGCACTGAAGCTCGCCGGCGCGCCCAGATTCCTCATCTCAGAGGCGCTTCGCGGTGAAGGCGCGCGCCTGGTGAACGAGCGAGGCGAAGCGTTCATGACGCGCCATCATCCCGACGGTGACCTCGCGCCGCGGGACATCGTGGCGCGGGGCATCGCGCGCGAGTCGGAGCACACGGGCGGATCCATCTACCTCACGCTGGCGCATCTCGATGCGGATTACGTCCGCCACCGGTTTCCCACGATTGCGGCCATGTGCGCGCAGGCCGGTCTGGACCTCGCGCGGGATCGCATTCCCGTCGGTCCCGCGGCGCACTACATGATGGGTGGCGTCGACACCGATGAGTGGGCGCGCACGTCGATGCCGGGACTGTTTGCCGCAGGCGAGGTCGCGTGTACTGGTGTTCACGGGGCCAACCGGCTCGCGAGCAACTCGCTTCTGGAAGGTCTTGTCTTCGGTGCGCGAGCGGCGGAAGCCATGCAGTTGCCCCCGCAAGCGGCGCCGATGAAAGCCGATCGTGTAGGGACTCGGGACTCGGGGCTTGGGGCTAGTCATCTAGTCCCCGGTCCCCAGTCCCTCGCCTCTGCTGAGGTCCGTGATCTCATGTGGCGCAACGCCGGGCTGTTCCGGTCGCGCACTGCGCTGGTCGAAGCGGTGGAGATCCTGGCGCGCGCCGGCGCGCCATCCGCGTTATCGCCGGCGGAGCAGAGCCGGCATCGGAATCTTCTCACCGTCGCCCGTTTGATCGCGCGCGCTGCACTGCGCCGCGAGGAAAGCCGTGGCGGGCACTACAGAGAGGATTTCCCCGACCGCGAGGATCGCCGCTGGCGTATCCATGTCGTGGATACCCGCGCCGCGTATTAAACTCTTACCTTTGTGTCCCTGGTGTCCTCCGTGTTCGATCAGCGCTGGAAGAAACTCTGATGTCGAAGAAACCCGAGAAAGAATCGTTCGTCACCGAAATCACGCCGCGATCGCAGGATTTTTCGAAGTGGTACCTGGACGTGGTTCGTCGCGCCGAGCTGGCTGACTACTCGCCCGTCAAAGGGTGCATGGTCATCCGGCCGTACGGCTACGCGATCTGGGAGCTGATCCAGCAGGCGCTCGATCGGCGCATCAAAGCTTCCGGCCACGTCAACGCGTACTTCCCGCTCTTCATTCCCGAGAGCCTGCTGAACAAGGAAGCCGAGCACGTCGAGGGTTTCGCGCCGCAGGTGGCCTACGTCACGCACGGCGGCGGCGAGCTGCTCGAGGAAAAGCTCGTCGTGCGGCCGACGTCGGAAGCGATCATCGGCACCATGTACGCCAAGTGGGTGCAGTCGTGGCGCGACCTGCCGATTCTCATCAACCAGTGGGCGAACGTGGTGCGCTGGGAAAAGGTGACGCGTCCGTTTCTGCGGACGACTGAGTTCCTCTGGCAGGAGGGGCACACCGCCCACGAGACCGACGTCGAAGCGGAAGACGAGACGCTGAAAATCCTGCACATGTACAAGGAAACGCTCGAGACCGAGATGGCCGTGCCGGTCGTCGAGGGAATGAAGAGCGAGAGCGAGAAGTTCGCCGGCGCGCTCCGGACCTATTCGATCGAAGCGCTGATGGGCGACGGACGCGCGCTCCAGGCTGGAACGTCGCACAACCTGGGACAGAATTTCGCGAAGGCGTTCGAGATTACGTTCCAGGCCCGGGACAAGTCCGTTCAGCACGTCTGGGGCACGTCGTGGGGGATGACCACGCGGCTGATCGGCGCCGCGATCATGGTCCACGGCGACGACAGCGGGCTCGTGCTGCCGCCGCGGATCGCGCCGTATCAGGTCGTGATTGTCCCGATTGGCCGCGACAATTGGCGCGAGACCGTCTTGCCGAAGGCGCAGGAGATCCAGCAGGAGCTCGTGAAAGCGGGTATCCGCGTCACGCTCGACGAGCGCGAGGAACGTCCGGGCTGGAAGTTTGCCGAGTGGGAGCTGCGCGGTGTGCCGCTTCGTCTCGAGATCGGGCCGAAGGACATCGAGAAATCGGCCGTGCTGGTCGCGCGGCGCGACACGAGAGAGAAGCAGAGCCTGCCGATGGAAAACCTCCCGGCGCAGCTGCTGGCGCTGCTCGACGCGATTCAGCAGAACCTGTTCGATCGAGCCGTGGCATTCCGCGCCGATCACACGCAGCGCGTCGCGACCTACGACGAGTTCAAGCAGGTGATGGAAGGACGGCCCGGGTTCGTCATCGCGCCCTGGTGCGGATCGACCGACTGCGAGGCTCAGATCAAGGCGGAGACGCAGGCCACGATCCGCAACATGCCGCTGAACCCGCCCGCAGCGTCAGGGCGCTGCATCCGCTGCGACAAGGATGCGCAGCACGCGGAGGCGTGGTTTGCCAAGAGTTATTGAGAAGGGCTGAGGGCTTTGGGGCTGAGGGCTTTGGGGCTTAGGGCTCAGGGCTGGGGATGTTTGGGCTATGGCAGCAAGTATCAGTCACTAGCCGGATGCCCTGCCGTCGGTTGACGAGCCCGCACAATCGGCATCCACTTCTTGAGCGGTGACACCGTCGCCGCTCAAGGAACCACCGCGGACGGCGTCCAGGCCATCCTTCGCGGTGACTACGCGACAGCGGTGCGGATTCTTCGCCCAATCGCTGAAACGTCAGAACCACCCGATCCTCTCGCACAGTTCTTCATGGCCGTGCGGAGACCATCACCATCCGGTCCGAGATCGGACTCAAAGACTTCGCATCGCGGGCCGGGCCATTCGATCTCTCGACGCGCAATGGCGGATTCGAGGTGACGGTTCTGGTGAGAGATAAGGCCGACCCAGAAGAGTTCTGCTCAGATGCGCACGTGGGTCCCAGGCCCGCAATCGAACCGTGGCGGGCGACGAAAGGTACGCTGACGATGTCCGTGTCGCCCGGCGACGGGCAGCCGCGTTCGCGAAAGGTATACCGCGCGACGATCCGCATCGACGGCGCCGAGTTCGTGAACAACGATGGCGTTCGGGTGGTTCAGTCGCAGCCGATTGTGCTCGCGGTTGAAGCGCGTTAGCGTGCCCTCAGCCCTCAGCCCTCAGCCCTCAGCCCTCAGCCCTCAGCCCTCAGCCCTCCATGTCCTTCAGCACCCGAGGCCATCGCTTTTCAATCTTCTTGAGCACGGCATGGCGCCGCGTGAGCTTTTCGCGCGCGGTCACGGCCTTGAACGCCTCGGCGAGATGCTGCCGCCACCAGCCATCTTTGCTTTTCGCAAAAGCTCCGGCGATCGCCTCGAGGCACGTCGCGTCGCCGACGAGCCTGAGCGCCTTCAGGAATTCCACCGGTAGCGGCCCTTT
>Ga0070665_100005343_pt1 | contig 13267 bp, 11 predicted proteins | sample KBSS13metaG_FD_65862 | JGI IMG/M metagenome (GOLD analysis project Ga0070665, IMG submission 65862) | Switchgrass rhizosphere microbial communities from Kellogg Biological Station, Michigan, USA - KBS S1-3 metaG | ecosystem: Host-associated > Plants > Roots > Rhizosphere > Soil ... | reverse complement strand
CCAAGCGCGAATCACCCCGCAGCGCGAAGCGCGGAGGGTAGTCCTATGAGTGCGCCGGGCCGCTCCCAAGCGCGAATCACCCCGCAGCGCGAAGCGCGGAGGGTAGTCCTATGAGCGCGCTGGACAAGCCGGGCCTGGTGGGGGTCGTTGCCGTCTCCGATTCGCTGCGGGCGATCATGATGTTCCCGCCGGCGTGGACGCGACTCGAGCCGCAGTCGCTCACCGGCGATCCCACCCCGGGGCTCGAAGCGCGCGTGCACGATCCCTTGTGGCTTCTTGCGCGCCAATGGCAGTTCGGCGAATTCGCGGGCGAGGACGCGGGCAGTCCGATCGGCGTGCGCGTGGCCGCCGACACTCGGCCGATCACGGCTTGGCGTCCTGGCGACGATGCCGCTGCCGCGGCGCGCAGCCTTCCCGTCGACCGGCCCCTCGACCCGTATGTCGAACGCGAAATGCCGACACGTGCGGTGGGACTGCGCCAGCAAGCCGAGGCGGGCGCGCTTCTGGTCACGGCGCTCGCCGAGGCGGGATTCGATGCACGCGCGGGTTTATTGCGCGACTGCCCGCTGCCGCTTAACGTCCCCGCGCCCAAGCCCGATGCTTTGTGGAAGCCCCGCCGCGCGTTCGCGACCATCGCGCGCACGGCGCCCGACGGCGAGCGTGCGGCACAGGATCTCGAAGGCGGCGCGCCGGCGTGGCTTGCAGGCGCGGGCGCCGCCGCGCTCGCAGCCGCGGCGGACTGGCTCGCCTGGTACCGTGAAAATGTCTCGCCCCGCGCGGCCGACGTCCCGAGTTCGTGGATCGACGACCGGCTCGAATACCGCTTCGCCATGCGCGCGGGTGGCGCCGGCGACGGCGTGACGCTGGAAGCGCCGCTGCATCTGGGTGGCTCGATCGACTGGCACGATTTCGACCAGGCATTGCAGGAGCGGCTTGTCCTGCCCAACGAGATTGTGGATGACGGCGTGCCGGCTGCCCGCACGCTGACCGTGCTGGCCACGCCGCTCTCGTACGCCGGCATGCCGGCAGACCGCTTGTGGCAGTTCGAGAACGGGAATGTCAATCTCGGGATGCTCAACGTGCAGGCGCACGATCCGGCGCGGCTGTGCCTGGTCGAATTCGCGACGATCTTCGGCAACGACTGGTTCGTCGTGCCGTTCGACGTGGATACCGGAGCGCTGACAACGCTCACCGAAGTTTCGTACAGCACCACTTTCGGCGAGCGAATCGCGGTCCCCGCAGCCGACGATCGCACGCGCACGGGGCGCTTCAGGCTGTTCGAGTTGAGCGTGGCGGGAAGCGAGACCGAGACGCTCCGCGGGTTGCTGGTGCCCCCGACGGTGCGCGGCGCGCTGCAAGGCCGCGCGTTGGAAGAGGCGCTGTTCCTGCGCGACGAAAGCGCCAACCTGTGCTGGGCGCTGGAGCGCAAGGTTCAGCCGGCTAGCGGCGATCCGCGCAGTCGCACCGACGAGCCTCTCCCGAAATCGCCGGAAGGGCAGCTTGCCGACACCGATCTGCGCTACCTGCTCGCCACGGTCGTCCCCGATTACTGGATCCCGCTCGTTCCGGTTCCGTTGGCGCCCGGCACCGGCGGATTCTTCCTGCGCAAGGGCCGGACGGGGGAAACCGACACTGCGCTTGGCGTCGTGCTGGGGCCGACACCATTCGACCTCCAGGACGAGGAGGTACCGCGCGAAGGCGTGCGCGTGAGACGCGTGGCCGAACTTGCGCGGGCCGTCGACGGCACGACGCTGCGATGGGTCGCGCGACGCGTTGGTGTCGGTCGCGGCGAGGGATCGAGCGGCCTCGCGTACGACAGCGCAGTTGCGCTCAAGCCCCGGCCGTAGAAGTCCGCGGCGTTGACCGGAAAGAGCCTTTCGCGTTACGACCCGACGCGATTCGCCCTCCGCTGGAAGCCGGTTGGCGGCGGCAGTCCTCCGGCGCGGAGCCGCCACTCGCGCACGATCAGCCCGATCACCACGAGATCGAGCACCGCGAGGCAGAACAGCGTCGGCGAATGCGTCAGGGTGAAGCGGTGAAACTGATAAACCGTGAACACGCCGAATAGGACGATCGACACCGGAAACGCCCACATGCGCTCCCGCAGCAGGTTGACCGCGAGAAAGACCTTCACGACGCCGTGCCCGATCAGGTAGTAGGCGGCAAACGTTCCGGTGTCGCTCGAGAGGATCGCCGCGAGCTTGGCGAGCGTCGTCGCCATGAGGTCGCCCGACTTCTCGCCCGGCCGATGACTGATCCACATCCAGAGCCAGCCGCGGATCGCATCCGCCTTCAGCAACAGCAGCAGACCGACCACGGTCTGGAGCGCGCCGTCGATGCCCTTGAGGATGACGCCGATGTCGAACAGCCGCCGTATGAGGTTGACGTTGGACACCGTCATGCCATGCCTGCCCAGTGATCGAGTTCGAGGTACGAGGAACGAAAGGAGGGATTGCAGGTGAGGGAATCGTCGCGGGACGCGCGTGCGCTATGCTGATGCGCACCACGCGGATCCACGGATGCAGGAGCTTACCTCATGACTGCCGACCCCAGCAGCGGGATCATCGCCCATGCCATCCAGCTCTCCGTCGCTCCGGTCTTCCTGCTGACCGGCCTCGCCGGGCTCCTCGGGGTGATGGCCACGCGGCTTGCGCGCGTGATCGACCGCGCACGGAGCATCGACTCCACGTGGGCCGGACTCGACAAGAACGCGCGGGCCGCGGCACGTCTCGAGATCCACAACCTGGAGCAGCGCCGGCGTGTCTGCAGCTGGTCGATCAACTATTGCACGGCCGCAGCGCTGCTCGTTTGCGTCGTGATCGTCAGCCTGTTCGTCGAGGAATTCTTCAACACCAATCTCAAGTGGCTCACGGGCGGCCTCTTCGTCGGCGCGATGATCTTCGTGATCGGCGGCCTCGCGTGCTTCCTGCGCGAGGTTTATCTCGCCACCCACACGACGCGCATCGACCCCGCGCAGTACGAATGAGCGCAGGGGGCCGCGTGGCCCCGCCGCGCCCGCGCAGTGCTGCGACCTCCTCAACCCGCGTCGTGGCGAGAGCCCGGTCAGGCTGATTGCCGCAGCCAGTGACGTCCCTTGGCGCTGACGGTGACGAAGCCTCCGTCCGGGTCGCCATCGATCAGGCCTTCGATGCAGGCGTCTTCCCAGATCGACAGTCGCGGGCACGATGTCTTCCACGCTTCCAGCACTTCGGCGCGGGTGCGGCGGCCGCCGTCGATCCATTCCAGCAACTGGCGCGTCAGCGCGACAGTCGGGTCGTTCATGATGCCGGCCCCGGTGTGATGCGGGCTTTGTCGATGTCGCGATCCTGTGCCTGCCGCGACCCTTCGTATAATGAATTCATGGCATGGATTGATGCATTCGCCGCATTCGGGTTCATGAAGATCGGACCGCACCTGGCGCGACCGCGCTTCCAATAATACAACGGTCCGGTCCTCGCGAAAGGACCTGCCGGCCGGCCGGAGAAGGGGTTTTGCAATGCAAACGAAAGTCGTGGCCGCGACTCTGCTGTGCGATCGCAAGGCGCGATCGCAACTGGTCGCGATTCCTCGCATCCTCGGAGTCGTCGGCCTCGAGCGTCTCTACGTCAACATAGAGAGCAGTCATCGGGGCGCGGCGTTCGAAGCCGCTTACCAGCCCCTGTGCGATCTCATCGCGGCGGGAACGCCAATGCCCGTCGACATGGATGTCTGGTCCTGGGACAGTACATGGCGCCAGCGCCCTTCGTATGACCAGGACCAGCGGCGGCTGGATGGCATTGTCATGGCCCGCAACATGGCGCGCGCCTACATGCTGCGAATGAATGCGACCCACCTGCTCTTCATCGATGCCGACGTGCTCGTCGCGCCCGATGGATTGCACAAACTCCTCGCGCTCGACCATGCCGTTTGCGGCGGCCGGGTGCCAGGGCGCGGCGCGCACGGTCACGTGTATTACGAATTTGGTCCGCAGAGATCCGTCCCCGGGCATCCGGACGTCATCGAATGCACGCACGGCACCTGCGGCTACATGCTGGTGCGCCGCGATGTCCTGAGCACGCTGGCCTTCCGCTTCGGGGCCTCGCGGGAAACGCCGGGCAAGGCCTTGTCGGAAGACCCCGCGTTCTGCTCGGATGCATTTCTCAACGGGTTTGGTCGCTACTGGATTCATCGGGGCGTCAAGGCCGAGCACTGGGACGATCCGCTGGATCCCTTTCTCGAGGACGCGGCCGCGGACGACAGCGAAATCCCGCAGTAGCGAACGGCTTCGAAACGACGGCAGTGTCGCCGATCGCCGACGCGCAGCCGGCGCTCGGACGGGGGGCTACCCGAGAGAATCCGCCGCGGTGACGGTCCTTGCGCCGAGGTTCGCCGATCCCCGGTTGTACTCGAACTCGGTGAGCAGCGCCGCGAGCTTGGCCTCGACGATGGCGGCGCTCCTCGCCTTCACGTGCCCGAAGCCGCGGATGTCGGCCGGCAGGCGAGCAATGTCGAGCGCGAGTGGTGCGTTGGCGGTGGAAAGATTGGCCGCGATGCGCTCCAGCAACGCCTCGTAGCGGACGATTTGCGCCCGCTCGCTCCGTCGCTCCTCGGAACGGCCAAAAACGTCGAATGGCGTGCCGCGAAGCCGTCTCAGGGTCGCCAGCATGCGAAAGGCGCCCAGCATCCATCCGCCGAATGCATGCTTGCGGGGTTCGCCGGTCGCGGGATCACGCCGCGCCCACAACGGCGGCGACAGATGGAATTGCAGCTTCATGTCGCCTTCGAACTGCGACGCGAGCGACGCGCGAAATGATCCGTCGGTGAAAAGCCGCGCCACTTCGTACTCGTCCTTGTAGGCCATCAGCTGGTAGAGGGTGCGCGCGGCCGCCAGCGCGATCGGCGTGGCGGCGTCGATGTGCCGCTCAACGTCGGCGATGCGCGCGATCGCACGGCGATAGCGGCCGGCATACGCGGCATTCTGGTAAGCGGTGAGCCTTTGCGCACGATCGGCGACGAGTGCATCGAGCCTCATCGGCGCGTCGGGCAATGTCGTGTGAAGCGAGCCCGTCGCCCCGACGACTGCATCGAGATCGTGCGCCGCGCGCCGTCCCCATGCGAACGCCTGCTTGCTGGTCGCGACCGCCGTGCCGTTGAGCTCGATCGCAGCATGGATAGCGGCCTGTCCCACCGGAATCCAGCCGCTCTGGAACGCGTAGCCCAGCACGAACAGGTTGGTTGCGATGGAATCGCCGATGAGGGCCGTCGCCAGCGCGGTCGCGGGGACGAACGCGACGGCATCGGCGCCCGCCGCAGCCGTCAGCGCGCGGCGCATCGGCGCCGTCTGCAGATCCATGTCGGGCTGGCCGACGAATCCTGCGGTAGGGGTGACATCCGCATTGACGACGGCGCGCGTCTTCCCCGGCGCCATGCGCGACAGCGCCGCGGGGCTGGCCGCCACGGTCATGTCGCAGCCCAGCACGACGTCGGCAGCGCCCGCGCTCACCCGCACGGCGTGCAGGTCCGAGGGATCCGTGGCGATCCGCACGTGACTCATCACCGCGCCGTTCTTCTGCGCCATGCCGGTGAAATCCAGCACGCTGCAACCTTTGCCCTCGATGTGCGCGGCCATGCCGAGCAAAGCGCCGATCGTGATGACGCCGGTGCCGCCGATCCCGGTGACGAGGATGTTGCACGGCAGGCGCGCCGCGGGTGGTTCCGGCAACTCGGTCTCGGGCGGTGCCGTCGAGCTCCGCCGCGGCCGTGCGCCGCGAACCGTCACGAAGCTCGGGCAGAAGCCCTTGAGACACGTGAAATCCTTGTTGCACGACGACTGGTCGATCGTGCGCTTGCGTCCGAGCGGCGTGTCCAGCGGCCTGATCGACACGCAGTTGGATTTCTCGCCGCAATCGCCGCAGCCTTCGCAGACGGCGGCGTTGATGAATACGCGCTCGGGCGGATCGGGCATGCGGCCGCGCTTTCGCCGTCGGCGCTTTTCCGCCGCGCACACCTGGTCATAGATCAGCACCGTCATGCCGGGAACTTCGCGCAGCTCGCGCTGCACGGCATCGAGCCCGTCGCGATGGCGCACCGGAACACCCGGCGGGAGCTCCGGTCCCGCCGCGTATTTGCCGGGATCGTCGGATACCACCACGACCTTGCGCGCGCCTTCCGCCAGCACTTGCCGCGCGATGACCTGCACCGTCAGATGACCTTCGACCGGCTGGCCGCCCGTCATCGCCACGGCATCGTTGAACAGGATCTTGTAAGTGATGTTGACCCCGGCCGCGGCCGCTGCGCGGATCGCCAGAAGTCCGCTGTGGAAATAGGTGCCGTCGCCGATGTTCTGAAAGACGTGCTTTTGCTTGAGATACGGCGACTGTCCGATCCATGCGGCGCCTTCTCCGCCCATGTGGCTGAACGTCTTCGTCTGGCGCGGCATGTGGATCGCCAGGTAATGGCAGCCGATGCCGGCGAGCGCACGGCTGCCCTCGGGTACGCGCGTCGACGTGTTGTGCGGGCAACCCGAGCAGAAGTAGGGTGCGCGCAGTGGATAGGCGACCGGCGTGTCTGCCACGCGCTGCCGCTGCTGCATCCGTTCGAGCGATTCGCGGAGCCACGGCAACGCGCCGTGCAGCCGTTCGAGGCGCGCCACCAGGGCCGCGGCCACCACGGCCGGCGACAGCTCGCCTTCGGTGGGCATCAGCACGCCGCCATCCTCGTTGCGCTTGCCGATCACGCGCGGGCGGTCGGCGAGGGGATAGAGCAGCTTCAGGAGCTGGTCCTCGACGACCGGACGCTTTTCCTCGACCACCAGCGCTTCCGCGAGTCCGGCGGCGAACGCGCGGGCGCGCACAGGCTCGAGTGGCCACGACATGCCGATCTTGTAGAGGCGAATGCCCAGCGCCCGCGCGCGATCGTCGTCGATGCCGAGATCGTCGAAGGCCTGGCGGACGTCGAGATACGCCTTGCCGGTAGCGGCGATGCCGAACTTTGCATCAGGCGCATCCAGCATCACCTGGTCGAGCGCATTCACGCGCGCGAATGCGTGCACCGCCTCCATTTTCGGACCGTGCAGCCGCCGCTCCTGCGCGAGGGGAGGATCGGGCCAGCGGAGGTTGAGCCCGTCCGCCGGCGGCGTGAAATCGTCGGGAATGGCGATGCGAACGCGCGCGGGGCTCACATCGACCGTCGCAGAGCTTTCGACCGCCTCGGCGATGGTCTTGAAGCCGATCCAGCATCCCGTGTAACGCGACATCGCAAAGCCGATCAGGCCGAAGTCGAGGTAGTCCTGCACCGTCGCGGGATTGAGCACCGGGATCATGGCCGCAATCAGCACCTGCTCGCTCTGGTGCGCGCTGGTGGACGACTGGCATCCATGATCGTCGCCGGCAAGCAGCAGGACGCCGCCGTGCTGCGAGGTGCCGGCGGCGTTGGCGTGCTTCAGCGCGTCGGTCGAGCGATCGACTCCGGGCCCTTTGCCGTACCAGATGCCAAACACCCCGTCGACGGTGGCGTCTTCGAACAGGTTGACCTGTTGCGTGCCCCAGATCGCGGTCGCCGCGAGGTCTTCGTTGACGCCAGGCTGGAACGTGACGTGGTGGCGCTCGAGATGCGCGCGCGCGGCAAGCAGCGCGTTGTCGTAGGTGCCGAGGGGCGAACCGCGATAGCCGGAAATGAAGCCGGCCGTGTTGAGTCCCGCGGCGGCATCGCGCTGCCGTTGCATCAGCGGCAGACGCACCAGCGCCTGGACGCCGGTGAGGAAGATGCGGCCTGATTCGACGAGATACTTGTCGTCGAGGGTGACGGGGCGCTCCGGCATCGGTGCCACTGTCAGCCGCGAAGGGCTTGGAGCCCCAGGCGCCCCATCATCGCTTCAGGATAGCGGGTGCCCACGGCGATGCGCGTCAGCCGAGCGGTCCCGTGCCCGTGATCATCGAAATGATCGCGAGGACGCCGATGACGAGGAGCGCCCCGGCCACCATCAGCGTGAGCGACGGAGGATATTGGGTTTCCGCGTGGATCAGGCCCGCGCGCTTCATCGTACGGCGCTCGCGCCGCAATTCGAGCATGAACGAGACGTGGTACCCGATTCCGACCACGAGCATGGCGATGCCGAGAAAGACCAGCGTTTCGCCAAAATTGCGTGCGGAGCCGCTGGACTTCAGGATCTGGGCCTCATGCATCTTCTCGAATACCTGGAAGATCGTGAAGCCGAACCCGATCAGCGACAGCGACGTGCGCATTACCGACATCAGCGTGCGATCGGCGCTCATCCGCGTGCGCTGGAACGACATGCCGGTGCGGCGCGCGGAAAGCTCGACGGAGATGCGATCGGGGGGCGAGCTTCCGGTCACCGGCTCGAGTTGAGATTCGTTTGCGGCCATTGCTGGATTCTCCTCAGGGATCGCGCGGGGACGCGCTGTCCCGGCGCCGATGCTGCAGCTCGCGCGTGTCCCGCACTTCACGGTCGAGGAAATAACTCAGGAACGTGCGGATCGCCGCGATTGCTGCAAGGTGCCCCAGCTCGTCCCACGTCGGCGCGAACGACGTGTTGACGATGTCTGCTGCGAGCTGGAACGTGAGACCGGCGACGAGCCAGCGTGCAAACTCGAGAAAGACCTCGCGCCGGTCATCGTTGGTGGCGCCGGGCCGCATCGAAACCCGCACGATGTCGACGAGCGCCTCGATGGCCCCCAGCGCGATGATCGCGATCGCAATGGCTTCCACCCCCATCGCGACGTAGTGGGCGAAGTCGTGCAGCAGCGCTTCCACGTTGTCTAGAGAGGCTTGGAGTCAGTCGGACGGCGGAACGCGCATGCCGTGTTCGATGCGAAATGGAAAGCAGCGTCGCGATCACCAGGTAGCGGGATCATACCGAGTTCCGCCTTCGCCTGGGTGGCGGTTACCGAAGTCGCGACGGCGAGTGCCACTGCCGGGATGACTGGCAACAGTCCTTTGAGGAGGAGGGCGGCGCACGGGGCGACCTCGAATCGTCACGATGGCGGCGGCGAGGACCGGAATCGCGATGCTCATCGATCATGCCGCTACTCAAAAGACATCTTTCCAGTCGTGCTTCATGCTGACGAGGCCGATGCCGTACGCATTCGCATGATCGAGTGCATCCGCCAAGGGACTCAGGAGGAAATCTCGATCGTAGGTGAACTCCCGCTCGGCGTCGTCGTGATGAAGCACCAGCGCCAGCGACGGCCCCTTTCCGCCCTTCGTGTAGCGAAGCATCGGAAGGTCGCCGTCGGAGTTGCCGAAGGCCAGTATCGGCTTGCGGCCAATGTGCAGAAAGATGTTCTCGGGCTTCGCGTCACGATCGTCGAAGCTGCCGAGTTCCGGCAGCTTGACGAGCACCGGCTGCCCATCCCGAAACTCGAAGCGTGTTTTCATGCTCGATCCGATCACCTGCTCGGGCGGTATTCCATAAATCGCCTGGGCGAACGGTCGCATGAAATCGACGCCGCCACCCGAAACGATGAACGTCTTGAAGCCATTCGCACGCAGAAAATCCAGAAGCTCGAGCTGCGGTCGATACACGCATTCGGTGAACGGCCTTCCAAGCTTGGGATGCTTGGTCGCCGAGAACCACGACCGCACGTCCTCGTCGAATTCGTCCGTTGTCAGATTGGCGTGCGTGGTCATCGCAATCTCGAACAGGCCTTTCTTGCCGAGCGCTGCGAGCGTCCTCACGTCACGCTCGAGGAACGCCTTGTAGGGCTGGCGCTCGCGCATCGACGGGTCTTTGGCGGCGAGTTGCTCGAGCCGGTGCTGGGCGAAGAAAACCTGCACCTGCATCGGCTGCTCGCACCAGAGCGTGCCGTCGTTGTCGAACGTTGCAATCCGCTCCTCGGTCGGCACGAAATCGGCGCCGTCCGTATCGGAGACGCGCGCCACGAAATCCAGGATCGCCGATTTCGACGCTCCTGGATTCCATGAGGGCAATGCGTTGTTCATTAATCGCTCTCCGCGCGCCGACGCCGTGCCAGCTGCCGGCATCGGCGCCGTCGCGGCTGATCGAAGGATGGCGTAAGGCAGGCGCTACTTGCCGGCGCCTCCCGCCGTGTCATGCATCATCTTGACCGCGTCGTCGATCGTGAAGGTGTTGGGCTTCTGGATGATCGGGAACTCCTTGAACGTATCGGCGAACTTCTGAGCGATGATCATCGCGCCATACAGAATGTACGCGTGATAGAGGAACCACTCGTAATAGCTGTTGGACGTCACATCGGCGAACTCGTAGGGATCCGTTCGCAGGTTGAAGAACTTGGCGAGCCGCAATCGTGTGAACGGCTCGGCCCACACCTGCAGCGTGCCGTGGCAGCGCTGCTCCATGAACACGACCTTCCAGTTGTCGTAGCGCACCGCGAGGATGTCGCCATCGTCGCTGATGTACATGAACAGCTTGCGCGGACTGTGCTCTTCCTTGCCCGTCAGGTAGGGCACGAGATTGAAGCCGTCGATGTGGTTCTTGTACGTCCGGCCGATGGCCTGGTAGCCCTTCTTGCACTTCTCCATGACGTCGGAGTCGCCGGCCATGGCGAGGAACGTGGGGAACCAGTCGTGGTGCTGGACGATCTCGTTGGAAACGCTGCCGGGCTTGATCATGCCCGGCCAGCGGACCACCAGAGGAATGCGGAATGCACCCTCCCAGTTCGTGTTCTTTTCGCTGCGAAACGGCGTCATTCCGCCGTCTGGCCACGAATTGCGGTGCGGGCCGTTGTCGGTCGAGTACATCACGAACGTGTCGTCGGCCAGGCCGAGGTCGTCCAGCAGGTCCAGCATCTGCCCGACGTTCTTGTCGTGATCGATCATCGTGTCGTGATACGGCGATTGCCAGCGGCCGGCCTGGCCTAGGCTTTCCTTCTTCGTGTGCGTGAAGAGATGCATGTGCGTCGTGTTGAGCCACACGAAGAACGGCTTGCCTGCCTTCTTCTGCCGCTTGATGAAATCGGACGCCGCAGCGACGAAATCGTCGTCGCAGGTCTCCATCCGCTTCGTGGTGAGCGGTCCGGTATCCTCGATCTTCTGCTTGCCCACCTTGCCCCAGCGCGGCATGACCGTGGGATCGTCCTTGTCGGTCGCCCATGAATGGATGACGCCGCGCGGACCCACCATCTCCCGCATCTTGGGGAAGTCCTTCTCGGGGTAGTAGTCGTACATCTCCGGCTCTTCCTCGGCATTGAGGTGATAGAGATTGCCGTAGAACTCGTCGAAGCCGTGATTGGTCGGCAGCATGGAATTGAGATCGCCGAGATGGTTCTTGCCGAACTGCCCGGTCGCGTAGCCCTGGTTCTTGAGCGCTGCGGCGATCGTGATGATCTTCTCGTTCATGCCGATCGGTGCGGCGGGAATGCCGACCTTCGACAAGCCGGTGCGCAGCACGCTCTGCCCCGTTATGAATGACGAGCGGCCGGCCGTGCAGGATTGCTCGCCGTAGGAATCAGTGAACAGCATGCCTTCGTTGGCGATGCGATCGATGTTCGGCGTCTGGTAGCCCATAAGGCCGTGCGTATAGCAACTCAGGTTCGAGATTCCGATGTCGTCGCCCCAGATCACGAGGATGTTGGGCTGCTTATTCGACTGCTTCTTCGGCTGCTTCGCGGTTGCCATGTGATCTCCTTGTTGGTGACTTGGCGTTGGAAGAGAGAAGCGGCGGGCCGCTGGTGCCATGCGGGTTGCAAGTGTTCCCGATCCCTCGGGCGCCTTCGCGCGTGCCGTGGGTCATGCGCGTCAGGTATTCGTTCGAATATCGTTGCGCGATCTCGCTCGGCGTTCCCGGCGGCGCGGGATGAACTGCAGGATGCGCAACCTCGCACGCGACGACCAGGACGTGGCGTGAAATTCGCTATTGGTACCTGGGGGGCCATGCAGCTTGGTTCGATCAAACCGTCGTGTGGCAAATGCGGACATCGAAAGCTGAAAAAGTTCGCCGCGATGTGCGCGTCGCGCGCGACCGCGCACGCCCTAACTATTTAACCACATCGCACCCGGAAATCGAAGGCTCCCGGGCCCTGTCCAACATCCGGACTCGACACCGGATCAGGGCTTCGACGGGGGCGGGGATAACGGCAGAAGCAGCGACACCCACAGGTTCCACCCCGACGCGCGATTGGCGGCGCCGTATTCCCAATAGGCCTTGAGATTGACGTACCCCTTGCTGCCGTTCACCGGGAAGAAGTGGCCGACCTGCGGACCGACACCGTTGGTGCGTGACTTGAACGGACCCAGCACCGCGCCGGATCCGCTGTCGCCGCTCAACTGGAAAAAGTTATAGCCCACGATGCCGACGTGCGTCGCTTCGCTCAGAAATTGCGAGGCGGCCCAATCGACATGGCCGTCGACGCCGTTCTTGTAGTCGGTATCGTTGTTTTCGAAGTTGTAGGTGACGCCGCCCACGATCGAAAACTCGTGGCCGTTCTTGGTATCGAAGTATGTATAGCCGCCGCCGCCGTCGATGGCGCCGTGACCGATGCCGATGTTCGCGAGGCGTCCTTTGCGATAGGCACCGGTCGGAATGTCGCCCATCATGTAGACCATGTAATTGTCGACGCCGGCATTCCACTTGATGGACGCCAATGGATACAGGTCGGCGCCCGCATCCAGCGTATCGGTTTGGCTTTGCGAGATGAGGTTGCCCAATGGCCCCGTCACCGTGACGTCGGCCGTCGTCTTCATGCGACCGCCCGCGCCCGTCAGCATGAGCGCCGCCTGACCGCCCCACAGCGGTTCAGGAAAGATGTACTGGGCCGCGAGGAACAGAAGGTCGGCATGACCGTCGATGCCGCCCACGACGTTGCCGCCGACGGTGAAGTTCTTCGAGCGGCTGGCATCCGCGGAATCGTGGTAGTAGACGGCGGCAAGCGACCAGCCGGGCTCACCCGGTACGGCTGCAAGGCTTCCGAACTGCCCCGGGAGCCAGAAGCTCACGCCGCCTTCGTCCGCGTGCGCGTTGATCGGCGCCATCGCGGCTGCAAGCGCTATGCCGGCAAGGACGCAGGCTTGCGTGGTTAGGCGTGATGTTGTGCGCATTCCCGGACTCTCCGCGCGCCATTCGAGCCGCGGTATGTTCGCACAATGCGCCCGATATCCCGAAGGGTCGGGACGGCTTCCTTGCGGTGCGCGTGCAGCAATGAACGGCCACTCGACGTGCAAAGCAACGGCACGTCGATCAGCGCGTCACTTCCAGGATGACGTTGTCTGCCTTGGTGGGCACCACGCGTTTCAAACGCAGGTTCGCCCGGGTGAAGAGAGCGTGGAATTCCTGCTCGGTCCGCTCGCGGCC
>Ga0070665_100005342_pt1 | contig 13267 bp, 8 predicted proteins | sample KBSS13metaG_FD_65862 | JGI IMG/M metagenome (GOLD analysis project Ga0070665, IMG submission 65862) | Switchgrass rhizosphere microbial communities from Kellogg Biological Station, Michigan, USA - KBS S1-3 metaG | ecosystem: Host-associated > Plants > Roots > Rhizosphere > Soil ... | reverse complement strand
CTTTGCCCGGGCCATCGTCTCTGGTGGCTACGTAGTATAGAGTGAGCGCCATGACGGTAAAGAAAAAGACTCCGAGCAGTTGATAGCCTTTTTCGCCCAGCATTGACGTTAGCTGATGCTCCATGCTGATGCTCTGCAGGGCCTTATCAATTTTCTCGGGGATAGAAAGGAGCGCCACGATTACTCCGGCCAGCGCACCACCAGCCACCAGGCCGGTAGCGAAGAGACTGCCGCTGCCCAGCTCATCGTCGTCGGCTTTTTTGCCTTTGCGGAAACCGTTGAGTTCAACCATTTTTTTGACCACACCACCGACAAATATCGGCAGTGTTGTGGAAAGTGGCAGATAAGCACCGACTGCAAAGTTCAGGGCATTGACTCCGCACAATTCCATTGTGATAGCCAGGAACACCCCGACAAGGACGAAGTTCCAGTCCAGGTTGAAAGAGAGCATGCCTTTAATAAGAGTGGCCATGAGCGTGCCCTGAGGGGCCGGAAATTTGTCGCTGCCGATGGCATGAAAAACACCTTTGGACAGCATCTCCTGGGTGGGATGATCTAGGGTGCTTACAGTCAGACCAATGACGAGGGCAGCTACGACCGCTCCGATAAACAATGACAATTGTTGATACCGTGGAGTCGAGCCGATGATGTAGCCGGTCTTAAGGTCTTGAGATGTCGCGCCACCATTGGCGGCGGCAATACAGACGATGCCACCAACGACCAATACCAGTGGTTCAAACGCCTTACCTGTTAAATGGAAGGCTATGAAAACAAGCGATGTGGCCATCAATGTGGCTATGGTCATGCCCGACACTGGATTGCTGCTCGATCCGATCAGGCCGACGATGCGGCTCGATACCGTGACAAAGAAGAAACCGAACGATACGACAAGAATGCCTATCAGGCCCTTCTGCAAAAACCCGTCACCTGGTATTTGCGGCATCACTGTAATAAGTGCCATGAGGGCGAGGGAGCCGAACAGCACAACATTGATGGATAAATCGTTTTCGGTGCGCAAGCGACTGACGCCTGATTTGTCCTTGAACGCGCCGATACTCTCTTTAAATGATGTGACGATCGTCGGAATAGTTTTTAGCAGAGTCATAAAGCCACCTGCCGCCACGGCACCGGCGCCTATCTGTCTGATATATGCGCGGTAGACTGCATCGGCTGCGTTGGCAAAAGTATGAGTGGCCGGATCCCAGCCGCCGGGTCCACCAGGGGTGGTGAGACTGGCAAGATTGCCGAGCTTGACTAATTGTCCGGCGATGGTGTCCATGGGCACAATTGCCACCAGCAATGGAATCAATCCCAACCACGCCAACACACCACCTGCGACTAGCACACCGGCGATGCGGAAGCCGACAATATAACCGACGCCCATGTATTCTGGAGTAATTTCTCCATTGATGGTGGCTGACGGCAAGAACTTGTTTGTTTGAGCTGTGACATAAGTCGGTGTCTCGGCGATTACTTTTAGAACATGCTGCAAGAAAGCGTAGATAACGGCAAATCCCAGACCCATGTAGGCCGTCTTGGCAAACTCGCCGCCTTTTTCACCGGCAATCAAGACCGAGGCGCAGGCGGTACCTTCCGGGTAAGGCAAATTACCGTGCTCTTTGACGATCAACGAGCGGCGCAGCGGGATCATCATCAGGGTGCCCAGGACACCACCAAGGACTGCCAGCATAAAGATTGTAAGGTAATTGAAGTAAGGCGCACCCACACTCTCGGTGCCGCTCTCGGCTATAGATAGAAATAGAAATCCCGGTAGCGTAAAAACTACACCGGAAGCAATCGACTCACCGGCTGATGCCGTCGTTTGAATGATGTTGTTTTCAAGGATGGTGGTGTTGAGAAATTTGCGTCCGATTGAAATGGCCAGTACTGCCACCGGTATGGAAGCCGAGACTGTAAGACCGGCCTTCAGAGCTAGATAAACTGAGGCTGCTCCGAACAATATGCCAAAAAGCGCGCCGAGAATGATCGCTTTGACTGTAAATTCCTTTACGTCTGCTTCGGGCGCTATGTAAGGTTTGAACTCGTGGTTAGTCGGTGCATCCACCAACACATTGTCATTTGGATTCATGTATTCCGCCGCCGGAGGTTCTGAGAGAAGGTCTGATCATAGCGGATAGTGTGCAATCTTTGGGCATCCGGATAGTTGTAAATCGCTGCGGACAACGTAATAATGCTGGATTGTCACCGGCGCGCCTCATGACATGGCGGCATGTTGTTTCTTGGGTACCTGGAGAGATTAAATTGAGGATTTTCGGACCGGTCCTGCTTGCTTTCGCCTGTATCGCGTCTTTTCCTGCATATGCCGAAAGTGCTGCTGTCGAAAACGCGCATGTGCGCATCGGTCTTCGATATGCTGCTCAGCGTCGCGTTGATCAAGCAGCAGCGGAATTTGATCAGTGTAAAAATTTAGAGGCACTTCCTGATAACGAAATTCGTGCGGTTCTTAAGGCATACGTAGAGGCAGGCGAACCACACAAGGTGCTAAAGCTGGCCAACACACTAATAGAGCGCCAGAAAAAGCCCGGCTGCCAGGTACCGGATCTGGAGCGAGCTACTGCCTATGCCAGTCGTGCAGCTTATTATCAAGTTTCAGGCAAGAGTTGTGAGGCTGCTGCGGATTTCGAAAAAGCCGCTGCACTCATGCAAAAAAAAGGCGGCACTATGTACGATTCTGCCGGACAAGCATACTGGCATGCTGGAAAGTATGAGCAATCGTTGCCTTGTTTCGATCGTAGTATTGCTTTAAAGCCAATTTCTCCATTTGCTCAATTGCACAAGGGGCAATCGTTAGTCGAGCTGAAGCGCTGGAAGGAGGCTCTAATCGCTTTGAATAAATCGGTGGAAATATGTGAAACAGCAAGAAAGAAAAATCCCGATATTTTTGCCGGTGTAATCATCATCGCTTATAAAGAACGCATGAAGTGCTACAACGCGCTGGGTCAGAAAGACAAAGCAAAGGCTGAGCGAGACAAGGTCAATAACATGAGCAGCGGATGGAACGAAACGTTCTTCAGTGATCACTGACATTGCCCTGTAAAATCGCGGCAAAAATCGAAAGCAAGACTGTGCCAATTGAAGTCTTGCTACGGCCATCACCTGATCATGGTAACATTCAAACATCAACAGACACAACCTTAATAACGTACTTCCAACTGTACCGGGCCTTGGATAGCTGGTTGTCAAATACGGAGAGGCAATTGAAGTTTTTGCGGCTGGTTGTTCCGATTGCTCTGGTGGTTTGTTCGCCCGATTTTGCAGGAAAGTCGCTGGCCGCGCCCTCTGACCTCAACGACACTAAGCGCATTGAACGAGGACTGAAGTTTATTAGCGAACGGCGCGTTGATCAGGCCGTTGCCGAGTTTGATGGCTGCAAAAATCTATCGTGTTTATCTGACCAGCAGGTTTTGGCCGTACTTGCGGCCTACAGTGAGGCCGAAGAAGAATCGAAAATTCTCCCACTGGCAAACATGCTGATAGAGAGACAGGCAAAAGCCAAACCCCTACCATCAATTCAAGATCGTGCCGATGCGCTATTTTATCGCGCTGTCTGTTACAGATCTCTGAACAAATCCGAGGAGGCGGCAAACGACTATAAGCGCGGCGCGGAATATTCGACTGACAAAGCGCCGAACATGTTTGATTATGCCGGCGAACAATATCGAAGAGTTAGAAAATATGATCTGGCGCTTTACTGCTTGAACAAAGCCGTTAATCTTTCGCCAGGCAATCCATCGGCTCGACTACATAAGGGGCTTGTATTGGATGATTTGCAAAAATGGAACGAAGCTCTGCCGTGTTTGAGTGATGCGATTTCGATTTGCCTGCAAAAGAGAAAGAGCGAGCCGGAGGGATACTCCTTCGTGCTTTGCAGCGCCTATAAAGAGCGGGCAAAATGCTATTCAAAACTGGGGCAGATAAACAAGGCAAGAGCCGACAGGAACGAACTGGGCAAATTAAGCTCGGGCTGGAACGACACCGTGTTTGGTGGCCGCAGCGGAAGTGCGCCTTGAAAAATCTCAGAACGTCAAAATTGATCTTGATTGCCTTCTTATGTGGTGCATCTACATCAGACTGCTTTGCACAGACGGCAAAGGCCGCCGCGCAATTAAACGCTCCATTCCAATCAAAAATTGATGCTCCGTATTTGCGTAAGGGTTTTTATTACGTCCAACAGGGCAATCCCGATTTAGCCGTACAACAATTTGACCACTGCAAAGAACTTGAACGTTTGAACATCCCGCAGTTGACTAAAGTGGTCTGGACATATACCGATGTAGGCGAGCACGTCAAAGCGTTGCCTTCGGCAGTAATGCTCGTGGAGCATGTAAAATCTTCAAAGCAACCGCTTGCTAATGATCAAATTGCCGATGCCTACCAGTGCCGACTCGTGTGTTACGAAGCTACCCAGCAGTTTGCTAAAGCCGCCGAAGACTACCAACTCTTAATGCGCCTGCGACCGGAAAGAGTTGCGCAACTTGCTGACGGCGCTGGTGAATGTTACCGCAAATTAGGTAAATTTCCTCAGGCTATTTCCATGTACGACAAGGCCATAGCTTTGAAGAAGAACGACCCTGTCATGCAATATCACAAAGCCCTGTGTCTGGATGAACAAGGGAAGTGGTCGGAAGGTATTGTGTTGCTGGATACGAGTTTCAAATTGTGCATGGAGCAGCGACGGAAGTGCCCTGACGTTTATTCACAATTTGTGGTGGATCTTCTGAAGGAACGTTTGCGCTGTCATACAAAACTGAGACAGTATGCTAAAGCAGATGCTGACAAAAAAGCATTGGGTGAGCTCGATTCTGCTTGGGCCGACACGCTATTTGGCGGGAAGTAGCTGCTTAGTCTGGATACCTGAAGCATAAACCTGCAAACCTTAATTTACGCGACTGTCCAAGCAGTTTTGGACCGTGTACGAAGCCTTTTTCCACACCCATAACTCGACAATTATTCAAGGATAGCGTGATCATCCAGTTGTATATTCGATACTTTAAAACACTCAGCTCTTTTTTTCTTTTGAGTAAGTCGTTTATGGTTTTTTGATAGTTCTCTTTGCTAAAGTCCGTCTGCCTGCCTTCATCGTAAGGCCAGCCCTCGCGCTCTATCACCGCATCAACAGTCTTGCCTACACTAGTCTCCATGAGTGATTTTACACGCCAATCACAATAGAAGACATCGTCATAGAATTGATAATAGTTTGCAGAAGAGCAGATTTCCTGTACAAATTCCACCCTCAATAATATAGGTGTGTAGCCAAACACATAAAGCCAGCTATGAGACTGCTCGGTTTCCGGATAAATTGAGTGGCTCGCAGGCGTTCCCAGAATAGCCAGAACATCTTTTTCTGATTTTCCAATAAGCTTCTTACACGTCAGTGCCCCTGCCTCACATTCGCCCGCATCAAAAGCGGCCGTCCAGGGAATAATCGCATTGGATCTCTTCAGCGTATGACAAAGCTTTTTTGCATCAGCGTCGCTTATTTCTGAAGCTTCAAAATGTCCGTATTGCTCGATCCGGAGAATCGGGTGTATCTTGGCTGAAAACTCTTTTGAATGGGCGACCTCTCCGCCTGCAAGCAAGCAGAGCAAAGCCGCTATCGAAGAAACTTTCTGTGTCGAATTAAAAGTGAAAATCGAACAACCTTTGGTGGCACCGGAGACTATTAACTCGTTTACCGCGGTACTATAATCATACAATTTAAACTGATGAGAAGGCGAATGTTAACCCGTTTTTGCATTGTCGTTATTTTGATGTTCCTGATTCGCTTTTGTCCTGCTGCAAACGCTCAGAATACGGATGCCATGACTCAGGCCGTTGAAGTGGTAGTTGTAGCACGCTATGTAGAGTGTGAAACGCAAGGTAAAGTCGACTTCCAAAACCCACCAACCGCAATTTATCAGGCTTGTGTGTGGCTAAAAGGACCCAAATACGGAGGCAAGCTTGCAGTTAGACATCTCTTTTCGGAAGACCTATCGGCTAAGACTCCAAAAAACTGGTCTTTCCGAAAATCAATGATGCCGAGGAAAAATTCTCTCTGGCTTCTATATATTCCGAATGCCGTTCCTCTACCAGGCATCGGATTTGATACCTATAAGGGCATACAAGGTAGAGTCAGTTGTACCAAGGAGGTAGTTGAGAGTGCACTTTCAACGATTGAACGGCTGAATTGTCGGTCACAATTTTTCAACAGTTCTTTGCTCGGTCCAGTGCTACAGGAACTTGAATTCAAAGAATCTGGACAGTAGGAGACTCGCCGCGAGACTGGGCAAATGTTACTACCAAACAAAAGCAAGTCTTTTGCGCAGTTTTGAATAAACGATTTTTGATTGGTGACGTTGATCGACAGGCAGGCTTTTGATCGCGATATATCGGTCAATTTTGATTTCCGCTTGCTCGAAAACCTTGGTCAGTTCTCTCAGAACTTCCTTCTTTGGCCTATTTGCTTTTAGCTCCAGTGCCAGCATTGCCAGGCCTCGTATCTGGACAAAGGCGCATCTGGCGATGCTTTTATTTTCCATTGCCATGAGTTCTACAGTCAGAGGATAAATTGTTCGACCATTCAAATAAATGGCTGCGTCAACCCTGCCGGTCAAAAAAACTTCTCCATTGTCGTCGAAATATCCGGCATCGCCGGTCCTGTGGTAGGTATGACCCTGTACTTCAATCTTGGTTTGATTGTTGCCGACATTCCCCAGGTACGACTTAATCACATGGTCTCCGCTGACTACGATTTCTCCGTCTGCACCGGCAGGCAAGCACATTGCCTCAAATTGTTCAGTGGTCAATATTACTGCTTCCTTCTTGTTGCGCAGGAGTTTTGCGTCAATCACCCGCAGGTCAATTGCGTCTATGTTTTTGCCCAGTGGTAACCCGCGGTTTGTTTTAATGCACTCGCCCGGAGTGTAGCTTTTGTGGCAGATTGGCTCGGCTTCAGTAGAGCCATAAACAGTTGTGAGAACGGCGGCCGGCATTACCGCGCGCATTTTCGCGAGCAGTTCGGGAAAGACCGGTCCACCCCCAACGACGACATCTTTGATCGTATTTAGGGCAATTGCGTTTGTCGACAATAATTCGCTGATCTTACCCAGGGTTTGGGGTGCGCATAGAAGTCTGTCGGGCGCGAGGTATTTAAGTTGGTGAAGAAGTGCGCTATCGTCTTTAGCCGGGATTATGGCTGTGTCCCCTGCCGCCAATGTGGACAGGATAAACATCGGCAGAGTAGTCAAAACTTGCATGTAGTCGCCGGGTGTTTGTGATGGAAGGGTTTCTTTGAGCAGTGCGGCCTGGTCCACTAGAAATCCATGCGACCGAACTATACCTTTAGGCATACCGGTACTACCGCTCGTGAAGGTGATAAGTGCGGGATGGTTTGCACCGACTCGGGCGATTGACTCTTTTGATGAGACAGGGGTGTTACCGGTCTTGTAGTTGAGACAGTCTTTGAGCGTATGTTGAATGCCGTCATCAGGTCGGCAAAAAGTAATGACTCGTTTGATACCAAATAGTGGTGCCATCATGCCCAGCATATTTATCCTTTTATCGAGCACAAGAAACTTGGGCCTGGCCAGACGCAGGCAGTGGTTGACTTTGTCAGGACTGTACGTCGGATCAATAAAGAGCGCCTGTGCTCCCAGGCGAAAGACCGCCAGAAGAAGACTGATCAGTTCACGTTGCAGTGGCACATATAAGAGCACCACATCCAGTGGCCGTACGCCAGCGGCTTGCAAAAGTGTCGCGGCTTCCGATACTTCCTCCTCAAGCTGGGCGAAACTTGCTACCCGAGTTGAAGCTGTGCCGCTGTCGATAATCGCCGGGCGAAAAGGAAAGGCTTTAGCGTGCCTCTGCAAGATCTGGCAGAGGTTGTCGTTTCCTTCGGTGCCGACTGTGTTGCTGGCGTTGTTCATGATGGGTTTGGTGTTCATTGTGCTGCTTACTCTTTTGTGCCGGCAAAGAGGGCAAATCTGTTTTGGATGATTCCGCCCAGCGCTTCCGGTAGAAAGGCGCTGAAATTGTTATCTTTGATCAAGGCGCACAGGGCGCTGCTGTAGCCCAAGGCAAGGGCACGCTCCAGGACAGTGTGGAAGAGGAAGCGACCGGTGCCCCTGGGAGCGAAGGTATTTCGAGCCAGGGTTTTGACGATTATCATCGACTTGTTTTTGGCGTCCGGCACGGCCAGCACCACGCCGAGTATTTCGTTGCTTTTGCTGGACTCGGCAATCAGTACAAGATCTTCTTTCAGCATTCCCTTGAGAGGCTGATAAAGGCCGTTGAATGAAGGAAGGTCGATATCGCTGTAGAGATAGTTTGATTTAAAGGCGTTTTGGCTGAAGCTGTACAGCAATCCCATCTCGTTGTCAAAGTCGGATAAATCCAGGTTGCGAATTCTCAAGTCTGCGGCGATTTCTATAGGCGGTTGTTTTTTCACTTGGGCAAGAGCGACTCCCAGATCTTCAATAAAAGATGAGTGATAGGTTGCGGTCACGTTCATACCGGCGGCGATAAAATCGGCGGCTACGAAGTGCGGATAGCTGGGTTCAAGAAAAGTCAGTTGCGAATCATCAGTCAACGGCAGCCGATAGCGGTGCCAGGTATCGCCGTTAATTGGTCCGATCACTTTCTGCGCGCCAAGTGCAAATAATCTTTCCTTTGCCGCGACTAAAAAGGCGATACGCTCATCCGCCGTGCAGTGACTGGAGGCGCTGAGATTGCCTATATATCCGATGACCAGATCTTTGTGTTTGATACCAGGCAGATAAAGCCTGGCTCGAAGTGGACCGGAAGCGAAGTCTAGCAATTTGATGTTGTCTATAGCCGAAGCTGTGTCCGATGAAGATGTGTCTGTTGAGGTTGTTGTGCTTGTCATAATTTTAAAGCGTCGCCACGAAGGCCAGTAGGGAACCCATCGATGAGCAAAGGCATTGTTTGAGCCAACGACCTTGCGAAGTTATTTCCACCGGGTTTTGATTTTTTATCAGTAAAAAAGCTACCGTGAAGGCCATAATCCACAGCGGCGAAAAAAGTATGTTGAGCATGAGCAGCGAAGTTTTAGCTGTTGTGACTAAAAGGGGCAGCATAATCAAAGCTGCACTTTTCAGACTGTTCTGGGCGATTATACGCAGTTTGGCGGCTATCACTTTGCCGCTGTTCAGTTTGTGCACGCGGATGTGAGCGCTGGCAATTATCGAGGCATTGATAGCTAGACCCAGTGCGTAGGGATAGAGCATGCTGTTATTGGACCATTTGTCGTAAGCCAGGAGCCATAAAAGGCCGCCGAATGCGACGCTGATGACGGCAAAGATGGAATGACTGGTGCTTTTAAATCTCACGGGCAATAACAATCTGTAGAAGGCAAATAAAATAATTGGCAGCGAAAACCAGAGGAAACCGCCAAGAATATGTGCGGCAAATCCATAGATGAGCACCGCCAGGGTGGCGCCACCTTCGAGTGTGGTGCGCTTTTTGAGGAGCAGCACTGTAACGGCAATGGCGAGGAGCACCAGGAAATGATAGAGAATTTCGCCGCCGCTCAGGCGCGAGCATCGCACAAGCGCATAATAGGCACCGAGGGGGACGAGCAGATTATCCAGACCGGCAAATGACATGCCTTCGCAGGCTGTAGCCACCAGAGCCAGTATCAGCGAAACAATTATGTAATGAGAATGAAACTGCAAGGGCGTGAGCGCCAGTACCAAAAGTGAGCAAAGAAAGGACGTGATAAAAAATGTCATGGACCCTTCAATTGTTTTGGAGCCGTCCACGGAGCGATATTTGCGCACACCAATTCTTGTGCCGACCAGTGCGGCCAGTGAATCTGCCAGAGCCAGAATGGCTACGGGGATGACATAAAAGCTTTTATTGTCGCCGGCGAGGATAAAAATAGTAGTAACAGCAAGTGGGAAAAATATTTCACCGAGCGAATTGCGTTTGACCGCAAAGAGTACGCTCTTATATTTGTTGGGCGGCATTTTGCGCAGGATAAGTAAGGCCGGGAAGACCAGTGCCTGCAAAACAATCAGGGGTAGAGGCGACGAGAATATCCAGGGGAATGAAAGACAGGAGAGGCCCATAATTAGATGGACAAGTTTTCTTGTGTCTTCAGCGTCGAGGGATAACCGTTGCGCCGCTTTTGGCGCTGCAAATATCAACCCTGCAAGTGTGCCGAGTACAAGAATTATCGCTGCGTAGTCCTGGAAAATCATTTTGGTGCCGTATCTTTTTTAGAATTATGTCTTGCAGACTCGTTCGACCAGGAGGCGCTTATAGAAGAAAGTCTTGGTGATTGCCGCCAGGGAGGTGCTGAAGTCCTCTTCGATTTGCAGATGCTGGGGGTCGAAGGCTGCCGCTTTTCTGTCCACCAACATATTCCAGTAGACCATGCGCCCGTCAGGCGTAGAGGCTCTAACGATCAGTTTGGCAAGTGTCCGGCATTGTTCCGGAGCCAGATATTCAAACACATCGGATAGATTGAAGCTGTCGATGCTGCCTTCGGGCATTTCTCCCAGCAAATCATTGAGATTTCCCTGTCTCAGCTGCAGGGCGCCGAGGTTGCGGCGAATGGCCTCGAAGTTTTCGACGCGCAGGTAATGCGGAAGTACGGCACCATAGTCGCCGGTCAGTATCCAGCAGAGGTATGGGTTATGAGCCGGTTCTTGCTCGATCAAAGCTGTTTTGCTGGCCTGTAAGAGAAATAGACTGAGGTTTTCTTTGGCGTAGTCGAAGAAGCATTTTTCGCGTCCGAGAAGTCCCATCAATTGCTGTGAGAAAAACAACTTGAACAAAATGATATATTGCAGCGTCCCCCATTTCCGGCGATAGAAGTCGGCGCGCTGATTGCGCACTTTTGCCCGCAGCAGCTCGTCTACAAGGGCGCGACTTTTTACCAGGGGCAAAATGTGCTTGCGAAAAATGCGGAAGTAGCGCTCCATTTTCCCCTGGTCTATGACGCCTTTGCTAATAAGCTGTGTGTTCTGGTCAAAATATTGTCTGGCCAGGGCGCTTAGCTCCATGCGCAGGAGGCCGTAAAGCGCCAATCTATCGGGAGCGGATCCGTCGGCTTGAGTCGGACGAGCACCCAGGAAATAGAGCATTTGATCGTGGCTCAGTGATTTGAAGCACTGCATCTTAAGCTCAAGTAATGCCAGTTGCGCCGCGCTCAAGTCAACGGCAATGACTTTGGCTGGATTGTTCACCAGGAGGGACAGAGTGTTGTCTCCCGCGGAGCAGATTGAAAGAACCGTTTGCCCGGCCTCAACTTTCATATGCTCCAGCAGAGTGTCGCAGTCTTCCCAGCACTGGGAATAGCGGATCATATTTTTATTTATGCTCTCAACGCCCATTGCTGCTCTCCGAGTGTGGGCCTGTTCTTTTCCAAAATTGTGACTATTCCGCTTCCGCCGTCGACCTCGATCAGGTCGCCCGTTTCAATCAGCTCGAAGGCGCCTTTGGCTGATACAACGGCCGGCAGGCGCAATTCGCGGGCGACAATGGCTGTGTGAGAAAGCATACTGCCGTAGCTGGTGACGATGCCCTTACACAGTGCAAAGTGCATGATCCAGCCCGGATCGGTGCGTTCGGCCACAAGAATCTCTCCGGCCAATAAGTGCTCGCTTGCCGGATCTTTGATCACTCTGGCGCGACCTCTAACAGTGCCCGAACAAGCGGCTAGTCCTGTGATTTTCTTACTGTATTCTGGAGCCTCAGACTTACCTTGCGCGGCACAGATGAAGGCACCCACTGGTCCGACCGCACGCACTCTATCCGGTATCATCCTCGTGTATTTAAGCTCTTCTGCCTTCCTGAGAGCGATAAGGCCACGCAGATTTTTGCAGGTACTGGAACCTTCGATGAAACCCAGGACCTCCTCGATTTCAAGATAATAGATGTCTCGTTTGTCGTCGAGTTGATTGCCTTCTACCAGACGTTCGGCCATGGTGTTGATAATATCGCGCACCAGACCGAACACTTTTGTACGAGCGAAACGTAGATTCTCGCGACCGGCGATCAGTTCTCTTGTCGGGCCGGATATCGCGTTGATCATCATTTGCTTCAATGGGCTCTTAGCTTGGGTTTTGGCTAAGACCTTAAGCTCTGGGCGTTTGTCAGCTTGATAGGATTTTGCCGCGGTGGCAATTGTGGCCAATAGCAGAGCGGGATTGTCGCGCACGCTCTCGCTTTCCAGCTTGAGCTCGCCGATAGATCGATCGCCAAATTCTTGCAGATAATTTTGATATTGTGCGTAGGCTTCGGTGTGACAGGCAAATAATTGATCGACGTTTTTGTTCTGTATCATAGAGACTATCAGAGCGGAGTCGTCTTTGATTTTGCCTGCAATTTCTTTTATTATCCGCGGCGGTCTGGCGCTGACGACATTACCCAGGCCTTCGATCAGTGCTTGAGATGATGAGTCTTTGCCGGCCAGCTTCTGATGAATGCCGAAGAAGATCATGGCAAAAAAGTCGTTGACGATGGGCGCATCCCACTTGGTCAGAAGCTCCATCTCCAGTGAGCGGTAGAGGCGGCAGAGGTTATCCAGATCCATCGTTTTAAGATCGGTCCGATTGGTGGCCAAGGCATTATCCAAGCGCAGATAAAATTGCTCGGTGCTCTTTTTTAGTTTGAAATATTCGCCGACAACATGCGCCACTGCAGCGAAAGTACCGATTTTGGCGGCCAGGCTTACCTGCACTTTTTCCAAACCGTTTGAAACGGTGCTGACTTCGGTCGCCGGATCTTTCAGTCCCATCATTTTTTCCATGAAAACGCGGTTTGTCTTATAGGCCGGCAGAAGTGCCAGAAGTCTGTACCAACTACCCATGTTGTAGTAGATGTGGCCGTCGATATAGCCAAGCATGCCGGAGAAGATGTCTTCGTTTTGGCAGATAACTTTATCGCTCACACCCATGAGTCGTACAAATGATCGGTAGACATCGCGGTACGCGCGGCGCACAAAAGAAAATGTCATGGGTGTGGTCACACCCGGATAACTCTCCTGGATGTTGCTGCCGTCGAAGATGCGCACCATGCCTTCTGTGGCAACCTCATGTGATGAGGCGCTAGGTGTAGCCGCTGGCGAACAGCCGGTTGAGACAGGCCGCACCTGCAAAATATAGATAGTGTCATTTTGAATCGCCCATTCTACGTCAACGGCGAAGCTATAGAGCTGTTCCAACTCTCTAATTATTGTAGCCAGGTCGAGTATTGCTTGATTGTTTATGGCACTATTGCCGGTGCGCGCTATCTGAGCGCC
>Ga0070665_100005341_pt1 | contig 13271 bp, 9 predicted proteins | sample KBSS13metaG_FD_65862 | JGI IMG/M metagenome (GOLD analysis project Ga0070665, IMG submission 65862) | Switchgrass rhizosphere microbial communities from Kellogg Biological Station, Michigan, USA - KBS S1-3 metaG | ecosystem: Host-associated > Plants > Roots > Rhizosphere > Soil ... | reverse complement strand
ACTTCTTGACCCCGGCCGTGGTCCCGCAGTTCAGCACGTTGAGGTTGATGGTCGCCGAGTTGTGCATCACCGCCGCATCGTGCTCGCCGGTGAAGATGTACCCGGCGCCGCCCATGTCGGCGGCGAGCTGATACACCTCGCGCACGTCGTCCACCGCCTCGTGCACGAAGCGGGGATCGCGAAGGTCGCCGAGCAGGAATTCGTCCGCGGCCGTGGCGGAGAACTCCGGGCGCTTCAAATCGACACCCCTGACCCACAACCCTTCGGCCTTGAGCCGCCTGACCAGATGGCTTCCGATGAACCCGCCCGCTCCGCACACCAGCACTCGCTTCATGACGTCTCCTTGTACTCCCTCAATCCCAGCGCCTGCAGGGACAGGGACACGAGAAACCTCGGGTTGTTCAGGAGGTACCGCTTCCACAATCGCTTCGGCTCCACCAGCAGGCGGAAGAACCACTCGAGACAGAGCGGCTGCATCCAGCGCGGCGCCTGCTTCACCGTGCCGGCATGGAAATCAAACGCCGCTCCCACACCGACCAGCACGGGCGCAGCCAGCTGCTGCCGGAAGTCGGCCATCCAGGTTTCCTGTTTCGGCGTGCTCAGCCCCACCCAGACGATGTCCGGCGCGCAGTCGTTGATGTGCGCGGCGATCGCCGCCCGTTCGTCCGGCGTCAGGTCGCGGTAGGGCGGCGAGTAGCTGCCGGCGATCTGAATGCCGGGGAACCGCCTGCCAATGCGCTCGACCAGCTTCGCGAGCGTGGCCGGCGCGGCGCCGTAGAAAAAGTGCCGGTAGCCCGACCCGACCGAGTCCTCGCACATCGCCGCCATGAGATCGGGGCCGTAGACGCGCGTGGTGCGCGCGTGCCCGCCGGCACGGCTGATGTACACGAGCGGCATGCCGTCAGGCGTGACCATGCCCGCCGAGTTGTGAATGGTCCGGAGGCGGAGGTTGTCCTGGCACTCCATGATGCCGTGCACACCGGTCACGCAGACGTAGGTCCTCGTGCGATTGGCGATCCACGTCTTGATCTGGCATACCGCCTCCGGCATGTTCGTCGCCGAGACGTGGACGCCGAGAATGTTCATCTGCTCCATGGGCACGCCCCGCCAGTCCTCCGCATCAACCAATCCATCGCGCCAGCCACGCCGGCATCAGCGGCTTGCGCCGGTACAGGACCAGCCCGACCACGTTTCCGCCGGCAGCGCCGAGGGCCGACACGGCCTGGCTGAGCTCCTTCTTCCGCGTCTTGCCGCCCTCGACGACGACGATGACGGCGTCAACCGTCCGCGCGAGGCTGAGGAGTTCCCCGCCGAGCGAGAGGTCGCCGGCGTCCACGAGCACGACGTCCACTTCCGCCTGCGCGTCGGCCGGCCGGAGCTGCCGCGCCGCCGGCGCGCCGCCGGCGCGCGGGTTGGCCAGGTGGTCGCCGATGTAGTCGACGGCGGTCGTGGTCGAGCACCGCATGGGCGTGGTTCGCGCGACCTCGTTGGCGAGCCACGCGATCGTCTGTGTCACGCCGCTCTGCGGACGCACCGACACGAACGCGACGACCCGCGGCAGGTTGTCCGATCCGAACAACTGGGCAATCAGATCGGCGGCATGCGTGGCGTGGACGGCCACGCCGCGTTCCACGCGATGCGCCGCGAACGCGTCGGATCCGACTTTGGCCAGGCCCAGCTTGGCGACGACGGCGCTGTCTCTGCTCACGGGGTCAGGCTCCTTTTGCGTAAATGGTGGCGAGCACCGGCAGCGAGAGTGCCGACTCCAGTTCTTCTTCCGAATCGAGCGTGGTGCGGTTCATCTCCAGCGCGAAACCGGTGCCCAGGCTGGCGAAACACGCGACGAGGAATCCCAGCGCGAGGTTGAGCGGCACGTTGGGCTTGGTGGGCAGGTATGGCCTGACCGGCGATTCGATCAGGCTGACGTTGGCGAACTTCTGCCGGTCGAGGGCGTCGGCGATCCGCGCCTCTTCCTGTCTCTTGACGTAGACGTCGAGTTTGTCCTCCGCCAGCTTGATGTCGTGGCCGAGGCGCTCGTGGGCCACGGTGTCGTTGTCGAGCTCGCGGAGGCGCGCGCGCCAGTTCGCCAGGTCGGCCGCGAGCGCGACGCACCTCGCCTGCAGACCGGACTGGGACAGTTCGGCCTTGGCCAGCTCCAGGGTGATGTTCTGGCGGAGCGGATCGATGTCGGTCGTTTCCTCGACCGTCGTCGCGGCCTTGGCCCGATCGAGCGCGGCGGTGGTGTCCTTGATCTGATCGTCCAGGCTGACGACCAGGCGGTCGTCCGATCGGAACTTCGCCAGCAGCGCCGTCCGCTGGTTGTTCAGTTCGGCCAGCATCGTGTTGAGACGCTCGACGAGGTACTGATTGGGCAGCACGCGGGTCTGCGTAACCACCCGCGGCTTCAACGACATCAGCTGCCGGTTCAGCGTGCCGACGTGGGCGATCGCTTCCGAGAGAGCGGTCCGGGCGTCGTTCAGGGCGGTCTCCGTGTCCATGACGCGGCGGATCGTGAGATCTTTCTGCTCGGTCAGAATGACCACGTTGTCGCGCTGGCGCAGATCCGCCAGCCGCTCCTGGCTCGAGCGCAGCTGTTCCTGGTAGTCCGACGCCTGGGCCTTGAAGAATTCCTGGACGCCCGCCGTGCTGTGCACCTTCAGGTGCTTTTCCAGGTACAAGTCAGCCAGCGTCTTGAGGACGGAGACCGCCCGATCGGGATCCTTCGACGCGTAATCCACCTGGATGATGCTGGCCTTGCGCACGGCGCCGACGCTGAGGTCGGTCCGCAGCTGACGGACGGCGCGCTCGAGGCCCTCGCTGCCGCCCGCGTCGTCCTCGATCTGGCCGTCGTGCAGGTTATTGCGCCTGGCCACTTCCCGGAGGACTTCGCCGTTCGTCAACAGGTCGATTTCCGAGTTGACGTCTTCCTCGCTCACCTCGGCGCGCACGACGGCGCTGCTCCCGTCGGGGCTGACGATCGGCTCCGGGCGCTCGCGCTTGACGAGCACCTTCATGTGCGCCTCGTACTTCTTCGGCGACAGCAGCGTGAAGGCGGTCGTGATCGCCGCGATCGCGAGGAACACCGAGACGATGGCGCCTTTCTGGCGGACGAGGGCGGTCAGTATGTAAGTCATGGCGTTGAGCTCTGCGGCGGAACGAAGGCGAACGGGTTCAGGTAGACACCGATGCTGACCCACTTGATGATCCGCTCGACCTTGCTCACCTTGTTCTGCGGCACCACGAGCATGTCGCCCTCCTGCAGGGCGATGTCGCCGGCGGGATTGTTGCCGGTCATCAGATCCTTGGCGTTGATGAGCGTGGCCTCCGCGTGCTCCTGGTCGTGGCGGCGGAACAGCAGCACCTGCGAGTGCAGCGAGCTGGGCTTGAACCCGCCGGCCATGGCGATCGCCTCGAGCACCGAGGTGCGCGTGCGCAGCTCGAACCGGCCGGGCGCGCCCACCTCGCCGCCGACCACGAAGTGAGGCTTGTCGAATTCCTTGAGGTCCACGAAGACCTCCGGATCGCGGAGGCGGCTGCCGGCGGCGGCGACGATGGCCGCGCGCGCCTGCGTCAGCGTCAGGCCGCCGACTTTCAGCTCGCCGACGATGGGCGCCGACATGTAGCCGTCCGGCTGCACGACCGCGACGTGGTCGTATTCCGGGCTGTAGAGATAGCGGATCGTCAACGCGTCGCTCGGCTTGATGTAGTACCGGGCTTCAGCGGCCTGCTGTGCGCGCACGACACCTGGTCCTCCGGCGACGGCCGCCGCGAACGACAGCACCCACAGTGCCCGCCGGGCCGTCCGATACCGATGCTCCGTTCCGCGTCTGAACACCAACACACGTCACCTCCCTGACGACGGCTACATCGCGCCCCGGCCCCAGAGCACGACCGGGACGGTCTTGAACAAGATCCGCATGTCGAGCCCGAGCGACCAGTTGTCGATGTAGTCGAGGTCGAGCCGCACCCAGCGGTCGAAATCCACGTCGCTGCGGCCGTTCACCTGCCACAGGCACGTGAGGCCGGGTTTCACGCTGAACCGGCGCATCAGCCACGTTTCGCTGAACCGGGACACGTCGCGGACGGGCAGCGGCCGCGGGCCCACGAGCGACATGTCGCCTTGCAGGACGTTGAGCAGCTGCGGCAGCTCATCGAGCGAGAGCCGGCGCATCACGCGGCCGACCCGCGTGACGCGGGGGTCGCTGCGAATCTTGAACACCGGGCCCTGGGCCTCGTTCTGCGCCTCGAGCGCCCCCTGGAGCCGCTCGGCGTCCTGCACCATCGTGCGGAACTTGTACATCCGGAACAGGCGGCGGTTGCGACCGTACCGCGGCTGCGCGAAGACGATCGGTCCCGGGCTCGTGAACTTGACCGCGAGCGCGCACCCCAGCAGCAGCGGCGACAGCGCAATCAGGCCGCACGTCGCGCCCGCGAGATCCAGCGCGCGCTTGATCATCAGACGATGATCGTCGGCCACCAGTTGGAGCTTCATCGCCGGCTGCTCGTCCTCGCCGTCGAATGCCTGGCGGGCGAGCGACACGGCGAACAGGTCCGGGAAATACTTCAGCTCGACCCCGACGCGCTCGCAGGATTCGACGACCCGCTGAATCGCGGCGTAACTCGACTTGACCGGGAGCGCGATCAACACCTGATCGATCGGCTCGCGGGACAGGAGCGACTCCAGTTCCTCGAGCGAACCGATGAGACGCGACCGCACCTCGACCGGCATATCGTCCAGGCTGCGCGAATCGACGAACCCGACCACGACGCAGTCCTTCGACTCGCGCGCCTGGATGGCGTTGAACACCCTGAGCGCCATCGGGCCGCTGCCGACGATCACGGCATGTTTGAGCTCACGCGTATGCCGTTCGACGTACCGTCCAGCCGCCGCCAGCGTGCTGCGGCCGATGAGCTCGGTGAGCACGACCGCCACCCAGAAGTAGGCGACGACGGCGAGCTCGAAGGCGCCGCTCCGGCTTGCAAGCGTGAAGACCGACAGCGCCGCGGCCGCCATCGTGCAAGCAGCGACGATCCGCAGCGCGCCCAGCCATACCTGGTTCCGGAGCCTGGGCTCATAGAGCCCGCACAGGGCGAAGCAGGTGTGCCAGATGACCATGAAGACGATCGCGAGCGCGAGGTTCCTGATGGTCAGACGCACCGCCAGGAATTCCTGCACGCCGCCGGGCAGTCGTCCAACGCTCATGACGGTGTACGTCAGGAGCATCACGATGACCGCGACGGCGTCGTCGAACAGCCACATCACCCTGGCGATGAGCGATCTGACCGCGTGGACCATAAGAGTCAGTCGTCTTGAATCGAGCATCGCCTCTTGTCACTGCGGCGATGCGGCGGCGACGTTTCGCGCCGGTAAATTGTTGGAACTCGGCTTTTTTCAACGAACACTTCAATTGTCGAGTTGGTGTGCGTCGATGCAAGCTCGCGTCCAACGAACGCGGGCACGTTTCGCTGGAGAATTCACGCGGTGGTTTTTCGCGAGGGAACATTGTTGTTGATGGCGGAATTCGTGCGGTACGAAACCGTCGGATGCGTCGATGTCAGTACCGCTATTGCTGATACGTCTGCGTTTTCAAAGGCGCGCGGGATCCTGCATTTCTGGATCGCCGCCGTACGCACCACACGTTCTTGTCTGAAAGATCTGCAACATCAGTTGTCGATCTCAGCGGTACGTCAGTGAGTCTTTTTTACCGTCTGTCCCGTGCAAAGAGTACGCACCGGCGACGCTGCACCGGCCATCGTTCACAGAATGTTGATGTCGCAGTCCACGGCGGGCTCGACCGTACTCAACTCGACCATGAGAAGATCGGTGTCAGCATTTCTTGCGACGTCGATCGCCTGAAGAAGCAGCTATGCTCGAACGTGCCGGCTGACGGCAAGCGGTGGGAGATCTGATGACCATGCTTTTTTCATCCCGATGCCTTGCTCCCGCGCTGCTCGCGATGCTCCTGGGAACCGCGCTGCCTGCGCGGGCGGATGTCGTCGACATCCCTTCTCTGGGATCGCGTACCGATGAGCGGCTCGCCCTCGTTGTTCTTCACGTGGACCAGTCGGCGTCGGCATCGGATTCGAATCCGGGCACGGCAGCGAAGCCGCTGAGGACCATTGCACGCGCCGCTCAGATGGCGATGGACTACAACAGCAGCGGCGTCGGCGTCCGGGTTCAGATCGGGCCCGGCACGTTTCGCGAGAGCGTGGGCCTCGCCGCGACAGGGCGCGACACGGCGGCGCCGATGATCTTCGAGGCGATGCCCGTCGGTAAGGTCATCGTGAAGGGCTCCGACGTGTGGACGGGCTGGCAGCCCGGCGGCCCCGGCGTGTACACCCACGACTGGCCGTACACCTGGGGCCTCGCGCCCTATCCCGACGGCTGGTCCTGCTGCGTCAAGCTCAGCGATCTGATGCGGCGCCGGGAGATGATCTTCGCGAACGACCAGCGGCTGCGGCAGGTGCTGTCGAAAGACGACCTGGCCCCCGGCTCTTTTTACGTCTCCGAAACCCTGCACCAGGCGTTCATCCGGCTGCCGCCGGGCATGGCGATCGAGACCACGATGATCGAGGTGGCGGTCCGATCGGCGTTGTTCCTCGTCCAGGGCCGATCGAACGTCGTGGTGCGCGGCCTCGCCTTCCGTCACGACGTCAGCCCTATCGGGGGCACCGCCGCGCTCACCATCCGGGACGCCTCGGATGTCCGCGTCGATCAGTGCACGATGGAGTGGAACAACTTCCAGGGCCTCGGGCTCACGAACTCGGAACACGTTTCCGTGACCGGCGTCGTGTCGAACTCCAACGGGTCAACCGGCATCGCCGGCTGGAAGCTCAGCGCGACGCTGTTCACCGACGGCGAGACGTCGTACAACAACTGGCGCGGCTACGAGAGCGATTTCACGGACTGGGATCCGGCCGGCGCCAAGCTGATGCTGCTCCGGGATGTCGCGGTGTTGCGGCACAAGGCGATCGACAACCTGTCGTACGGCTTCTGGCTGGACACCGATTGCGTCAACGTCCTCATCGACTCGCTGACCGCGACGAACAATTACAACGACGGGCTTTTCCTCGAGGCGCTGCTCGGTCCGATCGAGGTCCGCCAGTCCGTGTTCAACAGCAACCGCCGCGCCGGGATCCTGGGCGCGAACTCCTCGGGCATCACGCTCACCTCGAATGTGCTGACCGGGAACCACCAGTCGCAGCTGCTGGTGTCCGGCACGCCCGCGGGACGGCCGGGACAGGACCACCAGTCGGGGCGCACGTACATCGCCCAGTCGGTCGGCTGGTCGCTCGCTTCCAACGTCATCAAGGCCGACGTCGCAACCGAGGCGCTCATTTCGACGACCCTCCCGGACGCCTCGTGGCAAGCCTTCGTCGGCTCGCTGGCGTCGGACTGGAACGTCTGGTTCAACTCGTCTGCCAGGGCGGCGTTCCGCTGGGCGAACGGGCTGGCGATCGATTTCGAGACGTGGCAGTCGTGGACGCGCCAGGACCTCCACTCGTGCAGCTGTAACTAGTCCGCGGAGACCCTCGGGGATATGATGCGCGGTGCCCGGCGGGCGGCCGCCGGCCCAGAGGAGATCTTCACATGCACCAGCTGATCGCGGAACTCGTCAACCAGTTCGAACGCCGCGCGCTCACGCGCCGCGAGCTCATTCAAAGCCTGTCGGCGCTCGTCGCCGTGTCGGCGGCGCCGGCCGGAGCGCAGACGGCGGCGCAGGCCGCCGGCCTGAAGGGCACGGGCATCGATCACGTGTCGGTCCTCGTGAGCGACATGTCGCGGTCGGCCGCGTTCTATCAATCCGTGTTCGGCCTCGCGCCGATCAGCGAGGACAAGGAGCACCGGATCCTGCGCCTCGGGGCCAGGCGCACCGTCGTCTCGCTGCGCCAGGAGCCGCCGGCCGGCACGGTCGATCACTTCGCGATTGCCGTCGAGGGGTTCAACCGCGCGGCCGTCACCGAGACGCTCAAGCCGCATGGGCTGACGCCGCAGGAAAACATCGAGTACGGGTTCTACATCAACGATCCTGACGGCGTGCACGTCCAGATCGTCTAGTCACGACGATCAACACAGAGCACGCGGAGCACGCAGAGACGTCTGAGCCTGGCCGGTCGGCGAAGCGCTCGACGCGGGCGGCCTGCCGAGGCAGGCCGAGCGTTCGGCCCGCGTCGAGCATCTCTGTGTGCTCTGCGTGCTCTGCGTTCCACGTTGTCGTGACTGCGGGCGTCGACTACAATTCGGCCAGCCGGAGGAACACGGGTCATGGCGTTCGATCTAACGGTCAACGGAACCTTGCACACCGTCGACGCGGACCCGCAAACGCCCCTTCTCTGGGTCATACGCGATCATGTCGGGCTGACGGGCACGAAGTTCAGCTGCGGCATCGGGCAGTGCGGGGCGTGCACGCTGCACGTCGATGGCCGCGCGATCCGCTCCTGCAGTGTCCCCGCGTCGATGGCGATCGGCAAGCCGGTCGCCACGATAGAAGGCGTCTCGCCCGACGGCACGCACCCCATCCAGATCGCCTGGAAAGAGTTCGATACGCCGCAATGCGGATACTGCCAGTCGGGCATGATCATGAGCGCGCTCGCGCTGCTGCGGCAGCGCCCGGCGCCTTCTGACGCCGACATCGACGCGCAGGTGACGAATGCGTGCCGGTGCAGCACGTATCACCGCGTCAGGCAGGCGATTCACCTGGCGGCGGACCTGATGAAGGCGAGGGCGTAGCCATGGACGTCAACCGCCGCGAATTTCTCGCGACCGTCGCCGCCGCCCAGGGCGCCTTCGTCCTCGGCTTCTGGATGCCGCAGAAGGCGGACGCGCAGACCGTCCCCGGCGCCGTCTGGTACGAGGACCCGGCGACGCCAGAAATCAATGCCTGGATCGTCATCGCGCCCGACGACATCGTCACCATCCGCATCGCGCAGACGGAGCTCGGCCAGGGCGTCTGGACCTCCAACGCCATGATGGTCTGCGAGGAGTTGCAGTGCGACTGGACGAAGGTCCGCCCGCAGTACGCGTCGGCGAACCGCGACGCGCGCGAGAAGGCGCCGGCGTGGACGCTCAACGTCATGGGCCGGGGCGCGACCGATCCGACAGGCGGCGGCGAACCCGGGTTCGGTAATCGTGATCGTCGGGGCGTCTCGGGGATTCCCGACAGCCTGTATCGGCGCATGCGGACGAACGCGGCGTCTTCGGTCAAGGACGGCCGGTATTACCTCCAGCTTGCGGGAGCCGAAGCACGAGAGCGGCTGCTGCTGGCCGCGGCGCAACTCTGGAACGTGCCCGTCGCCGGGCTGACGGCGAAGAACAGCGTCATCACGCACGCCTCCAGCGGCCGCACCACGACCTACGGCCAGATCGCCCGTCGTGCCGCCGAAACGCCGCACCCGCATCCCGAGTCGATCACCATCAAGCCGCCGGACCAATGGACCCTGATGGGCACCGAGCAGAAGAACCTCGACGTGCCGCTGAAGGTGACCGGCAAGACGATGTACGCGATCGACGTGCGCGTGCCCGGCATGAAATGGGCGGCGGTCAAGGCGTGTCCGGTCTACGGCGGCGACGTCAGGCGCTACGACTTCGAAGCGATCCGCGCGCTGCCCGGCGTTCGTTCCGCCGTCCAGTTCCCCATCCCGGATCCCGCGCTGTGCCGCGGCCGCGTCTTCAGCGGCGGCGTCGCCGTCATCGCCGACACCTGGTACCAGGCCAGGAAGGCGCTCGACCGCATGCCGATCGAATGGGACATTCCTCCCGAGCTGGCCGGGGTCACCACGGCGGGCATGCACCAGGAGCTGGTGGCCGCGCTCGACAGGCCCGGGAACGTCCGCGTCAACCAGGGCGATGTCGAGGCCGGCTTCGCGCATGCCGCCAGAATCGTCGAGGCGACGTACTCGACCCCGTACCTGGCGCGCGCGCGCATGGAGCCCGGCAACGCCACCGTGCTCGTGACCAGCGATCGCGTGGATATCTGGATCGGCGATCAGAGCCCCCAGGAGACGCGTTTCAGCGCCGCGAAGATCACGGGAATCCCCGAAGAGAACGTCCACCTCCACATGTGCCACCTGGGCGGAGGTTTCGGCCGCAACGGCAACGGCCCGCAGGCCGAGCAGGCCATCATGATCGCGAACGCCAATCGCGGCGTCCCGATCCATATGCTCTGGACCCGCGAAGAGGACTTCGTCGGCACGACCTATCGCGCCATGGGCGTCGCGCGCCTGAAGGCCGGCCTCGACGCCGACGGCTGGCCGATCGCGCTCGACGTACGCACCTCGATGCAGGAAGGCGGCTTCGGTCCGGACGCCTCGTTCGACATCATCTCGCGCTACCACGTGCCGAGCTACCGCTACTCGTTTCACACGACGAAGTTCCACGTGCCCGTCGGCACGCGCCGGGGTGTCGGCCAGGCTGCGCACGAGTTCTATCGCGAGAGCTTCATCGACGAGCTCGCGCGCGCGGCAGGAAAGGATCCCTATCTCTACCGGCGCGAGCTCCTCGTCCGCGGCAATCTCCCCTATAAGAGCGACATGATCAAGGCGCTCGACCTGGCGGCCGAGATGTCCGGCTGGGGAACGCCGCTCCCGAAGGGCAAGGCCCGCGCCATCGGCCTCGAGGAACGCGGGGCGGAAGGCAACGGCATGGCGACGATCAGCGCCATGGTCCACACGGTCTCGCTGAGCCCCGAAGGAAAACTCAGGCTGGAACGCGTCGACGTCGCGCACGACACGGGCTTCGGCCTCGTCAACCCGCTCTCGGTGAAAAAACAGATCGAAGGCCAGATCACCTGGTTCTACAACGACGCCATGCACCAGGCGACGACGATCAGGGACGGGCACGTCGTCGAGAACAACTTCAACACGTTCCCGTTGTCGCGCATCAACGAGGACCCGCCCGAGATCAACATCCGCTTCTTCGCCACCGGGCACTGGCTGATCGGCATGGGCCACGACCGCGCGACCTCGGTCCAGTCCGCGATCGGCGACGCGATCTTCCAGATTACCGGCAACCGCTTCCGCGATCTGCCCTACGGCCGGCACGATCTCAGTTGGCGCTGAGAACTCACAGGCCCTTTACGATCTTTTGAGCGCCCGCGGGTCAAGGCTGCCGGTTCTTCCGGGGCCAATTTACGAGGTGCGGCCCGCACAAACGCGGTCGTAAGATGAGGGGCTATGAAAGCCCCCGCTCAGCGGCCCTTTGGCGCCCAACTCAAGGCGCTCCGCGAGAGGGCCGGGTTCACGCAGGAGGAGCTCGCCACGATTGCGGGCCTTTCGGTCCATGCCGTGAGCGCGCTCGAGCGCGGGGAACGCCGGCGGCCCCATGTCGAGACCATGCGCGCGCTGTCGGCGGCTCTCGACCTGACGGGCGCGACCCGCGACGCGTTCTTTGGAAGCGCGCGCTCGCCGGCGCAGGCCACGGCAGTCGATGAACTGACCGGCGTCCCGTTACCCGTGCCTCTGACGGTCCTCCTCGGCCGCGATGCGGACGTGCGGATCCTGCGTCAGTGGCTCGCCGACCCCGCCGCACGACTGATCACGCTCCTGGGGCCAGGGGGAGTCGGGAAGACACGCCTGGCCCTGGAGCTTGCGCGCGCGATCGCGGACGGGGGCGCAACCCGGGTGGTTTTCGTCCCGTTGGCCGCCATTCAGGATCCTGCGTTCGTCCAGTCGGCGATCGCCGAGGGCTTCGGACTGGTGGATGTCACCGCGCGCGATTTGCCGGCGCGCGCCCGCGTCGCATGCGGGAATCACTCCACGCTGCTGGTGCTCGACAACTTCGAGCAGGTATTGGACGCGGCGGGGCCGGTCGCGGATCTCCTGATATCGGTTCCGATGCTCCGGATGCTGGTCACCAGCCGCGCCCCGCTCCGCGTGCGTGGCGAGCGGGAGTACGTCGTCGGACCTCTCGAGTTGGAGACGACCTCTGACGCGATGTCGCCGGCTGAATTGGCGCGCGCTCCTGCGGTGCGGCTATTCGTGGAGCGAGTTCGCGACGTGCAACCCGACTTTCGGCTCACGTCCGCCAATGGTCCGGCGGTCACGGCGATTTGTCGGCGGCTCGATGCACTGCCGCTGGCGCTCGAACTGGCGGCTCCATGGATCAAGGTGCTGACGGTCGAGGATCTGCTCCGCCAACTCACGCACGATGTTCTGCTCTCGGCGGCCGGCCCCCGCGATCTCCCCGAACGCCAACAGACGATGAATGCGACGGTCGCCTGGAGCTATCAACTCCTGAGCCCCGACGAGCAGCGCGCCTTCCGCCGTTTCGGCGCGTTGCCGGGGCGTTTTTCGATCGACGCGGCCGCGGTGATGTTTGCCGGTCGTGAGGCTTCATCAGCCCGGATCGAACACGTGCTCAGCGTGGTGGCCGGTCTGATCGACAAGAGCCTTCTTCTGCGATCCGAGGCGTCGGCGACGCATCGGCCACTCTACGGAATGCTCGAAACCGTACGGGCGTACGCGGCAGTCGAACTCACGGAGTCGGGGGAGCGCGACGACGCTCTTGGGGCGCTGGCGCGCTATTACACCGGTGAAGCCTCGCTTGCCGCGGAGGGACTGGTCGGACCGGCGCAGGCCGAATGGCTCGATCGCGTGCGTGATGATCTCGAGAATTACCGCGCCGCCCTGAGGTGGCTCATCGATCGCGGGCGGGCCGCCGAAGCGTCCAACATCGCGTGGGGGCTGAAGTACTTCTGGCTGATTCGGGGCCATGCGGCCGAGGGCCTCCAGTGGTGCGAGGAGATCCTGGGCTTGCCGTCTCTTCCACCCGCGGCCCAGCTGCGAGCGCTTGAAGGAGCGGCTGTGCTCTGGTATACGCAAGGCGAACTCGAGCAGGCACGCACCGGCCTCAACTGCGCCCTTGGCCTCGCCCGGGCGGTGGACGCGGAGGCGATCGTGCGGGCCGAGGATCTGTCCGCGCGGGTCGAACACGCCCTCGGCAATCTGAAGGCGGCCCGCGAATGGTTTGCCCGCGCTGTCGACGGATTTCGATCGCTGGGAATCCTGTGGGGCACCGGGAATGCCCTGAGCGGGATGGCGTCAGTCGCTCTTGCGGCCGGCGACGCCGGCGAGGCGGAAGACCTGCTCGACGAGGCCATGCCGGTCCTTCGACAGGCCGGTCCGTGGTTCCTGACCTGGGCGTTGTATGTTCGCGCCATCCTGGCGCTCCGGCGCGGGAACGCCGATGAGGCGATCGCGTTGGTGCGTGAGAGCCTCACCTGCATCAGGGATCTCCAGGACAAGTACGCGTTCGCCTACACGCTCGTCCCTCT
>Ga0070665_100005337_pt1 | contig 13280 bp, 25 predicted proteins | sample KBSS13metaG_FD_65862 | JGI IMG/M metagenome (GOLD analysis project Ga0070665, IMG submission 65862) | Switchgrass rhizosphere microbial communities from Kellogg Biological Station, Michigan, USA - KBS S1-3 metaG | ecosystem: Host-associated > Plants > Roots > Rhizosphere > Soil ... | reverse complement strand
CCCTTCGACTATTTACGGCGTCCGGTCTCTGCTCCCTTCGTCTAGAGGCCTAGGACGTGGCCCTCTCAAGGCTAAAACACGGGTTCGAATCCCGTAGGGAGCGCCAATCTTTTCAAGCACTTAGCAGTGACTTGATGGCCGAGGCCTCGACCGGGGAAGCATCGGGGAAGCAATCGGAGTGATTTCGGCCCGGGCGGAGGGGCCGGGCATGGGGCGCGCGCCTACCATTTCGCTCACATCGGCGGCTGCTCTGCGGCGAAAAACTGCAGCCAAACGAATGCCGCAGCGGCGACGAGCGCTCCGAACAACAGCGCCTTCTTCATCCAGTCCATTGGCCCCCCTCCGAATGAAGCACTATGGAGGAGTTCAGGCGGGAGCGTGATGGAATTTGGTAGAGCCACCTTATCAGCGGGGCATTCACCTTTCGAGACGGGCACGTCCGACCTTGCGCCGATCCCGCCGGCGCCTGATGTCCGGGCTCAAGGTGCTTCGCCGCTTCGTCGAGGTCCCGCACATCGATCACCTGGTGGCAGGTCGGGCATCGATAGTGATGCTCGTCGATCATTGCCGGCGGGATCGAGACGTAGGGGCGCTGCTCCTCGCTCATCGTGGCGCCGCCTCTGAGATCGGCTTTGCACTCCGGTCCTGTGCCCGCCAGTCCCAAGGCGTCGTGCAATCGCGCGCGTGTATGCCAAGATGCTCCTCGCTCGCTGCCCGCTCCTGCTCGACATAGTCGCCACTGTACTTGACGAACGCCCAGGCCATGCCGGCGCGGACCATGGCGGCTCCTAGATCCTCACCGTCAGCTCGGCAGAGAGCCACGGTCCGGCCATAGCGGTCTTTCGTAAGCGGCTCACAGGTGACCGTGTAGCCCTCGATCAGGTGCCGCAGCTTCGTGCGGGCCTCGATCCCGGCCCACCACCCATCGGCGCAGCGTTGCCCTGCTCAGCAGCGTCGATGCCCCACAGGCGATAAAGCTTGCCGTCGTCCAGCTTGAGAGTGTCGCCGTCGACTGTCCGTACCTCGGCGCCGGCCGGAAAGGAGAACAGAGCTACGGCGGCGAGCGGCAAGAGCCAAGAATTCATCTTGGCGCGATACCAGCAGAGCAAGTGGCAACACCGAGGCATGAAGAGACGGAGTGGCGCTTCTTGGAAAGCCACAACGGAGGCGCCGCCAAGGGCGTTCAATCAGCGACAGCATTACCGCGAAGGGCGAGTCGCCGTCGGTAAGGGAAGCCCGCCATTTTGTGCACACGGCGGGCTTTCTTTATGCTCTCTCCCTCCGCAAGAGCTGGAACGTCGCCTCCTCGGAGGAGAGGACCTATAAGACCGCATTCCTAAACAGCTTCTACTGCCGATGCCTTCAACTCATCCACACGTCGTACGGCACGCTTGGCCATGGCGACCCATAGCTTCCTGCCTTGTGTATCGAGATCGGCCCACTTTCCGGGCACGCCTCTGGTATCCTTCATAATTCCCCAATACAGACTGCGCGCGAACGCAGTAATGAACTCCTTTTCATTCATACTATTTCCCCCAAACTTGCAAGAAGCATCGCCTATCGACGCTTTGCACCCTATTCCAACTGTTTCCTAGAGACAGTCTCAGATACTCGGACACGCGGAAACAACTATGGACGACGTACGTTGCCCGCTCGTATACAGCGGTGTGTAAATCGAGCTGATGAGGTACGATTGGCGGAGAAGCCGATCGCCGTATACCGCGCTTTGAAGCGAGCGCGCTACTTTCCGGCGCAATAGGCGAGGCACTGCGCGCGGCGGTCGCCGGTGCCTTTCGGTACCCGAATTTTCACACGATCTGAAAATTGTTGTGGGTCAAGGCAAGGCCCGGATCCAAAGTGGCGAATTGGACGGCTGCCGCCGCGCCATTACCGTCGGAATCGTATAGCAATGCGCCCGTGCCACTGTTGTAGATGATCCGGTCGTCGTCGGCGGCCGCGCTGGCGCCGATGAAGAACGCCCCGGAGGCCAGAGTTCCGGGCGCACCGGCCGCTGTGAACATCGATTGACCCAGAAGGATGTGGTCGTCGGCGGTACTGAAACCGCTGACGAGATCGACGTTGGTCAGCGCATTGAGCGCGCTGTCGAACAGGTACGAGTCCGCGCCCGGGCCGCCGATCAGCCTGTCGTTGCCCGCGCCGCCATTCAAGATGTCGTTGCCCAATCCGGCGCTTATGAAGTCATTTCCCGCGTCGCCATTCAGAGCGTCGTTGTCCAATCCTCCGATCAGCGTGTCGTTTCCGATGCCGCCACTCAGCCTGTCGTTGCCAATGTCACCGCTCAGGATGTCGTCGTCCGAGCCGCCGTTCAGCGTGTCGTTACCTCTGCCGCCATTCAGGTTGTCATTGCCCTGATCGCCGTTCAGCGTGTCATTGTCCATGCCGCCAATCAGCATGTCGTCGCCCAACCCGCCGCCCAGGGTGTCGTTGCCGTCGCCGCCGAGCAGCAGATTGGCCCCGGCATTACCGGTCAAGGTGTCCCCGTACGCCGAGCCGACAAGGTTTTCGATGCCGACCAGCGTATCGAAGCCAGCACTGCCGGTATATTGCGCCCCGACTGCCGCCAGGCTCACCGTCACACCGGCCGTCGCGCTGGCGTATGTCGCCGCGTCGTTGCCGGTGCCGCCATTCAAGATGTCGTTGCCTGATCCGCCATCCAGCGTGTCGTCGCCCGAATCACCGACCAGAATGTCGTCGTCGTTACCTCCCGAAAGGTCGTCGTTGTCGGCGCCTCCGGAGAGGATATCCTTGCCATTGCCACCATCCAGAGTGTCGTCGCCAGCACCGCCGAACAGGATGTCCTTGCCATTGCCTCCCGAGAAATGATCGTTACCATCGGTGCCGGAGCGCGTAGTCTTGCCGTTGTTGCTTGGGCGCATCGTCATCCTCCCTCAACGCTCCGGTTGCGACGAGCAGCCTGCCGATCTCTCGTCGATTGCGGCAGCAACGCTCCGGCATCATGTTCGCTGCCGCTGTTGAGCGATTTTCGTGCCTCTGCTGCCTGGCTTATCGCTCGGATCAACGCGGGCACGAGAGCGGCCCCTGATGAGCGGGGTCGGGTCGTCAATTCGAGGTCAGAAGCCTTGACTTCAGCCTGACTAGATTGATGCGAACTGAAGCGTTACGCCGCCAGCGCGAAACCGATCCCACGCTCCTCCACCTTGTCGCGGATGATGTCGATCGGCTGCCGCCGGTCGATCACGACGGATGCCACGCTGCGCAGGTGCGAGCGAATCTTGCTGCGGCGGCCGTCGAAGCCCAGTAGCGGGGCGCAGCGTTCCGTCCCCGCCTTGTACAGCGATTCGAAGAATGCGCCTTGCACATCCAGGATGTCGTGGTGTTCAAGCTCGATGTTGAAGAAGTCGAGGCTATCCCGGCTGTCGGCCGCCTTGAGGGAGATGCTGGTTCCGTTGACCAGGTCGCCGGCGTTCACCAGGAAACCATCGACATAAATGGGATGCAGAGCGGTGACGCAGAGATCTGCGGTCGGCAGGTTCTCGCCAAGTGCGCCGCGCCGGATGACAACGGGTAGGTTGTCCGGGCTGCCGTCCCATTGTCCCGCCCTGCAGGTCAAGGTGTGGTCGACCACAGCCTTGATCGGCGCGAAGCCCCCGAGACGCACCGCGACCTCGGCGCCCGCGGTCAAGGTTTCGATCGGCCGGTAGCCCTCGCGCGTCCGGACAAGCGTGCCCCGCGCAAAGCAATTACCGCCACTGTCGCCGCATCCGTTGGTCTGCTGACCTTTGCCGCAGCCTCCATTACCCTTGCCGTTATTGCCTGCTGCCGATGCTTGATGGGGCAGAGCGCTGGCTGCCAGAGCCGCACCCAACATCAAACTACCCGCCTTCAGGGCATTGCGCCGAGCACGATCGACTTTTGAAGTTCCCGACATAACGTCCTCCAAAAAGTATCGTAGGATTAGAGGTAAGCTGACATCAGACCGATGCCATCGCGCTAACCCTTTAGTGGTAAAGCAACCCCCGTACGGTTGCGTACATTCAGATTTGGCAGCGCACCGCGAGGGCGTGAATAGGACGTTTCGGCCGATATCTGGGTTTTGTCTGGCTCGCAACCCAAGGGTGGTCGCGCATTTCTGTGTGGGGTCGACTGCGTGTGACAGGTTCATCACCGCTCGAAGGAGGGAACAGGAGGAACGCCATGGCTAGAGCTGTCTATTATGTCGTTCTGCAAGCGGGTCAATGGAAGGTCAAAGTAGGCGACAAGCACTACGGGCCCTACCAAACCCAGCGCAACGCCATCCGGGCTGCGGTGGAAGCCGCCAACAAGGTCGGTCAGACGGACCCGGAGGGCGCTCAGGTGGTGGTGCAAGGCGAGAACAACCAGTTTCGCATTGAGTGGACCTACGGCAACGATCCCTATCCGCCGAAGGGCTGAAACCGACCGATCAGCGCCTCGCGAGAGTCAACGTGTGGGATGGACCGATCACGCAGGATCGCGTGAGTTCTAGCGGCTGGCGGAGAGCGTACCACCCACGGAGGTCCTGTGTTCAGGCCGCTATCATGGTGCCAAGACAACAGCTGCGCCGAGCAGTTCGCATTGCGTGTGCGCTCTGCCAGGTACGCAACCGTACCGTAACTATGGAGGCAATCGAGGCATTAGCAATTCGGGTGTCCTAGCGCAGCGCGCAGGGTTTGGGGCCATGGTGACAGCCAGGATCTGGGAAACGATCGGGTGGGTTCTCGACAACCCGGCATCGTCAGCGTCTATCCTTGCAGTCGTTGTCCTGTTGGTAATGTTTGCGCTACCGCCTCCGCCCGTTCACAAAAAGTGATTGGATTTGCACTGCGTGCCGTCCTTGTCGGGCGATGGCACTTTGTCGACGGGAATATCAGGACATTGGGGGCCATCCGTGTTGAAAGCGACAGTATGTCATTCAATCCGCCGGCGAGCGACGCGCCTCGTGCCTACCCGCTGCCGCGGCTAATTCGCGAAAGGCCCTCGTAGTCGAGAATTTCGATGGCATTGCGACGGGCGCGTATCAGTTTCTTACCTTCCAGAATGTGTAGTGCCACCGTGATCCCGGCTCGGCGCACGGCCATCAGCCTGGCGACTGCATCGTGGGTGAGGGCCAAATGACGTGTGCCGAGGCGCAAGGATAGCATCATTAGGCGACGCGCCAGGCGCTGCACGACAGTCCCGCTGGTGGCCATAACGGCACAATCTACGATTTCGGCCAGATAGGCATGGACCGCTCCAAGCATTTCGGCACGGAGAGCCGGGCGGTCTTCAATTAGTGCTGCCAGATCGCTGGCGGGCAAGCGCCAACCCGCGCCAGTAGAATGAACCACCATGCTGGTTACCGCGCTATGCGCCTTGCCCAGTGCAACCTCGAGACCCAGGGCGCCTTCGCGGCCGACGAGGGCAATCTCCACCATCCTGTCCGTCGCTCTGGCAGTCATCGACACCAAGCCCTCGGTAGGAAAATAGACATGCGAGACTTCCTGGCCAGCCGTTTCCAGAACGTCGCCGGTTGCCAGCGACACATGCTCGCCCCTTGTTTCAAGCTCATTCCGGTCTTCGGGCGGCAGCCGGTCGAGAATCAAGTTGGTTGGACTCTTGGCCGGCAGTATTGACTTCACCAGGCCGGCCAAAGCGATTCGGAGTTCCCGGTCGATTAGCGGCTTCTGAAGCCATGGCGCCGTCCTGAATTGCGCAGGCACTGGGTAAAGTCGGCCATAGCCGGTCAAGAAAACGAACGGGATAGTGCGCTTCGCAAGCTGCTCGCAGATGGGAAAGCTCGCCTTGCCGTGCAAGTCTATGTCGACAATGGCAGCGTCGATCGCGTTTTCGCAGACGCACCTGATTCCGCTATCGACATAGCCCACCGGCCCGACGACTTCATAGCCGTCCTCGACGATCAGGTCGCAGACCGACTGCGCGGTGAGGTAGCTGTCTTCGACGACGAGAATTCGGGCCTTGCAGGGCGCGGGACCGTTCAGCATCGAACTCCTCCCCGGTGCGTGGCTCAAGTCTGACTTCTCGAAGGCAGGCCACAAGTAACTGGTGGCGCCGTCCTTGTGTGCATTTGTAGACAACGCTTGATCCTTTGCCCGGCTGCGGCATCCCGGCCCTGGGGACGAACGCGGCCTATTTGCGGCCCCGCCTGCTCATTCCGAATTTCTTCGCGATGGCACTGATCGCCTGCGGCGTCACTCCGTGCCGCCTCGCGATCCGCCTATAGAGTTCTCCCGCGGCGAGAGCGTCGAGCACCGCCTTCAGGCGCAATTCATTAAGTTGGCGTTTCCCCTTAGGGCGTTTGAAGGCTCGACGAAATCTTCCGACGGCGCGGTAAACTGCACTGACGGATGCACCCGTCTCTTTCATGATCTTGGTGATCGGCACGCCGTCGGCATAGAGTTTCACGACGACTCGCTCAGCAGCATCGTCGACGCTGGACGGGCGCCCCGGTCGACGTGAGATGCCTTCCGCTTTGACCCATCGTCCCACTGTCGTCGAACCGCAGCCGAGCCTCTTTGCGATCTCGTTCGTCGAGGCGCCGAGCCTGTACAGATCCAAGGCCCTCGCTTTTTTTGCTACTTGGCCGCGCAGCAGCATGTTTGTAGCCCCGGGCGGCGGGGGGAATGTCCAGCCGACCGGATGAATGGTTAATGAGCGGATGGTCGGTAGCGCAAGAGGAAATTTGCGCAACTTCGGAACGCTTTAGTCCTCGCGAGCATTGATTCCAGCAGTTCGTGAGGGGTCGCGTATGGAACTGCAACTAAGGCTGCCGGGCGATTGGCCGGCCGGTCGTCAAAGTCGTTCGCCGCCCGATCCGGATGGGGATGATCTGGAGGCGGTACTGGCCCTCGAGTAACTGTCCGTGACTGGTGCCGCATCGCCGAGCCAATGACCGCTGACTGAGCCGACGCAGCCGGGACGGCGATAGCGCGCATTGGCGCCCGTTATCGGGTATTCGTCCAGAGCGGTTGATCCTGCCGTACGTCGTGCCGGTTACGCGCGAGTCGGTCGGATTGGACGCCATCCCGCATCAGTGCACCGAGTAAACTCTTTTGGGGTAACCCCAATGCTTTGATCGCCTGTGCGGACGCTAATACGTAGTCTGAACAGTCTGTTGGCTGAGCTGCTCGGCCGAGGTTCGCCTTAGACGGCGCCAGCGTCTCGCTAGAATAACGAATGAGCCCGAGCGAACGCGACTGACTAAGTGTGCCCATGATTGCGAGGAAAGTGCCGAAAGAATCGAATGCGCCGCCGCAAGCGCCAGGACGGGCCTCCCGATTGAGCTGGCGACTATTGCGTACGTGACGGCCCGGTGATGAACGATCAGTCACGCACACGGCAGCCGATGGGCGCGGGTCCCGTGCAGCCACGCAGCGCTGCGTTGAGGGAGACTGGCCGGCAGTTGGCGAAGGGGAAATCGCGATGAAGCAGATGCCTCTGCCTGTCACGCAGGAAGAAATGTGGGTGCTGTCGGCCGACCGCCGGATCGTGCGCCTCCAAATGCCGTCCGTTCATCTCCCGGGCCATGCCAAGCCGCTGAGTGTCCATATCGACTGGGACGCGAAGGGTGTCGATGAAATACTCAAGCGGCTAACCGCGTTGCGCAGCCAGATGGAGCCGCCACCTATCTGGAACTGAGGTACGGTTCCCCGATGAACCTGCCGCGCGCTGCCTTCGACAACCACTTCTCGCCGGTGTTTCAGGTCCACTGTCTTCGCGAGTGGACCAAAATCGCCAATGGCCAAACGCACATATTCCCGGAGGACTTCCACTCGATTGTGTGGCCGGTGATCGAGCGCCTGCATCGGGAGGGCAAGGGAGAGCGGCCCTCGCCCGATGAACTCACGGGCGCCGTCTACGATGCCCTCAGTGCGGCAGGGGTTGAGATTGCGATCGGGCCGAACCGACACGGGCACGGCTGACCGCCGACGCTTCGTCAGCCCCACATGAGCGAATGAAAGTGCCACAGGGCTCCCGCCAGAAGCAGGACCACTGAGAGCATGATTACCAGGAAGGGCTTGTCCTTCACGATGGCGGCCCTCGATTGCGGATCAGCTACTCTGCGGAGCATCTTCTTCGGGATGAACGTGCACTCGCCGGGCGCCGTCCCATACCTCGAATCCATCCACCCGCTCGGTCCGTTCGCGAAATAGCTTCTGCGCTTGTTCAATCAGAGCTTCATCCGTGCCGGGCGTGAGGAACTCGACGGCGTATATGTGGCCTCTTCTCATGAAAAAACATCGCATGGCACGCTCCATTACGCACAAGAGCGAGAGTACCGGACGCATGAACTATGCCGCTAGCTACCAACTGCCGACGCTCATGGGATGCCGACGATGGGAATATAACACGCTCAGTCTCGGTAGGTGGCAAGGGCACTAAGAGTCCACAGCGACTATCCAGATGGAGGGGACCCTATCGACGGCGTCGGACCAAACTTCCGCGGCGGTCTTCATTATGCGCCTCTATCTTAGTTGCATTAGAACGTAGCTTGAGCACCAAGGTTCTCGGCGTGCCGGAACGAGTCCTCGCTACTAACATTGAGTCGGACAGTTCGTGAGGGGTCACGTATGGAACTGCACATAAGAAAAGGCCCCGTTGAGCGGGGCCGTAGTCGATACAATTGGACGGGCTGTTAGGGCCGCATGCGCACGATGCGCGGGATCTTGGCCAATTGCTCGGACGACAGGGGCGGCGGCATCGGGCAGAGCTTGCCGAGTGCTCTTTTGATAGTCTCGGCGCGTTCCATCATGCCCAGCGCGACGGCTTCGTAATAGGCGTCGGCCTCGTCAGAGGCCCAAGCCGACACGACACGCCACGCCGGCCGCCACCGTGCCCGCGACAGACGGCGCACCATGATGTGCGACATGTCATGGTACTGCTTAATGCGCCACGTCTCGGCCGAGAAGCCCACTACTCTGCCAATGACCATGCCGCCGCGCTCGCTGATGAAGATCACGTCGCGGCCCATCTTTGGGCGCCAGCACCGAATGATGCCCAACCAGTTGCCTTTGCGGAAGCGGGGCGACATGGCATCGTCAGGCGTGCGCGTCATGTGAGTGCCAAAGGGGCTTTGGGTCTTTGCCATGGTCAGGACCTCCACTTCGAGGGGCCGTCCAGCCCACGCGCCTTCCGGGCCGCGCAGCCTACGCGCTTGGCAACTGCATGTGCCTCGCTCTCCGCGCCGTCGGCATTTGCCGCGAGCGCTTCCAACACGCCTACCCACGTCCGCAGTTCTATCGTGTTGGCCCGCTGACGGAAGTAGGCACCTGGTGCGCTTTCCTCAGTCGAATTGCTCAACCTTGACAGGAAGTCCTCTGCCTCGGCGAGCCTGAGCGAGACCAACCGGAGCAGCCCATGCGTGAGGCCTTGGGCAACACGGGAGTGGGTAAGCCCCCGCTGCGCAACGAGGTCGAGCATCTCCCAGCCATGCGGCGGGACGATGCTCTTCGCCGTGCGCTTGCTCGCCGCCGTGGTCGGGACCACGCGCAGCTTGGCGGTGGACCGAGGTTGAGCCGCGGTCGTGGCCGCTGATGAGTTGGTGGCGCTCATCGCGCACCGCCTTTCCCGGCGACGCGCATTTCCTCGGCCGCCCGATCGCGCAGCCATCTCATCAAGTCGATGGCGACGGCGCGGGGCATGTCGACCTCGATGCCGTCGAAGCGGTCGCGAGAGTGCCCACCGCCGAACATGTAGACCTCGCCGAGCGAGACGGTCGGGCGCCTCGTGTCACGCTCGAACGACTGCAGCCAGATTTCCGCTTGATCGCGCAGCTTCTTCAGGCGGCGCACGCTCGGGCGGCGCTTGGTAACGGTGCTCATGCTGCACCGCCTTTCCCGCCGATCGGCCGCGTGATGAGCACGAAGCCGGTCTCGTCATCGACAGTGCCGCGATAGCTCTCGCCATGACGAGCCTCCAGCGCAGCCGCCAGATTGTTCGCTGCATCCTTGATGCTGGCGAGGTCGATTTTCAGCGCTGCCGGCGCTGCCGTGGCGCGGCCTGCCGAGGATGCCGCCAAGGCTGCCCCGAGGACAGCCATGAAAGAGCGCCTCGCCGGGCGTGGTGGTGGTGTATGGTCGTGGATAGCCATGATCCGAGAATCCCTTTCCCTCGGGTTGTGGTCAGAGCCGGGCGGAAGCTTTCACCTTTCGCTCGGCTCGACTTTAGGCTAGCCTAAATCATGGCCAAGTCAATAACGGTTAGCCTAAAAAAGCGAGGCCGCCCCGCAACGGGCAGAGACCCGACCCTCGGCGCGCGCTTCGACCCCGCAACGATAGCGGCCATCGAGGCTTGGGCAGCCGCGGCCGGCGTGGGCCGATCGGAAGCAATCCGCCAACTGGTGGACATTGGGCTGAAGGCAAAGGTGAAGGGCAAGGCGCGGTGAGTGACTATCCCGCTTCCGGCGACAAGCCATGAAGGATGTTTTCCTCAACGAGACCGATCGCCGATTGGTCTGGATCGCGGCTCGGCTACTTGTGGCGCTCGAATCGGGGCAGTCACGCATGGGCGAGACGGAGCGTCTAGTACAGCTCTATCGGGACGATCTCCTTGACGCCTATCCAACCGCAGATCCTGCGCTGATAGAGGATATGGCCGTGAATTTTGGAGGCGCTTTGATGCGTCGGATGGAGCAACTGCTTGAAGGCGCAGAAGACAAAGATCCAGGGATGCAGCATCGTGGCACGCCGCAAGTCCGAACCCGCGTCATGGAGGCGATCGGCGGGTACCTCAGGATTGTCGATCCTCGTCAATGAGCACTCTGAAGCGATCCCCCGGATCGAGCTGGGGCTGAAGGCGAAGGTACCGCGGAGCAAGTAGCGGCGGACGATCGAAGGATCTAACCGCGCAACGCATCGGGGGAGCGACCATTGCAAAGCCTCTGGAATGCAGCGGCGGCCGCAGGCGGCCTCGCCTTTATTGGCAGCTTGATCGACTTTCTGATTTCCCGTCAGGCGAAGGCTACAATTAAGGCAAAGCTTGAGGACTGGTGGTTGCGCTTCGATGATGTGCAATGGGGCAATTTTGGACGCAGAGAGGCCGCGGCAGTCGTTGAAATAATCGACCAATGGGTCGGACCAAGACTCTGGTCTTGGAAAAGGTGGCGATTCAGCCTTTTGATGAATGGCGTACTGTGCGCGTTCGCTATCTGTTTTGGTGTGATCTATTATTCGATGATTAACGTGCAAACGTTTTCTGTGGAGATACCACTTCAGAATCTCATGCTTTATCCAGGCTTCGTAGTCACCTTCTCTATTTCACTTAGCCTGACGCGGTCGATAGCGTCTTTCGTAGGCCGGCACTGTACAGGTACTTTCTTGGATGTCGGTACATACGTGCTTATGCTAGCCGCACACTGGCTTCTTTGGTGTTATTGGGGGGCGGTAAGCATTCTAATACCGATGGCGCCACTTATTCTATTTTTCGCCTTGAGCGCGGGTCTTGATGCCTTTGAATGGCACCTTGTTTGGAGTGACGCATCGGAGTTGATGCCTCATCTGATCGGAGGATGGTTTCCCGTACTCGATTATCAACTTCTTGGACCTGTGCACAGGAACCGGCCGCTGGCTGTCGAATTTGTCTACAAGATTGCGATGGACGTAGTCACCAATGGGCTTCGTATCGGTTTTTTTGCGGTATTTCTCGCGTCGTATTTGTTTCGCCCCGTGATTCAGAGGGTGATAAGCTGGCTGTGGCTTAGAGTGTTGGAATCGAACTTGCCTGTCTTTACGTTGGTGTTCGGCATATCGGGCGGACTGTTCAAGTTCGGTTATTCACTTTTCGGCTGAACAATGGAGATGGGTCCGGAGCGCTACCCGGCCGGACTGACCTTCAACGAGTTCACCGGACGACCATGCAATAGAGCACGTGCATCGCCGCACTCACTGTGAATGGAGCCAGAGGCCTCTGTTCACGTTTCACCCAGGACGCCCGTTCATCGTCGCCTGGAGGAGCCAACCATGAGAGCCGTAGTAGTGAGCTTTATCCTGTGCCTGGCAACCGGGACCATCGCATATGCTCAGACTCCACCTGTGCAACCCCCGGCAGCCCCGAGAAGTCCGACCTGCACCGATGAGGCCACAGCCAAGAAGCTCGCCGGCGCCGCCAAGACCAGCTTCCTGAAGAAGTGTGAGACCGACTCAGCTACCGCCTGCGATGCCTCCGCAGTGTCGAAGAAGCTGAATGGGGCGGCGAAGACCAGCTACACCAAGAAGTGCGTCACCGACTCGGTTGGCAGCAACTGACGCCGCGACTGTCCCGATCACTGCCTGTCCTTGAGCGCGCCGCGCTGACGCAGTTGCCTGGCTACAACGAGCAGCCATGTTGTTGCCATGATCGATCGCCCCCGCGACCGCCTGTTCCTGATCACGCTGGCGGCGCTCGCCCTGCTGGCCGGAGAGATCCTGCTGGTGCACTGGCTGACCTGACGCAGGCCGACCGGCGGGCCATCAGCTCAGCTTGGCGAGCTCGGCCTTGAGCCGGTCTCGATCGGCGACATGCAACCGCTGCTCCTCTTCGAGGGTCTGCAGCAGCTCTCGCGCCGCCGCGGCGACCTCGCCGGTAGCCTCGAGCTTTTCGATCACCAGGCACTGGTCGGCGATGACCCGCTCGTCGAGGGTGACCTGGCTCTCCGCCAGCACGAGGTGACTTTTCAGCATTGCGCGGTCCATGGGTGATTGTGGCCGGGCGCGGAGGCCGCCGCCAGGGCTGGAAATCTGCCCGCTGAGCGCGTCGACCACGGTTGGCCCCGGAGTGCGGGCCAACCGGCGCACGCCCCCATGCCAGCCAGCCCTGCCGCGCTACACCCCGGCAATGCCCCGCAGCTCCGAACCGAGCCGCACCGTTGGACCCGCCTGCACATCTCTGGCAGGAGTCGGGCTCGCCAACTCGGAGGATCTGGACATGCCGCAGACCATGCCCGAGCCGGCCTCGTTAGCCGAGCGTCTTGCCTTGCGCATGTGCAAGCGGGCCAATGCCATAGGCAGCACGGACGCCAGCCCCCATATTGCCCAGATGAAGCGCCAATCGAGCGCGGGTGTGGTTAGCGCGGCCATTAATATTGCCGTGGAGAGAGGGTGGCTTCGGCGGGAAGGCGACGCCTATGTCGTCACACCGACCGGCGCTGGGCTGGGAGGCGCCCGGTCCGGGAAGCGCATAGGACGAGTCATGCCATTCTGATGGCATCGCCATTGGCGTTTTGAAATGCGTCGGCCCCCGACGGAGCCACACAGGCCATTCGCGCTGAACCCAAGTGGCCGGGGCGCGTTGATCAGGAACACCACCTC
>Ga0070665_100005333_pt1 | contig 13283 bp, 10 predicted proteins | sample KBSS13metaG_FD_65862 | JGI IMG/M metagenome (GOLD analysis project Ga0070665, IMG submission 65862) | Switchgrass rhizosphere microbial communities from Kellogg Biological Station, Michigan, USA - KBS S1-3 metaG | ecosystem: Host-associated > Plants > Roots > Rhizosphere > Soil ... | reverse complement strand
GACAGCGCTGATGAAGGCGCTGGACCGCGCGGGCAGCCCGCAGGGGGATATCTTGATCATGCTGGCGCATAAGCCGGGTTAATCGCCACGACATTACCTCCCTCTCCCTCCGGGAGAGGGGGTATAGATAGATTTGGCAAACTGCTACGGCTTGTCCGGAGTTGACGGCTTAGGCTTTTTTGTCGAAGAGCCAACCGCCTGAGATTTGGGCGGGGGAGGCCGGACCGATTTTCGAGGTGGAGACGGAACCCGGTTGAGAGCATATACGTTCGTCGTTCCGCGTCTTGGAGGCGTTCCCATAGGCATTTAGGCTACTTTTTTGTTGTAGAAGGCTTTGGCGCTTGTCCCTTCGGCGCCGGCGGCCTAACCGTTTTCGGCGGTGGGTTTAGGCTTTTCTTGAGAGTCCCTTCGGTTATCAGCACCGGCTTCTGCTCGCTGGCCATGTTCGTCGCCTCCTGTCATCTGAGCGTTGTCAACGACCCGACACTCTAAAACCACTTCCTTCCGATCAAGTCCGAGGTAGAGAACCGGAATGGCGTCAACCTCGATCAAGACCGACATATCATCCTCATCCTGGGCGTACACCGTGACGTCAGCAAGGACCAACTCCCGTTCGTCCTCGCCGTCGGAGTACCCGCGCACCCAACCTTGATACACTTTACCGTTCGAATGACGAACTGTTACCCAGCTATCGATCTCCGTTGAGTTCAGGGTGAAGCCCCACATGTCATTTTCCCCTGTTCGCTTGGTTAGGCGGAGCCTTCGGAAGACTCGATGGGGAACGCTATGGGTTTGAGCGACGGCCAGCCCTACTCCGAGGAAAAAAGAAATAACTGTCGCAAACGCAATCTGACCCGCTGCCAACCCCGACTGACCGTTGAGAGTCCCAAGTTTTAGGGTATTGCCCACGACTTTTTCGTAGAAATCGTCTCGGTAGTAGGATGACTGGAGCCAACTGAGCAACCCTTCGAAGAAACCGGCCAAAACATATGAGAACATTCCATACAGAAAAATTTGCAATCCACTATCAAAGTCTGAGTAATTCCGCTTCGGCCCCACACTTTTAACAACGAAGAAAGCAATTATGCCAGGCAGCAAAAGAAATAGAATCTTTAAGCTTGTTTCATCAACTTTGGGAAGCATGCGTGGTCTCTGTCGGAGTGGCTTAGTTGACTATCCGTCACGGGAGAGGACTACGAAATAAGATACTCGAACCTTTCCCGCAATAACGGAAAATCGCGATAGACATTCTCTTCAGCGTTTTTGCGGCTCTGGACGAGTATGTGCCTGTCTTCATCGTCGAGCGCGATGATATACCCGCGATCGTCTTTCGCAGTGTCCCGACAGCTTTTTAGGAATCGGGTCTTATTATCGAATTTACGGCATACCAAAATGCCGAAATTACCACGGCTTCGACCAAAGCGGCCCGACAGTTGATCGAGCTCCGGGTTTTTAATTTCGCCACTGTAGTTTTTGCATTCGATAAATACCTGCGGTGCGGTATAATGCCTCGCTAACCATGAAAAAAAGCCGTGACCTCCCATATTCGTATATTTTATGTCTATGCGTTTCCGGCCGTCGTGAAGCCTATATTGATATACTGGATGCACTAAATCTGGGTAAAACAACGCCGTAATAAGGGCTTCGATCGCTTTCTCATATGCTGAGGCAGAATCTACGCCCGAAGGTAGAGAGGTTACTTGGTTAAGCAGGGAATCCCAATCGACAGGAGGGTCACCTTCGATGGTTTGGAGATCCTCATGACTTAGCGATAAAAAGGGCTTCTTTCTCTGGGCTTGTCTGTATTCCTCAAGAACAGACGGGTGTTTCAATGTCTGTTCGATCGCTGCGCTTTTGTCGCCCCCATACCGCTCGATCAGGTCGGTTTTGTAAACCTTCGGTCCTTTCTTCAGCATCCTAACGAGCGACGAGCCAGCTCGCAATTCCTCACGCTGCATGTGTTCAAGCATGAAGTGCCGATAATAGTCGTGTAGATTATAAACCGATGTGCGCCGCACAATGGATTTGGGCACGAGGAGCAGCTTACCAGCTTTCGTCATTGGCAGGTCGACGAAGTCTGTTACCCAATCTCGTCTTCCTGGATGCCACATGGGCCCCGATGGTACCCCAGATTTAAGCGGGATGCCGATCTGCTTACATTGCTCTTGTGTATATTCTATCAGCGGGCCACGGATTATGTTCGTTGTGATGTCCGACACGATGTCCACTGATATGCCATGGATGAGTAACACCGTGTCATCCAAGTCCTGAATTAATCCGGACTTCGCGGCTTCGCTTTCGCTTAGCGCCGACCATACGTCATGAGCACTCTCGTCCCCAAGGGCACGACCTCTCGATCTGCCGCGTGACATGCCTAAGTGGGTTTCATTCGGCTCGCGTAGTTCCCTGAGAAGCGCTTCCGCTTCGGAGTTGCATCCATCCTTTATGAGCTGAAGCACAACTTCAAAGAAGTTTTGGACAAGCGATACGCAACCGTCACCCCAATCCGTCTGCATGAGGGTGAGGGCCCTAGGACTTATGAAAACTTTCGTATCCAGCTCAACATCGACATCTACAAAGTCTAGAGTCGCTTGTGACCTTTTCAATCTGAAGATGGTTGACACCCGCTGATTTCGTCTGCGCGCCACCTGGACTCATCCTTTCCTTATTTTGGCTCTCCTTATCAGGGATCCTTTGATTAGCGTAGCAAAAAAACAAAGGTCGGACGGTTAATCCCTTGCATCGAGTGGTGCGGCGCAGGCCCTGTTCCGCAAACCGTTTGTTATTGCTTGAGAGACTGGCGATCAGAAGCTAAGCGAGAGGATCAAAGAACGGAGACAAGAGAGACAGCGATGCAAATGAATTCGAGCGACCTTTTGCAGAAACTAGCAACGCGGGGGGGCTACTTACTGGATCAGCTCGGCGCACCGCACAGTCATTTGAAACAGCGCCATATCAGTGTCCATGAAGCGGATGGCAACGAAATGATCATGAGCGATGGCGAGAGGAAATTCGTTCATGTCGTTCCCAGTGAGGTTTTGGACGATTTTATCCGTGCCGGCTTCGTTGCTGTAGATGGCGACATGGATGACCAGGGGCGACGGATTTATCGCCTTACACCCGATGGCAAGAAACGCGGCCTCGCGAGGACGCCTGCAGCAGGCGGGTAAAGATCGGCCGCCTTCAACGCGGGCCAGAAAACCCGACTGGACAAGATTGCCGCAACGGGGAAGGGGTTGGCGTCAAGTGACCGCAGTGTCTCCTTCGGAACGCCGGAGTGCATTAGCGGCTGCCAACAAGCGAGCGAGCGTGCTGGCCCTCGGTACGGCTTTCGCCGTCAATATCGCGGAGATTTGTCGGAGCGATATACCCGATTCCGCTGCTAAGCGGCGCTGACTGATCCTACTGGACCGGATAGCGTGTAGAGCGGACTCCGCGCCGGCCGGATCGACCCCGTACTCAATCTGAGCTTCCGGATCGGCTCCCAGGTAGTGCTGCTCTTCCCAGCGATTGGCTTCCTTGCCGATATGGTTGATCCCGGTGACGACGATGTGGCGCCGTAGCGTCTCCCCTCGTCTTAGAAACTCACCATTGAGAAACTTTGCCTCCGGGTGGAGATGGTACTGTGCAAGCGCCTCGCGGTAGGTTTGCAAATCAGAATACGGAACAACGACGTCCGTATCCCGATCTCGCGCCATCCGGGCGGCTTGTTCAATATCAGTATCAAAAGGTGCGATCGGCTGAAGACGGCCCCGCGCTTTCTTTGGACGCGCTTTCGCGCCGAACACGACTTCGCCGTTGCCATCGAAAGCAGCCTGCCTCGATTGCGAAAATGATAATAAGAAATTGAAGGGCTTCACCCGAGCAAGCTGGCCTTTGCCGCGGTTAAAAACGTCGAACCATTTTAGGATGTCTGGAGTGGTGGCGTGGTAGCGACTTGCGGCGGGCCGGTTAAATCCCGGCAAGTTATCCAGCCGCACTTGGTCAGGGTGACCTTCTCGCATTGCCACGATGATCATATGCCAAAGATCGTGTTGCCAGCGTTTCACGCCAATCTCGGAGAGCTTCGCCAGTGGTGCCGGTATAAACGAAGGAGCGCTGTCCTCGTTGTAAGGCGCAACGAGGTGCCCCAGCCCATGAGCGGACGCCTTACGCAGCACCGGCATGCCAGCTGCATCTAGGTTGAATAGCGCGTATCGTTTTGCCGAAATCGCCAAGCAATAAAGCGGGCAGAGATCGCCGCCCTTGGCTCCAACTCCGAAATTGATGTCCTCGATTTTAAGCAGCGGCTGCTTGGCTTGGTACGGATTTAAGGGAGTGAACCAACCAACGATCGATTGAACCTCGCCATAAAATTGCTTGTCCGACATCCCGTCTGGTTTAGCGATCGCCATGCTGTCGGTATCGCAAAGCGCCCATCCCAGGCCCCGGTGCGAAATCAACGACTCCGAGATGACCAAAAGCAGCCGCGCTGCCCCGGTGATCAATGTCGCCAGCAAGGGATGGAAGAAAGTCCCCGGGTTTTCAGTCTTGGCCGCCGTGATCGGAAATCCCTCATCTGAGTGCCCGAAGCAGTTTGCTAACTCGGATTTCCCGTGATCCTCGACATTAAATTCGACGAAAATTCCGTAGCTCGTCGAGTTGGCGAGTATCTTCAGCGCTTGCTGTTCGGTATCGAGCTTCGAGCGATCGTCGCCGCAGGCGGCATCACGCATCCGCTTTACCGATGTCCGCAGATCGATGGCTTTCCGGAAGAAGTCGTCTTTATAGGCGTCAACCCTATAGTCGGATTGACCAAGGATATCGATTGGCTCAAGCCCGGCCTGCGGCTTAGCCGGTGAAAACTTGATCGCTCTTGTAATCCGGGGGACGCGCCCGGTGAGAAGCTTGGAAGCGATCACATCGGCCAGCGTGTACCAGACGGGCCGACAGCCGGTCAGCCGATTGAGACCGATGGTGAGCTGCTGATCATCGTATTTCGCACGAACCGGAAGGATGTCGTCCGAAGGAATGACCTGCACAATCATCGTGAGCAGCGGCCAGAACTCGGGCTTTTGTAGATCCCCGATCGTCAGCGCCTCAATGAGATTGCGGGCTTCCTCGGTCGCATCCTGATGATTGAGCCCCGTTGCTATCACGAAGCGCCAAAGCCCCATCAGAGTGCAAACTGTCGGATACATTGAGAGAAAGTCGCAATAAACCACCTGCGTAATCGCACGTCGTATGCGCACCTCCGATCGACCGCCGTAATAGGCGCTCATGATCGAGCCGATGACGCTGGCGGGGAAGTCCGGTTGCACCTCCCGCCACGGGCGGATTTTCATCTCTTTGAGATAAGCTTTGCCGAGACTGGCTTCGCTCAATATGCGATGACGATGTGTCCTCGAAAGGTTGTGGCTGGCGTACTGCGCACACAGGCCGGCGAAGCACTCCCAGGTTACCTGCACATCTTGGACCGCATAATCGATATATGCCTCGGTCAGCGCCGTACCGTGCTCCTTAGCCTCTAGCTTCCGATGTTCGGTTCCCAGGTGATCGGCCAACCGCTTCAGCGAAAATGATTGGCTTGTCAGCGCCGCTCCCAGGGTCCCGGCATCGACAAAGTATCCTTTTCGCGGCGGTGTGCCCCAGGTTTTCCGCTTCCGGACTGACCGGCTGTCTCGTTGGCGCGCCGTTGCTGCGAACTCGATTAACGATGCACGCCCCGACAGGTGCCGAATTCGGATGCGTGGACGACGAGTATTTGCGCTGAGCTCGAAGCTGAATCCGCCCCGCAGCGATTTTCTGGCGGCACTATGCCGGATCGCGAGACGGGATAAATCGAATGGCAAATTAAATCCGACGATCGTTCCTCGAAAATAATAACCATATTTATAAAATATATTTTCGACGAAGCCTTCTCGCGTTAACACATTGAGATTGCTGTCTTCTGCATATTTTCGCAATATAATCTGCTCGTCAGTTGTTAGCATTTCCGGTTCAAAGAATATCCCCGAATTAATCAACACCCCATTTTCGCGAACTTGATATGCGCCAATTCGCAACGTCTGAGCCGCGTTGATGGTGGTCTCGGTATCGAACACCAAAACAAAGCGTGATGGTCCGGCTTCGCGGCGGGCCGATCGCTTTACGGTAGCCGGCGGTTGTAGTCGCTCGACATAGGCTCGCATGGCGATTGGAAGGCTATCCGTCGGCACGATTGCGACCGCATCGCCTTTTTCGACGGTACTCATATTACCGCCTCCCGTGAGGCCGCTAGCGCCCGCTGCGCTTCCGCGATCAGGAAGAGGCCGAACTCCTTCAGCTTTGCAGCGACCGCTCCGAGCATGTCCGCTAGGCCCAGCAGGTAGCGGCCAATGGCCTCTAGCATTGTCGGGGATCGACCCAATCGGGCCGGGTGGTTCTTTTGAAGATCACTGCACACGGCGTGGCAGTTGAGGCAGATAGCTATCTCTTGGTCGTCGAACTTCCGTCCCGCGACGTGGTGAAGTTCGAAGCAGCGCCAGTCGGAAATGCCGCAGAGCGGGCAAACGGGATCATTGGTTCCAAGCTTTTCAAGGCGATTTTGTTTGCGCATCTCGGCGCGATCACTGATGTCAGACATTCGGTTCTCCTTGGGTTAGACGACAATTCGGTAGATTTGCTCGAAGGTCTCCGACCGGCTGACGTCGAGCCGGTAGAGGGCGTTGAGGTCGGTTTCGAGGGGATGGCTAATGCCGTGAACGTCGGTGACCGACATCCCGTCGTAGAAGTTCACGAAGCCTGGATCGTTATGATTAAGAGCGAGGTTGACCTGGCTCATGAAGCCGGCGACGAAGCGTGCAGCTTTATGGTTTGGGACCGTGATCACCTTCGATCGACCGTCGCTGTACACCTGCACGGTTCGCTGGAGGTCGTCTTTTACGACCCATCGCCGGCCCCGTTTCTCGGTCACGTTGAGGGAGCTCAGATGATGACGCAGGCGCTCGGGCGAGACGCGCAATTCGCGGGCAGTCTCGGCAAGGCTTTTGCCGCGCCCGAGCGATCTGAGACCAAATTGGAGACGCTCGCTCTCAAGCGGCTTGGCAGGCTTGCGGGAGACGTGCCCTTCGGTTGCCTTCGGGTGACCGCGTGCCTGAGACCGGCTTAGCCCCCTGGTGGCGGCTCGCTCGATGCGGCGGCGATACTCCGCTTGGAAGTCGCGTTCTTTCCTAGACATCCGACTCGACCAATCTCCGTTTCCGATATTGCGAGTCTTCGCAGAACTGGATTCGCTGAGGTGGCGCGTTTCGCGGTAGCCTGCCCGAGGGCAGGGCCAGAGTCGGGGAGTGGCTTGTTACCTTTCGAGGAAGAGACAAAGGAGGGATTGATCAAAGCTGCCAAAGCGGCTGGGCTTTCTGTGACCGGGCGACAGATCACCCGGTGGCATGCCGAAGACTTGTTGCCCCGACCTATACAGCGGCCCCGAATTGGTCTCGGCGGCTCAGAGACACTCTATCCTCGGCACCCACCACCAACTCATCGCCCTTATGAGGAAGCGAAAGGAGAAACGTCAGACGGAATACGTGGGGTGGGCCCTATGGTGGGATGGTTACGCTGTCGCCGATAGTTATTGGAAAGAGCCTCTCATACAGTGCGCCCAAAACTGGGACCGACTTCGTCAGCTCGTCAAAGGCCGGAATACCGCTCGGGACAATCCAGAACTCTCAGACGAATTCCTTCACTCGGTAGAAAGCTTGCAGACCACCGAACTCAGAGCCGGACTATTTAGTCATTTTCGAAAGCGGATCGGCCGAAATTTCGAAAGTGCGATGGCAAGTTTATTTCGGTTCGCGTTCGGAGGTTTTCAGTCGACATTCCTCGACCCTGATTCTGAGGATTATCAGCAGGACGAGAAAATACTCGGTCAAGCACTTGGGTTTCGAAGGCTTAATGTCCTCCGATCGTTTGGAGTTTCATCCTGGCTCCCAGAAACGATTGTGCCCATTTTGGTCACTGCGTCGCAGGCTTTATCCGCCGGGCGGATGGTCGATGTCATTTCCGGCGCAACCGACATTGAGATTTCATTAGCCCGAGACCAATTGCGAAAAATCTTCTCGGCTGTCAGTCAGACTGCGGCCATTGCAGAGAAAAAAGGCGGGACGGATGCGCTCGGCCTGTCTTTAGCGCGTAGGATATTTTCGACAAAGAATTCGAAATCACAGGCGTACATGCTGCTAGGCGTTTTATCCATGAAACATAATCCGGAATTTGATGCGGAGATTTCCGAGTTTGTTAAATCGCTTCCTCCGAAGGGCGATTAATCACCTTATTCATTTAGCATATTTGAATTTTTTGCCGCTTTTTTGTGGCATGTTTTTAGTCCCCGAGCGATAATAAAAAGCTTTCCGTTCCAAGAGGTTAGAAAATATGGATGGATTAATTTGCGACCCTGGCCTAAATGCAGAAAGTCTTTTGTATCGCCACCAAGAAATCTCGGCAAGCTGGTTAGATCGCTCGGTATATTGGCAACAAAAGGCAGAAAACCCGTCACGGCGCGATCGCCACGCATCTGTTCGGAAGCCTCTCATTTTATCCGGCCATGGCGTCAAGCTGCGCATCGATCGCGGCACGCTACTTGTCCAAAATGGCTTTACCCATTATCCGCAGAAACGCGAAACGTGGCGATTTTTCTCGGGCGATTGGCGTTTGCCGTCCCGAATTATCGTGCTCGATGTGGACGGGTCAATTTCATTTGACGTGCTGTCGTGGCTATCGCGTCACGATCTCCCCCTAATTCATTTGAATTGGCTCGGCGAGGTGGTGAATGTCGTTGGCGCGACCCCGAGTGCTGCAAATCCGACACTGCGAAACGCCCAGCTGGCCGCTGCCGAGGCCGAGCGAAATCTTCGAATAGCCCAGGGCCTGCTAACCGAAAAGATCGGCGCGAGCATCGAAACGCTCCGGAGCGTGTTTCCGCAATCGGACGCGGTTGACCAGACAGTAAGCAACCTTCGGCAGCGCCTGAGTGGGTTGAAGGAAAACCCGCTGCCGTCCATCGCGGCGCTGTTGGGTATCGAGGGAGCGGTTGCCCAGGCCTACTTCGGCTGTTGGGCGAATGCCGAAGTTCAATGGACCAACACGCAAAAACAACCGATCCCGGACGAGTGGCGCTGCATTGGCCGCCGGACGTCGAAGATTAGCACAAAAGCTAAGCCAAACCGAAATGCGACCCACCCCGTCAACGCCATGCTCAATTACGCCTATGGCGTGCTTGAAACCCAGGTGAGGACCGAGATCATCGCCGCTGGGCTCGATCCGATGATTGGGATTTTCCATGGCGGATATCGCGAGAAGCTATCGCTAGTATACGATTTGATGGAGCCGTTGCGTCCGATTGTCGATCGGCAGGTATTGGCGTTCGTCCGAAAGCAGGTGTTTTCGTCAGCTGATTTCACGCTGCTGGATACCGGCGTTTGTCGGCTTCATCCGCAATTGGCGCGGCAGGTGGTTTCAGTTGTAAGTGTGGCCGATAAGGCGGAACTCTTGGTTCAAGCGTTCATCAAGGATATGAAGGCACGCTGAATCTGGGGCCTCGAACCTCCACGATACGATCGAGGTTCGATATTGGGAGGGAAGTAATGAGCCGCTGGGTGGACGATATATGCCAAGCCTTCCGTGAATCCGGCGGAGAAATATCCTATGAGGATTTATATCCACTAATCCAGAAAATTAGGAAAACCCCGTTAAGCAAAACATGGCACGCCACTGTACGCCGTACGATCGAGGACCATTCTCCCGATTCAGATAACTTTAAGGGTACGCATTTATTTGATCATGTCGGGAAAGGGCGGTGGCGGCTAGTCGAACATTCTGCGTTAAGCTACCGGGAGCAGATTACGCGAGAAGACATCCTCGAAGCTATCGATGCCCTGGACCGAGAGGAGGCGCATTCCTTCGGGCCGTCGACCGTTTACGATCTACTGCATGATAACCGACTCTATCCCCCCAAAGCCGTTGTTGGGTTAGCTGTTCGTCGAGTGTTAGGGCGCCCCCTTCGTCCCGATGAATTCACTGGCGGTGAATCTGGTTGGGCCTCTCGCCTGCTTAAAGAGCGGGGATTCAAAATCGTTAAAAAAGGCGGGAATTCCGATAGCAGTGAACTTCCTAAAGATCCGCCTAACCACGTTTGGATCGAAGATACAAAAACGGCGGAGCACGGACATGGGGGACCTGGTTGGGAGTTTGGCAGCTGTCTTTGGAGCCCGACCACCTATAAAGGCGGGAGTGATAACTATGCGCTTATGCGGCAACCCGTAGTCGATGATCTCGTCATTCATATCAACGACGGCGTCTTTATAGGGTGGTCGTACGTCGCGGCACCATACATCGTGGTAACTGAAGGGCCGCCTTCGCCCGGGCAGTGGGCGGGACGACCTGAATACTACCGCATCGACCTAAAGGGATACCGGGAGTTCCCGAAGCCAATAACCTTTTCCGAATTTGTCAGTCGGAATCACGCCGCACTCGAGCAAGAGTTAAAGACCGACCCGCCCAGACGTTACCCGTTCATTTTATATGGCGGGAAGGAGGTAAGACACGCGCAAGGTGTCTATCTCGGCCGCAGCACGCCAACCCTGTATAGACTGCTCCGTTCTTCGGTCTTTGGCGAAACAAAAAAGACCTCTGCGACACGCTACTGGGCATTGGCCTTAGGTGAGGGAGGTCGGCTCTGGGATGAGTGTCAGGAGAAGGGTATCGCAGCGATTGGCTGGGACGACTTTGAGCTTGGAGATTTAGCACAGTATGTGAATCGTGACGCCATTCAAAAGGTTCTGATAGAGAAGCGCGGAACACCCGGCCCTACACCGTCCAATGATGCGCTATGTCTTTTTCAGTTTAGCCAGGAAATGGCCATCGGCGACTATGTAATCGCAAAAATCGGACGGAGGAAGTTGCTCGGGGTCGGGATTATTGAGTCCGACTACTTCTTCGACGAGATGAGATCGGAGTTTAATCACTGTCGAAAGGTTAAGTGGCTTAGCTCGCATGCGGTGGAACTTCCCGAGAATCTCGCACTTGGCACAAAGACACTCACCGAGGTGACGCCATATGACGATCTTATAAGCTTTGTCCGAGACCAATATCTTGAATCTCCAGCGGTTCCTCTTACGTCCAGCGCTCCATCCAATCCCCCTTACTCGATCGAACAAGCTCTTGAAGTCTTGTTCATGGAACGCCTGCAACTCGAGGACATTCTTGCGGCTTTACGACGTAAAAAGAACGTAATTCTCCAGGGCCCGCCTGGCGTAGGCAAAACCTTTGCAGCGAGGCACATAGGATTCGCGCTGCTAGGCGAAATGGACCCGTCACGTGTCGAAATGATCCAATTCCATCAAAGTTACGCCTATGAAGATTTCGTGCAGGGATGGCGCCCAAGAATTGAGGGAGGCTTCCGACTAAAGAACGGGGTATTTGTCGAATTTTGCAACAGAGCTCGCATCGACCCTAAGCGACCATATGTATTTATAATTGATGAGATTAACCGAGGAAATCCGAGTAAAATTCTGGGTGAGTTAATGATGCTAATTGAGGCGGATAAACGCGGCGCCAGGAACGCAATTCCACTGACCTACTCCGAGAGCGACGGCGAAAGATTCTCTGTCCCTGAAAACGTCTACCTGCTTGGCCTAATGAATACTGCGGATCGATCTTTAGCTTTGGTTGATTATGCGCTCCGACGGCGTTTCGTATTCTTTTCCATGATACCGGGTCTTCATTCCGAGAAGTTTGCCGCCCAACTGATGAAGGCGGGGGCCTCCACGGAGCTCGTAGCAATGATCCGACATGGAGTGGAAACCCTCAACAAGGAAATAATGGCAGACGTTGATTTGGGGACGGGGTTTCTCATCGGGCATAGTTTCTTTTGCCCGGCGGAGCACGATGAGACCCTAGACGAGAGCTGGTATAGGAATATAGTTAAAACGGAGATATCTCCCCTACTTAGGGAATATTGGTTCGATAGAAAGATTGATGATATAAATTCAATAATAGATAACCTAGAGCAATGATCTATTTCCGGCCTGGTCAGCATGATACCTATTAGGAATATTTATTACTTACTTTGCTATTCCTGGAATAGGCTTGCCGAGGGGGGCCTAGTCGACATTGACGCTTTACCTCGTCAGGACCTGCCTAACCTGCTTGCTCAGATTCTCGTCAATGGCGTGAACCGACTGCTTCGTCAGGGCATCGACCGCACATACCAAGACCGCGCCGAGGATTCCCAAAATCCGAGAGGAAAGTTCGATCTAAGCAGCTCCTTGAAGCGGGGGTTACTCGCCCGTGACACCCTTGCATGCGTCGTAAGTGAGCTTGATCGAGATGTTCTTCATAACCGAATCCTGAAAGCCACGATTCATCGTCTGGCACTGTCGAATGATGTCGATCAGCGCCTACGCCACGAGTTGCGGATACTTGAGAAACATCTTGACGAAGTTTCGTTGATTTCACTACGCGCGGAGCACTTTGCGAGGGTTCAGCTGCATAGAAACAATAAAATTTATCGATTCCTCTTAAATGTTTCCGAACTTTGCTTCTTTTCGCTTCTGGCTGACGAAAACTCCGGCGAATACCGTTTTAGAGATTTCGTAAGAGATGAAGATCGAATGAGAAAAGTGTTTCAAGAGTTTATTTTCAACTTTTTTCGCATCGAGCAGCATGAGTTTAAGGTCTTCAGCGAACGCCTTCATTGGGATACGAGTTACACCGACCCGGCAGCAGCCCTCCTGCTCCCAGACATGATTACGGATGTCTGCTTAGAGAGCCCTACGAGGAAAATTGTCATAGAGTGCAAATTCTCTGGCAATTCGTTACAGGAGAATTGGGGCAAGTTGACTGCTCGGTCCGAGCATCTCTATCAGCTCTTTGCATACCTGAAACATCTCGAGCGGCGCGGTGGTGTAAACGAAAGGTGTGAAGGTTTGCTCCTGTACCCAACGACAAAGCACAACATCGACTTTGTTTTCGATACGCAAGGGCATCGGGTACGGGTGGTTACCCTTGATCTCAGGGCGGAATGGAGTGAGATCAAGACGCGGCTATTTACACTGTTGGAGTCTTTGAAAGAGCCGGCACTATCGGCGGCGTGATCCAAGCTTACCCCACTGACCCTCCCTCGTTCGTACAAACAACCAGCTTCCGACCCGCGGCGTAGCAGTTTACCCGATCTATCTATACCCCCTCCCTCCGGGAGAGGGTTATGAAGGCTTAGCGAACGCAGTGAGCTTAGCCGAAGTGGGGTGAGGGTAACCCTGCCGGGCACC
>Ga0070665_100005330_pt1 | contig 13287 bp, 10 predicted proteins | sample KBSS13metaG_FD_65862 | JGI IMG/M metagenome (GOLD analysis project Ga0070665, IMG submission 65862) | Switchgrass rhizosphere microbial communities from Kellogg Biological Station, Michigan, USA - KBS S1-3 metaG | ecosystem: Host-associated > Plants > Roots > Rhizosphere > Soil ... | reverse complement strand
CGTCGAGCTGTTGTTGACGGTGCAGACGATGCCGATGTTGGTGACGTCAGCGCTGCCGGTGGTGCCCTGGCCGTTGAGCACCGCGCAGTCCTCGTAGGGCTTGATCGGCGGAGTCAGGACCGAAACGCTGTATTGGGCACCGCCCGGTACGGCGGTTGGAAAGACGAACGAGCCGTTGGCCGTAACGGCCAGCGTGTCAGAACCGTTTTGCAGCACCAACCCCGACCCGGTCAAACCGACGACGACGCCACCGATCGTATCGGTCGGCGTGGTCTTGGTTTTGCAGGTGACCGTAATGCCGGTCACGTTGCCGCTCTGGATGGTCCCGGAGCCATTGTTGGCGACGCAGGTCTGGATGGGTGTTTCCGGCTGTGTCAGGACCAGGACGTAGTAGGGGCTGCCATCGGGGAAGGTCGTCTTGAAGGAGAACGCCCCGTCGGCGCTGACATTGACCGTCTCGCCGGTGTTGGAAGCGAGTACCAGTCCGGAGCCTGAGAGCCCGGAGACCGTGCCGCCTACCGTGTACTGCGGCTCACTCGGCGTACCATTGCTCGATCCACTGGTGTGCACGCCACCCGTGCAGGCGGCGAGCGAGATCGCGACGCACGCAGCCGCCGCGGCTTGCCACACCTTGATGGAAATATCGACCATAAGACCCCTCAGTCTCTCTCCCTGTCGCCATGCGCCTACAGGGGACTCCTAGCGGCGAGGCGCGTGCGATCCAACTGCACAAAGGGGCGAGACCCGCCCGTGCGAGGGCAGTCGCTCCCCGAGTTTTCAGTAATTAGTTGCGGATATGGTATGTCACTTGCCGCCGGTCATGTCAACGTTGTGAGGTTTCGCTCAGCACCGCGCGCCAGAGTTGCTGCCAGCAACAATTGTGGGTATAGCCGGGAATGACACGCACGGCATCCCTCGTCCCCGTGCGTGCGGCCGCCGCCTCGACGAAGGCGGGAGGTGTGTTCGTATCCGCGTTGCCCACGAGATACACGATCGGTAATGATTGGAGGCTCAACTCCGCCGGGTTCAGCGAACCCAACAATGGAGTGTAGCCATGCAGGGCACACCAGGCCGCGATATCCAGGGTCGGTGCGATGGCAATGACGCGTGTGACACCGGTGATACGCGCCGCCAGCAGCACGGCGAGCGTACCTCCACCGCTGTGTCCATAGATTTCGATCCGCGAGGCGTGCGCGCGTGCTACTTCGGACTGCAGAACCGACCCTATACTTTCGATTACTTCCGGGGCGAAGCGTTTTGCCGTCCAATAGGCAGAGTTGCAATTCGGGTCGTGTGCGAACCCGAAGTAGCACGGGCGCCCGATATAAACACTGGGGGCCGGATCGAGGGCCATCAGGTGCAACATCAGCGGGTCGCGAGGCGTCGGGTCCGCCGTTACCAGGGCCCGGAAAATGAAGGGGCGGCCGTCGCCCTCTATATATATGTGCAAGGTACCGGACCCGGCAGTGCCGGTGGGGGCGGGCGCCGCTTCCCGTCGAAAGAGGCGATGTCGGAAAGTTGTCCCCTGTACGACATCCTCCTGAAAGCGGGCTTCCCGGACGAGGTCAGCGACCCGGCTCGGGCTCTCGACACAACCGGTGGCCATGCCGAGAAACGCCATTCCGAGCAGAACAACCACCGCAATTGCGTAGGTTCGTGAAGCGATCGACGCACATTGCGAGCGCTGCCCGCTACGTCTTGCTACAATCGACCTGGGGGCGTGGAATGATTCTACGGCGGACAATAACGGGCACAAGATCAATGCCTTACCAATTTGTTGCCTCTGCACACCATGGATAGCGCGTCACTGCGCGAGCCGCTCTCCGCCGATGCGCCGTGCGGGGTCGACCTGGAGGACACGCAGCTCCTGGCGAGCTTCGACGCCTTCCGGGTTTTCGGCAACAGTACCCCATTGCGCACCGACATCGACTGGCGCCAGATTCGCGACCAGTCCGTGGAGGCCTTAGGAACGAGCCGCGACCTGCGCTTGCTCGCGCACCTGGCGGCCGCCACCCTGCGCGTCGACGGACTCAAACCGTTCTGCGAATTGTTGCAAGTCACCGATCACTGGCTGACGGAGCGCTGGGAGCTGGTGTTTCCCCGCGTGGACGAGGACGCGGTGTTGCGCAAGAACGCGCTGAGCTGCCTGTCGGACCGCATGGCGATCATCGATCCACTGCGGCGCGCGGCCATCGCCGCGCACCGGCAGCTCGGCTCCTTCAGCCTGCGTGATCTTGAGCTCGCCAGCGGCGAGCTCGCCCCTGCCGAGGGCGACAAGGAGGTCCCCACCTCCGCACAGATCGAAGCCACCCTGGCGGCCGCCGCCGTCGAGGAGTTGACTGCCTTGGCTGGGGTCGTCACCGCCGCCAATGCGGCGCTGAAGAACATCTCCAGGTCGATGCAGGAGCACGCCGGCTTCCAGTCCGCCCCCGAATTCGAGCCCTTGGCACGCCCCCTGGCACGCATCCAGGGTGTCCTGGCCGAGCACCTGGCGACCCGGAGCCCCGCCGCCGGGACCGAGGCGGCGCCAGGATCCAACTCGACGGGCCCTGCTGCGGGCGCGGCGCCTGCCGCCGTGGCGGTCGGCGAGGTGGCGTCCCGCCAGGACGCGATCCGCGCCATAGATGCAATTGCAACGTTTTTCCGCAAGAATGAGCCCTCGAGCCCCGTCCCGTTATTGTTAGATCGCGCCAAGCGCTTGGTTTCCAAGAGCTTCCTGGAAGTGCTCGAGGACATCGCACCCGAGAGCCTCGCCCAGGTGAGACAGCTCGGCGGCATCAAGGGCGACGAAACTCAGTGACCGTTGAAGGAGGCTTCCCGTGGCAAAAGCCAGCAGTCAGAAATTCATAAGCCGCAATCGGGCCCCGCGCGTACAGATCGAATACGACGTGGAGCTCTATGGCGCCCAGAAAAAAGTCCAGATCCCGTTCGTCATGGGCGTAATGTCGGACCTCTCCGGCGATTCGAAAGAGCCCCTGCCGTCGGTGGATGAGCGCAAGTTTCTCGCCGTCGACGTGGATAATTTCGATGAGCGCATGAAGTCCATGAAGCCGCGCGTCGCCTTCAGCGTACCCAACACGCTCACGGGTGAAGGTAACCTCGGAGTCGATATCACGTTCGAGAGCATGGAAGACTTCTCCCCGGCCGCCGTGGCGCGCAAGGTCGATGCGCTCAACAAGTTGCTCGAGGCGCGCAGCCAGCTGGCGAACCTCGTGACCTACATGGACGGCAAGGCGGGCGCGGAGGATCTCATTGCGAAGGCGCTGAATGACCCGGCGTTGTTGAAATCGCTGGCCGCGAAGGCCAAGCCGGAAGAATCGGGGGGTTGAGTCATGGCGGAAGAAGCCAAACAAGCCGCAGGCGCTGCCGCGGGGGCCGAAGCGGATCAGTTCGCGTCACTGCTGCAGAAAGAATTCAAACCGAAGACGGATCGGGCGCGCGCCGAGGTCGAGCGGGCGGTACAGACGCTCGCCGAGCAGGCCCTGCGCGAGACCGCCGTCGTCTCCGACGACGTCATCGGGACCATCAAGGCGATCATTGCCGAGATCGACAAGAAGCTCTCGGACCAGATCAACCTGATCATTCACAACGAGCGCTTCCAGCAGCTGGAGAGCGCCTGGCGCGGCCTGCACTATCTCGTCAACAACACCGAAACCGACGAGATGTTGAAGATCCGTGTGCTGAACATCTCCAAGAAGGACCTGGGCAAGACGCTCAAGAAGTACAAGGGTGCCGCCTGGGACCAGAGCCCGGTCTTCAAGAAGCTGTACGAAGAGGAATACGGCCAGTTGGGTGGCGAGCCCTACGGCGCCCTGGTGGGTGACTACTATTTCGATCACACCCCGGGTGATGTCGAGCTGCTCGGCCAGATGGCGCAGACCGCCTCGGCGGCCCACGCTCCCTTCATCGCCGGAGCGGGCCCGACATTGATGGGCATGGATAGCTGGCAGGAACTGGCCAACCCGCGCGACCTGGCGAAGATTTTCGGTGCCCCGGATTATGCCGCGTGGCGCTCGCTGCGCGAGTCGGAGGACGCGAAGTACCTCGGCCTGGCGATGCCACGTTTCCTGGCGCGCCTGCCTTACGGAGCGAAGACGAACCCGGTGGAGGAGTTCGAGTTCGAGGAGGAGACGGCGGCCGGTGATTCCAGCAAGTACGGCTGGGCCAACTCGGCGTACGCCATGGCGGTCAACATCAACCGCTCGTTCAAGTCCTACGGCTGGTGCACGTCGATCCGCGGCGTCGAGTCCGGTGGCGCGGTCGAAGGCTTGCCGGTGCACACCTTCCCGAGCGACGACGGCGGCGTCGACATGAAGTGCCCGACCGAGATCGCCATCAGCGACCGGCGCGAAGCCGAGCTCGCCAATTGCGGCCTGATGCCGCTGATCCACCGCAAGAACACCGATACGGCGGCCTTCATCGGCGCGCAGTCGGTGCAGAAGCCGGCGGAATACTACGATCCCGATGCAAGCGCGAACGCGCGGCTGGCGGCCCGCCTGCCATACCTGTTCGCGAGCTGCCGCTTCGCGCATTACTTGAAATGCATGGTCCGCGACAAGGTGGGCTCCTTCAAGGAGCGCGCGGATATGGAGCGTTATCTCTCCGACTGGATCATGAACTACGTGATCCTCAACCCGGAAAACGCAGGCGAGACCGCCCGCGCCCAGAAACCCCTCGCCGGCGCGGAAGTGAAGGTAGAGGAAGTCGAAGGCAACCCGGGATACTACTCGGCGAAGTTCCACCTGCGGCCGCACTATCAGCTCGAAGGCGTGAACATCACCATGAGTCTCGTTTCCAGGCTGCCGTCGCAACGGCAAGGCTAAGACGGGGTCGATTCGAGGCGGCACGGAGTGCTGCCTTGTTCAAGGCAAATCAACACGAACTTTAACGAATCAGGAGTGCGGATATGGCAGTTGATATGTTTCTCGAGTTGGACGGTATCAAGGGAGAGACGTCCGACAAGGCCTTCAAGAGCAAGAATGCGATGGACATCCTCGCTTGGAGCTGGGGTATGTCCAACTCGGGTACGTTCCACCAGGGCACCGGTGGTGGCGCGGGCAAGGCGAACTTCCAGGACATCAGCATCACCAAGTATCTCGACCTCGCCACGCCCAACCTGATGTTGTACTGCTCGAACGGCAAGCACATCACCAAGGGCACGCTCACGGTGCGCAAGGCGGGTGAGAACCCGCTCGAGTACCTGAAGATCACGTTGAAGAACATCCTGGTGACGTCGTACTCGACCGGCGGCAGCGGCGGCGAGGATCGGCTCACCGAGAATGTCTCGTTGAATTTCGCCGAGGTGAAAGTCGAATACGCCCAGCAGGACGAGAAGGGCGGCAAGGCCGGCTCGAACGATTACGGCTGGAACATCGCGCAGAACACCAAGGTCTGAGATTGGCCGACGCGTCAAGGCGCCGCGACTGTAAAAGTCGCGGCGCTGCGGGTGAGCTATGAGCACTGCAGAGGAGTTGTTCCGCGCGGGCGACCTCAAGGGTTGTCTCGCCGAGTTGCAGAGCGAGGTACGCAAGCGGCCGGCGGATCCGAAGTTGCGGATCTTCCTGGCGCAGCTCCTCATGGTGACCGGCGATTGGGACCGGGCCGTCAACCAGCTGGGCGTCAGCGCCGAGTTGGACGCGGCGGCAATACCCATGAAACACACCTACACCGCGGCCATCCAGTGCGAGAAGTTGCGGGCCGAGGTGTTTGCCGGTAAGCGCTCCCCCCTGATCCTTGGTGATCCACCTGCGTGGATTGCCCTGTTGTTTCAGTCACTGGCCTCGAGCGGGCAGGGACGGACGCAGGAGGCCGCGGATGTACGGGCGCGGGCGCTCGAGGATGCCCCGGCCACAACCGGTACCCTGAACGGCACGCCTTTCGAATGGCTGGCGGATGCGGATTCCCGCCTCGGGCCGGTCATGGAAGTGCTGTTGAACGGTGCCTACTACTGGGTGCCCGTGCAGCGCATTCGTGCCATCGAGTTTGAAAAGCCCGAGGATGTGCGCGATCTCCTCTGGCTCCCCGCCAAGTTCACCTGGACCAACAACGGCGAGGCCCTGGGGCTCATGCCGGTTCGTTATCCCGGGTCCGAGAAAGCGGCTGAGGATGCCCTGCGACTGTCGCGCAAGACACAATGGAACGAGCTCGATGACGGCGCGTTCGCCGGCGTGGGCCAACGCGTGCTGACGACGAGCGCCGAGGAGCTCGGGCTGCTGGAAATCCGGACGATCACCCTGGACGCCGAGTCCGGGGGTTGATACGCGGTTATGGCCGATCTCAGCTTACGCGAGCGCCTGCAGCCTTCGCTTCTGGACCGGCTGCTCGACGACGAACGACTGCTTACATTGTTCGAGCTCACCATCCGCGCCGCTGAGCTGCAGCGGCTGCAGATTGCCGCGAACGATTTCGCGCAGATCCTCCATGCACAGGGTTTACGTCCCACGGATCCCGAACATCCCGGACCGGCAAAAACCCCCGAGGGGATTTTGACTTGGGTCCGCGTCGCGCCCAGCGGCCGTGTGAGTCTCGCCCAGTTGAAGAGCTTCGTGCTCAAGCCTCCGGGCGCCCCACAAGGGGTGATGCTACAGACCTTCTGCACGGTCGAGGCTCGCAACGTCCTGAACGAAAGCATCGAAACGGCCGAGCGCCGGTTCGTGTCCACGCGCCGGCTGCGCGAGTACGTTTGCCGCGACCTTGCCGCATTGTTGAATGCCGTCAGTCTCGATGCGACCGACGATCTGACCCGCTATCCGCAGGTGAGCCAATCGGTAGTCAACTACGGCATGCCGTCACTCGCCGGTGTCGCGGTAGTCGCGGTCGATCCCCTGAAAATCGCGACGACCATCGAGGCGGCCATCCGGAAATTCGAGCCGCGCCTGCGCAAGGTCCGTGTGAGCCCCGAGCCGCCGCGCGACCAGGCGGATGGCCACGCGCTGTCGTTCAAGATCGACGCGGAGCTGTGGGGCCAGCCCGCTTCCCAACACCTGGTGCTGCGCACCCGCATCGACACCGACTCCGGCAACGTCAGTGTCGTCGACTCGGGCGCAGGCTGACGAAACAATGGACCCGCGCCTCCTCGACTACTACAACCGCGAGCTGCAGTTCATGCGCGAGATGGGCTCGGAGTTCGCGCAAGCCTATCCGCGTATCGCCGCTCGTCTCGGGCTCGAAGGCCTCGAGTGTGCCGACCCTTACGTCGAGCGCCTGTTGGAGGGGTTTGCCTTGCTGGCGGCCCGCATCCAACTCAAGCTCGATGCACGGCACCCGGACTTCACCCAACACCTGCTAGAGATGGTGTATCCCCATTTCCTGTGCCCGGTCCCCGCCTGCGCCATCGTCGAGCTCGTGCCCGATCTGAAAGAGGGTGCGCAGCTCGCCGGGCAGAGCATCAAGCGGGGCACGAGCCTGAGGACGCCGCTGGGTAAGGGCGATCGCACGTCGTGCGAGTTCCGTACCGCACAGGATGTAGCGCTGTGGCCATTGAGCGTGGTCGAGGCGAAGTACCTGTCGGGCTCGGGCGCACTGACGACGCAGGGCATCGGTACCGACGGTCGGGCCCGGGCGGCCATCCGCTTGCGGCTGAAGACGACGCCGGGTGTGAGCCTGAGCACGTTGCCGCTCGATTCGCTGACCTTCTTTCTCAAGGCGACGCCGGACATCACGCACCGTCTGTACGAGCAGATCGTCGCGGACTGCGTGGGTTTCTATGTTCGTTCCACCCGCCAGGCTGCCCCGGTGCACTTCCGGCCGGCGACCAGTGTCAGGCAGGTCGGCTACGAGGACGACGAGGCGCTGCTGCCGGTCTCCCACCGCAGCTTCCAGGGCTATCGCCTGGTGCAGGAGTATTTCGCGTTCGCCGAGCGCTTCATGTTTTTCGCGCTCGATGACCTGCAACAGGCCCTGCGCGGTTGCGAGGGCGACGAGCTCGAAATCTACATCGCCATGAGCCGGCCCCAGGCATCGCTCGAGAATGCGATCGACGCGAGTCATTTCCGCCTGTTCTGTACTCCCGCGATCAACCTGTTCAGCCGGCCGGCGGATCGCGTCCACGTCAATCCTTTCGACACCGAACACCACCTGGTCGTCGATCGCAACCGGCCCGCGGACTTCGAGATCTTCAGCATCGAGGAGATGCACGCGGTGGGCGCCGGCGGCGAGACCCTCGCCTCGGTCCGCCCGTTCTATTCCGTTGATCACCGGACCGACCCGCAGTCGCCGGCGCTGTACTACACGGTGCAGCGGCGCCCGCGGATGTTGTCGGCCCGGCAGCAGCAAAGCGGCGCGCGGGCGGGCTATGTTGGAACCGAGTGTTTTGTGTCGATTGTCGACAGCACACAACGGCAGCTCGCCAATCCGGTCCGGCAGATCGACGCGCAAGTGGCCTGTACCAACCGCGACCTCCCGATCCAGATGGCCTTCGGACAGGGCCGGAGCGACTTCCTGATCGAAGGCGGCGCTCCCGTCGAGGCGGCGCGGACGATCGCCGGGCCGAGTTATCCGCGGACCTCGCCGGCCTTCGGCGATACGGCGTGGCGCCTCATCAGTCACCTGTCATTGAACTACCTGTCGCTGCTCGACCAGCCGGGGCCGCCCGATTCCGGTGCGCAGCTGCTGCGCGACCTGCTGGCGTTGTATCCCGACCCGAACGATTCGGGGGCGGCGCGCCAGATCGAAGGCGTGCGCAGCGTGGGCTACCAACCGGTCGTGCGCCGCATGCCGGTCGCCGGACCGATCAGCTTCGGGCGGGGACTGGAGATCTCGCTCACCCTCGATGACGCCGCGTTCGAAGGCTCAGGTCTCATCGCCCTCGCCAGCGTGTTGGAGCGGTTCTTTGCGCGGTATGTCTCTATCAACTCGTTCACCCAGATGCGCTTGAAGTCGACGGCGCGGGGAGAAGTCAAAGCATGGCCGGTGAGAACGGGACGCCGCCAGGTAGCGTGACGCTCCTCGAGCCGCTCGCGGAGCGGCCGGAGCAATTCACGCTGTTCGCAGCGCTGCGCCTGCTCGAACAGGCATTCGCCGGGCAGCCACGCCTGGGTGAAGCCCGTAAGGCGTCGGATGAACCCGTGCGCCTGGGACAATCCCCAACGCTGGCCTTTGCGCCCACCCAGATCAGTGGGTTCAAGAGCGAGAAGGATGCGCCGGTGCGGCTCGAGCAATACTCTTTCGGGGTGTTCGGTCCCAACGGGGCTCTCCCGCTGCATCTGACCGAGCAGGCGTTCGAGCTGCGACGGCACCGTGAGGACTCCACCGTCGTGGACTTCCTCAATACCTTTCAGCATCGCCTGATTGCGCTGTTTTACCGGGCCTGGGCGAACTCCGATCCGGCCACGAGCCTCGACCGCCCGGCCACCGATCGCTTCTCGGGGTACATTGGAGCGCTCGCCGGGCTTGCGCCCGAGGCGGCGCGCGAGCGCGATGGGGTGTTGGATTTCGCCAAGTTGCACCGTGTTGGACATTTCGCGGCGCAGGTGCGCTCGGCCGAAGGGTTGCAACAGATCCTGACCGACTACTTCGGCCTGCCGGTCGAGGTCCGCCAGTTCGTGGGTGACTGGATGAAGGTTCCGCCCGAGTCGTACTGCCGGTTGGGAGCCGGGGAGGCGGTCGCGGGCCTGGGCAGCACCGCTTCGCTGGGCGGCTCGAGCTGGCAATGCCAACACAAATTCGAGATCGCGGTGGGGCCGCTCAGCCGGGCGACTTTCAACGACTTTCTTCCAGGGTCCCGCGGTGTGAAGGAGCTCTATGCCCTCACGCGGCTGTATACCAACGACGAGTGGACCTGGCAGCTGCGGTTGCTGCTGGCCGACGTCGAGGTTCCGGGTGTGTGGTTAGGGGGACAGGCGCAACTCGGCTGGACGAGCTGGCTGGGCGGGCGGCGCACGATGGTGGACGACGTGGTTCTTCAGGAGCCGATGCTCCGCCCTTCCGATAATGACAACTCAGAGGCACGCCATGGGTGATATCAGTCGAGTCGCGCTGTTCGGCAAGCTCAACAGCCTGGCCTACAAGGCCATCGAGGGTGCGACCGTATTCTGCAAGCTGCGGGGCAATCCGTACGTGGAGCTGGTCCACTGGATGCACCAGATCCTGCAACAACAGAACTCGGACGTACACCTGATCGTGCGGGCCTTCGGCGTCGATGCGGGACGCCTGGCGCGCGATATGACGGATGCGTTGGATCGCCTGCCGCGGGGGGCGACCTCGATCTCCGATCTTTCCGCGCATATCGAGGATGCGACCGAGCGCGCCTGGGTGTGGTCGACGCTGAAGTTCGGCGACTCGCGGATCCGGACCGGCCACGTCCTGGTGGCGATGGTGAAGACGCCATCCCTGAAGAATGCATTGCTCGCGATGTCGCGCGAGTTCGACAAGATCAAGATCGACTCACTCACTGATGACTTCGAGAAGTGGGTCTCGGGCTCGCCAGAGGAAGCGCTGCGCGCGAACGACGGGTCGCAGCTCTCGCAGGACGCGGCTCCGGGGGAATTCAGCGGTGCGGTGCCCCCGGCGCAGCTCGGCAAGCAGGAGGCCTTGAAGCGCTTCACCGTCGATCTCACCGAACAGGCCAAGCTCGGAAAGATCGACCCTGTGGTGGGACGCGACGACGAGATCCGCCAGATCGTCGATATTCTCATGCGCCGGCGGCAGAACAACCCGATTCTCACCGGCGAGGCGGGGGTCGGTAAGACCGCGGTCGTGGAGGGTTTCGCTCGGCGGATCGCCTCGGGCGATGTGCCTCCTTCGCTGAAGGATGTCTCCCTGCGTGCGTTGGATGTTGGCCTGCTGCAGGCTGGCGCCAGCATGAAAGGCGAGTTCGAGCAGCGCCTGCGCCAGGTCATTGACGAGGTGCAGGCCTCTCCGAAGCCGGTCGTGCTGTTCATCGACGAAGTGCACACGTTGGTCGGCGCCGGGGGTGCCGCCGGAACCGGTGACGCCGCGAATCTTCTCAAACCGGCGCTCGCCCGCGGGACGCTGCGGACGATCGGCGCCACGACCTGGGCGGAATACAAGAAATACATCGAGAAGGATCCGGCCCTGACCCGCCGGTTCCAGACCGTCAAGATTGATGAGCCCTCGGAACCTAAGGCCATCCAGATGATGCGCGGTGTCGTCTCCGTGATGGAAAAGCACCACCGGGTGCAGATCCTCGACGAGGCACTCGAGGCGGCCGTGAAGCTCGCTCACCGGTATGTGCCCGACCGGCAGCTTCCGGACAAGTCGATCAGCCTGTTGGATACGGCCTGCGCCCGGGTCGCGGTCAGCCATCACGCGACACCGGCGGAGGTGGAGGACAGTCAACGCCGTATCGAGGCGCTGCAGACGGAGCTCGAGATCATCGGCCGGGAGACGGCCATCGGCATTGATACCGCGGCACGTCAAACGAGCGCGGAGGCAGCCGAGGACAACGAACAGAAGCGGCTGAAGGAGTTGCAGGCGGCCTGGGCGAAGGAGAAAACGCTCGTCGATGAGATTCTGGCGTTACGCGCGAAGCTGCGCGAAGCGCAGATGAGCGACGAGGAGAAGCAGGCCGGGCGCGCCCAATTGCACAAGCTGCAGGGGGATCTGTCCGGCATCCAGGGCGAGCGGCCCTTGGTGCTGCCGAGCGTCGACGAGCAGGCGGTTGCCTCGGTCATCGCCGACTGGACGGGGATCCCCGTCGGTCGCATGGTGAAGGACGAGATCGCCACCGTGTTGAATCTGGCCAAGTCGCTCGGCCAGCGGGTCATCGGCCAGGATCACGCCCTGGAGATGGTCGCAAAGCGCGTCCAGACCGCCCGCGCCGGACTGGAGAACCCCAACAAGCCGATCGGCGTCTTCATGCTTGCCGGACCTTCGGGAGTCGGTAAGACCGAGACCGCCCTGACGTTGGCTGAATCGCTCTACGGCGGTGAGCAGAACCTCATCACCATCAACATGAGCGAATTCCAGGAGGCGCACACCGTCTCCACGCTCAAAGGCGCGCCCCCGGGCTATGTTGGCTACGGCGAGGGCGGTGTGCTCACCGAGGCCGTGCGGCGCAAGCCCTACAGCGTCGTCCTGTTGGATGAGGTCGAGAAGGCCCACCCCGATGTGCACGAGATCTTCTTCCAGGTGTTCGACAAGGGAATCATGGAGGACGGGGAAGGGCGGCTCATCGACTTCAAAAACACGCTCATCATTCTGACGACCAACGTCGGGACCGACCTCATCATGGGGATGTGCAAGGATCCCGAACTGCTGCCGGATGCGGAGGGGATTGCGAAAGCGCTGCGCCCGCCGCTGCTGAAAACTTTCCCGGCCGCGCTCCTGGGTCGCATCGTCGTGATTCCGTATTACCCGCTGAGCGACGACATGCTCGGGCGCATCATCCGCCTGCAGATGAATCGTGTCGTCGCGCGGATCCGCCAGAACCACGGCGCCGAGTTGCGTTACGACGAGGAGGTCGTGAAGCTCATCGCCTCCCGCTGCACCGAGCCGGAAAGCGGCGGCCGCATGATCGATGCGATTCTCACCAACACCCTGCTGCCGCAGATCAGCGGCGAGTTTCTCTCCCGGATGTCAGCAGGCACCGCCACGAGGGAGGTGGCGATTTCGGTCAAGGGGAGTGAGTTCGAGTACCAGTTCTCATGACACCCCGGCAGCCCACCCTGCAGACGGCCATCGAAGCTCACAAGGGTGGGCGCTTCGTCGAGGCCGAAGCGGCCTATCGCAGCGTTCTGCAGCGGCAGCCGGATAACGCCGACGCGCTGAATTTCCTCGGCATGCTGACGGCCCAGACGGGAAAACCCGAGGCCGCCGTCGACCTGTTGCAGCGCTCGGTGACCGCCGATGCCTCCAATCCGCACGCCTGGCTGAATTTCGGCAACGTACTGCTGCTGAACGGCGAGAAGGAGCGCGCCCTCGAGGCTTTCGAGAAAACGACCCGACTCGCGCCCAAGCTGCCCATGGCGTGGTTCAACCTGGGTGTTTGCCTGGGAAGGGTCCGGCGTCCGGACGAGGCGGCTTCGGCCCTGCACCAGGCGCTGAAGTTGGAACCGGGTTACCTGCCGGCGTATACCTCGTTGGCCACGTTGTTGCATTACCTGGGCAACTACACCGAGGCCGCCGAGGTGTATCGCGAGTGGCTGGCCCATGATCCGGGCAACCCGATGGCAACCCATCTGTTAGCCGCGGCAACCGGGGAGGGTCCCCCGACGCGAGCCAACGACGACTACGTCAAACAGCTCTTCGACGATTTCGCGAGCAGCTTCGATGAGAACCTGGCCGCCCTGAAATATCGCGCGCCCGAGCTGATTGCCGCCCGGCTGG
>Ga0070665_100005328_pt1 | contig 13289 bp, 16 predicted proteins | sample KBSS13metaG_FD_65862 | JGI IMG/M metagenome (GOLD analysis project Ga0070665, IMG submission 65862) | Switchgrass rhizosphere microbial communities from Kellogg Biological Station, Michigan, USA - KBS S1-3 metaG | ecosystem: Host-associated > Plants > Roots > Rhizosphere > Soil ... | reverse complement strand
CGCCACAACTACTCGCCGTTCGTGCTGTACCGCCTCGCGGTCACCGTGTTCATCGTCGTGGTGATCGCGAGCGGCTGGCGCGGCGCCACGTTCTAGCCCGCGGTTACGAGGCGGAAACAGTCCGGCAGCGGCCTGGCCGCCGACCCTTCCGTTTCCGGCGGCGCGCCCTGAACATTCCCGCAAATGAGCACCTTCGCCGTAGTCGCCCATCGCGTCACGCCGACGAACACCCGCCTCGGCGCCGTCGTCTCGCCGGCGCAGGCGATCGCGCGCCTGCGCCCGGGGGACATCGCCGTCGGCCGCCTCGACGTCCTCCCCACGCTCGACGGCGTCGAGCCCGGCCTCTGGGCGCTCGAGCGGCTGGCCGCGTCGGGTGTAACGGTCCTCAACGGCCGCCGCACGCTCGTCGCTGCACACGACAAGCTCATGACCGCCGCCGCGCTGTTCGAGGCCCGCGTCCCACACCCGCGCACGGTCCACGTCGCCTCGTGGAAGCCGCTGCCCGAGCTCGAGCCGCCGATCGTGTTCAAGCCGCGGTTCGGCTCGTGGGGCGAGGACGTCATCCGCTGCGACGACGACGAGTCGATCGAGCGCGCGCTGCGTGAGCTGGACGAGCGGCCGTGGTTCCACGCGACCGGTGCGGTCGCGCAGAAGCTCGTCGCGCCGCGCGGCTACGACCTGCGGCTCGTCGTCGCCGCCGGGCGTGTCGTCGGCGCCGTTCGCCGCGTCGCCGCGCCGGGCGAGTGGCGGACCAACGTCGCGCTCGGCGCTCGGCGCGAGCCGGTCGTCCCGCCGCCCGAGGCGTGCGAGGTCGCGCTCCACGCCGCGCGCGCCGTCGAGGGAGCGCTCGTCGGAATCGACCTCCTACCCGCCGACCTCGGCACGTGGGTCGTGCTCGAGGTCAACGGCGCGGTCGACTTCAACTCGACCTACACGCTCGGCGACGACGTGTTCCTCGACGCGGTCGCGGCGCTACGAGGAGTAGTCGTAGAACCCGCGACCGCTCTTACGGCCGAGCCGGCCGGCCTGGACGTACTGGCGCAGTAACGGGCACGGCGCGTATTTCGGGTTGCCGAGCCCGCGGTGCAGCACGTCCATGATCGCGACGCACGTGTCGAGCCCGATCAGGTCGGCGAGGGCGAGCGGCCCCAGCGGATGCGCGAAGCCGAGCTTCGCGATCGTGTCGATCGCGTCCGGCTCCGCGACGCCCTCCAGCAGCGCGTACGCCGCTTCGTTGATGAACGGCATCAGGATCCGGTTTGAGACGAAGCCGGGGAAGTCGTTCGCCTCCGCGGGCTCCTTGCCGAGGTCGCGCGCGAGCTCGACGATCGCCGTGGCGGTCTCGTCCGAGGTCTGAACCGCGCGAATCACCTCGACGAGCTTCAGCATCGGCACCGGGTTGAAGAAGTGCATGCCGATCACCTTGTCGGGGCGCCTCGTGACGGCCGCGAGCGACGTGATCGGGATCGAGCTCGTGTTCGACGCAAGCACGGCGTCCGGCGGCAGCGCGAGGTCGGCGCGCCGGAACACATCCTCCTTCGCCTCCGCGTCCTCGCTGATCGCCTCGATCATCAGATCGGCGGCGACGAGCCGATCGGTGGGCGTGATGCGCGCGAGCGTCTCGTCCGGATCCGCCCCGCCCTTCTCTGCGAGGCGCTCGAGGCTTCGCCGCACCGTCCCGAGACCGCGCTCGACCGCACCGGGGAACGGGTCGTGGAGGGAGACGCGCCGCCCCGACCCGGCGACGACCTGCGCGATGCCGCCCCCCATCTGCCCCGCACCGACGACGAGAACATGTTCGAAGGCCACGGCGCGGCAGCCTACCCTTCGCTCATGGACATCCGTCCCGCTTCTCCGGACGACGCGCTCGCGATCGAGACGATCCGCGTGCGCGGCTGGCGGTCCGCGTACCGGCACGTGTTCCCGGCCGCGGAGCTCGACGGGTTGCCGATCGACCCCGAACGGTGGCGCGCGCGCCTGGCCGTTCCGCCGCAGGGCTGGACGACGATCGTGTGCGAGGACGACGGCAACGTCGTCGGCTTCGCCTCGACGGGCCCGAGCCGCGACGAAGACGACTTCGGTGAGCTCTACGCGATCTACGTCGACCCCGACGCGTGGTCGACCGGCGCGGGTCGTGCCCTCATGGCTGCCGCGGAAGCTGCGCTCGTTGCCGAGTACGGCGCCGCGCTCCTGTGGGTGCTCGACGACAACCCGCGGGCGCGCCGCTTCTACGAGCGCTCGGGCTGGGCGCCCGACGGCGTGCGCAAGGCCGAGGAACGCTTCGGCGTCCGCGCGGCGGAGGTGCGCTACCGCAAGGACTTCGCGTGATCGTCCGTCCCGCCGTCCGCGCGGACGCGGAGGCGATGGGGCGCCTGCACTGGTTGTCGGCGAACACCGCCTACGGCCGCGACGACCCACTCGAGCGGCGGCTCGCAGCGTCGGAGCGCGTCTTCGACGAGAGCGGGACGCGGCCGTTCCTGGCGGAGGACGACGTCGGCTCGGTCATCGGCCTGCTGACGGTCGGCGACGACGAGCTCTACGCGATCTACGTCCACCCCGACCACTGGGGAACCGGCGTCGGGCAGGCGCTGCTCAAGCGGGCCGAGGCCGAGCTGGCCAAGACGTGCACGGCGGCGTCGCTGACCTGCATGGTCGTGAACGCCCGCGCCCGCCGCTTCTACGAACGCAACGGCTGGCAGCTGGGCGAGACGCTCGTCGAGCCGCACTTCGGCGGCGAGCCGACCGAGGTCTGCCGCTACCACAAGACCTTCGACACGTAAGCTTCGGCACATGGTCGGATGGATCCTGATCGCGATCGGATACGTGCTGATGATCGGCGGGTTCCGGCTGCTCGGCGGCGTGTCGTCCGCGATGGACGCCGTCCGGAGCTGGGGTAGCTCGAGCGCCGGTCGTCAGCCGAGCGCGTCGAGCAGCTGACGCTCGCCGTCGTACGAGAGCAGCTGACGCGCCTCGCCGGGCGTGGCCCACTGGACCGCGTCGACCTCGTCCGTCGGCTGCGCCTCGTCGCCGGACGTCATCGCCCACCACCGCACTTCCTTCTCGATCCCGCCCGGTGTGTAGTGGGACGAGCCGAGGAACTCGCCGAGCGCGCAACGTAGGCCCGTCTCCTCGCGCACCTCGCGGAGCGCAGCGTCCTCCCACGTCTCCCCCGGCTCGAGCTTCCCCTTCGGCAGCGACCAGTCGTCGTACCGCGCGCGGTGCACGATCAGCACGCGGCCGTCCCGGACGACGACACCTCCGGCGGCGCGGATCACACTTCGACGAGCAGCGCGTCGCCCTGGCCGCCGCCCGAGCAGATCGCCGCGAGCCCGAGCCCGCCGCCGTTCCGGCGCAGCTCGTGCACCATCGTCCCGACGATGCGTCCGCCGGAGGCGCCGATCGGATGCCCGAGCGCGATCGCGCCGCCGTTCACATTCACGTCCTCCTCGTCGGCTCCGAGCAGCTTCGTGGAGCTCGATGCGACGGAGGCGAACGCCTCGTTGATCTCGACTCGCTTCACGTCGTCGATCGACTTCCCGGCGCGCTCGAGCGCCATGCGCCCGGCATTCGCCGGTGTGCGAACGAGGTACGCGAAGTCGTCGGCGACATAGCCCTGCGAGAGGATCGTCGCGAGCGGCTCGAGCCCGCGCCTCGCCGCCCACTCCTCGGAGCAGACGACGACGCAGCTCGCGCCGTCGTTCACGCCGGGTGCGTTGCCCGCGGTCGTCGTGCCGTCGGGGTCGAACACCGGCTTGAGCGCCGCGAGCGTCTCGACGGTCGTGCCGGGCCTGATCGCCTCGTCCGCAGTGACGTCGCCGACCGCGACGATCTCGTCGTCGAAGCGGCCTCCGTCGCGGGCGGCCGCGGCGCGCTGCTGCGAGCGCGCGGCCCACTCGTCCTGCAGCTCGCGTGAGATTCCGAGCTCGCGTGCGACCAGCGAGTTCTGCTGAACCATGTGCAGGCCGTCGAAGGTCGACCTGAGGCCGTCCCAGATCATCGAGTCGATCAGCTCGCCGTCGCCCAGGCGATAGCCGAAGCGCGCCTTCTTCAAGACGTACGGCGCGTTCGACATGGACTCCATGCCGCCGGTCACGACAACGTCGACGTCGCCGGCGCGGATCATCGAGTCCGCGATCTCGATCGCGCGCATCGACGACGCGCAGACCTTGTTGATCGTGTCGGCCGGCGTCTCCCTCGGCAGCCCGGCCTTGATCGCCGCCTGACGGGCCGGCGCCTGGCCCGCACCGCCCTGCAGGACCTGGCCCATGATCACGTACTGCGGCTCGTGCGCCTCGACGCCGATGCGCTCGAGCGCCGCCTTGATCACGATGCTGCCGAGATCGGTCGCCTCGAGGCCGGCGAGGCCGCCGCCGAGCTTGCCGAACGGCGTCCGCACCGCGCTGACGATGACGCTGCGATTCGCCATCAGCGGAGGAACGACACCTCGTTCGTGATGCGTCCGGCGAACGCGGCGATCAGCGCGATGATCGCCTCGACGTCGGCGAGGTCGCACATCTCGTTCGGCGAGTGCACGTAACGCGTCGGCACGGAGATCAATCCCGTCGGGATGCCCTCGCGCGCGAGGTGGAACTCGTCTGCGTCCGTCTGCGTGGTGCGCGAGTAGACCTCGAAGCCGTGTGCGATGCCCTCGGCCTCGGCGGTCTCCGAGAGCAAGTCGGTGAGCTTCTTGTTCAGTGTCGGGCCGCGCGCGATCATCGCGCCCATCCCGAGCTCGATCGCGCCGGCGCGCTGCGCGTTCCCGCCCGGGACGTCGGTCGCGGGCGAGACGTCGACGACGATCGCGATATCGGGCGCAAGGCCGAAAGCGGCCGCGCGCGCACCGTACGTCCCGAGCTCCTCCTGCACCGCGGCGACTGCAACCGCGTCGACCTGCACGTCGCTCTGGCCGATTCGGCGCGCCGCTTCCAGCGCGATGTACGAGCCGAGGCGGTTGTCGAGCGCCTTCGACAACAACCGGCCGTTCGGGAGCTCGGCCGGTGGTCCGCCCCACACGCCGGCGTCGCCGACGCGCACGAGCTGCTCGGCTTCCTCTTTGCTCTTCGCGCCGATGTCGAGATGGAGGTCGGTGTGCTCGAGCCGCCCGCGGTCGCGCATCTGCTCGGGATAGAGCCGCTTGCGCGAGAGCGCGGCCGGGATGCGGCCGTTCGCGGTGAGCAGCTCGAAGCGCTGGCCGTGGAGCGTCTCCGGCCCGATCCCGCCGACCGTGACGAACGAGAGCAGCCCGTTCGCCTCGATGTTCGTGATCGCGATCCCGATCTCGTCGATGTGGCCGACGATCGCGAGCGTCGGCGCGCCGTCACCGGCGCGGACCCGCGCGTACGACGTGCCGAGCGTGTCGGACGTCACCTCCGCGAACTCGGCGGCCGCCTCGCGCCAGACGCGCGTCGCCTCCTCCTCGTGCCCTGACGGGCCGGGAGCGACGAGCAGCGCGCGCAGAAGGTCGGGGACGGCCACGGCTTGCGCATTGAAGCAAGACTGGTACTACCCAAGGAGCCGATGACGGAGACCGTCGACACCACGCTGATCACGCCGCTCGCGGCCTACCTCGACCTGCGCACGCGCGGCCGCGCGGCGTTCCTGTTGGAGTCCGTCGACCGCGGCCGCCTCGGTCGCTACTCGCTCGTCGGCTGCGGCGACCGCCTCGTCTCGTTCGATGAAGCGGAGCGCCTCGCGGAGCCGGTGGTCGGCTACCTCGCCTACGACCACGTCGCAAAGCTCGAGCCGACGGTGCAGCTCCCCGACGACGGCTCCGGCCTCCCGCAGAGCCGGTTCGTCGTCGCGGACGTGCTGCTGCGGTTCGACCACCTGCTCGGCGTCGCGGAGGTGCTCGCGGGACCCGCCGACCTGCAGCTCGTGAACCGGGGTCTGACCCCGTCCGGAGTGAGGCCCTTGGGTGAGACGCTCCGCTCCCCCGACGCCGCCGCGTACATGCGCGGCGTCGAGCGTTGCAAGGAGCACATCCGCCAGGGAGACGCGTTCCAGATCGTGCTCTCCCAGCGCGCCGAGAAACGCACCGACGTCGGGGCGGTCGAGCTCTACCGCGCACTCCGGCGCGTCAACCCGTCGCCGTACCTCTTCCTGCTGGAGCTCGACGGGATCGCACTCGTCGGCTCGTCGCCCGAGACCCTCGTCAAGCGCGAAGAGCAGCGCGCGTCGGTGAACCCGATCGCCGGCTCGACGAGCCCCGGCGCAGGCGACGCGGAACGCCTCCTCGCGTCGGCGAAGGACCGCGCCGAGCACATCATGCTCGTCGACCTCGGTCGCAACGACCTCTCGCGCGTGTGCGTACCGGGCACGGTGAAGGTCGAGCGATTCCTCGAGGCCGAGCGCTTCTCGCACGTCACGCACCTCGTCTCCGAGGTCGCCGGCGAGCTGCAGCCGGGTGTCTCCTCGTTCGACCTGCTGCGCGCCACGTTCCCCGCCGGGACCGTCTCGGGCGCGCCGAAGGTGCGCGCGATGCAGATCATCTCCGAGCTCGAGGGCTACCGCCGCGGGCCGTATGCGGGCGCGGTCCTCTACTCGCTGCCGGGCGGCCCGCTCGACGCCTGCATCGCGATCCGCACCGTCGTCCTGCACGAGGGCCGTGCGCTCCTGCAGGCGGGCGCGGGAATCGTCGCCGAAAGCGACCCCCGGGCGGAGCACGAGGAGTGCCTGCGTAAGCTCGCGGCACTCGAGGCTGCGATCGAGCTCGCGGAGGGTGGCGCATGAAGCTCCTGATGGTCGACAACTACGACTCGTTCACCTACAACCTCGTCCACCTGTTCGCAGAGCTCGGCGCCGACGTGATCGTCCGCCGCAACGACGCGATCACACCGGACGAGGCGGACGAGCTCGCGCCGACGCATCTCGTCGTCTCCCCCGGCCCCGGCCGCCCCGAGGACGCCGGAGCCTCCATCGCCATCCTCGAGCGCCTGAGCCCGCGCGTTCCGACACTCGGGGTGTGCCTCGGCCACCAGGCGCTAGTGCAGCTGCACGGCGGCACGGTCGACCAGGCACGCGAGCTCGTGCACGGCAAGGCCACGACGGTCGCGCACGACGGCCGCGGAATCTTCGCGCAGATGCCCGAGGACTTCCTCGCCGGTCGGTATCACTCCCTGGCGGCGACATCCGTGCCGGAGGTCTTCGAGGTGTCGGCGACGGCGCCCGACGGCGAGGTGATGGCGGTGCGGCACCGGTCGCTCCCCGTCGACGGCGTACAGTTCCATCCCGAATCCGTGCTGACCCCCCTCGGCCGCGACATCGCGAGGAACTTCCTCTCCCAATGATTCAAGACGCGCTCTCACGGCTGCTCGACGGCAAGGACTTGAGCCGGGCGGAGTCGCGCGACGTGATGGGCTCGATCATGGCGGGCGAGGCGACGCCGGCGCAGATCGGCGGCTTCCTCGTCGCGCTGCGGCTGAAGGGCGAGACGCCGGCGGAGATCGCCGGCGCGGCGGAGGCGATGCGCTCCCACGCGATCATGGTGCGACCGAAGCGCGACGACCTCGTCGACACCGCGGGCACGGGCGGCGACGGCGGCAAGACGTTCAACATCTCGACCGCCGCCGCGCTGGTGGCCGCCGCGGCCGGCGCCGGTGTGGCGAAGCACGGCAACCGGTCGGTCTCGTCGCAGTCGGGGAGCGCCGACGTGCTCGAGGAGCTCGGCTTCGAGCTCGACCTCACGCCCGAGCGGATCGCCGACTCGATCGACACGCTCGGCTTCGGCTTCATGTTCGCGCCCGTGCATCATCCGGCGATGAAGCACGCCGGCCCGGTGCGCCGCGAGCTCGCGGCGCGAACCGTCTTCAACGTGCTCGGCCCGCTGACGAACCCGGCGGGGGCGCGCGCACAGGTCGTCGGCGTCTACTCGGCGCACCTCGTGCCCGTGATCGCCGACGTGCTCGCGCAGCTCGACGCGCGGCGCGCGTTCGTCGTGCACGGCGCCGGCGGCATCGACGAGCTGTCGCCGGCCGGACCGAACCTCGTGTGCGAGGTCGTCGACGGGGACGTGACCCGCCGCGAGATCGACCCGCTCGACCTCGGTGTCCCCCGGTGCGACCCGGCCGAGCTGCGCGGCGGCGACGCAACCGCGAATGCCGCCAGAATCCGCGAGGTGTTCCACGGCGGCGACGGCGGCACGCGCTCCGCGATCCTGCTCAACGCGGCGGGAGCGATCGCCGCGGGCGGCGGCGCGGCCGACCTTCGCGACGGGCTCGAGCTCGCGCGCGAAGCGCTCGATTCGGGAGCTGCGGCGACACGGCTCGAGGAACTGATCGCGTTCTCGCAGGGAGTCGCGGCATCATGAGGTTCCGCGACGCTCTCGCTGCGCCGGGGTTCGGCGCGATCGCGGAGTTCAAGCGGCGGTCTCCGTCCGCGGGGTCCCTTCGTCCCGGGGGAGACGTCGCGGCGGTGGCGCGCGGCTACTCGGCGGGCGGCGCCCGCGCGATGTCGGTGCTCGTCGACGCGCGCTTCGACGGCTCCTGGGACGACCTGCGTACGGCCCGCGCGGCCACCGACGTGCCGCTGCTCGCCAAGGGGTTCTTCTCGACACCGGACCACCTGCGCGACGCGCGCGAGGCAGGTGCAGATGCGGCGTTGCTCATCCTGCGCGACCTCGACCACGCCACGGCACGCGAGCTGATGGGAGCAGCGGCGGCACTCGGGCTCGACACGCTCGTCGAAGCGCACGACGCCGAAGAGCTTGCGCGTGCCGTGGCCCTGGACGCGCCGGTCGTCGGGATCAACGCACGCGATCTCCGGACGTTCCACGTCGACCGCGCAGCGCAGCTCGAGCTCGTCGCCCGCGCACCGCGTGATCGCATCGTGATCGCCGAGAGCGGGATCGAGACGCGCGCGCAGGCCGCCGCCGCAGAGCTTGCCGGCGCGAGCGCCGTCCTCGTCGGCTCGACGCTGATGCGCGCCACCGACCCGGGCGCGAAGCTGCGTGAGCTCGTGCAGCGGCCTCTCGTCAAGGTCTGCGGGCTCACGCGCCAGGAGGACGTCGACGTCGCGGTCGACGCCGGCGCCGACCTGGTCGGCTTCATCCTCGCGTCGGAGAGCCCGCGCCGAACAGACGCGCTGCTCGACGCGCCGGACACGGTGCTTCGCGTCGCCGTCTTCGTCGGCGATCAGGACGACACGGACGCCGACCTCGTCCAGTTCTACGCGCGGGAGAACGGCCACCGCGCGCGCGACGCGAGCCTGCTTCGACGCGGCGAACGCGTCGGCTCGGTCGTCGACCTGCCGTGGCTCGAGGACGACCCGTCGCACGTCGAGCGTGCCCGCGCGACCGCAGGACGCGTCATGCTCGCCGGCGGGCTCGGGCCGGACAACGTGCGTGATGCGGTCGCGGCGGTGAGCCCGTGGGCGGTCGACTCCGCGCGGTCGACGGAGTCGTCGCCCGGGATCAAGGACCACGACGCGGTGCGCCGCTGGGTCCAGGCGGCCCGAGGATGAGCGCCACGCGCACGTTCGGCGACTACGGCGGCAGGTACGTCCCGGAGACGCTGATTCCGGCGCTCGACGAGCTGGAGCAGGCGTGGGAGTCGCTGCGCGACGACGCCTCGTTCCAGACGGAGCTCGACCAGCTGCGGAAGACGTACGCGGGCCGCCCCACGCCGATCACGCTCGCCTCACGCTTCGCGCCCGACCAGCGCGTCTACCTGAAGCGCGAGGACCTGATGCACACCGGCGCGCACAAGTTGAACAACGCGCTCGGCCAGGTGCTGATCGCACAGCGCCTCGGCAAGACGCGGATCATCGCCGAGACCGGCGCGGGCCAGCACGGCGTCGCGACGGCCACGGTCTGCGCGCGGTTCGGGCTCGAGTGCATCGTCTACATGGGCAGCGAAGACATCCGCCGCCAGGCGCCGAACGTCGAGCGGATGGGCCTGCTCGGAGCCGAGGTGCGGCCAGTCGACTTCGGCACGCGCACGCTGAAGGAGGCGACGAGCGAGGCGATCCGCGACTGGATCGCGAACGTCGAGACGACGCACTACGTGATCGGCTCGTGCGTGGGCCCCGCGCCGTACCCCGAGCTCGTGCGCGAGCTGCAGCGCGTGATCGGCCGCGAGGCGCGCGAGCAGTTCCTCGCCGTCGAGGGCCGTCTCCCCGAGGCCGTCGTGGCGTGCGTCGGCGGCGGGTCGAACGCGATCGGCATGTTCTACGACTTCATCGAGGACGACGGCGTGCGCCTGATCGGCGTCGAGGCGGCCGGCGCCGCGTCGCTCGGCGCCGGGCGCGGCGGCGTCCTGCACGGCGCCCGCTCGTCGCTGCTCGCCGACGAGGACGGGCAGATCATGGACGCGCACTCGATCTCCGCCGGGCTCGACTACCCGGGTGTCGGCCCGGAGCACGCCTGGCTGCGCGACACCGGACGCGCGGAGTACGTCGCCTGCACCGACGACGAAGCGGTCGCGGCGTTCCACCGGCTGTGCGAGACCGAGGGCATCGTCCCCGCGCTCGAGTCGTCACACGCGCTCGCGCGCGCGCTCGACTGCGGCGCCGAATTGGTGCTCGTGTGTCTCTCCGGCCGCGGCGACAAGGACCTCGCCGAGGTGCTGCGGCGAGGGTCCGGGTGAAGTACGACGCCGCCGCCGCGGCGGCGTTCTACGACGAGTACGGCGAACGGGAATGGACGCGGTTCGAGGACGGCCGCACGTCCTCGATCTCACTGACGACGCACCTGCACTACCTCCGCCGTTTCGTCGGCGCCGGCGACCGCGTGCTCGACATCGGCTGCGGCCCCGGGCGGTTCACGCTCGCCCTGTCGGAGCTGGGCGCGCGAACGGTCGCGGCGGACATCTCACCGCGCCAGCTCGAGCTGCATCGGGCAAACGTGCCGGACGGCGCCGTCGAGGCACGCGTGCTCGCGGACGTGGTCGAGCTCTCGCAGTTCGAGCGCGACCAGTTCGACGCCGTCGTCTGCTTCGGCGGCCCGATCTCGTACGCCCTCGATCGGGCGCCCGACGCGGTCGCGGAGCTCGCGCGCGTCACGCGCCGCGGCGGCCACGTGCTGGTGAGCGTCATGTCGCTGATCGGCTCGACCCTCGGCGCGATCGGCGGCGTCAGCTCGATCGTCGAGCGCTACGGCGCCGACACGGTCCGGCGCGTGACGCAGACCGGGCATCTGCTGCCCGACCACAGCGGCGGCCATCTCGAGATGAAGCTCTTCCGCTCCCGCGAGCTCGCCGCCCTCCTCGAGCCGCACGGAACGGTCGTCGCAGTCGCGGCAGCCGGGATGTTCCGCGAGACGGAGGACGACGACCTGGAGCTGCTCACCGAGCTCGAGCTCGACTTCGGCGCCGAGCCCGGCGCGGTCGATCTCGGCCGCCACCTGATCGGCGTGCTGCGCGTCGCATGAGCAAGTCGCTCGTCGTCTACCTGATGGCGATGCCCGAGACGCCGGAGCTTGCCGCTGCCGCCGTCGACGCCGGCGCGGACATGATCGAGATCGGCTTCCCGTTCTCGGATCCGCTCGCCGACGGCCCGCTCATCCGTCGCGCAGGCGAGCGCGCCCTCGCCGCCGGCATGCGCACGGCGCGCTGCCTCGAAGTGCTCGCCGAGACGCGCTCGCGCGTCGACGTGCCACTCGTGCCGATGACGTACGCGTCGATCTTCGAGGCGTACGGCTGGGCCGAGCTCGAGCGCGACGCCCGGCAGGCCGGAGCGACGTCGTTGATCGTCCCCGACCTCCCCGTCGATGCGCGTACGGACCTGAAGCGGGTGCAGCTCGTCGCGCCGACGTCGACGGACGAGCGGCTGCGACTCGCCGTCGACGCGACGGACGGCTGGCTGTACCTCGTGACCGTCACCGGGACCACCGGCGCGCGCGCAGAGCTCGCACCGACGCTCGCGCCGCTCGCCGCCCGCACGCGCGCGCTCACCGATCTGCCGCTCTATGCGGGCTTCGGCATCTCCACCGGCGAGCACGCGCGTGCCGCGGCCGAGGTGGTCGACGGAGTCGTCGTCGGGTCGCGTGCCGTCGAAGCGGCGGAGCAAGGCGCCGGCCCGCTCGCGGCGCTCGTCGCCGAGCTCCGCGCGGGCCTCGACGTAAGCTCAGCCGCGTGAACACCACGCTCCGAGTCGCGTGCGTGCAGGCCGAGCCGGTCATCTTCGACCGCGAGGCGACGATCGACAAGCTCGCTGCGCTCGCGCGTGAGACGGCGGAGAACGGTGCGCAGCTTGCGCTGTTCCCGGAGACGTTCGTGCCCGTGTATCCGTCGAATCGCTGGGTGCGCGAGCTCGCGCACGGCTCGGACGGGGCGATGCTCTGGGCGCGTCTCGCGCAGCAGTCGGTCGAGATCCCGAGCCCGAGCGCCGAGCGCATCGGGGCCGCCGCGCGCGACGCGGGCATCTGGCTCGCCGTGGGCGTCAACGAGCTCGAGCGCGGCACGCTCTACAACACGCTGCTGATCTACGGGCCAGACGGTGCGCTCGCGCTCCGCCACCGGAAGCTCGTGCCGACGAACCACGAGCGCCTCGTCTGGGGGCCGGGCGACGGCTCGGGCCTCGACACGGTCGACGTCGGCGGTGCGCTGGCCGGCGGGCTGATCTGCTGGGAGAACCTGATGCCGCTCGCGCGGTTCGCGCTGTACGAGCGCGGCGTCGAGATCTACCTCGCGCCGACCGCCGAGGACAGCGAGGGCTGGCTCGCGTCGATGCGGCACATCGCCCGCGAGTCGCGCGCGTACGTCCTGTCGTGCTGCGCGTTCCAGCGTGCGTCGAGCTATCCCGACGACGTTCCGCTCGCGCCGGGCGACGACCTGCTCGGTCGGGGCGGCTCGGCGATCTACGCGCCCGGCGGCGACCTGCTGGCGGGACCGCTGTGGGACGAGGAAGGGATCCTCTACGCCGACCTCGACCCCGCCGTGCTCTACGCGGCGCGGCAGCGGTTCGATCCCGCGGGCCACTACCACCGGCCCGACGTCCTCTCGCTCACGGTGACGCGGAGAACATGAGCGACACGGCACTCGTCGTCGGCGCCGGCGTGACCGGCGCAGCCGTCGCGCGCGAGCTGGCGCGGCGCGGCTTCGACGTCACGCTCGCCGAGCAATACGGCGCAGGAACCGTGCGGTCGGCGTCCGGCGGCGACACACGCCTTCTGCGCGCCGCACACGGTGACGAGGAGTGGTACACGCGCCTCGCCTGGCGGTCGCGCTCACTCTGGCTCGAGCTGCAGGAGGCGACCGGGGAGCGCATCTGGGAGCCGACGGGGCTCGCCTGGTTCGCGCGGCGCGCGGACGGCTTCGAAGAGCGGAGCCTCGCGCGGCTCGCGCAGGCGGGCGTGC
>Ga0070665_100005325_pt1 | contig 13292 bp, 10 predicted proteins | sample KBSS13metaG_FD_65862 | JGI IMG/M metagenome (GOLD analysis project Ga0070665, IMG submission 65862) | Switchgrass rhizosphere microbial communities from Kellogg Biological Station, Michigan, USA - KBS S1-3 metaG | ecosystem: Host-associated > Plants > Roots > Rhizosphere > Soil ... | reverse complement strand
ATTTTTCCCGGAGCCCACTCTGCCATTTTGCAGGTACACAATATTGTTGAAGCCCACACTTCCATCCAGGTAATCTTTATCGCTGTCACCGTCCATATCTATCAATACGAATGTATTGCCGGAGTGTGTTTTCTTTTCCTCCCATGGGTGAATGATAAGGCCGGAGTTGTCGCAGCTAAAACCCAGAAGATGGGTAAGCGTGGCCGGCTGGTAGAACTTACCCCAGCACTGGTCTTTAAGTATTATTCTTATAGAATCGCAAGGCAGGGTATCTTCTTTCTGCACGTTTTTATACCACCAGGCATTGTTGCCACCCAGGTCATTAAATGAAAGGAAATCCAGGTCGCCGTCATTGTCCACATCTACTATTGCGGGGATATCTGTATTGGCCACGTATGCATTGTAAGAGCCCACTGCGCCTACCAGGTTATTATAAAAAAGCTCTTTGTAATGCCTAAAACAAAGCTGGTTTGCACTATTATAATAGCCTGTAGAAACATCAAAGCCAGTGCCACCGGCATGGAAAAGATCTGGTATACCATCACAGTTGTAATCAGCCAGGATAAGGTAAACCTCTATGGGTGGAAAATTCAATTCATATTCCGGGGCATATACATAGTTTGGGTGGCCCGCGGTACCTGTATTAATAAAAGTCCTTACGCCTATATTACGTTCGTATACTACCAGGTCTTCTTTGCCGTCATTGTTCAGATCTCCCATGGTAAACTGTGGGTTATTAAAGCCGCCACACCAGGCAAGTGGTTTTTCTTTGCCATGGTCATCTATTATTTGTATGCTCGTGTCGTATTTATATACCTGGCCCTGGTACTGTGCATGCACGGTGATAGCAGAGAAAAAAAATAGCAGGGGAAAGCTTAGGGTAGGAAAAAGTCGCATAGGAATGCTTTTATATAAAATTACATAAATTAACGTATAAATGCTTTAGATAATGGGTAAAAAAACGGCTGCAGAAGATGCAGCCGTATAGAAGGTATTTGAGAAGGAAATTATTACCGGCTCATATTATCAAAACAATTCACAGTACCCGAAGCGCTTACGTCCTGGAAAGTGTAGCCAATATTGGTGCCGGCGAAATTGCCATTGCCAGAGTAAGTATGCCCCCCTACCGTTTGTGCAGGTATGTTTATATATCCGCCGTTACAGTCCAGCTCGGCATATATAGAAACGCCTGTGCCATTGAAATTTGTAAAGTATACTCTGTTAGAGTAGCCTGCAGGGTCAACTATTATACTGTCTGTATACAAGTTACCGTTACAATCATAATTGTTTTTCCACGCTCCGCTAACCAGTGAAGTACATTGCGGCTCTCTTAATACTTTAAGATTGAAAGTATAAAACTTATCGCCTGTCTTAGAACCATGACAAAGGAGCTTTATAGGGTAAACGCCACCTTTGGCAGTACCATCGTTAGTAAGTACGAAGTAAGAATAGAAAGTGGGTATGCCTGAATGCGCATATATGGTGTCGGCGGTAATGCCTGCCGGCAGATTAGTTAGCGACAGGTCCACGGTTTCCTGTATAGGCCCCACATATGTAACGCTATAGGAAAGTGTTGTAGATGCACCAATCTGGTAGCTTACTACAGCATCAGATATATTATCTACCCTGTAAGTGGTAGGCAGGTTAGACTTTGTGTCTTTCGTGCAGGAAGCAAGGCCAAAATAAACAAGCGTAAAAAGTAAAATAATTTTCTTCATATATATTGTGTTGGAAACGTAAGATAATAATAATAATTTTTATATGCAATAATCAGTAATTACTAAGCAAAAAAATACGGCTGCATGTTTATGCAGCCGTACAAGTATTGAACAAAAATGTATTAATGTCGCAGATAGATGTAGCAGGAGGTAATGCCCGCGGCAGAAGAATCTACATAGCTATACTGTATATAACTTGAAGAAAAATAACCGTTGCCATAATATACATGACCGGCCATTGCCTGGCGTGGTATAGTAAAGGTACCCGTATTGCAATCAAGGTCTGCATACATAGATAAGTTCATATTTGCGAAATTGCTGAATACTATCCTATTATAGGTAGAAGGATCGACACTGATATTATCAGAAAAAGTAGCACCCATGCAATCGGTACCTATGGCCCAGCTGCCCGCTACTGTAGATGTGCACTGTGGAGGCGGTAATACCTTTATTTTGAAAGTATAAGATTTATTACCTGTTTTATCTCCTGTGCAGTTAAGCGTTACAGTATATGTACCCGGTTTTGCAGTACCATCATTCGTTAAATAGAATACAGTACTAAACGTAGGTATGCCTGCATGGCTGTTTGTATCTGCTGTAATGCCAGATGGAAGGCCGCTAAGCGATAAGCTTACATTTTCCTGTATAGGGCCCACATAATTGATGCTGAGCTGCATGTAAGCAATAGAGCCGGCAGAAAAACCAACTTGCTGGTCGGTAATGTTGTCAATCCTGTACGTGGTTGGTTGGTTCGACTTATTGTCGTTTTTAGTACAAGAGGATAAGGCTATGCAAAAGAGCATAAAAAGTAGCAGCGTTTTTTTCATGAGTTCCGGTTGTTTTTGGTTATTAGTTAAAATTTAAAATTCGTTTTTCCACATCATACTCTCAACGGGCTTTATGGTGCGGTTAGTATATTTTGCATTTTCTTTTTTATTATACTTGTTGATTACCTCGCCATCTACCGGGAAGTATATAAGCTGACCTACAGGCATGCCGGCATATATACGCACCGGGTGCACACAGCTTATTTCCAGCGTCCAGGTGTTGCAAAAACCTACATCCCCCTTACCTGCAGTAGCATGTATATCTATGCCCAGGCGGCCGGTAGATGATTTACCCTCCAGAAAGGGTACATGAGCATGCGTTTCGGTATATTCTTCCGTTACGCCCAGGTACAGTGTGCCCGGCTGCAGTACGTAGCCCTCTTCAGGTATTTCGAAGTGAGATACCTTGTTGTGCTTTTTGGCGTCTAGTATTGTGTCATTATATACAGCAAGATATTTGCCAAGGTGCACATCATAAGAGTTGCTGCCCAGGAATTTGCGATCGTACGGCTCTATTACTATAGTCCCTTTTTCTATTTCTTCCAGTATGCGTGTATCAGAGAGGATCATAATGCAAATATAATCGTCTGTCTGATAATTAGGGATTTATGTAATGGGAAATTGGCTTGCTTTTCGTCAAAATAAAGTAATAATGTATTTATTGTTTCAATAATTTACCCGTTTGCAGTGTATTGCCGTTTTGCAGCACCTTGTAAAAATATACGCCTGGCTGCCAGGTGGTGGCGTTTATTGTAGTTTGTGTTGCGTTTTTAAGTAATGGTATTGCTGAGATTGCCCTGCCAGCAGCATCTGTTATTTCGACTGTAGCCTCATCATTATCAGAGAAATGATATTGGATGGTGAATGCGGTGTGCGAGGGGTTGGGGAAAATATTGAAGTTCCTCCATAACATTTAGACCATTGTATTTTAGGTGCCTGACCAAAAGAAAGGAAACTTACACTGCATAGTAAAAGTGTAATAAATAAAGAGTAACATGATTTCATAAGGTATAATTTTCAATGTGGAGTTAAAACAAAAAGCCTGCGCAGCGGCAGGCTTTACAATATAAGGTATCGCGTTTAGTGTATCGTGATGGTCGATATATAGTCGCAATCAACTAAACCCTGGGATGGCGGCTGAATGCAGTCAGAGCATGGTGCAAGTTTTGCCGGACTGGGATAACAACCTGCGCCGGTAGCATCTACAATGGTACATATACCGCCTGTGCATAAGGTAGACTGCCAGCAAATTTCAAAAGCCGGAGTCATGCCTGGCGTACATGACGAAGTTGTTACTGAGGCTGTTCCGCCACAGCAAGGTATAAGTACAGGGGGATCGCTGGAAACAATACTACAGGTATGTGGGTCGTAACATACAGGCGTTACTGTTACGTCACAAAATTCATTGTTGGTAGCGGTAAAAGTTTGGGCTTTAGCGCCGAGGCTTATCATGCCTAATAAGGCAATAATGATGATCTTTTTCATAGTTTGATTTTTAATTAAAATTCAGATGAGAGATAGTTACTCAGATCGGCATGGGCTTATATCGTGTTCTTTTCTATCCATAGGCGATACGGTTTAAGCTATCAATGAATGTTCGGATATTTCAGATTGGAATATTTTATAATTCAAAAATAATATACATGTTTTAAAATGTCAAGGGTATTTTACACGTTTTTTGACTGTGTTTTTAGAAATGCATTAAAACCCCCACCTTTGCACTATGCCGTTATATAAAGAGTGGAGCAATGATGAACATAGCCTGGCTGCTATATGGAAGATAGAAGAGCCGGAAGCATTTTTCACAGACCGCACAGGGTTGGCTACTGATATAAAGAGCGAAAAGCGCCGGCTGGAGTTCCTTGCGGGTCGCTTCCTGCTGAAACACCTGGAGGAGGATTTCCCTTTACTTAATATAAAGCCTGATGAGCATGACAAACCGCGCATAGATAACAATCAGTATTATTTCTCCATCTCCCACTCATGGCCCTATGTGGCGGTGGTTATTAGTCCGCACAGCGAGGTAGGGATAGATATACAGGCCTGGCACCCGCGTATGGAACAACTGCAACATAAATTCCTATCGGCGGATGAGCAGGAATTAACTGCCGGCAATACCGAACTCATTACCCTGGCCTGGTGCGCTAAAGAAGCTGCCTACAAATGGCAGGGTCGCCGGGGAGTAGAATTTATAGACCACATGCCTATTACATTCTTTATGGAAAAGAATAGCATTTTTAATATTAATATTTATCTTAAACTATCCATCCCCACTCGTATGCTTTCGCTGGAAGGCTTTATAACTAAGGGTTTTGCCTGCGTTTATGTGACAGATTCCGAAGATTGGGCGATCTATTAGATATAATTAATTTATTTTAATGTTACATTATTTATAAATTCTTCTCGAAAATTTGGAATTTTACTGCCATTTATTTTAAATTTGCGTAAAATTTAATATTTTATGACATCCTTACGTTTTCTTGCATTAAACGAAATGGCTACCGAGGAGAAAAAGATTTCCGGCTACGGAACTAAGAAGATCTCCGCTATGTTTAACAGCAATGTATTCACCGGCCGCACTATGCGCGAATACCTGAGCGATGAAGCATATAAAAGCCTGATGAGTTCCATCAAATCCGGCTCTAAGATAGACCGTAGGATGGCAGACCAAATAGCAGCCAGCATGAAGGCATGGGCTGAAGAGCGTGGTGTAACGCACTTCACGCACTGGTTTCAACCGCTTACCGGCACTACTGCTGAAAAACATGACTCTTTCTTCACTTTAAAAAGCGATGGCTCTACCATTGAACTTTTTGATGGCGATGCACTGATACAACAGGAACCTGATGCAAGCAGTTTCCCTAATGGTGGTATACGTGCTACATTCGAGGCCCGCGGCTACACTGCCTGGGATCCTTCTTCTCCTGCTTTTATTATGGAGAGCGGTAGCGGTAAAACACTTTGCATACCTACTATATTTATAGCATACAATGGCGAATCGCTGGATTATAAAGCGCCGCTATTGAAATCTATAGCAGCGCTGGACAAAGCTGCGGTAGATGTTTGTAACTATTTTGATAAAAACGTAACTAAGGTAACTGCCACCCTGGGTTGGGAACAGGAATACTTTGTGGTAGATGAAGCCCTGGCTAATGCACGCCCTGACCTGGTAATGTGCGGACGCACACTGATAGGCCACTCACCTGCAAAAGGCCAACAACTGGAAGATCACTACTTCGGTTCTATACCTGAGCGTGTATATGCGTTCATGCAGGATTACGAACAGGAAGCATATAAGCTGGGTATTCCATTGCGTACGCGCCACAATGAGGTGGCGCCTGCACAGTTTGAGTGTGCTCCGATATTTGAAGAAGTGAACATAGCTGTAGACCACAATACATTGTTGATGGATGTGATGGCTAAGGTTGCAAAACGCCATAAGCTAAAAGTGTTGCTGCACGAAAAACCATTCGCAGGCGTAAATGGTAGTGGTAAGCATAACAACTGGAGCCTTGCAACAGACACAGGAGTAAACCTGCTGTCTCCGGGCAAGACACCACGCACTAACATCATGTTTCTTACCTTCTTTGTAAATGCTATAAAGGCAGTAAATGATTATGCTGATCTGCTGCGCGGTGCCATAGCATCTGCGAGCAATGACCATCGCCTGGGTGCAAACGAAGCGCCACCGGCTATTATGTCTGTATATATAGGTAAGTATCTAAGCGAAGTGCTGAATGAAATAGAATCCCGTGTAAAAGATAAGTTCAGCGAGCAGGATGAAGTGATACTGAAGCTGGACATACACAAGCACATACCTGAGTTGCTGATGGACAATACAGACCGCAACCGTACCAGCCCTTTCGCCTTCACGGGTAACAAATTTGAATTCCGCGCTGTAGGTTCTTCTGCCAACTGTGCTTCGCCTATGCTGGTGCTCAACACTATCATGGCTCAAACACTGAGACAATTTAAAGCAGACGTAGATGCGCTGATAGAAAAAGGTGAAAAGAAGGAAATAGCTATACTGCAGGTACTGCGCGATTCTATTTCTAAGTCAAGGAAGATATTGTTTGAAGGTGATAACTATAGCGACGAATGGGCTGAGGAAGCAAAAAAACGCGGACTGAGCAATTTCAAAACTACACCGGAAGCGCTGGATGCTTTTGTAACAGATAGCGCCAAGAAAGTATTCTTCGAAAATAACATCTTCTCTAAGCGCGAACTGGATGCACGCCACGAGATAATGCTGGAAGACTATGTGAAGAAGGTGCAGATAGAAGCCCGCATTATAGGCTATATGGCTTCTACCAACATACTGCCGGTGGCTATACAATACCAGAACACACTAATAGAAAATGTGAAAGGCCTGAAAGACCTGGGTCTTGATAAGAAGAGCTTTAAAGCACAGCTAAACCTGGTAGAAGTGGTAAGCGACCACATACAGAACATAAACGACAGTGTGGAAGCAATGATAGAAGCCCGCAAGAGCGCTAACAATGAAACAGACATGCACAAGCGTGCTGCCATGTATTGCGATGTGGTGAAGCCATACTTCGACAAAATACGCTACCATGCCGATAAGCTGGAACTGATAGTGGACGACAAACAATGGCCGTTGCCAAAGTACCGCGAACTGTTGTTCCTGCGCTAATAATGATTTTAGTTTTTATATAAAGCCGCTGTTAATCCACAGCGGCTTTATTATTTTATATTTGTTGCCAAACACTACTCATATTGTTTAGTAAAAGCGCTGCACTACCCGTTCAATACAGGAAATTAACTAAAACTGATTTTGGGATACTGGGCATTATATGGGTCATAGTATTTGCCATGTATCTGCCTGCTGCTAAAGCGGGCATGGTAGGCGATTTTCCACGCTGGGTAGATACTGTACAGCATTACAGTTTTAAAGACTATATCAATGATGCAGGGCTATATCAATTCACGCAGCTCAGCACTTATTTATTTTATAAGCTGTTTGGTGTAAATGCCTGGGCATGGCACCTGCTGCATGTTACACTGCATAGCATTAACTGCTTCCTGTTGTTTATTATTTTCAAAAACCTTTTGTCAGACTCAGCTGTCAGGTACGCAAATGCTATTTCATTTGCCGGCATTTTTATATATTGTGTTTCCCCGTATAATGCTGAGGTGGTAGTGCATGAGCCATGCTACCACTACCTGCAGGGCTTCTTAATGCTGTTGCTGATAGTGTACTGGGTACAGTGCTATCAATATACACGTAAAATAAAATATGCGTGGTGGGCAGGCATGCTCTATGCTGTTTCTGTTTTTTCGCTGGAGGTCTTTTACCTTACACCATGGTTTGTATTAAGCATAGCATTATACTACCGCCTTGTATTAGCGTTTGATAAAGAAGTATTCAGGAATGTATTGCGCTGGTTTTTTGCACCACTGTTGCTGTTCTTTGTAATATACCTTATGGTGCAGCGCTTAACCGCAGATAATTATCTTGCCCATAATGTTGTCTTCAATAGTAGTATGGCAGATTATCTCAGCAGGTTGCCAAAACTTTTATTTCACGCATTGTTCCTTGGACGTTTTTTTTCTAATAATATACGCCAACAGGTTTATTTATTGTGTACCGACCCCATATTCCTGGCCTCGTTCTACGCATTGCTTGTCATTATACTATTATCTATCACTATCCGCTTCAGAAGATTGAATATAAGATGGAAAGTAGCAGGCTTATTAATAATATGGATGCTGCTCAGCGTGAGTATAGTAATACCGATGCCTTTTCCCGATATTCAATTATCTGTCTTCGACAGATATACATATTTCATAACGCCCTTTCTGTATCTGCTGCTCGCATTGATTTTTAGTATGGCAGTTTGGTATATAGCCATTGCGCTCTGGGCCTTATATTCACTCGTAAATATTTACTGCTGCCTGAAAATAAATAGGTACTGGCACAAATCTGCAACCCTTGTAAATGAACTGATACAGAGCTTTCCGGATGTAGGCAATAAAACAGTATTACTGCTGAACAACCCCGAAAACATAGAAGGAATAAGCCTGGTAGGCAGCCGACCCGAAAGTAATTTTAAGGCGTTGTATAACGTAATGCATGAGGGTAAAAAGATAAATACAACTGTGTATGATGTAGCATCATACAACGTGCTAAGCGTGGAAGATGACGCACATGTGAATGTAGAAAATGATAGCACTATAAAAGTAACGCTAAATCAATGGGGTACATGGTGGTGGTTTAGATACATGGGTGCAACCAGCAGGGAAACTTTTGCCTTTAAGCTGAATATGCGCGATGTAGGCCACTGGTATGAACTAATACTAAAGCAACCGGCACAAGAGTATATACTGCTCTACGAAACAAACGGACAATGGAAACAGGTGGACTGGAATAAAAAGAATACAGACCAGTATTAGAAATACAGCGCCTGATTTATTGCAGGTCCGTTCCCATATTTTCCGTCATTATCACCACTTCTTTAATTATTTCGTCCAGGTGTGTAGATGCTGTTTTTATGCCCGATAGTATTTCTTTGTTTACAGGATCAGCCGCTTCATCATAGTTGAAAAGGGCTATCAAACCCAAAATGCTTGCTACCGGGCCACGTACTTTGTGCGATTGTATCCATGCAATCTCTTTTAGCTTCGCATTCTGCTGTTCTATCTGCGCGAGATGTTTCTTTTGCGCGGTAATGTCTCTTGAAAAACAATTGACGCCTATAACGTTTCCCTTCATATCCTTTATAGGATTGAAGCTGGTTTCCATGTATGAGATTTCGTCATTATCATAGAGCTCATCTACTATAGAGAAAGCGTTACCTTCCAGCGCCTTTCTATAGTGCGCAGTGCGTGTTTCTATAAAAGCTTCAGAAAACCCTTCAGGCAGAACGAAATCGCCGGCGCCTAATGTTTGGCCGGTAACATTGAAAACAAACTCTTTGGCAGACTGATTTAAGAAAATAATCTTCAGGTCATTATCTACAGACCAAATATGGTCCCTGGTATTGTTTATGGTAGCGCGCAGGCTCTGCTCATCTTTTTGTATCTGCTTTCTTAATTTTATCTCTTCCGATTTATCGTGGGCAAAACAGCTAACCCCTACTACTTCACCCTTGTCATCGAATATGGGATTAAGGCTTTTTTCAGTATAGAACGATTTCCCCTGTATAATAGTTTCGTCTTCAAAAATTACTCTTTTTCCTGTTAGTGCTTTAGCGTATGCATTAACCCAGGTAGTACGTATCTTTTCGCCAAAGTCATCGAATAAGATTGGATCACCGGGTTTCAGTACTCTGTTGGTAAAACTGCTGATAAAATCTACAAAGGGTTCATTTACAGAAATTACATTTAAATCCTTATCTACCGACCAGATAAAATCCCTTGTATTGTTAATAAGGGCTCTCAGGTTTTGTTTGTCACGCAATATCCTGTCCTGCAATGTTTTCTCTTCAGTAATATCTCTTGAGAAACAACTGATGCCTACTATCGTATTGTCTTTGTCCGGTATAGGGTTAAAGCTAATCTCCTCATACATTTTCTTGCCATTTACCGTATTTTCTTCTATCACTTTAAAGCGTTCCCCGCTTAAGCCTCTGGTAAAAAATGCATTCCATTTTTTTACTTCTTCCTCTTTAAAGTCATCATCTGTTAGTTCAGCATATTCTTTATTATTGGTCATTCCCGCAACACGATCGTAAAATGCCTGGTTGCCGGAAATGATGTTCAGGTCTTTATCTACATACCATATTATATCCTTCGTATTATTAATAATAGCGCGCAGCTTTTGCTCTTCATTTAATAATTGGTCGTGCAGTTCTCTTTGCTCTGTAATATCCTTTATATAAACCGCTATGCCATTCCTGGTAGGGTATGCATCCAGGGAAATGTATCTGCCGGAGGTAGGAGAAATACCTTCAGAATGAGTAACAACGCTTTCTTCCATAGAGCGCTGTAAGTCTTTATGGAAATGTGTGTTAACTATATTAGGAAAAGCGTCAAACACATTCTTGCCAACAATATCATTTTTCGAAATATTGTAAAGCTTTTCAAATTGCTTATTGACGTAGGTGATATTCCAATTTTTATCTGCAGAGAAAAAACGTTCTGTTATACTTTCAAATATATCTTCTATATCCAGTATTTTTTCTTCAAGGGCCATTTCTGCATTTCGTATATCTGTTATATCTACAGATACGCCATTTATTACTTCAGGCTTGCCATCTTTATACTTCACCGTGCTATGGCCGTATAGATACTTTACACTGCCATCCTTGTGTATTACACGGTATTCCATTCCGCCGCTGCCATTCTTTAGCGTCCTGCTTATTTTTTCATTCAGCAGTTCTTTATCATCAGGATGTATATGGTCTAGTGTTTTACCATACTCGCTCATCATTTCTTCCGGTGTATAACCATATACACCTATACAAGCACTATTAATGTAAATAAGAGAAAAATCATCACCCCTGCGCGACCATACTACATCAGTAATAGAAGATAGAATATCGTCAAGCTGTTGCTTTTGTCTTTTTATTATGTCAGCCAGTTCTTTATTTTTTGGGCTGCCGCTACTGTTGGCTGATGCTTGTTTTTTTCTGTTTATAGCAAGCCATATAGCCTTTTTCAGAGCGTTAGCGTCTAGTTCTTCTTTTACCAGGTAATCTTGTGCGCCCTGTGCTATGAGTTTTGGTATTGTGTCTACTTTCGCGGCAGTAGTTAAAAGGATAATGGGGACATCAGGAAAACATTCCTGCAAAGCATTCAGGCATTGTAAAGCATCCCTTTTGCTGCTGTAAAAGTCAGCCAGAATTATGGATACATCACTGGCGGCCCCTATTATAGCATCCTGTATTGATGTATAGCTTAAAATATTTTTTTCCTGGTAGTTAAGCCCGGTTAATTGCTCACGAAGAATACTGGAATAAATTTCATCTTCGTCAACAACTAATATTTTTTCTGTCATCGTTCCCTCTGCTATTAAAATTTATAAAATATCAATCTTGTAATAGGGCGGTTTAAAATGATTAAACATTTTAAAAATTTAAAAAGAATGTATAGAATAATTACATGGAATTCATGAGGGATTATCTTTCTTTATCTATACACATTATGGCGAATATAATAAGAAGGCTGAAATATTAATAGACATTAACTGTATATTTTTTGCTTTAATTTAACCGATAAAAAGCGGGTGAAATAGCAGCTTTTAAGGCATAACAGTAATATCGTCATTTATCGGGTACCCGGTACAAGTTAGGATAAGCCCCTTAGCAATATCTGCATCCGTTAAAACTTCATTGTAAGATAACCATACCTTTCCTTTAGTACACAGCATAGCACAACTGCCGCACCTGCCCGTCTCGCAACTATAGGGCAGCGCAATGCCTTGTTTTTTAGCAGCTTGCAGTATAGTATCAGGGTATCTGCTAACAAAATCATATTGTTTTCCCTGTAGGTACAAGTGTACTGTATGGGCAGAGGTATCTGGTGGCGTAAGAATCTTTGCCGGGCGTACCTCGGTATTGAAGTTTTCTCTTTTAATGTTTTCTGTATTAATACCCTGTTCTTCAAGGCTCCAGCTCACCATGCGCATATAGCTAAATGGCCCGCATAAGTAAAAAAGCATTTTACTTTTATCAGCCCGGGCATACTCCTGCAATAATGTAGGTAACAACCACTTGCTGAGCCTTGCTCTTTGCAGGTCAAAAGCTGTACTGTACAGATACTCAATACTAAATCTGTTAGCAAACCTGCCGGCAAGTATTTGCAGCTCTGTATGGAACACTGCATCCTCGGTAGTGCGGTTGCTATAGACAAGCGTTATCTTCAAATGGCTGTTTGTATACAGCAGCGTCTTTATAAGTGAAAAGATAGGTGTAATACCTATGCCTGCGGCAAGAAAGAATACCTGATCGTAGTCATTAATGTTGTCGGGTAGTGTAAATAAGCCGGCAGCACCTATGGTGTATAGCTCATCACCTTCTTTAGCCTTGTCTATAAGCTGCCGGGAGTAAATGCCGTTTGTCACTCTTTTTACAGTAATAGAGGCAACCTCATTGAGTGCAGGGCTTGATGACAGTGAATAAGATCGCCGCTCTTCTTTATGGCCCAGCTTAAATACAAATGTGAGAAACTGACCTGCAGCATATTGCAATGGCAGGCCATCAGGCTGCTCCAGTACAAATGTTTTTACATTTGCTGTTTCCTGCCTTATAGCACTGATCCTTACTTTTTTATAAGATGTACCTGCCAATGACATGCTTTGCTGCGCGCGAGTTATTTACAAAGTTATCTGTGCAGAGTTAAAATCATAATACAGGTACTATATTTGTTGTTTATCCATATCAAAGCAATGACCTTATTACAAAAACAGAAGACTAATAACGTTCCTTTATTCTGTTTGCTGTGGTTGCTGCTGTTTGCATTATATGTGCCCACAGTGAAGGCAGGCTTTGTAGCAGACTTCACCGGTTGGCTGAGCCAGCTAAAATATTTAAGCTTTTCCCAATACCTTAATCGCCACGATTCGCAGATAACAAGTCTTTACCAGTTTACGCAGCTCATTACCTACCTGTTTTATAAGCTCTTTGGGCTTAATACATGGTTATGGTTTTTACTGCACATAACGCTGCAGGCAATAAACAGCCTGTTATTGTTTGTAGTAAGCAGAAAAATTTTAGATGATGCCCGTATAAAGAACGGTAGCATTATAGCTTTTGCTGCAGTGCTTTTGTTCTGTATTTGTCCGCAC
>Ga0070665_100005322_pt1 | contig 13294 bp, 17 predicted proteins | sample KBSS13metaG_FD_65862 | JGI IMG/M metagenome (GOLD analysis project Ga0070665, IMG submission 65862) | Switchgrass rhizosphere microbial communities from Kellogg Biological Station, Michigan, USA - KBS S1-3 metaG | ecosystem: Host-associated > Plants > Roots > Rhizosphere > Soil ... | reverse complement strand
TACATGGTGGCCGTGCCGCTGATCTTCGGCCGGCTCACCGCCGCCGATTACGAAGACGACATAGCCCACGATCCGCGCATCGACGTGTTGCGCGCCAAGATGGAAGTGAAAGAGAACACGGTATTCACCAAGGAATACTACGAGCGCGACAAGCGCCACATCGGCAACGCGCTCACCATCTTCCTGAGCGACGGCACCAGGCTGCAGCAGCGCGTCGATTTCCCGATCGGACATCGCAAGCGGCGCGCCGAAGGCATGCCCGTGCTGGTGAAGAAGTTCGAGGATTCGGTGGCCGCGCATTTCTCGGAGCGCCAGGCGGAGTCCATCAAGGCGCTGTTCGCGCGCAAGGATTTCGACGCCATGCCGGTCACGGAATTCATGGCCGCGCTGGTGGCCAACTAGTCCGTGACCACTGAAGCACTGTCCGACGAGCGCGAGTGGAAGGCGCGGCTCGATGCCGGCGCCAACGAGATCGGCTTCGACCTCGACCAGTCGCAGCTCGATCTCCTCTGGCGCTACGCGCACATGCTGCGCGAGCGCAACGCGCACGTGAACCTGACTTCGATCGTGTCGTGGGAGGGCATCCTCACGCTGCACATGCTCGACAGCCTGACGCTGGTGCCGCATCTCGGCGATGCCCGGCGCATTCTCGACGTGGGCACCGGCGGCGGCTTTCCCGGCATTCCGCTGGCCGTGGCCTGCCCTGAGCGGGAATTCACGCTCATCGACGGCACGCAGAAGAAGATCCGCTTCGTGTCCGAGGGCATCGCCGCGCTCGACATCCGCAATGCGCAGGCGACCGCGGCGCGCGCCGAGAACTACACCGGCCCGAAGGGCTTCGACGTGGTGGTGGCTCGCGCGGTGAGCTCGCTGGCCGGGCTGGTGCGCGACGCGGGAAAACTGCTGGCGCCCCGCGGCCGGCTGCTGGCGATGAAAGGCCGCGCCCCGGACGACGAACTGCGCGAGTTGCCACGCGGCTGGCACGCCGAGGCAACCCGGTTGCGAGTGCCCGGGCTCGACGCCGAACGCCACCTGGTGACGCTGTCGAGACGCACCGCGTGAACTGCGGCTGGATTGCTGCGGCCACGATGGCCGCGTTCTGCTTCGCCGGTGCCGCGCGGGCCCACGCCTACGACTGCATCTCGCCGGGTGGCGGAATACTCGAGCCCACCACGACCACGGAACCCACGGCCCCGACACCGGGCAGCATCACGCTGGCGATGCTGCCGGACGTGCAGTACTACACGAAGTGCCGCCTGCCGCACCTGACGGCACAACTTCGCTGGCTCAGCGGCGAGATGCCGCGGCGCGACATGCGCGCGGCGCTCTACATGGGTGACCTCACCGAGCACAACACGCGCGAGGAATGGCGCTGGTTTCGGGACCAGCTGGAGCCGTTCCAGGACAAGCTGCCCATCCTGCTCGCCACCGGCAACCACGACTACGGCCACGACGGCGATGCGCATCTCCGCCAGACGCTGTTCGACAACTACTTCCGCGCCCCGCCCGGCGCGGCGGCGCCGCTGCTGGCTACGGACTTGCGCAACTCGATCGAAAACGCCTACTACCGCATCGCGCTGCCGCGCGTGACGCTGGGCGTGCTGGTGCTGGAGTGGGCGCCGCGCGCCTCGACCGTCGCCTGGGCCAACCGCGTGTTGTCGCAATTCGCGCACGATCGCGTGATCGTCGTGACACACGCCTACCTGTACGAGGACTCGACGCGCTACGACTGGCACACGCGCGGCGCCGCGCAGCGCTGGAACCCGCTGTGGTACGACATGGACTGGCTCGAACAGCTGTACGACCGCGAATACGACGGCGAGATGTTGTGGAACGCGCTGGTGCGCCGCCATCCGGGCATTTTCCTGGTTCTCTGCGGCCACGTCGGCGGCAGCGGCACGGGCCAGCTCGCGAGTCGCGGTGACGGCGGGAATCTCGTCGAGCAGGTTCTGGCGAATTTTCAATTGCTCGACCAGGGCGGCCTCGGTTACCTGCGGCTGTTCGAGATCCAACCCGACGGACGTTCGATGCGCATGAAGACATATTCCCCGTCGTTGGGCCAATTTGCGATCGCGAGCGCGCAGCAGGCAGTCCTGCCGATCGAACCCGCATTGTGGTGATCGGGGCATTCGGGACTAAGATGCGGCCATGAAACGCATCATCGCGGTTGCGAACCAGAAGGGCGGCGTCGGCAAGACCACGACCGCGGTGAACCTCGCGGCCTCGTTCGCCGCGACGCGGCGCCGCGTGCTGCTCATCGACATCGATCCGCAGGGCAACGCCACCATGGGCTGCGGCGTCGAGAAGTCGCAGATCCAGCGCGGCACCGGCGACGTGTTGTTAGGCGAGGCCGAGGCCGCGGCGGTGATCCTGCCGCTGGAGTCGACGCCCGGCCTGTCGCTGATGCCCTCGAACCAGGACCTGACCGCCGCCGAGGTGCGCCTGCTGACCACGATGGCGGGGCGCGAGCTCAAGCTGCGCAACGCGCTGCGACCTATCTACTCGCAGTACGAGGTGATCCTGATCGACTGCCCGCCGGCGCTGAACATGCTGACGCTGAACGCGCTGGTGGCGGCGCAGAGCGTGCTGATCCCGATGCAGTGCGAGTACTACGCGCTCGAGGGACTGTCGGCGCTGGTGAACACCATCGAGCAGATCAAGGGCGCGGTGAACCCGAACCTCGAGATCGAGGGCATCCTGCGCACCATGTTCGATCCGCGGAACAACCTGGCGAACGAGGTCTCGAGCCAGTTGATCCAGGTGTTCGGCGAGAAGGTGTTCCGCACCATCGTGCCGCGCAACGTGCGCCTGGCCGAGGCACCGTCGTTCGGCAAGCCGGTGCTGCAGCACGACAAGGACTCGCGCGGCGCGCTCGCGTATCTGGCGCTGGCCGGCGAGATGCTGCGCAAGGAAGACGAGGCGGCGAACGAGCCCGAGGTGGCGCCGCCGGCGGAAGTCGAGGTCGCGCCCACGGCCGACGAACGCCCGCTCAACTGATACCGGCCGCGCTAGTTAGACCCGCGATGCTCTCGATCCGGCCATTCCGCGCTCCGGACTGGCCCGAAGTGTGGGCCATGCTGCACGCCACGTTCGCGGCCGGCGAGACCTACAGCTTCGCGCCGGACATCGGCGAAGCCGAAGCGCGCAACGCGTGGATCGACCTGCCCCAGGCCACCTTCGTCGCCGAGCAGGACGGCCGCATCCTCGGCACGTATTTCATCAAGGCCAATCAGCCGGGCCTCGGTTCACACGTCTGCAACTGCGGTTACGTGGTCGCGGTGGGCGCGCAGGGCCGCGGCATTGCCGCGCGCATGTGCGAGCACTCGCAGCGCTGGGCGGTGGAGCAGGGGTTCCGCGCCATGCAGTTCAACTTCGTTGTCGCATCGAACACCCGCGCCGTCCGCCTGTGGGAGCGGCTCGGGTTTTCCGTGGTGGGCCGGCTTCCCGGCGCCTTCCGGCACCCGCGCCTCGGTTTCGTCGACGCCCTGGTCATGTTCAAGACACTGGTGCCGTAGGCAAACGTTTATCATCCCGGCCCATGAGCACGAAGAAACCGGTCATGGGTCGAGGCCTGGAAGCGCTGCTCGGCCAGATGACGCGCCGCCCGGAGACCGCCGAGCCGGCGACCCCCGGTGCCGCGACACCGCCCGTGAACAAGCTCCCGGGTGACGAGCTCGCCAACCTGCCGCTCGACCTGCTGCAGCGGGGCAAGTACCAGCCGCGCGTCGACATGCGCCAGGAATCCCTGCAGGAGCTGGCCGAATCCATCAAGGCTCAGGGCATCGTGCAGCCCATCGTCGTGCGCCCGGTCGACGGCGCCGCGCCGGGCGAATCACAGCGCTACGAAATCATCGCCGGCGAACGCCGCTGGCGCGCGGCGCAGATTGCCGGACTCGCCACCGTGCCGGCGGTCATCCGCCGCGTCGCCGACGAAGCCGCCATCGCGATGGCGCTCATCGAGAACATCCAGCGCGAGAACCTGAACCCGCTCGAGGAAGCGCGCGCGCTCGACCGCCTCATCACCGAGTTCGGCATCACGCACCAGCAGGCGGCGGACGCGGTGGGCCGTTCGCGTGCCGCGGTCTCGAACCTGTTGCGGCTGCTCGAGCTGCCGGCCGAGATCACCGCCTTCGTCGAGAAGCGCGAGCTGGAGATGGGTCACGCGCGTGCCTTGTTAGGCCTGGCGCAGCGCCGCCAGCAGGTGGAAGTCGGTGGCCTGGTCGCGAAGAAGGGCCTGTCGGTGCGCGAAACCGAGGCGCTGGTGCGCAGCATGCTCAACAAGGGCGGCGGTGGCACCACGATCGGCAAAGACACGGCGAAAGGCCTCGATCCGAACGTGCAGCGCCTGCAGGACGAGCTCTCCGAGAAACTCGGCGCGCCGGTGCAGATCCAGCACACCGGATCCGGCAAGGGAAAGGTCGTGGTCAGCTACCACTCGCTCGATGAGCTCGATGGCATCCTCGGGCACATCCACTAGCAGGCTCGCTCTCGCTCTCTTCTCATTCGCCGCCGCCAGCGGCTGCGCCGTGCACCCCGCGCGGCCCCAACTTCTGTACGCCGACGATTTCGCCAACGCCGAAAACTGGGTGCTCGAAGCGGAACAGCCCGCGACGGTGGTGGCCCGTGACGGCGTGCTGGACATCGATACCCCTGCCGGACTGACCCTGTGGTTCAAGCACGGCCTGGCGGGGCCGGTCGCCATCGAGTTCGAAGCCACGGCCGTGGCGGCGGGCGGACCCAATGACCAGGTCAGCGACCTGAACGTCTTCTGGATGGCCACCAACCGCGATGGCAGCTCGCCCATCTCGCCGTTTCGGGGCGGGAGATTCGAGTCCTACAACGACCTCCGCACGTACTACGTCGGGCAGGGCGGCAACCGGAACACCACCACGCGCTTCCGCCGGTACATCGGCGATCCCCAGGTCCGGCCGTTGCTTCCCGAGCACGATCTCTCCAATCGGGGTGCCCTGCTGGTAGCGAACCGGCCGCAACGCGTCACGCTGGTGGCGAACGGCGGTCACATCGAATATCGCCGCAACGACCAGCCGCTTTTCAGCGTCGAGGATCCGGAGCCTTACACGTTTGGCTGGTTTGCCTTGCGCACCACCTACAGCCATCTGCGGATCGAGAACCTGCGGATCTATCGCCTGCCATCGATTAAGTAGCGAACGCCAATTTGGGGCCGATCATGGTGTTGAAGGCGCGGAGGTCGGCGTATATAATGCGCGCCCCTTGGCCAAGGCACCGTAAGTCGTTGCAGGCCAAAACAATTTTCGTACATCGCTGAGTTACTGCCTGCGGTTCGCGCGGGCTCGTTGTATGCGGATTGTCGACTTGCAGTAGGAGTGTCGTGGTCACCCTAGAGTTGCCCCAGGCGAGGCGACTGGCTGGAAGCGTCGTGCTCGGCCAGGTCGTCGTGACGGTTGTGGCCGCGATCATTTGTTTCGCGGTGTGGGGCCGCATCCCCGGGCTTTCGGCCCTGGTGGGTGGCGGCATCTCCGCGATCGCTTCCGCCGCGCTCGTATTCATCGGCTTCAGCTCGCCCGCGGGCGCGCCGGCCGAGCGCGTGGCGCGCTCCTTCTACGTGGGTGAGGGCGTGAAGCTGGCGGTGACGGTGGCGCTGTTCGTCGTGGTGTTCCTCACGATGAAGGTGTCGTTCGCGGCACTGTTTGCTGGTTACATCGCCACGTTGTTTGTGTACTGGATCGCGCTCGCGAATGCGCTGCCGCCGTTGGCGGGCACCGCGGGCGCCAAGCGCTAGGAAGAAGAGTAGATGTCAGCAGCCGAACACGCCGCCGAGCATGCGCCGACCGGGAGCGAGTACATCGTTCACCACTTGTCGAACCTGAAGCACGGCGAGGGTTTCTGGACCTTCAACGTCGACAGCATCTTCTTCTCGGTCCTGCTCGGGCTGCTGTTCGTAGGCTCGTTCTGGCTGGCGGCGCGCAAGGCCACCAGCGGTGTACCGGGCAAATTCCAGAACTTCGTCGAGACCGTGGTCGAATTCGTCGACATCCAGGTCCGCGATACTTTCCATGGCACCAGCAAGGTGATCGCGCCGCTCGCGCTGACGATCTTCTGCTGGATCCTGCTGATGAATTTCATGGATGCCGTGCCGGTCGACCTCTTCCCGTTGGTCGGCGAGAAGGCGCTCGGGCTCGAGCACCTCAAGGTCGTGCCCACCACGGACCTCAACATCACGCTCGGCATGTCGATCACGGTCTTCCTGATCGTCATGTTCTACAGCTTCAAGATCAAAGGCTTCGGCGGATTCACCTGGGAGCTGCTCACGCACCCGTTCGGCAAGTGGATGATGCCGTTCAACCTGTTGCTGAACCTCATCGAGCACCTGGCGCGCCCCGTGTCGCTGGGCCTGCGTCTCTACGGCAACCTGTATGCCGGCGAAATGATCTTCCTGCTGCTCGCGGTGCTGGGTGGCAGCTTCGCGATCACTTCGGCCGCCGGCGTCGCCGGCGCGTTTGGCCAGCTGCTGCTCGGCGTGGTGTGGGCGTGCTTCCACATCCTGGTCATTCCGCTTCAAGCGTTCATCTTCATGGTGCTGACGATCGTGTACCTCTCGCAGGCGCACGAGACCCATCACTGATTCAATTGTTGGTTAGCTAAAAGTTCTGTTGGAGGAATCATGGAAAATATTGCTGCAATTGCCCAAATCCAGAGTTTCACCGCCCTCGGCGTCGGCCTGATCTTCGGCCTCGGCGCGCTCGGCACCGCCATCGGCTTCGGCCTGCTCGGCGGCAAGTTCCTGGAAGGCGCCGCGCGCCAGCCGGAACTGACCCCGGCCCTGCAGGTGAAGATGTTCATCGTCGCCGGCCTGCTCGACGCGGTCGCGATGATCGGCATCGGCTTCGCGCTGTTCTTCACGTTCGCGAACCCGTTCCTGAACCAGCTCCCGGCCGCGCAGTAAGCACTCAAAACTGCTAGGAGAGACGCGTGGACATCAAAGCCACCCTCATAGTCCAGATGCTGGTCTTCATGATCTTCGTCTGGGTCGTGATGAAGTTCATCTGGCCGATCATCCTCGGCGCGATGAACGAGCGCGAGAAGAAGATCGCCGCCGGTCTCGCCGCCGCCGAACAGGGCCAGAAGGACCTGTCGGAGGCCAGCAGCCGCGCTGAAGCCGTGATCAAGGAAGCCCGTGCCCGCGCCATCGCGATCGAATCGCAGGCGCAGTCGCGTGCCAACCAGATCGTCGAGGAAGCTCGCAAGGCCGCCAGTCTCGAAGGTGAGAAGGCGCTGGCCGCGGCCAAGTCGCAGATCGAGCTCGAGAGCAATCGCGCGCGCGACCAGCTGCGGGGCCAGGTCGTGAGCCTCGCTGTCGCCGGTGCCAAGCGCGTCCTGGAACGCGAAGTCGACGCCAAGACGCACGGCGAGCTGCTCGACCAGCTCGCGGCGAAGCTCTGACAAGAGGAAGGCAATGGCTGAACGCATCACCACCGCCAGACCGTACGCGAAGGCCATCTTCGCGCTGGCGCGCAAGGACAACTCGCTCGGCGCCAAGTCGATCGGGTTGCAGCGCGCCGCGACGGTCGTCGCGGACCCGCAGGTGCACGGGTTGCTGGGCAACCCGCACGTGACCCCCGCGCAGCTCGCGGACCTGGTCAATGGCATCGCCGGGCTCGACGACAACGGCCGCAACTTCGTCACGTTGCTCGCGCAGAACCGCAGGCTCGGATTCCTCCCCGAGATCGCCGCGCTGTTCGAGCAGATGAAGACCGAGATCGAGAACGCGGTGGACGTCGAAGTGGTGGCCGCCACGCAGCTCACGGCCGACCAGGAAAGCCGTTACGCCGCCGCGTTGCAGAAGAAGTTGGGGCGCCAGGTGCGCCTGCACACACGTGTCGACGGCAGCTTGTTAGGTGGCGCCGTCCTGAAGGCCGGAGATCTGGTGATCGACGGCTCGCTCAAGGGCCGGCTCGACCGCCTGGCCACCGAACTGACCGCATAAAGTTTTTTCGAGGATTTAGAACATGTCCGTCAAAGCATCCGAGATCAGTGACCTCATCAAGTCACGCATCGAGAACTTCAAGTCCGCGAGCGAAGCGCGCAACGTCGGCACCGTCGTCACGGTGACGGACGGCATCTGCCGCGTTCACGGCCTGGCCGATGTTCGCTACGGCGAAATGATCGAATTCCCGGGCAACGTGTTCGGCCTCGCGCTGAACCTCGAGCAGGACTCGGTGGGTGCCGTGGTGCTGGGCGACTACAAGGGCATCCGCGAAGGCGACACGGTGAAGACCACCGGCCGCATCCTCGAAGTGCCGGTGGGCCGCGAACTGCTGGGCCGCGTGGTCGACGCGCTGGGCGTGCCGCTCGACGGCAAGGGTCCGCTCAAGACCACGCAGACCGCGCCGATCGAGCGCGTCGCGCCGGGCGTGATCTACCGCAAGTCGGTCAGCCAGCCGGTGCAGACCGGCTACAAGGCCATCGACTCTATGGTGCCGATCGGCCGCGGCCAGCGCGAGCTGATCATCGGCGACCGCCAGACCGGCAAGACCGCCATTGCGGTCGACACCATCATCAACCAGAAGTCGTCGGGCATTAAGTGCGTGTACGTCGCGATCGGCCAGAAGCAGTCGACCATCGCCAACGTGGTGCGCAAGCTCGAAGAGCACGGCGCTCTGGCGCACACGATCGTCGTCGCGGCATCCGCCTCCACCCCGGCCGCCATGCAGTACCTCTCGGCGTACTCGGGCGTGACCATGGGCGAGTTCTTCATGGACAACGGTGAAGACGCGCTGATCATCTACGACGACCTGTCGAAGCAGGCCGTCGCGTATCGCCAGATCTCGCTGCTGCTGCGCCGCCCGCCGGGCCGCGAAGCCTATCCCGGCGACGTGTTCTACCTGCACAGCCGCCTGCTCGAGCGCTCCGCGCGCGTCAACGAGGCATACGTCGAGGAGAAGACCGGCGGCAAGGTGAAGGGCAAGACGGGTTCGCTCACGGGCCTGCCGATCATCGAGACGCAGGCCGGCGACGTGACCGCGTTCGTTCCGACCAACGTGATCTCGATCACCGACGGCCAGATCTTCGTCGAAACCGACCTGTTCAACGCCGGCATCCGTCCCGCGATGAACGCCGGCATTTCGGTGTCGCGCGTCGGTGGCGCGGCCCAGACCGACATCATCAAGCGACTGGGTGGCGGCATCCGCCTGGCCCTGGCGCAGTACCGCGAGCTCGCGGCGTTCTCGCAGTTCGCGTCGGACCTCGACGAGGCGACTCGTCGCCAGCTCGATCGCGGCATCCGCGTGACCGAGGTCATGAAGCAGAAGCAGTACGCGCCCATGTCGGTGGCCGAGCTGGCCCTCTCGATCTACGCCGTGAACAACGGCTACTTCGACAAGGTGGACAAGGCCAAGGTGGTGGCCGCCGAGGCCGCGCTGCAGGCGCATGCCCGGAACGCGCACAAGGCCGCGATCGACGCCATCAACGCCGAGCCGGTGCTCAAGAAGCAGGAAGCCGCGCTCAAGGCGATCTGCGAAGACTTCGTCAAGAACGGTGCGTTCTAACCAGTAGCCACGTATGCCCGGCACAAAAGAAATCCGCGTCAAGATCGCCAGCGTCAAATCGACGCAGAAGATCACCAAGGCCATGCAGATGGTCGCGACCAGCAAGATGCGTCGCGCCCAGGACCGCATGCGCCAGGCGCGTCCGTACGCGGACAAGATCCGCTCGGTGATCGGCAACCTGACGCAGGCCAACCCGGACTACAAGTCGCCGTTCCTGGTGACGCGTCCCGAGGTCAAGAACGTCGGCTTCATCGTGATCTCCTCGGATCGCGGCCTGGCCGGCGCGCTGAACATCAACACGTTCAAGAACGTGCTGCAGGGATTGCGCGAGTGGCAGGAAAAGGGCGCGCAGGTATCGCTGTGCCTGATCGGCAGCAAGGCCTCGTCGTTCTTCCGCCGGCTGCCGAACCCGATCCTCGCGAACACGCAGGGCCTGGGCGACCGGCCGCACATCAAGGACCTGATCGGCACGGTCAAGGTCATGCTGGATGCCTACAAGGCCGGCAAGATCGACCGCCTGTTCCTGGTGAATCCGCGCTTCGTGAACACCATGACGCAGAAGGCCGAGACCCTGCAATTGTTGCCGGTGGAGCTCGATGCGGGCGCCTCGCTGCCGGAACACTGGGACTACATCTACGAGCCCGATGCCGCCGACATCCTCGACGGCCTGCTGATGCGCTACATCGAGTCGCAGGTCTATCGCGGCGCGGTGGAAATGGTCGCCTGCGAAATGGCGGCGCGCATGGTGGCGATGAAGGCCGCCACCGACAACGCCGGCAAGCTCATCAACGAGCTGCAGCTCATCTACAACAAGGCCCGCCAGGCCGCGATCACCAAGGAATTGGCCGAGATCGTGGGCGGCGCGGCGGCAGTTTGAGCGCGCGGGCGCGCTCCAGACAGACAAGACTGAATTAGTTAGAGGTTACGAACATGGCCAGTGGCAAGATTACCCAGATCATCGGCGCCGTCATCGACGTGGAATTCCCGCGCGATTCGATCCCGCGCGTGTACGACGCGCTCAAGCTCAAGGACGTCGACCTGACGCTGGAAGTGCAGCAGCAGCTGGGCGACGGCGTGGTACGCACGATTGCCATGGGTTCCTCGGAAGGCCTGAAGCGCGGCCTCGCGGTGGAATCCACCGGCAAGCCGATCAACGTGCCCGTGGGCGCCGCGACGCTGGGCCGCATCATGGACGTGCTGGGTACGCCGCAGGACAACCGTGGCCCGGTGGCCGCGAAAGAGACTCTGCCCATCCACCGTCCGCCGCCGAGCTACGACGAACAGTCGGGCGGCCAGGATCTGCTGGTCACCGGCATCAAGGTCATCGACCTGCTGGCCCCGTTCGCCAAGGGCGGCAAGGTCGGCCTGTTCGGCGGTGCCGGCGTCGGCAAGACCGTGAACATGCTCGAGCTCATCAACAACATCGCCAAGCAGTACTCGGGTCTGTCCGTGTTCGCCGGCGTCGGTGAGCGCACGCGCGAAGGCAACGACTTCTATCACGAGATGGCGGAATCGGGCGTCATCGACCTCGAGAAGCTCGAGAACTCGAAAGTGGCGATGGTGTACGGCCAGATGAACGAGCCGCCGGGCAACCGCCTGCGCGTGGCGCTCACCGGTCTCACCATGGCCGAGTATTTTCGTGATGAAACCCAACCAAACGGTAAGGGCCGCGACGTGCTGTTCTTCGTCGACAACATCTACCGCTACACGCTGGCCGGCACCGAAGTGTCGGCGCTGCTGGGCCGCATGCCGTCGGCGGTGGGTTACCAGCCCACGCTGGCCGAGGAAATGGGCGTGCTGCAGGAACGCATCACCTCCACCAAGAAGGGTTCGATCACGTCGATCCAGGCCGTGTACGTTCCGGCCGACGACTTGACCGATCCGTCGCCCGCCACCACGTTCGCCCACCTCGACGCCACGATCGTGTTGTCGCGCCAGGTCGCGGCGCTGGGCATCTACCCGGCCGTGGACCCGCTGGACTCCACCAGCCGCCAGCTCGATCCGCTGGTCGTGGGCGAGGAGCACTACAACGTCGCCCGCGGCGTGCAGCAGGTGCTGCAGCGCTACAAGGAACTGCAGGACATCATCGCCATCCTCGGCATGGACGAGTTGAGCGAAGACGACAAGCAGACCGTGTTCCGCGCGCGCAAGGTGCGCAACTTCCTGTCGCAGCCGTTCAACGTCGCCAAGGTGTTCACCGGCCAGGACGGCAAGATCGTCCAGCTGGCCGACACCATCCGCGGCTTCAAGGGCATTCTTGCCGGCGAGTACGACCACCTGCCCGAGCAGGCGTTCTACATGGTCGGCGCGATCGAAGAGGCCGTCGAGAAGGCCAAGACCCTCAACTAAGGTAGATAGGCATGGCAAACCCGAACACCATTCACGTCGACATCGTCAGCGCCGAGGGAGAAATCTTCTCGGGCGCGGCGTCCATGGTGTTCGCGCCCGCCACGCAGGGCGATCTCGGCATCGCGCCGCGGCACGCGCCACTGCTGACCATGCTGAAGGCCGGCGAAGTCCGCGTGCAGACGCCGGACGGACAGGAGCAGCAGTTCTTCGTCGGCGGCGGTGCCATCGAAATCCAGCCGAACAAGGTGACCGTGCTGGCGGACACCGCGTTGCGCGCCCGTGACCTCGACGAGGCCGCGGCGCTGGCGGCCAAGCAGCGCGCTGAGGAAACCCTCCGCGGCGCCACCGACAAGATCGAGCAGGCCGAGGCGATGAAGGAAATCGTCCGCATGGCCGAGCAGGTCAAGATGATCCAGAGGATGCGCAAGGGTAAGTAGTTCGCGCAGTCGGCCGGGTCCCTCGCGGCGCCCTCCGGCGCCGCAACAACAATCAGTGAGTTGGACGTAAAGGTGCATTCGCATTCCCTGCGGCGCACACTCGCGGGCAGGTGTTCCATGAGAGCCATGACGGACTTCGAGCAGGTCGGCGCGCGCGGCTTCTACCGCCCGATCGCGCATGTGACCTTCGAGCAGGCCGTGGACCTCGTCGCCGAGGCCATGGTCACCGCGCGTGAGCTCGGCCTGGCGGACCTGCTGGTCAACACCACGGGCCTCACCGGCTTCACGCCGCCCAGCGTGTTCGCGCGCTACGCGATGGCCGGCAAGTGGACGCAAAGCGCCGGCGCCATGTTGCGCGTGGCGATGGTGGCGCGGCGTGAATTGATCGATCCACAGAAGATCGGCGTGCTGATGATGCAGAACCGCGGCGGCACGGGTGACGTGTTCGCCACGGAAGCCGAGGCGCTGAGCTGGCTCGACGCGCGGCTCGGTCCCGGCCAGCGCGTGCCCAGCTTCCTGAATCGGGCGCGCGACGAAGGCGACGATCCATGAACGGCTTCGAAGTGCTGGCCGCCACGCGCGGCATCTATCGCCCGGCCGGCGAAATGACCCTGCAGCGCGGCATCGAGCAGGTCGCGCAGGCGCTGACCCGCGCGCGCGGGCTCGATCTCGAGGACATCCTGGTCAACACCACCAGTCTCGGCGGCTTCGACTCGCCGGGGATCTTCGAGCGTTACGCGATGATCACCCGCTGGGTGCGATGCGCCGCGAGTTCGCTGCGCATCGCGATCGTGACGCGGCCTTCGTTCATCGACCACCAGAAGATCGGCGTGCTGATCGCGCAGAACCGCGGCGCCATCCTCGAGGTGTTCACCGACGAGGCGTCGGCCCTGAAGTGGCTCGACGCGCGCCGGGCACGCGCCAGCGGGCGCTGGCCGAGCTCCCGCCGGGCCGCCGGGTACTGAGTTGCCAGAGTCGGAA
>Ga0070665_100005320_pt1 | contig 13295 bp, 12 predicted proteins | sample KBSS13metaG_FD_65862 | JGI IMG/M metagenome (GOLD analysis project Ga0070665, IMG submission 65862) | Switchgrass rhizosphere microbial communities from Kellogg Biological Station, Michigan, USA - KBS S1-3 metaG | ecosystem: Host-associated > Plants > Roots > Rhizosphere > Soil ... | reverse complement strand
TTGTGCACGTAGTCGAGCGCGTCTTTGAGCGCAGGCAGGCCCAGCGGATCGAGCACCTCCGCGGGCACCCAATCCCGCACGCTCTCGCGACTCACTTCGCGCAGCGCCTCGTTCACGAAGGCGCGCAGGCGCCCTTGCGTGAGGCCTTCGGTGCTGGGGTAGACAGGAGTGAGCGTGTCTTCAAACTCGTTTGACCCGTCGGCTGAGACTCGCCGGTACTCGGGATGGACGATCTCGAGACCCATCGGCCCCCGCCGGATCTCGCCGAAGCACCGCAGTCGCGTTCCTCTCGTCAGCGCGTCGCGCTGCGCATTCGAGAAGTGGAAAAATCGCAGCGTGAGAAATCCGGAGCCGTCGGAGATCTTGCAGAGCAAGGACCGCTGCCGACGGAACACGATCTCCGCGAGCTGCACTTCCCCTTCTACTGCGACCCGCGTGCCGGGAACCAGCGCGCCGAGGGGGACGACCTGAGTGCGATCTTCGTAACGGAGCGGCAGGACGAACAGCAGGTCCTGCACCTGATTGACACCCAACCGCTGCAGCTTTTCGGCGAGCGCCGCGCCGACACCGCGCATGGCGGTGATCGGCCGCTGCTCGGCGTGCGTGTCGCGATTGAGGGCCGTCTCAGCCAAGGTAGAGCACGCACTCGATCTCGACACGCGCGCCGCGCGGAAGCTGCGCGACGCCCACCGCGGCACGCGCCGGATATGGCTGCGAGCAGTACTGCGCCATGATGTCGTTCACTTTGGTGAAGTTGGCCAGATCGGTGAGGAACACGTTGACCTTCACCGCCTTCGCGAGCGATCCGCCCGCGGCTTCGGCGACGGCCTTCAGATTCTCGAACACCTGGCGGATCTCTTTCTCGATGTCGCCGGTGACCAGCTCCATCGTTTTCGGATCGAGGGGAATCTGGCCGGAGAGATACACCGTGTCGCCCGCGCGCACGGCCTGCGAATAGGGGCCGATCGCCTTCGGCGCGCTGTCTGTGTGAATGATCTCGCGAGTCATGGCGAAGCGCTCCTGTCGATGAAAGGGGATGCGCTCGCGATTCTACAATTTACTTCGGCCGCTCATCGCGCGAATGCGCGTGCGCGGCCGAGTGTGCGGCGATGGAGCGGGTGACGCGCAGCACGTCCGGCATGCGCCGGATCATGCGCACGATGCGCGCGAGGTGCTTCCGATCGTGCACTTTCAGCTCGAACACGAGCTCCGACGTATCCGAGTCGCGCTCTTCGACGGAGACGCGGTCGATATTCGTGTCGGTGCTGGAGATCGCGGCTGCCACCGCGGCCAGCACGCCCGTACGATTCGCCACTTCGACGCGCACTTCCGAGCTGAAGAGTCGATCCGGCGAGGTCTGCCAGGTGACCGGCAGCCATTTCTCCGGATGCTTGCGGTAATCCTCGACGTTCACGCAGTTCTCGCGGTGGATGACGATGCCGCGGCCGGACGAGAGAAACGCGAAGATCGCGTCATGCGGAATCGGGAAGCAGCAGCGCGCATAGCTGACCAGCAGGCCTTCGGTGCCCGCGATCGCCAGCGGCGCGGGCGCCGCGATCGCGCCTTCTTCCGTCGGCGCGGCCGGCAGCAGGCGACGCGCGACGAGAGGCGCAAGACGCTCGCCGAGGCCGATCTTTTCGTAGAGCTCGTCGACATCCTTCATGCCGAGCTCGCCGATCGCCGAAGCCATCGACTCGGGCGTGACGTCGTCGAGCGAAAGGTTGAACTCGCCGAGCGCCTGATTCACGAGGCGCTGGCCGAGCGCGATCGCCTCCGTGCGCCGCAGGCTCTTGAGGTAATGGCGAATGGCGCCACGCGCCTTCGCCGTGACGACGAAGTTCACCCAGGACGGGTTCGGCATCGCGCCCTTCGCCGTGATGATCTCGACCGTCTGGCCGTTACGCAGCACCGTGCGCAGCGGTGTGAGGCGGCGATCCACCTTGGCCGCGACGCAGCGGTTGCCGATATCCGTGTGCACGGCGTACGCGAAGTCGACGACCGTGGCGCCGCTCGGCAGGCGCAGGATCTCGCCGCGCGGCGTGAACACGTACACCTTGTCGGGGAACAGGTCGACCTTGACGCTTTCGAGGAATTCTTCCGACGTGCCGCCTTCCTGCAGCTCGACGAGATTTGACAGCCACTCGCGCGCCCGCGCCTGCTGAATGGAGTCTTCGAGCTCGCCGGATTTGTACTTCCAGTGCGAAGCGATGCCCGACTCCGCGACGCGATGCATGTCTTCCGTGCGGATCTGCACTTCGATAGGTACGCCGTTCGGCCCGAACAGCGTCGTGTGCAGCGACTGGTAGCCGTTCACGCGCGGGATCGCGATGTAGTCCTTGAAGCGCCCGGGCATCGGCTTGAACACGCTGTGCACGACACCGAGCGCGCGATAGCACGTGTCGATGTTGCTCACGACGATGCGCAGGCCGTACACGTCGACGATTTCGTTCAACGTGGCGCGCTTGCGGCGCATTTTCTTGTAGATGCTGTAGAGATGCTTTTCGCGCATCTCTACTTTCGCAGCAATCTCGCTCTTGAGCAGCGCGGCGGTGAGCTGCTGCTCGATCTTCTTCAGGAACTCTTTCTGATTGCCACGCGCGCGTTTCAGGGCACGCTCGAGCACCCGATAGCGTTGCGGGTACAGCGCCCAGAAGCCGAGATCTTCCAGCTCCAGCTTGATGCGGTAGAGGCCGAGGCGTTCGGCAATCGGCGCGTAGATCTCGAGCGTTTCGCGCGCGACCGCGCGGCGCCGGGGCGGCGTCATCGCTTCGATCGTGCGCATGTTGTGCGTGCGATCGGCGAGCTTGACGAGAATGACGCGCAGGTCCCGCACCATCGCGAGCAGCATCTTGCGGAAGCTTTCCGCCTGCGCTTCCTCGCGGCTCTTGAACTTGATCTGGTCGAGCTTGGTGACGGCGTCGACGAGCTCGGCGACGTCCGCGCCGAATTTGGCGGCGAGCTGATCCTTCGGCGTCGGCGTGTCTTCGATGACGTCGTGCAGGATCGCAGCGACGATGGTGTCCGCGTCGAGGCGCAGGTCCGCGAGGATCGCGGCCGCCGCGACGGGATGGGCAATGTAGGGTTCACCCGAGAGGCGCTTCTGACCCTTATGGGCCGAAGCGCCAAACTCGGCGGCTTCACGGATCCGGTCGACCTGCTCGGGCGGCAGGTAACTCTCGACGGAGCTCAACAGCTCCTTGAGACCCGGAGTGCGTCGTCCGCCGGGAAGCAGTCCCAGGAGCGAAGACGCATAGTCCATGGCTTACGGCAGGCGGATCAGGCCCTCAGTCCCCGAGGCCGAACTGCGGGGCGCGGAAGGTGGATTGCGCGGCTTCGTCGAGCGTCATCGTGTTCTCGACCGGCGGCGGCTCCGGCTCACGCAGCATCTCGACGGTGATGTTGCCCGCGGCGATCTCGCGCAGGGCGACGACGGTGGGCTTGTCGTTCTCCCAGCTCAGCGTGGGCTCGGCGCCATTGGCGAGCCGGCGGGCGCGCTGGGCAGCCAGCAGCACGAGCTGGAACAGGTTGTCGACGTTGTGCAGGCAGTCTTCGACGGTAATACGGGCCATAAGAGTGAGCTCAATCCGGTGGAGCGCCCACATCCGCGGGCGAAAAGGACGGAAACTATAAGCGACTGAGGGGATCGTGGCCAGTCGTGGGGCCCGAACGGCCCGCTTTCAACCGACGAGGTCCGCAAGCAGCGGTTTCAAGGACTTCCGGTCGGCCGCAAGGTCCTGTCCATCGCCATCGACGATACGGACGAGGTCGGTGACGGCGCGCTCGAAGGCATCGTTGACGACGACATAGTCGAACTCGTCCCAGTGAGACATATCGCCGACGGCGTCGCGGAGACGGCGGGCGATGACCTCATCCGAGTCCGTCTGGCGATTCCTGAGTCGCTCCTCCAGCGCCGCCCGCGAAGGCGGGAGGATGAAGATGCTGGAGCATTCCGGCATGGCCTTGCGGACCAGGCGCGCGCCCTGCCAATCGATCTCGAGGATGACGTTGCGGCCCTGGGCGAGCTGCGCTTCGACCGGTCGTCGACCCGTGCCGTAGAAGTTGTCGAAGACCTGGGCGTATTCGAGGAATTCGCCCTTGCCGATCAGCTCCTGAAACTCCGGCACGCTCACGAAGTAGTACTCGCGGCCAGCCTGCTCGGTCGGGCGTCGGGCGCGCGTCGTATGAGAGATCGAGACATGCAGATCCGGCCGGCGCTCGAGCAACGCCTTCACCAGCGATGTCTTGCCCGCCCCGGAGGGCGCTGCGATCACGAACAGGCGGCCACGGCCGCGATCTTTACCGGATACCGCCATCGTTCGTCTGTTACTTCGACTGCTGCGTTTCGAGCGGCACGATCTTGCCCGGCTCCGCCTTCACGAGGGCCGGCGCGTCCTGAATGACCACGTGCGCGATGTAGATCGTGTTATCGAGCACGAACGAGATCTGCCGCTTCGGCGGGTAGCTGGTCTTGAGGAACAGCTTGGAGCAATCGGCGGGCTGGACGCTCGTCAGCTGCCAGCTGCGTGCCGCGTTCGGCTTGCACATCTCGCTGGCCGACGCCATCACGTCGCGGATCCGCGCATAGCGCTGCGGATTCGAGGTTTTGATCTGTTCGAGCACCACGGAGTCCAGATAAACGGTCCGCGTCGGCTGGTCGGCCAAGGCCAGGGTCGCGGTTCCAATCAACAGTACGGCCGAGCTCAGCAGCAAGTAGCGCATGGCGAGGGTCCTCTCACACGTAACCACTTGATCCACTTCGATTTCGGGCGGTTTGCACCGGGCCGTCGACGCGGCCGGGGCCGCTACGATACCAAAGCGGGCCATAAGCCGAGTGCCAAACCCGTGCGCGCGGGTTCCAGAAAAATGAACGAATCCTGAACGACCCGTTCAGGTTCTTCTAATCGTCGTTTCTCGAAAGTGCCGCCCCACTGGTTCACTGCATACCGCCCCTCGGGGAGGAGATCGTCATGAAACGTGCGGCACTCGGAGCTCTTTTGATCTCGCTTGTCGCTGGCTCCACGGCCTTCGCCGGTACGGTTCTGCCGCCGGCCCTCCACGACGGAGGCAACAACGATCGCGGCCGTGAGCAACATCGCCCGGACTATCGGAACGACAACAACCGTGGCCGTCATGACAACAACGATCATCGCAACGACCGCGGCAACAACTGGAATCGCGGCAACGATCATCGCTGGGAAGGCCGGCGCGACGATCATCGTTGGGACAACAACCGCAACGATCATCGTTGGGATAACAACCGCAACGATCGCCATTGGGGCAACGACCGCCGCTGGAACGACAACCACCGGCATTACGACGGGCGCTTCGACAACCATCGCTGGGTGAATCCGCCCCGCTACGTGAGCCCGCCGCACTACTCGTATTCGCCGCCCCGCCACAACTATCACTGGGAAAACGGCCGCTGGCATTGGGGCAGCTACTACCGCCCATACGGCTACGCGCCGCGCTACTGGCGCCGGGGTGATCGGTTGCCGGTCGCTTACTACGGCCCGAGCTACGTCATCGGCAATTACTACGATTGTGGCCTGCGTGCCCCGCCTTACGGCTACCACTGGGTTCGTGTCGACCACGACGTTGTGCTGGCGGCAATTGCTACGGGCGTTGTGCTCGACGTGATCTATAACCAGTTTTGGTAATCACGGGACCAGCAAGCAGGAGCCTCTCCTTTGGCTCCTACTTTTGAAGCCCGTCCTTGCGACGGGCTTCTTTTTGAGCGCGGGCACCGATCACTCGATGTTCTGAACCTGCTCGCGCTTAAGAATCATGACGCCTTGAGAAAGAAGGCTTATGAGCTCGCAAGGTCTCTGGAAGCGGCGGCTAGTCGATCATGTAAGTGAGGCTAACCACGATCACCGAGTTGTTCACGATGTCTGCCGCGTTACTGGTCCACGCGCCCGCGGCGAATCGCGTATTGATTACGAAGCCTGTTGCGCTCGCACCGATCTGCGCGGATAGACCAGTCGCCGTATTAGCTAGCGTCGTGCCATGGAAGGTGACCGCAGAGCGCCCGTTCGTGCCCGCTGCGCTCGCCACCGGGAGCCCAGACAGCGTCAGTGTCCCGGCTGGCGCCGCAACCGTATTCACGCCGAAGTACAACGTTGCAGTGACCACCTTGTCGCGTATGGTGTAGCGACCCTGATCCTGACCCGCGAGCGGCGTGATAGATCCGGACGTTCCGGGCGTCATCACAGCTGTCCAATTGAGGATTGCGCCTTCCCAAATGCCGGTATAGGTTACCGTGCCGCGCGGGCTGTAGACCCCGCAGCCACGAGGGCCGGTTCCCACCAGTACATAGGCATTGGCACCACCCGATGTCGTGACGTAGTTGCCCCGACAGATGACTCCATTGCCATTTGCTCCGACCGTCACGCCGGCTGTCTGGTAAACCTCGTTCCCCGCATCGAACGCGGCGTTGAATCCGAGTTGACAATTCTCGATGACCACACTCTCTGTGTGATCTAGACCGATTCCGGCGCTCCCTACCGCTGGATTCGTGGTTCTTCCGCAGATCTTGCTATTCCGGATGATGCCAGTCTTGTTGCGCGGAAAGAGCGTGCTGACGTCGGCCGCCCTGATGCCGAAGTTCGTGCATTCGAGGCACTCGACGTTAATCAGCTCGAACGAGATGCATTCAGGCTGAATGTAGATTCCGTTGAAACTGCCACGTGCAGTGCCGTTTCGAATCGTGCCGGGACCATCCAGGATCACACCGGTGCCGCCCATCGCATCGACGGAGAACCCGTCGAGTGAGAAGTGCATCAGGTCGACTTTTTGCGATGGCGTCAGCGGCGCGCGGCCGGCAGCGATCATGTTCGCGTCCGACAGATACCCGCTGGTGGTGGGCTGAGAGCCGTTCATTAGTACGCCCAGAGAGACGCCTTGCCCGACGATGTTCCGGATCGTCATGGCCCGCCCCGCGCCTACGGTATCCACCGCAGTCCAGGGGCGGAAGAAATGCGCTTCGCCGATGCGGCACATCACGACGCCATAGCAGTTCTCTCCTTTTATGTTCTCGATGAGCGCGCTGTAGGCCTCCGTGAGACCGACCACACAGTTATCGGCATTCGCAGCTACCGCTGTATTGAGATTCCGCCCGAGGATATTCTTGAAGTGCAGATTGCACGCATGGCTTGACGACCAACCGGTCTGTCCAATAGCCGTGGGTGGCAACCCATTCGCGGAGGCGAAACCGAACTCATAATAGAACACCGCACCCGGGCCACTGTTGACGCTTCCGGTATAGACGATGTTCTCAACAAGAACGTTGCGCAGGCCCCCAATAAACGCGCACGCAGTGGTAGCTGCGGCGTACGGATTGTTCGTGGTGAGTCGTAGATTCCGAATTACGATGTTGCCCATGGGCGGCAAACCGTTCGCGACGAGATCGTCTTGGTCGAAGATACCGTTGGTGTATCCCGCGAAGCGATAGCCGTAACGGCTCCCGACACGCATGAGCAAGCCCGGGTTAGCACCAGCTCCCGCACTTCCGTTGTAATTGACCGTGATGGAACCGTTCTCAATCGTCACGTCCCGGATAAACGTGAAGAAGCCCATCGTGTTGTCACTCGACGCGTACGCCTTCGTGAAGTTGATGGTGCTTCCACCGAGGTCGAGTCGACAACCGTCGCGGATCTGGACAATGTCTCCGATGTAGTAGATGTCACTGCCGCCGAGATTCGGGAAGTAGATCAGTCCTGTCGGGCCATTCGTGACGCTCGGATTCAACAGCCGGTTCAGCGTAACCGCGTTGGTGGCCGCCGCCGAGGTATCGTTTGGCACGATCTTGTAGCGCGGGATGTAGCCCTGCGGTCCCACAAAGCTCAGCATCGAGGCGTTGAAGCCTGCGCTGATCTCTGCCTGGGTGATCGGCCACAGAAGCTGCCCGATAATCTGCTGAGTGACGCCCAGCGGATTGATGTTATCTACCGTCCAGATGGGATTTGCGGGCGGGTCCGTATCCGTGGAGGGCGCGAGGGCGAACTTGTACGTCTGAAGCGGATCGAGCCAGACGTTTGCCTCGCCGCGGTAGTCGAGGACAATCGGATTTGTGTTCTGGGAAACGCCGGCAGAATCCTTGTAGGTGGCGATCTTGGTAGTCGTGCCAGCCGCGTACGTGAATAGCTGGCCTCCCACCAACGGATGCCCGTTGTTGTCGAGGAATGCGACCTTGGGCCACGGGGTGAGGATCACTCCAGCGCCCCTTTGACGAGTTCCAGCGGGTCGCGCCGCGCGGGTGTACTGCCTTGTTGGAGCGAGAGGAGCGTGGGCCTGACGAGTGAGCTTCGAGGGTTGCTACTGAAGCAGCCTTGGAGAATGGCGGCATCGGACTGGCCCGCCTCCAGATAGCCGAGTCGCATCAGCGCATCGGCTGCATCGCGCTGCTTGCGGGCTTCCTTGCGAGCCTCGGCTAGGCTCATGTCCGGATAGCTGCCCAGCGCCATCCACCGTGGCTTGCCCGAAACCTTGTATCGGAGCGTCCACGAGCCGCCGGTGGCGGCCTGCTTCCTGAAATAGAGCCCTTGCCCGTCGTTGAGCATGGCCGGCTCCTGGCGCTTGTACGCTCGATCTACGACGAGTGCGGTCAGCTTCTCCGACTCCATACGCTAACCTCCCGGAATTGGAGTGCGTCACCTACACCCCTAGAGACACCTCAGACCCGGGATTGTATGGGACGTAGTGGGCTGTTGTGGAGCTACCAAATAGGCTAATACGCAGACGTTTCCAAAGGGATGCGCCCGTTATGACACATCCCGGCACGAGCTGGCGCATTACTCGATGTTCTGAACCTGCTCGCGCATCTGCTCGATCGTGACTTTCATCTCGACGGCGGCGCGGGTGGTTTCGAGATCCTGCGACTTCGACGAGAGCGTGTTCGCTTCGCGATTCAGCTCCTGCATCAGGAAGTCGAGGCGGCGGCCGGCCGGCTCGCTCGCACCGATGATGCGGCGGATCTCCGCGATGTGCCCGGTGAGGCGGTCCAGCTCCTCATCGACATCGAGCCGCTGTAGCAGGAGCGCGAGCTCCTGTTCGAGGCGGTCCTGGTCGATCTGGGCTTTCAGGTCCGCGACGCGCTCGTTGAGACGTTCGCGCACCTTGGTCTGAACCTCTGGCAGACGTGCACGCACCTGGGCGACGAGGCCTTCGAGGGTGGTGCAGCGCTGCTCGATCAGCTCGCGCAGCCGGACGCCTTCGCGGCCGCGGGCCGCGACCAGATCCGCGACGGTTTCGGCGAAGAGCGCGCGGGCAGCCGCAACCACTTCCTCGCTCCCGGTATTGTCCTCGCGGACCACGCCAGGCCAGCGCAACACATCCATGACGTTGACCGTGTGATTGCCCGGCAGCGCCGAGGCCACCTCCCGCACCCTGGAGAGCACACGTTCGAGCGCCTGCGCGTCCACATCGAGCGCGATCTCCGCTCCATGCGTTGCCCGGAAGCTGACGCTACAGTCGACCTTCCCACGCCTCAGCTCACGCGTGGCGATCTGACGTAACTCGGGCTCGGTGGCCCTGACCTCGTCCGGCAGCCGGAAGCTGCACTCGAGGAAGCGGTGGTTGACGCTGCGAAGCTCGCAGACGAGTGTCCCCCAGGGGCCGGTGGCCTCCCGGCGGGCGAATCCGGTCATGCTGGCGATCATGGGACTTGGGCGACTCGAAAGATGCGCGCGACGCAGCTTGTGCGGCTTACGTTCGTCGGCGGGTGGATGATATAAAGCGCCGCCAATCTTAGCAGATGCATGAGTGCCCTCTTTGCGGGTCGAGTACGCGGACATATCACTGCTCGGGGCGCGCGAAGAAAACCAGGATCGTGTCGTCGCGGCAGTCGCCGAGCATGCGGTTCTGCTTGTTGTGGTCGACGGCATGGGCGGGCACGCGGATGGTGCGCGCGCCGCCGAGGTCACGCAGAAGACCGTTCTCGAAGCGTTCTGGCATACGCCCCAACCCCTCTTTGATCCATTGGGGTTCCTGCACATGGCTCTTGGCCGTGCGCATGAGGAGGTCGTGCGCGTTGGCATGAGCCTTCCCCTCGAGCAACGGCCGCGGGCAACCTGCGCCATCTGTCTGATCCAACAGCATGCGGCCTGGTGGGCGCACATCGGCGACAGCCGCGTGTATCACCTGCGCAAGGGGCAGGTGGTCATGCGCACGCGCGACCACAGCCACGTCGAGCTGCTTCTGCGGGAAGGTCTGATTACCGCCGAGCAGGCGCTGAACCATCCGATGCGCAACTTCGTGGAATGCTGCATCGGAGGCGACCCGATCCTGCCGGACATGACGATCACCGGACGGCGCGAGCTCGAGCCCGATGACGTCCTCTTCGTCTGCACCGATGGCATGTGGGCCACGCTCAAGGACGACGAGATCGCCAATCGCTTCACCGTCGGCGGCCACGCCATCCGGGATACGCTGAGCTCGCTGGGTCAGCTCGCGGTCGCCCGTGCCGGCGGTGGCAGCGACAACACCTCCGCCGCGGCCGTTCGCTGGCTGGGAGACTAATCGTGTCGAGGCCGAGCGGGCGCGCGCCCGATCAATTGCGTCCCGTGAAACTCACGCGGCGCTTCGCAAAACATGCTGAAGGCTCCGTGCTCATCGAGTTCGGGGATACGCACGTGCTGTGCACGGCAAGCGTCGAGGACACCGTGCCGCCGTTCCTTCGCGGCAAGGCTCAGGGCTGGGTGACGGCCGAGTACGGCATGCTTCCCCGCTCCACGCACACGCGTACCGCGCGCGAGGCCGCGAAGGGCAAGCAGAGCGGTCGCACGCAGGAGATCCAGCGCCTCATCGGGCGTTCGCTGCGCGCGGTCATCGATCTCAAGGCCCTCGGCGAGCGCACGATCACGCTCGATTGCGACGTGCTTCAGGCCGATGGCGGAACGCGTACCGCGTCGATTACCGGCAGCTACGTCGCGCTCGCGGAAGCGTGCGAGAAGCTCGTGCAGCGGCGCGTGATTCCGGCGAGCCCCCTGCATGGGCAGGTCGCCGCGATCTCCGTCGGCATCTGTAACGGCATTCCGGTGCTCGATCTCGACTATGCCGAGGATTCGAACGCCGAGACAGACATGAACGTCGTCATGAACAACGGCGGCGCCTTCATCGAGATTCAGGGCACGGCTGAAGGGCACGCGTTCCGCCGGCACGAGCTCGATGCGCTGTTGAACCTCGCCGCGACGGGGCTTGGTGAGCTGTTCGCGCTGCAGGCGCAGACGCTCGCAGGCACTTCCTGAAAGCCGTTCTCGCAAGCAGTAACGCCGGCAAGCTCCGCGAGCTCGCCGCGATCCTCGCGCCCCTCGGCTACGAGCTGGTCACGCAGAGCTCGCTCGGCATCGAGACGCCGCCGGAAACTGGCGTCACCTTCGCCGAGAACGCGCTGCTGAAAGCGCGCCATGCTGCGCGCCTCTCCGGGTTACCCGCGCTCGCCGACGACTCCGGCATCGAAGTCGATGCGTTGGATGGCCGCCCCGGCGTCTACTCGGCGCGCTACGCTGGCGAGGGCGCGACGGATCGTGCCAACCTGCAAAAGATGCTCGACGAGCTTCGCGATGTGCCGCCCGAGCGGCGCACAGCGCGATATCAGTGCGTCATCGCCTTCGCGCGCAGCGCCGACGACCCTGCCCCGCTCATCGCGCACGGCTCGTGGGAAGGTCGCGTATTGACCGCGCCGCGTGGCACGGGCGGATTCGGCTACGACCCCATCTTCCAGCCCGCCGGCCTCGAACAGACCGCCGCCGAGCTTTCCGCCGAGGAAAAGAACGCACGCAGCCACCGCGGCGAAGCGCTCCGCGCCTTCGCCCGGCTGCTTCGGCAGGGCTGATTCCCGCGGCCAGTCTTTGTTTGGCTATAGTGGTTCCCCATGATCCTCGCCCTCTCCAGGCGGCGGGTTGCCGCCCTGCTCCTCACGAGCTGCATGATCGGTAGTGCCATGGCACAGCAAGTTTCCACTCCTGCGTCCGCCTTTCACGCGCTCATCGACGAAGCGTGGGAAACCGACATGCGCGAAGACCCGCTGCGCGCGCTGTACTTCGGGGATCGGCGATACGAGGACAAATGGCCGGACGTTTCGCTAGCTGCGCTGGCGAAGCGCAACGACAACAACGCGGCCACGCTCGCCCGCCTGCAGCGAATCGATCGCGCCTCGCTCTCGACGCAGGACCAGCTCAGCTACGACCTCTTCGCCTGGGAATACAAGACTCGTCTCGGCGCGTATCCCTTCAAGCCGTTTCTGTATGACGTGAGGCCGCGCGACGGCGTCCAGACGGTGTCGGAGCTCGCGGAGTTGATTCCCTTCACTGCGGTGGCGGACTACGAGCACTGGATCACGCGCCTCAAAACCATCGACCGCTACCTCGCGCAGACGCAGGCGCTGCTCGAAGTGGGCATCCGCGAGAAGCGCACGCAGCCGCGCGTGGTGATGGAACGCGTGCTGCCGCAGCTTGCGGAGCTCATCAAGCCGGGCGCGGAAAAAAGTCCGTTCTATGCGCCGTTCACTCGCATTCCCGATTCGTTCTCCGCCGCCGATCGCACGCGACTGCAGGCCGCAGGCAAAGCCGCGATCGAAGGCATGGTGATTCCGGCTTACGCGAAGTTCGAGAAGTTCTTCCGCGAAAAATACCTGCCCGCATCGCGCCCGACCGATGGCATCTGGGATACGCCGGACGGACTCGCGTTCTATCAGGAGCGCGCCCGCTTCCACACGACGACGAATCTCACCCCTGACGAGATCCATCAGATCGGCCTGAAGGAAGTCGCGCGCATTCGCGCCGAGATGGATGCGGTGATCCGCGAAGTCGGCTTCAAGGGCACGTTCGCCGAGTTCCTGGAGTTCCTGCGCACCGATCCGCAGTTCTACTACAAGACGCCGGAGGAGCTGTTTCGCGCGTACGCAGTGCTCGCGAAGCAGATCGATCCGGAGCTCGTGCACCTGTTCAAGACGCTGCCACGCACGCCTTATGGCGTGCGCCCCATTCCGGCGACGAGCGCACCGAACACAACGACCGCGTATTACCAGGGCCCCGCCGCCGATGGATCGCGCGCGGGCTACTACTACGTGAATCTCTATCGGCCCGAAGTGCGCCCGAAGTACGAAATGGAAGTGCTCACGCTGCACGAAGCCGTGCCGGGCCATCACTTGCAGGTCGCGCTCGCGCAGGAGCAGACGAATCTGCCGCTGTTCCGGCGTAACGCCGAGCACACGGCGTACGTCGAAGGCTGGGCGCTGTACACCGAGAGCCTCGGCGATCGCCTCGGGCTCTACAAAGATCCCTACTCGCGTTTCGGCC
>Ga0070665_100005319_pt1 | contig 13295 bp, 10 predicted proteins | sample KBSS13metaG_FD_65862 | JGI IMG/M metagenome (GOLD analysis project Ga0070665, IMG submission 65862) | Switchgrass rhizosphere microbial communities from Kellogg Biological Station, Michigan, USA - KBS S1-3 metaG | ecosystem: Host-associated > Plants > Roots > Rhizosphere > Soil ... | reverse complement strand
CCCCCAGGCGACTTGCTTGGTGTTGCTGCGCATCAGGTTGCGATAGCGCGACACCGCCCAGACCGGGAAGAACTGGCGATAGCCGTGATAGCGCAGATAGAAGACGCGCGGGAAACCGACCGCGGTGTAGCTGGGCTCGTCCCAGGTGCCCTCTGCGGTCTGGGTGCGCGCCAGGAACTCGACGCCACGCGCCACCGCCGGATTGTCGACCTCGCCGACAGCCATCAGGCCTAGCACCGCCCAAGCGGTCTGCGACGCGGTGGAAACCACCTTCGGGCTCTTTTCGACGCCGGCATAGTAGGACTCGCCGCCTTCGCCCCAGCCGCCATCCTCGCGTTGATCGGCGAGCAGCCACTCGACCGCCTTGCGGATCATCGGATCATTGTTGTCGATCCCGACGGCATTGAGCGCATTCAGTGCGGACCAGGTACCGTAGATGTAATTGGTGCCCCAGCGCCCGAACCAGGAACCGTCCTTCTCCTGCTCGCGGCGCAGATAGTCGATCGCGCGGGCAACCACCGGATCGTCCTTGGTGCGGCCGAGCTGCGCCAGCATGCCGATGCAACGCGCCGTCACGTCGACGGTCGGAGGGTCGAGCAGGGCGCCATGATCCGCAAACGGGATGTGGTTCAGGTAGTAATGCTCGTTATCGACCTCGAACGCGGCCCAGCCGCCGTTCGAGCTCTGCATGCCCTCGACCCATTCGGTCGCGCGCTGGATGGCATGGCCGTATTGAGGGTCCTTGCTGCGATCGAGCGCCATCGCGACGACGGCAGTGTCGTCCAGGTCGGGATAGTGGGCGTTCTCGTACTGGAAGGCCCAGCCACCCGGACGCAGGTCCGGCCGGCGCGCGACCCAGTCGCCCTTTACGTCGAGGATCTGCTTGGTCTTCAGCCATTCCAGCCCACGCTGCGCCTTGGCGATCGCCTCCGGCTCGCCGCTTTCCAGCAGGGCGTGGCAGGCAAGGCCCGTATCCCAGATGGGCGAGACGCAGGGCTGGGCATAGAACCGGCCATCCTTGTCGCCAGCCAGCAGCTTTTCGACCGAGACTTTGGCGATGACCAGATTGGGGTCGTCCTTGGGATAGCCCAGGCACTCATACATCATCACCGAATTGGCCATGGCCGGGTAGATAGCGCCCAGCCCGTCCTCGCCGTTCAGCCGTTCGGTGACCCAGTCCAATGCCAGCTTGATCGAGCGCCGGCGCGTGCCCTTCGGGATGAACCGCTCACCGACGCGCAGCACCTTGTCCAGGCCGCGGAAGAACGTCGCCCAGCCGCTGCGGTCGGTCGACGGGTGCCAGTTCCTGACCTGCTCGGGCCGCTCCTTGAACAGCTCCTGGATGTCGACTCTGAGAATCGGCTTCGGCTTCACCGCCATCAGCACCAGCAGCGGCACGATCACCGTGCGGCTCCAATAGGAGATCTTCTCCAGGTGGAACGGGAACCAGCGCGGCAGGATCATGATCTCGACCGGCATCACCGGCACGGCGCGCCACGGCACCTGCTCGAACAAAGCCAGCATGATGCGGGTGAATACGTTGGTGCGCTCGGCGCCGCCATAGGCCAGGATCGCCTCGCGGGCGCGCACCATATGCGGCGCGTCGATCGGATCGCCGACCGCTTTGAGCGCCCAATAGGCCTTGACCGAGGCGGAGATGTCGAACGGCCCGTCATGCCACAGCGGCCAGCCGCCATGATCGGCCTGGGTCTCGCGGATATAGACGGCCAGCTTGTCCTGCTTCTCGACATCCACTTCGTTCAGGAAGTGCTTCAGCATGATGTATTCGGCGGGGATCGTGGCGTCGGCCTCGAGCACGAACACCCAATGGCCGTCGTCCTGCTGCTGGTCGAGCAGGTTCTTCACGCCGCGCGAAATCGAGCTTTCCAGCTCTGATGTCGTTAAAGTTTTGGGGTAAGAATTCTCTGACAAAACTACCTAATCCCTCGGGTCCACGGGCCGCCTTGCATGCAGCGGCCGGCTATACTCAACGCGCCGCCTGGTACCGCCCTTTCCAGGCGCCACCCTTGCCGCGCCAGTGCCGCAAGGCGGAATCCAAAGTCGCGCCGAGATAAACCAATGCAACCGCAGGAAGCAAGGGTGCCCACCATAGCGGACGATTATAGAATCGCAGCATCGGACTATAGCACGAAGCCATGATAATCCAGGCAATCAGCCCGAAGATGGAAGCCATGCCATGGCCGAACAGGAAGAGCAGGGGCGGGGCCAGGAAGGTCAGCGCCAGCCCAACCACGGTCCCGGCCAGCAGCAGCGGGGAATAGTTGAGCTGGGTATAGGCGCTGCGCGCGATCATGTTCCAGACCTCGGACAGGTCGCCATAGATGCGCAGGCTCTCCGCGTCGTTGGTCAGGCTGAGATAGATCGGCCCGTTCCGCTTCATCGCCGCGGCCAGCGCGCAATCATCGATCAGGGCGCTCTTGATCGCGGCGATGCCGCCGATCCGATCCAGGGCCGAGCGCCGCACCAGCATGCAGCCGCCGGCGGCGCCGGCTGTCTTGTTGGCCGGATCGTTCACCCATGGGAACGGGTAGAGCATCTGGAAGAAGAAGACGAAGGCCGGGATCAGCGCCTGCTCGGCGATCGAGATGCAGCGCAGCCGCACCATCAGCGAGGTGAGGTCGAGCGCCCCGGCCTCGGCTCGGGCCACCAGATGGGCGACATTGCGGTCGCTGTGCGCGATATCGCCGTCGGTCAGCAGCACATAGCGCGCGCTGGGATCGAGCTCCTTCGCCGCCTCCAGCCCCTGTGCCACCGCCCACATCTTGCCGACCCAGCCGGCCGGCGTCGGTGTGCCGGAAATGACCCGCAGCCGGTCCGCCGCCTTCATCGTCTCGGCGGTATGATTGGCGACGTCGGCGGTACCGTCGGTGCTCTCATCGTCGACGACCACGACGCTGACCCGGCCCTTATAGTCCTGCCCCAGCAGCGAGCCGACCGTGCGGCCGATGCCCTCGGCCTCGTTGCGGGCGGGAATGACGGCGACCACGCTCGGCCAGTCCTTGGGCAGGGCGGGCAGGGGGGAGATTGTGGTCCGCCAGAAGCCGCCATGGCGCAGCCACAGCACCAGCCAGATAACGAAGGTCAGCGCGCCGAGCAGCCACATCATGTGAGATACCCAGCCTCCCGGAACCAGGCGACGGCATCGGCCAAGCCCTCGACCGCCGGCCTGTACCGGTAGCCCAGCTCGCGCTCGGCCTTGGCCGAGGAGAAGAACATATGCTTGCGCGCCATGCGCAGCGTGTCGCGGATCAGCATCGGCTCCTTTCCGGTGAAATAGGCGATGAATTCCATGAGCATGGCGAGCGGATAGAGCGGCGCCACCGGCAGGCTGATCGTCGCCGGCTTCTGTCCGCTCATCCCGGCGATCGCCGCCTGCATCCTGGCCAGCGAATAATCCTCGCCGCCCAGAATATAGCGCTCGCCGGGCGTGCCCCTGGCGAAAGCCAGCAGATGGCCAGCGGCACAGTCATCGACATGGACGAGGTTAAGGCCGGTATCGACATAGGCCGGCATCCTGCCGGTCGCCGCCATCACGATGGTGCGGCCGGTCGGTGTCGGCTTGATGTCGCGCGGGCCGATCGGCGTCGACGGGTTGACGGTCACCACGGCGAGGCCGGTTTCCCTGGCCGCCTTCGCGACCGCCTCCTCGGCCAGGAATTTCGAGCGCTTATAGTGCCCGACCATGTCTTGCAGGGTCACCGGCGTGGTCTCGTCGGCAGGCTTGCCGCTCTTGTCGATGCCCAGCACGGCGACGCTCGACGTATAAACGGCGCGCGCCACCCCGGCCTGGGCCGCGGCGCGGATCAGCGCGGCGCTGCCAGCGACATTGGCGTGATACATGGCACCCGGATCGCGCACCCACAGGCGATAGTCGGCAGCGACATGGAAGAGGGCCGTGCAGCCTTTAAGAGCCGGCTCCAATGTCTCGGGCCGGGTCAGGTCGCCGGCGACGATCTCGACATCGATCCCGTCCAGATTGCGCTTGTCGCTGCCCCGCCGCGCCATGACCCGCACGGCATGCCCCTCGGCCAGCAGCGCCCGCGCGACGGCTGAGCCCAGGAACCCCGTTGCACCCGTGACCAGCGCGGTTTCAGCCATGCCTGCTGCCTTTCTTATGCTTCGCGATATTCAAGCAGCAAAAGGCCGATCAGGACATAGCAGACGGGCCAAACCCAGCCGAAGCTCCGGTTGAGAGGCGGGTCGAGGCGCAGCTCCAGCCAGCGCGACCAGGCAGAGACCACCGCCAGCAGGGCAAGCGGGATATGAGTCAGCTCGATCAGGAACTGCTCCTTCACGTCGCTGATATTGTGCGAATGCATGAGCAGCAGCCCACCGCCGACCGCCGTCAGGATCGGATAGACCAGGGGCGCCCAGGGTTTCTTCAACACGCCGGCGCGCACGCTCCATTCGAACGAGCCGAAGACCACCACCAGCAGGACGGTCAGCTTGTGCTGCAGCGGCTCGGCATCCTTCAGGCTTTCCCAGAAGCTGATATTGCCGGCGGGCCAGTCCTCGGGGTCGGAACGGATGAACAGGAAGATGGCGAGCACGAAGAACATCGCCGGCCAATGCCGAGTCCAACGTAGCCAGCGCACGCCGGTGCGCTCGAGCAGCGCCAGGATGCCGATGATCCCCACCATGATGCCGGCCCAATGGTGGTTGTATTCCGACCAGGCGATGTCAGCCGGCACGCGCTCGACCGGCAGGCCTGAACCGGGGACGAAGGCGCGCGGATGCTGGTCGGCGAGCTTGCCCTCGGCTGCCTCCTGGTCGAGCTTCCGCTGCAGGACCGAGATGGCGGTTTCGTCATGGCTGGGGCTGGTGAGGCGCGGGTGCAGCACCGGCGCCATGCGCTCGGCCGTCACCGACCACGGCACCTGGTCGTAGGGCTGGTCGATCGAGGGCGGCGAGGAGGTGATCGAGGCGGCCAGCGCAAAGACCGACAGGCCGATGCCGATCTCGGCCTCGGCGAAGCGGCGCATGCGCAGGATCGGCGTCGACGGATCGGCACGCAGCCGCTCGACAAGCCGGAAATTCATGAAGCCGAGCCCGAGCAATATACCCAGTAGCCCGACCTTGCCGACCACCATCACGCCGTAGGAGGTGCCGTAGAGGCCTTGCCACGAGCCGACGAACACCCAGGCCAGGATCAGCCCGGCCGCGACCAGGCCGGCGACGCTTGCCATCGACATCTGCGAAAAACGCTTGCCGACACGCCGCCAGGCGATGCCGTCATGGGTGCGCGCCAGAGCAATGACGAAATAGGGAATACCGCCGATCCAGACCGAGGCGCCCAGCTGATGCAGCGCATCGGCGATCGCCATCGGCACCTGAGCGGTCATGCGCGCGACCGAGTGGCTGTTGGCCGCCGCAGCGCCGAGCAGAATGGCCCCCAGCAGCACCAGTCCAACCCGCGTGCCCTTGGAGACCGTGCGGTCCAGCGCCAGCGCGAAGACCGCGGCGGAGGCGACAGCCCGCACCATCTCTGCGATGGCGAAATTGGCCATCAGCCCTTGGGTGATCGGCACGTCGGCCGAGCCATAGAGCAGCAGGACATTGATGACAATATTGGCGATGGCACAGAGCACCGCCGCACCGGCGCCCCAGGCGAGCAGTCGCCGGCAGCGCCTGAGAATCTCATCGGCCTCGACGCCGATCTCCGTCTGGAAAGGCAGCACGACCAGCAGGATGAAGGCGATGCCGCCGATCTCCAGCGCCTGGGCGAATAGCGCGATGAATCTCAGAACGACATCGAGGAAGCCGAACAGATCGAAGAATAATTCCACTTGGATGAACCTGGGGATCTAAGGCGGGGGCAATGACCTGTTGAAAGAAGCACCTACACGGCTTTTCTGTCCATTTCCATCACGCGCCCGTTTTCCACGGCACGCTTGGCGCGACGCAGGCGTAGCTCCTGAAGCTGCCAGGCCGCCAATCCGGGCAGGCCGATCGCCAACTCACGGATTCGCTTGGTCAATGACAGCGAGATGGCGACGTCGGACGGAATGCCGAACAAGGCCGCCACGACGACGAAGCCACCCTCCTGTACGCCCAGCGCACCGGGAACGAAGAAGGCGACGCTGCGAATCGCCTGCGCCAGGCTTTCGATCACCAGCGCCTCACCGAGGCCGATCGGATAGCCCAGCGCCCAGGCCGCGATCATCACCTCGCCGGCGCCGAGCACCCAGGCTGCCATGTGATGTACGCCGGCGAGCAGCAATTTCCGGCGCAGCCGATAGATCCCGGCCAGCGCCCGATCGAGGCCAGCGATGCCCTCCAGCTTATTCCACCCCATCTTGTCGGCGATGGTCAGCAGCAGCTTCTCGAACAGCCTGACACCACCCCAGCGTTGAGCGAAAACCACGACCGTGCCCAGGAGCAGCGCCATGCCGAAGGCGAGCCCGGCCCAACGGCCGACATCGCCGGGATCGGCCAGGGCGAAGATCAGCCCCAGCCCGATCAGGGTGAACAGGGCCTGGGTCAGGATTTCGATGGTAAGATCGGCGATGATCGAGGCGCCTGCCGCCGGCAGCGACATGCGTTCCGCCGCCAGCAGCCGCCCGGCGGCAACCTCGCCGCCAACCTGCGCCACCGGCAGCAGATGGTCGATGGATTCGCGGATCCAGCGCAGCGTGAAAAGATCAAGCAAGCCCGGCCGCCGGCTTGGCTCGACGGCTGCGAACAGCATGCCCCAGGCAAAGGTGCAGAAGGCGAGCTGCCCGATATGCACCACGATGATCCCGAGCAGGCCGAGGCCGACGCTGGTCACCTCATCCCAGATCCGGGCAAAGCCGATATCGGCGATCGCCATGAACAGGGCCAACCCAAAGATCGCCGCGAAGACGAAGCCGAGGCCGAGCGAGCCGGTGGGGAACGAGGAACGGGAAGCGCGTGAGGTATCCATCTGCCTCCATTTACCCGGGTATAAGGTTGCGGGATAGGGGTACGCCAGAATGTCTGAGATTAGAGTTTATTCTGAGCGTCTTTCCCGCAAAGGCGGGAATCGAGCGTCAGAGCCGCGTCCGCGGCGATATGACCGGGCTATTCGTCCCTGATCGTCGTTGTCGTGCCGGGCAGGCGGGTTTCGTGCCCCATCTCCTCGGCTGCTTCCAGGTCCAGCCTGTTCTTCTTGATATCCTTGGGCTCGATCATCCGAATGAAGACCAGCACGGCCAGTCCCGATATCACCGCGACTAGGCCCAGCCGGTACTGGCCGACGCCGAAGACGATCCCGAGGCCCCCCGCCAGCCAGATGCCCGCGCCAGTGGTCATCCCATGCACCTTGTGCTGGCCGCGGATAATGGCCCCGGCGCCCAGGAACGACATGCCGGTAATGATGCCTTGCAGGATGCGCGTCGCGTCAGGGCTACCGCCGGGATGCTCCAGCTCGCTGAAATAGATTTCCAGCGCCATGATCGACATCATCGCGCTCGCCAGGGCGAAGATCATATGGGTCTTGAGGCCGGCCGGCTTGCGCAGCCATTCGCGGTCCAGCCCGATGGCCCCACCCGCGGCCAGCGCGGCGGCCAGGCGCTCGATGATCTCCAGCCAACTGAAATGCAGATCGCCCATGGGATGAAACTAGTCGGACTTAACGTCACTCGCCAATGCCCCATATGAGGCGAGGCCCACATCAGGCGAGACTTGTTCTTACACGCGGACGCAGCTACCGGTATCCACATGACTGTTTCGCAGACAGGCGGCGAGGCGATCGCCCAGCAGCCAATCATCGCAACACCGACGAAGGACGCGACCGGAGAGAATTTTCCGGTCGGATCGTGGCTGCTGCCCAAGCATCTGCGCCGCCATGTCGCCGCCTATTATACCTTTGCCCGCACGTCCGACGACATCGCCGATTCCCCAACACTGAGCCGCGAGGAGAAGATCGCCGGGCTTGCCGCGATGGATGCGGCCCTTGATCGCGGCGGCGACGACCGGGTCGATCCGATCCGCGCCTCGATCGCCGAAACCGGAATCGGATTGGACGAGTGCCGGGGCATCCTGGTCGCCTTCAATCGCGATGCGCGCAACCAGAGCTGCGACAGCTGGGACGACCTGATCGATTATTGCCGCTATTCGGCCCATCCGGTCGGGCGCTATCTGCTGCTGATCCACGGCGAAAACCCGGACACGCTGGTGCCCGGCGACGCCCTCTGCGCCGCCTTCCAGATCCTCAATCACCTGCAGGATTGCGGCGACGATTGGCGCAACTTGAACCGCTCCTATGTCCCGCTCCGCTGGATCGCGGCGGCCGGCGGAGTAGAGCGCTTCTTCGACCCCACCCAGGCCGAACTGCGCCGTCCAATTCTCGACCGCTGCCTCGACGGTACCGACCGCCTGATCGAGATTGCCTCGCTGCTGCCGGGACGGCTCAAGTCGCGCGGGCTGAAGGCCGAGGTCTCGGTGATGCTCTCGCTGGTCAAGGCTCTGGCTGAGCGGTTGCGCAACGGCGATCCGCTTCAGGCGCGGGTCAAGCTGACCAAGGGCGACTTCGCCCGCGCCTTGGCTCCGGGCCTTAAGGTCCTGGCCGGCGGGGGCGCCCCGAAGCCGGAGGCCGACACCGCTTTGGTCTCCGCCGCGGTCGCCCGGGCGGGCTCGTCCTTCACCAAGGGCATGCAGATCCTGCCCAAGGCGCGGCGGCGGGCGATGTATGCGCTCTACGGCTTCTGCCGCGCGGTCGACGATATCGCCGATGCGCCGGCGCCGATCGAAGACAAGCGCGCCGAGCTGGACGCCTGGCGGGTCGAGCTCGACGCCATCTATGCCGGCCACGGCAATTATGCGCTGGGTCGGGAGCTGACCGACGCGGTGCGGCGCTACAGCCTGCCGCGCGAAGAGTTCGACCTGATCCTGGAAGGGATGCTGATCGACGCCGCGCCTTCCGTGCGGATCGCCGACCGCGAGGCGCTGTCGCACTACGCCCGCCGGGTCGCCGGCGCGGTCGGGGTGCTGTCGTGCCAGATCTTCGGCGCGCCGGGGCCTGAGGCCAAGGCATTCGCCATCTATCTCGGCGAAACCCTGCAGGTGACCAACATTCTGCGCGATGTCGACGAGGACGCGGCGATCGACCGGCTGTATCTGCCGCTCGACATGATCGCGGCGGCCGGCATCTCGACCGAGCAGGACGTCAAGTCCATCGTCGCCGACCCACGCATCGCCGGCATCTGCGATCACCTGGCCGCCGAGGTCAGCGAGCGCTACCGCCATGTCGGCGAGACCATGCCGGCACAGTATCGCAGGGAACTGCGGTCGGCGCGGATCATGCAGACGGCCTATGGGCTGATCTTCCAGAAACTGATGGCGCGCGGCTGGCGGAGTCGAGGTGTTCGCCCGAGGCTCACCAAGCGCGAAGCCTTTTCCACGATACTCGCCAATCTTCGATGACCGTTCATATTGTCGGGGCCGGCCTATCCGGTCTGGCGGCGGCGGTGGCGCTCGCCGATAAGGGACAGCGCGTGGTGGTCTACGAGGCCGCCGCCCAGGCCGGCGGACGCTGCCGCTCCTATCACGATAAGGAGATCGACCGGACCATCGATAACGGCAACCACATGGTCCTGTCGGGCAATCCCTGCGTCCAGCGTTATCTCAAGCTGGTCGGGGCGACGGGCGAGCTGGTCGGGCCTGAGGGCGACGGTTTCCATTTCCTGGACCTGACCAAGGATCGCCGTTTCACCATGCGGCCCAATGCCGGGCCGATCCCCTGGTGGGTCGCATCGCCGTCGCGCCGCGTTCCCGGCACCGGCTGGCTGGATTATCTGGCGGCCACCAAGCTGGCTTTTGCCCGTCCAGGGGCCTCGGTCGCCGACGTGCTGCCGCATGACGAGCTCTATCGCATCCTGTGGGAGCCGCTGGCTGTCTCGGCGCTCAACACGCCGGTCGATGAGGCCTCGGCGCAGGGTTTCTGGAAGGTCGTCGCCAAGACGCTAGCCAAGGGCGGCCGCTTCTCCCGCCCGCTGATCGCCCGCGAGACGCTGGCCGACACGTTCGTGACGCCCGGCGTCGCCTTCCTGACCGCGCGCGGTGGGGAGGTACGGCTGGGCACGCGGATCAAGCGGCTGGACTATGCCGAGGGCAAGGTCACCGGCCTGGCATCGGACAGCGCCGAGGAGATCTGGGAGGCGGGCGACAAGGTCATCATGGCGGCCCCGCCGGCGATCGCCGAGCGGCTGGTGCGGCACCTGGAGACGCCCGGCGCCGATGAACCGATCGTCAACGCCCATTTCGCCACCAACGATCCAGCCGACACGCCGCTTGAGGTTGTCGCGATCGTCGGTGGTGCGGCGCAATGGGTGTTCCGCCGCCCGGGCTTGGCGAGTGTGACAGTCAGCGCCGCGCGGGCGATGGTAGACGAACCGGCGGAGGCGCTGGCGCCGCGCCTGTGGGCCGATGTCGCGCGCGCCTTCCCCGCGCTGGGGCAGGAAATGCCGCCCTATCGGATCATCAAGGAAAAACGCGCCACGATCCGCCAGTCGCCGACCGACGAGGCGCTGCGGCCGGGCCTCACGACCCGGTTCGCCAATCTCTGGCTCGCCGGCGACTGGACCCGCACAGGCCTGCCCGCGACGATCGAGGGCAGCCTGCAATCGGGATTTGCGGCGGCGAAGGCCGCGCTGGGTTAGAAAACCAAACGGGTTGAAGCGGAACCCTTAGTCGTCATTGCGAGCGCAGCGAAGCAATCCAGAGCCTTACCGAAAGGTCTTGGGCTAATGGCCCTGGATTGCTTCGTCGCTGCGCTCCTCGCAATGACGGGTGGGGTAGTAGGCTTGCTCGTCACTCAATCCCATCAAAAAGCGCCGTGCTCAGATAGCGCTCGGCGAAGCTCGGGATGATGGTGACGATGACCTTGCCGGCCATCTCCGGCCGGCTGCCGACCTCGATCGCCGCGGCGATCGCGGCGCCTGAGGAAATCCCGACCGGCAGGCCTTCGACCTTGGCGGAGAGGCGCGCGGTTTCCATCGCCGTGTTGTTGGAGATGCGGATGACCTCGTCGATCAGTTCGGTCTTCAGGATCGGCGGGATGAACCCGGCGCCGATGCCCTGGATCTTGTGCGGGCCGGGAACGCCGCCCGACAGGACCGGGCTGTCCTCAGGCTCGACCGCGACGGCGCGGAAGGACGGTTTGCGCGGCTTGATCACCTCGGCCACGCCGGTCAGAGTGCCGCCGGTGCCGACGCCTGAGATCAGCACGTCGACGCGGCCGGCCGTGTCGTTCCAGATTTCCTCGGCGGTGGTCTTGCGGTGGATCGCCGGGTTGGCGCTGTTGGCGAATTGCTGCGGCATGAAGCTGTCAGGGATTTCCTTGAGCAGCGCCTCGGCGCGGGCGATGGCGCCCTTCATGCCGGCCGATGCGGGGGTCAGCTCGGTCTTGGCGCCGAGGATCAGCAGCATCTTGCGTCGCTCAAGCGACATGCTTTCCGGCATCGTCAGGATGAGGCGATAGCCCTTGGCGGCGCAGACGAAGGCCAGTGCAATACCGGTATTGCCGGAGGTGGGCTCGATGATGGTGGTGTTGGGACCGATCTTGCCGGCCGCTTCGGCCGCCTCGATCATGGCGAGGCCGATACGGTCTTTGACGCTGGCGAGCGGATTGAAGAATTCGAGCTTCGCGAGCAGTTCCGCCTGCACGCCGCTGCGCGCCTCCAGCTTGTGAAGGCGCACCAGCGGGGTCGCCCCGATCGTCTCGAGGATGCTGTCGTAAATCCTGCCGCGGAACTCCGGCTTATGGGTCGAATCGCTCGCCATTATTCCCCTCGCTGGCCTGTTGAATTTTCGGAACTACGAACTCCGACAGGATATAAGCGCGGGCCCCCAACTTGTCGATAAGGGGGCTTGTCGATAAGGGGCTTGTCGATACGGCCCGGATTTGTGAGCGCTGAATCCGGGCCGATCTGGTCGCTAGATCGAGAAGTCCGCAGTGTTGGCGGCGACACTGTCGATGCCGGTTTCGCGGGCCCGCATGCACAGGTCCTCGATCGTGATCTTCTCCAGCTCCTTGGTCCAGGTCGCGATCAGATCCATGCATAGCGGCCGGACGATTTCCTGGCCGAGCGGCGAACCAGGTGGGATATCGAAGGGGTCGCCGGTAGCCTCGGTGCTGCGGACGGCCTCGGCGATTTCCGCCAGCGTGATTTTCCGGCGCTCCCGCGCTAGGCGGTAGCCGCCGCGCGGGCCGCGTACGCCGTCGAGAATTCCCGCACGGACGAGCTGCTGCAGCACCGGCTCGAGATAGCGCCGGGGAATGCCCTGGCGGCTGTTGATCTCGCGGCTCTGTACCGGCTGGGCGCCGGAATTATAGGCAATATCGAGGACCGCCTCGATCGCGAACATCAGTTTTTTTGAGAGACGTAGCATCAGTTACACACCGGTTTTTCCAAGTCCAGTCGACCCGAACCCCCCATCGCCGCGCGCCGTTTCCGGCAGGGAGTCCACCTCGTCCCATCGAATTTGCATCACGGGCGCAACTATTAACTGTGCAATCCGGGACTTTGGTTCCACACAAAAATCGATTTCACCGAAATTAATCAGGATAACCTTGATTTCGCCGCGATAGTCGGCGTCGATCGTGCCGGGGCTGTTCAGCACGGTGACACCGTGCTTGGCCGCCAGGCCCGAACGTGGCCGCACCTGCGCCTCGAAACCGACAGGCAGCGCAATGGCGATTCCCGTCGGCACCATGGCGCGCTTTCCGGGGGCGATAAACATCGGCTCGGACACGGCCGCCATCAGGTCGAGGCCGGCGGCATGCTCAGTCGCATAGCCGGGAAGGTCGAGATCGGTGCCATGCGGCAAACGAACGATAGGAACAGCAGTCATGCCGATTGAACCAACCCGATTTGATGTCCACCCTCGGCCGACGCCGACAGATATTCGGCTATGGCGGCAGCCAGACGCCCGCCGATTTCCTGCTTCGAGGCACGGGGCCACAGCTCCGTTCCTGCCGACGTCACCAGCGTTATAGTATTATAGCTACTGCCGAAGACCGTAGAATCCTGCGTGGCGGCATTGGCGACGATCCAGTCGCACCCCTTGGACTTCAGCTTGGCCTTCGCATTGTCGACCAGGTTCTCGGTTTCAAGCGCGAAACCGACCACTAGAGAGGGGCGCCTTGAGCCGGGCTGGGAAAGCGTCGCCAGTATGTCCGGCGTCTGCACCAGATGGATTTCAGGCGCTGCCGCACCAGCCTTCTTCTTGATCTTCTGAGTCGCCGGGTCGGCCGGGCGCCAGTCGGAAACGGCGGCGGCGCAGATCGCGGCATCGACCGGCAGAGCGGCCTG
>Ga0070665_100005316_pt1 | contig 13297 bp, 13 predicted proteins | sample KBSS13metaG_FD_65862 | JGI IMG/M metagenome (GOLD analysis project Ga0070665, IMG submission 65862) | Switchgrass rhizosphere microbial communities from Kellogg Biological Station, Michigan, USA - KBS S1-3 metaG | ecosystem: Host-associated > Plants > Roots > Rhizosphere > Soil ... | reverse complement strand
TTCCCGCTTACTTTCCTGCTACGGCGCCTACCCAGATTGGCGTTGTGGTTGGTTGCGGACTGCCGCCTTCCGGTTCTTCGGTAATCGCCAATGCCTTGGTGTCCAGTTGAGTGTCGGGCGGATTCTCCACCAGTAGATGGAATTTGCCTTCGCTGTCGGGACGAAGAGTTTGGGACGGGATTGGCTTCGCGCCGGCGGCTTTTGGAATCAGCCACAGTTGCAGAGTGCGAGTATGGCTGGGTACCGGAAGTTTCTCGCCTGAAATCACGAGACCGAGAGCGGCGTGCCACGTGGCGTGAAGTTCCGGCAGCCCGGTCTGGCCCGCCGGCATTGCGATTTTCACCGACTTTGGATCGATCAGAATCAGCGCTTCGCGCCGTGCGAGTGCGAGTTCTTGCGCTGTTTTTTTCTGGATCTCAACTTGTTCATCGAGCGAAGCTTGTGTCTTGCGGATCGCGTCACGCGTTAATTGAGCCTCGCGGAGGTTGTAGACGGCGAAAAGCACCGCTGCCGCTACCGCGCCCCACATCCAGAAGGGAATTGACGCAGGAGACGCTTTAGCCTGCGCGTTACTTGCCTTCGCATCGGCGCGAACGGTTTTCAGTAAACGGCCGCGCAGCAGGTCGGAAGGCTGCGCCTCGGGAGCGAGATAGGCCAATTGGCTGACGAGCCAGCGCGCTTCGCCAAGTGCCTTCGCGCAATCCGCGCATCCGGCAGCGAGGTGCGCTTCGAGGGTGGAACGCTCTTCGGGATCGAGCGAACCGATCGCGTAGGCCTCGATCAGCTCGAGAAACGGATCACGAATTGTGCCTTCGTTGCTCACGCGGCGGCCTGTAGTCCTTCCTTAAGCTTTAAAAGTCCGTTGCGAATCCAGCTTTTTACCGTGCCGAGCGGTTCCTGTAATTTTGCTGCGATTTCGGAATGGCTCAGACCTTCAAAATACGCGAGTTCAATGGCGCGGCGCTGCTGCGGCTGTAGCGCAGACATCAGTTCACGCACACGCGTCGCGCGGCGCTTTTGGTCTAAACCGCCCTCGAAATCCGGCAAACCGATGGCAGGAGGCAGCTCTTCGGTTTGGTCTTCCCGCCTGCGTTGTCGCTCGCTCTTGAGGCGCAAGTGATCGAGCGCGCGATTTCGCGCGAGCGTGAGCAGCCAGGGAAGAAAGGGTCCGCGCGAGGAGTCGTAATGCGATGCATTGCGCCAGAGTTGCAGGAAAACGTCCTGTACGACTTCTTCGGCAGTTGTGGCCTGGTGCAGGATGCGGAGAACCAACCCATAAACGATGCGGGAGTGGCGATCGTAGAGTTCTTCGAAAGCGCCCACGTCGCGTTGCAGAAGCCGCTGCGCCAGCGCCGCGTCAAGGGACACGCCGCTTGATTCCGAGGGTGAGAGGACCGCCAGGAACACGTTAAGGCTTCTCGTCTCCTATGAGATATACGGCAAACGCGGCGGTTTGGATGAACCGTAAGTGGGGCGCAGGCTCGGTTTAAGAGTTGTAGCTGATTCGGACCTGTTCGGCAACCGAAAGCGCGTGTTCGATGCAAGAGCCCACTGCTGGTCCTTGCAGGTAGTTGCCGGTGAGCCATAGGCCGGGCACGCGCCTGATGGCTTCGCCTATTTTTTGCAGGCGTTCGGTGTGACCGAGGTTGTATTGAGGAATTGCAGATCGATAGGCGGTGACGCGTTCCTTCACTGGTTGGCCGGTGATGCCGAGGATCCCGGATATTTCCCGGTGGACGGCGGCGGACAACGCTGGATCGGAAAGGTTCACTGAATCTGGGTCGGTCGCGCCGCCGATAAAGCTGGTGAGGAGAACGTAGTCCTTTGGCGCGCGGTTTGGGAATTGGGAGGAATTCCAGACGGTGCCCAGAGTGCGGACGCCGGCGGAGCGCGGGATGAGAAAGCCGAATCCTTCGAGTGGATGGCGAACCTGGTTGCGGCGGTAGGCGAGGGAAACTACCGCGACCGGAGCGTAGGTGATGTCGTGCAGGGGTAGCGCAGCTTCGGGAGCAACTTGGCCTAGAAGGGATACGGCTGCGCTGGTTGGTGTGGCGAGTACGAGGTGATCACACTGCAGATCTTCCGATTTGATGCGTCCTTGCGTGCGAACCGTGAAGTGGTTTTCCGTTTTAGCGATAGAGGCAACCGCGGCATTGCAACGGAGACGGCTTCCGAGTTTGTCAGCAAGCGTGGATACCAATGTTTCGTTGCCATCGCCAAAAGAGATGGGACTTGGGCGGCGCGAGCGGTTGGCGGTCGCAGAGACTTTCTTAGAGCTTGCGTTGCGGAACATTCCGCGAACGATGCTGCCCGAGACTTGTTCCGCTTCATGGATTTTCGGAAATGCGGCGCGGAGGCTGATCTGCTCCGGATCGCCAGCGTAGATGCCGGATACGAAAGGTCCGACCAGGCGGTCGAGGAGTTCGGCGGAGAATTTTCGGCGCGTAAACGCGGCGAGGGATTCTTCGGATTGTGGCGGATGAGTGGTCCGCAAGGCTTCCGTGAGAATCGTCAGCTTTGTTTTCCAACTGAGCAGACCTGAACCGAGGAAGTTCGAAGGCGACATCGGAACGGCGACCAGTCTTCTATCTACCAGGACAAAGCGTGGGGATGCGCGAGGAGCTTCGATTAGGCGGGTAGCCAATCCTAGGTCGTCACAAAGTTGATCGAGCGCTGGCGTCGAGCTGAAGCTCTGCGGGCCGAGTTCGAAGAGGTAACCGTCTTCCGAGACGGATTGAATGACGCCTCCGGGACGCGCCCCGGCTTCCAGAAGCAAAACGTTGTGTCCGGCTTTTTGTAATGAGTAAGCACACGTTAGGCCGGAGATTCCCGCGCCTACGATTACGGTGAGTGGTGAGGATGCCACGGCTTAAAGTGTTTTTGAGAACAGCGGCTTAGCGTCGAGATGCTGCTTTTCGAGGTAAGGATCGAACAGCATAGCGAGATTACGGATGAAAATGCGACCCAGCCACGTGGTGCGGATCTCGTCCTTGCTGATTGCGAGGAGGCCGTCTTCCTCGGGAACTTCGAGGCGGCGAAGTTCCTCGGCGAAGTGTTCATCGAAGTCGATGCCAAACACTGCATTGATTTCGCGCTTGGGAATTACTGTGTGGCATAGCAAGCGGCTGATGACTTCGCGGCGCAGGCGATCCTCTTCGGAAAGATGATAGCCGCGCATGGTCGCGAGGCCGCGTTCGTGCACAGCCTTTTCCCACGCCGGCAATTCGCGAAAATTTTGTGCGTAGGCGTTCCTGAAGCCGCTGATCGCGGTGACTCCCATGCCGTAGAGATCGGCGCCGGCTTTCGTGGTGTAGCCCTGAAAATTTCGGTGAAGTGTGCGATTGGTCTGAGCCGTTGCCAGTTCGTCATCGGGTCTGGCGAAGTGGTCCATGCCGATGTAAAGATAGCCGGCTTCCAGAAATTTCAGCAGGCCCGTGCGAAAAATTTCGAACTTCTGCATCCCTTCGGGAAGAAATGCAGCGAACGCGCCTTGCTGTTTCTTGAGCCAGGGAACGTGCGCGTAGCTGAAGAGGGCGATGCGGTCAGGCGCGAGCTCGATAATTTGGTCGACGGTGTGGGCAAACGTTTTGCCGGTTTGGTGAGGCAGGCCGTAGATCAGGTCAACATTGATGCTGTCAAACCCGAGCTCACGGGCAGATTGAATCAGATCTCGTGTGATTTCGTAAGGCTGAATGCGATGAATTGCTTTCTGCACAGGCTCGTGGAAATCCTGAATGCCCATGCTGAGGCGGTTGAAGCCGAGGCGGCGCAGGGTTTCGAGGTGTTCGCGAGAGGTAACGCGAGGATCGACTTCAATGCCGATTTCCGCGCCGGGTGAAAAGGTGAAGCGCTCCTTCGTGTAGCCGAAGAGGTCTTCGAGTTGCACGGGCGAAGAGAAGGTCGGTGTACCGCCGCCCCAGTGGAACTGGACTACTTCGCGTTCGCGTGAAACCGACTGCGCCACCTGGGCGATTTCTTTTTTTAGAACATCGAAATAGGGAAGCGCGACGCTTTTGTCTTTCTGGATGATGACGTTGCACGCGCAGAACAGGCAGAGGCTTTCACAGAACGGGAGATGCATGTAGAGCGAAATAGGAGTGCGCGTGGCGTCGGCGGCTGCGTGGACTTCTTCGAGATCGGCGGGGCCGAAGGCGTCGTTCCAGACAGGAGCAGTCGGATAGCTTGTATAGCGCGGGCCAGGGCGGTTGTAGCGCGCTAAAAATTCTTCGCTGACGTGAAGTTCGCGCCTGGCCTGCTCGAGACTGGGATGTGGGATCATCGCTGCGCTACGTACGTATTTATTCTAACAGGCAGAGGCAGATCGCGCCGGGTTGGCAGCGAAAACTAGAACTTGAACACGATGCCTGCTACGAAATTGCCGCGATGCTGGTAATTCGAAACTTTTGCGGTGTAGCAGCCGAAGAATGGGTCGCAAAAGGTCGCGAATGAAGAGTTCGCGTAGGTGGGCATGTAGCGAGCATCGCCACGCAGCGCAACGTGGCGGCCCAAAGCGTATTTCACGCCGCCGCCGAGGCTGTAGGCGAAGTCAGTGCGAGTCGGGTTGCCGCCGCTATTGAATTCGTGAGTGAAGCCGAGACCGCCAGCAGCGTAGGGGCGGAGGCGATGGTCGGGGCCAAGAAACATGTAGAGCAGGCCGAACTGATATTGGTCTATGTCGGAGTCATAAGCTTTGAAAAACGGTTCGCCGGGAAGAACTTGTGCGCTGTAAGAGGTCTGATTGCGGTCCCACATGAACTCGACCTGGGCATTGCGGGTCAGGCCATAGTCAATGAACGTGCCGAAGCTGGTTGCGCCGTCGACGCGAAGGTCGTTGACGTTGACACCGATGGTCTGCGAATTCAAAGGATAGGAACCGCTGGTTTCATAACCGACAAAAGGCGTGAACTCCCATTTGCCGGGGCCGTACTGTGCGTTGGCGGATGATGCGCTGAAGAGGCATGCCAGTACTGCAACAACCCATAGTGCTCGAAGTCGCATTTCGCTTCTCCCAATTCATGTTTGAAAACACTGACCACGCGCCTTCGAGGGCTGTGCTATTAGGATGCGCATTGTTGGGAATTCGTTTCCGTCGAGTCGATGCGGTTGCTTCAGACGTCAGCCGCGGCGACGGTTGGGAAGGAATAGTCTTGGCCGGTTCGAATGAAGGACTGGGCAGCTTCTATTGGCGTGTTCGGCAGAATTCCGTGGCCGAGGTTCAGGATGTGTCCCTTGCCGCCTAGTTGTTCCAGAATGGTTTTCGTTGTGGCGACAACGGTTTCCGACGGAGCGAATAGGATTGCCGGATCGAGATTTCCTTGTAAGGCGATCTTGGGACCGAGCTTTGCGCGCAACTCTTTGAGATTGATGCGCCAGTCGACGCTGAGCACGTCGGCACCGCTTTGCGCGATGGCTCCCATCAAATGGTGCGAGGCTTTTGTGTAATAGATCAAGGGAACTACTTGGCTGACGCCAGCAATGATTTCTTGCACTGCGGGCAGAGCAAATTCCCGATATTCCGGCAACGCCAGTTCGCCGCACCAGGTATCAAACAGTTGCACTGCGGCCGCGCCTGCAGCGATTTGCGCCTTCAAGTAGCCGATCGTTGCTTGGGCGATGCGGTGGAGCAATTCGCGAAACGCTGCCGGGTCGGAGTGGAGAAAACTTTTTACCGTTGCAAAGCCTTCCTTGGCCCGACCTTCCACCATGTAGCAGGCCATAGTCCACGGCGCGCCCGCAAATCCGAGCACGGGAACATCGGGGCCGGCGGTTCGAACCAAGCGGCGGATTGTTTCCATCAAGAATCCGGTCTCGGTTTCCGGATCGAACATACACAATTTGCGAACCGCCTCTAAAGAACGCACCGGCTCAAGCAGATGAGGGCCAGCGTCGCCAAGTTCTAGCGGCACACCCATCGCTTCGGCTGGAACCAAGATGTCGGAGAACACGATGATGGCGTCGACGCCCAAGCGGCGGAATGGCTGCAATGAAACTTCGACGGCCAGGTCTGGCGTTTTGCAGACTTCCAGAAACTGGTGCTTCGCCCGCAGTTCGCGATACTCCGGCAGATAACGGCCGGCCTGGCGCATCATCCAGACGGGGACTCGGGGCAGCGCTTGGCCGTGGCAAGCGCGCAAAAACAGTTCTTTTCGGTTCAAGGCAACAGTAGAAGCGGTCATGTAGGCGCTGCCAGAATAACAAATTCGCCACGCTGCCGCTGAGTGCGCGACCTGTTCGCATGCGGCAACGCTGGCGCTGGGCTATACTTTCGTTAGGGAATCCGAGCGTCGCTCCACTTCCAGCTGTGAGCCGCCTGGTCCCCACGCATGGACCATCTCTTTTTTCTGCTTACACTTGCGGCCTATTTGGGCAGTTTCGCCTGCTACGTCGGGTATTTGTTTGCTGGCCGCGAATGGTCCGGGCGCATCGCCACTTTGCTATTAGCGGGCGGCCTTGTTGCTCACTACTACGCTCTCCTGGAACGCTCGCCCGGGCTCCACGTAGTCCCATACCACGACCTTTCCGGCTCGATGTCGCTGTTCGGCTGGTTGCTCGCGCTAATCTATCTCAGTTTAGAGGTCTTTCATCGGCAACGGTCTGTCGGCGCTCTCGTCCTGCCATTCGTCCTGGCGTTTTTCTTGTTTGCGAACGCGGCAGCGCCCGATCACAACACGGCAATTCCTGCGCGTGGCGTAGCTTTTGCCCTTCACGTCACGTTGAGCATCCTGGCGTACGCCGCGTTCGGACTTTCCTGCGTGCTCAGCGTCATGTATCTAGCCGAGCAGCGACTCCTGCAGAAGCATAAAGTCGGCAGCGTTGTCTGGCGGCTGCCCTCCCTCGATGTTCTCGATCGCATGAGCCAGAGCAGCGTCTTAGTGGGGCTAATCGCCATCACTATCGGCACGGCCCTTGGATTTGTCTGGGTCGATCGACTTACCGGCGGGGTCTGGCGTTACGACCCGAAATATGTCATCACGCTGCTTGTGCTCGCTGCTTATATCGTCTACTTGGGACTGGCACGTAATCCGGGCTGGCGCGGCTCGCGCGCTTCGCGGCTTTGCATTTTTAACTTCGCGATCGTGATTTTCAGTTTTACCGTAGTGAACCTGTTTTTCTCGCACGCGCACCGCTACTTTTAGGAGCCGCAGATAGGCACCATGGAGATAGTGCTTGTCGGATTGAACCACCGCTCGGCTCCGGTCGAGGTGCGCGAGCGCGTGTCGTTTACCGCTGAACAAGCGCGCCAGGCTGCTGAGGAACTCCGTGCGCGCGGCATTTTCCACGAATCGCTGGTGCTCTCCACTTGTAATCGCAGCGAAGTGTACGGAGTGCCGCCTGAAACATCGCGCGAATCGGCTGCAGCTCTGTCGGATTACCTTAGCCAATTTCACGCAGTGCAACCGTCACAGCTCAGTGGGTCACTCTATCAGCACTACGACCGGCACGCTGTCCGGCATCTATTTCGCGTAGCCTCGGGCCTCGACTCGATGGTCCTGGGTGAGACGGAAATTCTCGGCCAGGTCCGCGACGCTTACCGCGTCGCCCACGAATCGGGCGCCACTGGCCCTGTGCTCAATCGCATGTTCCAGGGCGCGCTCGAAGTCGGAAAGCGCGTGCGCCATGAAACCGAGCTCAGCACCCGACCAATGTCTGTTGCGTCTGCGGGAGTAAAACTGGCTGAGCGCATTTTCGGCAAGCTCGGCGAGCGCACCGCGCTGGTTCTCGGCGCCGGTACGATTAGCGAACAGGTCGTCTCGCAACTTCGCGACCGCAACATTGCGCATCTCTACGTGATGAATCGCTCGCGCGATCGCGCGGAGCTGCTGGCGCGCGAGTTCTACGGCAAAGTGATCGGTTGGGAAGACTGGGACAGTGCGCTCGCCCTCCCCGACGTCATTGTGTCCAGCATTTCAACGGAAGAGCCTGCGCTCAAACGCGACATGCTGGCGAAGGCCATGGCGGCTCGCGGTAATCGTCCGCTCTTCGTGATGGATTTGGGTTTGCCGCGCAACGTTGAGGCCACCGCTACCGATCTCTACAATCTCTACCTCTACAACATTGATGACCTGACGCAGATTGTTGAGCAGAACCGCGATGCCCGCCAAAGCGAAATTCCTCGAGCAGAGGCCATCGTCGAAGAGCACATCGAGAAATTTCTTACCTGGCAAGCCAGCGTCGAACTGATCGGCATGGTGGCAGCGTTGCGTGGCAAACTGAAAGAAGAACGTGCCGCGTTTGTCCGTGAACGCGTTCAACGTGTACCGTATCTTTCACCCGAACAACGCGCGCAAATGGAAACTCTGATGGACGAGTTGCTGGAAAAATGTTTGCTGGATCCGGCCCGGCGACTGCAAGGGGAAAAGGACCTGCGGAGAAAAATTCAGAACGTCGAAGCCATCCGCGATCTCTTCCTGCCCGGCCGGGAGCGCCCGTGAAGCCCGTTCGCATCGGCACGCGCGGCAGCTTGCTCGCCAAATGGCAAGCGGAATATGTGCGCAAGCGCATCTTTCAGGCGACCGGCGTCGAAACCGAAATCGTCGTCATTAAAACCACGGGCGACAGCATGCAACAAGCCCCTTTTTCACAAATCGGCGGCAAAGGCGTCTTCATCAAAGAACTCGAAGAAGCACTGCTGGACGAGCAGATCGATCTCGCCGTTCACAGCGTGAAAGACATTCCTACCGACGTTCCGTCGCGCCTTTGCTTTCCTGCCGTCTGCCGTCGGGACGACACTCGCGACGCGCTCATCGGCGGCAAGGGTGAAACGCTCTCCAAGCTTCGCCGTGGCGCGCGCGTCGGCACAAGCAGCCTTCGTCGGGCCTCACAGCTGCGTCACGCCCGCCCCGATCTCGACATACGTGAAATGCGCGGCAACGTGGACACCCGGCTTCGCAAAGTGGACAGCGGCGAATACGAAGCGATCGTTCTCGCCAAAGCCGGGCTCGACCGCCTCGGCATGAGCGCTCGCATCACCGAAGTCCTTTCAGCTGACGTCTGCATGCCTGCAGTTGGCCAAGGTGCCATCGCAGTGCAGGCTCGCCTGAAGGATGCCGACCTTTCCGATGCATTGGCGCCCCTCGATGATAACGAAACGCGCCAGTCCATCGTTGCGGAGCGTGCGCTTCTCGGCGCGCTGCAGGGTGGCTGCCAGGTTCCGCTCGGCGCGTGGGCACGTTTCGAACGGAACGAACTCGCGATGGACGCCGTCGTCTGCTCGCCCGACGGCAGCAACTACATCCGCCAGCGCGCATCCGGCCCCGCCGAGCAGCCCCGCGAGCTCGGCCAGCGTCTCGCACAGCTGCTGATTGACGCCGGTGCAGGTACAATCTTGGAGGAGGTTTACCGCGCCCGTGGCTGAACACTCCTCATCGATATTGTCGGGAAAGCGTATCGTCATCACCCGCCCCGTGAAACTCACACATCCGCTGGCTGAGGCGCTTCGTTCCCGCGGTGCCGAAGCGATCCTCTTACCCGTTGTGCGTATTGAGCCGCCGCTGGATTTTCACCAGCTTGATGACGCCCTCCAGGAGCTGCACCAGAAGAAGTTCGAATGGATTATTTTCGGCAGCCAGAATTCTGTTGAGGCAATCACCGAACGCGCCGCTCAAATTGGATTGGACCTGCGCGAAGTCATTTCAACGCTGCAGGTAGCGGCCGTTGGCAAGGCAACTGCCTTCGCGGCGCAGGAAGCGGGCTTCCGGGTTACTCACGTTGGCAAGGGCACCGGCGCTGACCTGATTGCGGAGCTGGCGCCCGGAATGCATGCCAAGCACGTGTTGCTTCCCCGCAGCGATCGCGCTGGCGCCGCTCATTTCGCGCAGCTGCATCTGGCCGGAGCTCATGTCCGCGAAGTGATCGCCTATCGAACGGTGTGTGCCGAAACACTCGATCCCGCCAGCGTCGCGGCGAGCGAACAGGCTGACGCCATCCTTTTCTTCAGCCCGTCGGCGGTCCACGCGTTCGTTGCGCTGGTTGAGCACGGCGTGCTTGCGCCGATTGCAGACTCCGCCGGCATTGGCGCCATCGGTCCGGTGACCAAGGAAAATCTGCTCAAGGAAGCGAAGATGCGTTGTGACTTCGAGGCCGAAGAGCCTACCGTTGATCAGATTATTGCGGCCCTCGAGTCGTTTCTCGCAAAGGGAAGAGTGTCTTCCGCGGGAGCGCCCGCTCGATGACTTTTCCCGTGCAGCGGCCTCGCCGCCTCCGCAAAAACGAACTTCTACGCGATTTAGTTCGCGAAACGCGTCTCAGCGTGAAGAGTTTTATTTATCCGCTCTTCGTTTGTCCCGGCTCGTCGGTTCGTCAAGAAGTCGGTTCCATGCCGGGCGTTTTCCAGCAATCGGCCGATCGCATCGTGGAAGATTGCCGCGAATTGGAAAGCCTCGGCATTCCTGGCGTCATCCTTTTTGGCTTGCCCGAATCGAAAGACCCGCGTGGTGCAAGTTCGCTCGCGCAAAACGGAGTTGTGCAGCGCGCCATTGAAGGCATTCGCAAAACCAAACTGAATCTGCTGGTCATCACCGATGTGTGCCTCTGCGAATACACCGATCACGGCCACTGCGGCGTAATCGAAAATGGCGAGGTCGCGAACGATGCGACGCTAGATATTCTTTCGGAGCAGGCGCTTTCCCATGCGCGCGCGGGCGCAGATATCGTCGCCCCTTCCGACATGATGGACGGACGTGTCGGCGCGATTCGCAAGAAGCTGGACGCCAGCGGCTTTTCCGATCTGCCGATTCTTTCATATGCCGCGAAGTATTGTTCCGGCTTTTATGGCCCGTTTCGCGAAGCAGCCGATTCTGCCCCGCAGTTTGGCGACCGGCGGAGCTATCAGATGGATCCCGCGAATGCGCGCGAGGCGCTGAAGGAAGTCGCGCTCGATCTCGAAGAAGGCGCGGACATGGTCATGATCAAGCCGGCGTTGCCGTATCTCGACATCGTTCGCCAGGTGAAGGACGAATTTCGCGTTCCCCTGGCTGCTTACAACGTCAGCGGTGAATACTCGATGGTGAAAGCAGCCGTAAAGAATGGCTGGCTCGACGAAAAACGAGTGGTCCTCGAAATTCTTACCGGCATCCAGCGCGCCGGTGCCGATTTTATTCTGACGTATCATGCCAAAGACGCCGCTCGCTGGCTCAAGTAGATGACACCTCAGCCTTCTCCTCAACACGGCCGCCGCCGTTCACGCGAAATCTTCGCCGAAGCCGAGCAGATCTTGGTCGGCGGGGTCAACAGCCCGGTCCGCGCTTTTCGTTCTGTCGGCGGCGAACCCCTCATCATCGAACGCGGTGCCGGACAATATCTGTTCGACGCGGACGGAAACCGCCTGCTCGATTTTGTCGGCTCTTGGGGAGCCATGCTACTCGGCCACGCGCATCCAGCGGTCGTTGCAGCGATCGCGGACCAGGCGCAAAAGGGAACCAGCTACGGCGTAACGACGGAACTGGAAGTCCAGCTTGCGCAGCGCGTCCGCCGAGCCGTTCCATTTCTCGAAAAAATCCGGTTTGTTTCGAGCGGCACCGAAGCCACTATGAGCGCCGTTCGACTCGCCCGCGGATTCACAGGCCGCGATCTCATTATCAAATTTGAAGGCTGCTATCACGGCCACGCTGATAGTTTTTTGTCACAAGCCGGTTCTGGCCTTGCGACTCTTGGCATTGCTGAATGTCCCGGCGTTCCCCAGGCCCTTGCCGAACTGACGCTCAACGCGCCATACAACGATCTTGCCGCAGTCGAGAATTTCTTCTCGCAACATGAAGGGAAAATCGCAGCGGTCATCGTCGAACCGGTTGCCGCGAATATGGGCGTTGTGTTGCCACAGAAGGACTTTCTGGCCGGTCTTCGCGAGTTAACGAAAAAACACGGCGCGCTGCTCATCGTGGACGAAGTCATCACTGGCTTCCGTCTTCGCAACGGCTCCTGCCAGTCGCTGCATGGGATCGAAGCCGATTTAACGACTTTCGGCAAGATCATTGGCGGTGGCCTGCCCGTTGCTGCTTACGGTGGTAGCGCGCAAATTATGGATCATGTCGCGCCGCTCGGCCCTGTCTACCAAGCGGGGACTCTTTCCGGTAACCCGCTCGCGATGCGCGCTGGCATCGCCACGCTCGATCAACTCAGCAAACCTGGCTTGTACGAACGCATCGAAAAACTCGCCGCTGACCTTGCATCGGGTCTCCGGGAAATTCTTCGTGCACAGAAGATTCCTGCTCAGGTGAATTCCGTTGGCTCGCTAACTACGCTTTTCTTTACGAATGAGCCGGTTACGAACTACAACGCAGCGAAGAAGTCCGACACGAAGCTCTACACCGAATACTTCCGGAACATGCTCGATCGCGGCGTTTTCCTCGCCCCGTCGCAGTTCGAAGCGTCGTTCATTTCAGCGGCTCACACCGACCTCGACATCGAATTCGCTCTCAAGTCCGCCAAGGAGAGCCTGAAGCAGCCCGTTTAGTCGCCGCCCGCAGCGCAACCGTGACTGTGCGAAACTGATTCCACAAATCCTGGAGGCGTCACCTACATGCACGAACTTGAAAGCCACGGCGGTCACGGCGAACACAGTGGACCGCTGGTGATCCCCGTTTCGATCACGATATCGATTCTGGCGGTCTTGGTAGCGGCCGTCACTCTGCTCGGTCACCGCTCCCATACCGAGGAACTGCTGCTACAGGGCCAGGCTATGAATCAGTGGGCTTACTATCAAGCGAAAAACGGGCGCATGAATACGGACCAGGCGATCGCCGACCTCCTCGGCGTTGTAGCGACGGCAGACAAAGAGAAGGCCGATGCAGTACGCGAGAAGTATCACAAGGAAGTGGAACGGTACTCAGAGGATAAGGACGGAATCAGCGAAAAGGCCACGGAGCTGCAGAAAGAGCGCGACCTCTACCAGAAGAGGGCCGACCATTTCGACGCGGGCGAGGGTATTCTTGAATTCGCCCTCATCATCTGCTCGCTCACTCTGCTCACCAATAAGAAATTCTTCTGGTTCTCCGGCATAACGATCGGCGTCGTTGGTGTCGTGGTTGCGCTAACCGGCTTTCTTGTCCGCGTCTGACAGCACGGCGCCGCGTCGTAGACGCTGTTCTCGGTTACGCCTTCAGCGGCGGTTCTGTGCTTCGCAGCCGCGCCAATTCGGCCGCCAACGCATCGAACCGCTTTAGTAATTCACCATGACGCGACTCGTCCGTGCCGGGCTTCTTCCCGAGAAACGTGATTGTGCCCCCCGGTTCCAACACGCACTGTTGCACTTCGCTCAGCGCATCGAAGCCTTGTTTGCGCGCCGCTGCTTCCAGTTGCG
>Ga0070665_100005314_pt1 | contig 13303 bp, 12 predicted proteins | sample KBSS13metaG_FD_65862 | JGI IMG/M metagenome (GOLD analysis project Ga0070665, IMG submission 65862) | Switchgrass rhizosphere microbial communities from Kellogg Biological Station, Michigan, USA - KBS S1-3 metaG | ecosystem: Host-associated > Plants > Roots > Rhizosphere > Soil ... | reverse complement strand
GCCTTCGTCGAAGGCGGTCGCATCGCGCCGGGTGGCGCACTGCCGGTCAATACGAGCGGCGGCGGCCTGTCGTACTGCCATCCGGGCATGTTCGGCCTGTTCACCATCGTCGAGTCGGTGCGGCAGTTGCGCGGCGCGGCCGGCCTGCGCCAGGTGCCGGGCGCCCGGCTCGCGCTGGCGCACGGCAATGGCGGCGTCTTGTCGAGCCAGGCCACGGCGATTTTCGGGACCTCGGCCGCACTTTGACGCAGGAGGCCAGATGAGCACAGACCACGACAGCTTCGACAAGAAGTACATCGCGGCGCACGCCGCGGCGCATGCGCCTGCGATCACGCTCGAAGACGAGACCGCCCGCTTCCGCGTGCTGCAGCACGACCGGACCGATCTGTGGGAAGAGACAGCATTCGCACTGGTGGCCGAATGCGGCGACCACGACGTGCTGATGTGGACGGCCGGCTACCTCCTCAAGGCCAATGGGCGCGGGGTCTGGATCGACAAGGAGGCCGCGGAGCACGACATGTTGTTCATCGCCGTGCCGCGCGCCGGCCGCGGCCGCATGAGCGACAACCATTTCGCGCGCAGCGGCTGGCACCGCGGTGAGCGGCTCGCGCTCGGTGCGGTGAGGATCGATGGCGACGATGACCAGGTCGTTTGGCAGTTCGAGGAGCAGCAGTTCATTTCGAAGCCGCAGACCGCACCGCCCTCGTGGAAGGCCCAGGGGCGCGTTGCCGGCCTCGAGCTCGACCTGACCTACCGCCAGCAAGGCAAGCCGCTGTGGAACTGGGGTTCGTTCGCATCGGCGGCGCAGACCGAACGCGGGGGCTACGACGTGTTCGCCCGCGTGGACGGCACCATCGTCGCCGGCGACCGGACTTTCGTGGTCGAGAACGGCCAGGGCGTGCGCGAGCACATTCTCGTGGGCCAGGCCGCGGACCCGATCCGCAACCTGCCGCCGCCGCGTGTGATGTGGTGGCTCTATGCAACGAAGAACGACGTCCGCATCAACTTCTTCCGCCCGGGCACGGTCGACATCGGAACGGTCCATGCCGGCGAACAGGAGATCAAGTTCAATCCCGCCGCGGGCAAGGGCTCGATCAGCTTCGAAACCCTCGAGCATTGGGAGGACCCGCGCAACGGCTACCACCTCCCGGTGCGTTGGCGGCTGACCATGAGCTCGTCCGGGTGCGTGGTCGATCTTGACATCCGTTGCCATGGCCGCGCCTACGAACACTGGACATGCGACGCCGGCGTGCGCATGTACTGCTACCAGATCTGCACTTGCGATGGATGGGTGCAGCTGCCCGATGGACGCAGGATCGAGTTCAGCGACCACCTCCTGCTGAACTCGTTCAATCGCACGATTCTGGTGAAAAACGAACGCATCGACGGGCCGCACTATGAAACGACGATCGCGAGCGGGCGGTGAACCCATCCGGGTTCAGGCCTCGGTATCGCTCTCGGGATATCGATCGAGGTAATCGAGCAATGCCCGCACCGCCGGCGTCATGCCACGGCGGCTGGTGAACACGGCCTGGACGTGTGCGCGGGGTGAAATCCATTCGGGCAGCACCTGCTCCAGACGGCCGGCTCGCACATCGGCCTGGCAGATGCGGCGCGGCAGCAGCGCAACGCCCACGCCGTGCAGCGCTGCGTCGCGCAGTGCGAACATGTCGTCGGCCACCAGCCGGGGCACGTGCGGCAGCTCGATGCTGCGCTGGCCATTTGTGAGGCTCCAGACAAAACGGGAGCCGCTGCCGAACCAGGACAAGGTCGGCAGTTGCGCCAGTGCCTCAGGTGTTTCGGGGCGCGGCGCGGTGTCGAACAGACTGCTGCCTGCCACCAGGATGTCGGTCGACTCGCCGAGCTTGCGCACGATCTGATCGGAGTCGCGCAGCGGCGGCCGGCGCACACGGAACACCACGTCCATGCGGTCTTCGACCGGATCGATGCGGCGGTTGGTCGCCGTGATGTGCAGCCGCACCTTGCGGTGCGCCAGCATGAAGCGCGGCAGCAGCGGCGTGAGCCACACCTGCGCGAGCGTGAGCGGACAGCTGATGTGGACGTCGCCCTGCACCTCGGTCGAAGCCTCGGCCACCACATCTTCGGCCGCCTCGGCCAGCCGCACCACCTCACGGCAACGCTCGAAGAAGCCCTCGCCCGCGCTGGTCAGCGTCACCCGGCGCGACGAACGCTGGAGCAACCGCACACCGATGCGCTCCTCCATCTGCGTGATGCGCCGGCTCAGGCGCGACTTGGGAATCCCGAGACGCCGACCGGCCTCGCTGAAGCCTCCGAACTCCACCACCTTGGCGAAGTACATGAGGTCGTTGAGGTCGTGCATCGAGGTCTCCGGCGCCAATGATCACGGCATTCTCGTTGCACGGATGGAACGTGGCGTTCTGGCGGAGCCCCTAGATCGAAGCAGCGGTGCGTTCGATCATCGTGGCTCCGAAAACTCCAACGCTGGAAATCATGAATGTGCTGCACCTCGACTCCGGCCTCAAGGGATGAAGCTCGCCAGCTTTGTCCATGCAGGCCGCGCCAGCTACGGCGTGGTCCGCGACACCGTGGTGCGCGACCTCGGCGCCGTACCGGACGCGCCGGCCAACCTGATGGCACTGCTCGCCCTGGGCGATGCAGGCCATGCTTGGCTCGCCGCGGAGATCGACACCGCACCAACGATTCCGCTGGCCAACGTGCATCTGCAGGCACCGATTCCGGCGCCCCGCAAGTTTCTCGGCCTGGGCGGCAACTACGAGTCGCACCTGGCTGAAGCCCGCAAGATCAACCTCGCGCGTCCGAACGGCCAGGTCTGGTTCAACAAGCAGGTGTCGTGCGTCAACGGCCCCTACGACCCGGTGCACCTGCCCGCGGTATCGAGCGAGTTCGACTACGAAGGCGAACTCGGCGTCGTCATCGGCAAGCGCTGCCGCCATGTGCGCCGCGACGAGGCCATGGAAAAGGTCGCGGGCTTCGTGGTCGTCAACGACATGAGCGTGCGCGACTGGCAGATGCGCGCACCCACGCACACGCTCGGCAAATCCTTCGATACGCACGGCCCGTTCGGCCCATGGATCGTCACACGCGACGAATTGCCCGACCCGCACCGCCTGCGGCTGCGCACCTGGGTCAATGGCGAAGTGCGACAGGACGGCAACACCGCCGAGATGACGCACCGCGTGGAAGACATGCTGGTCGAGCTGAGCACCTGCTTCACGCTCGAGCCCGGCGACGTGCTCACCACCGGCAGCCCCGCAGGCGTGGGCGGCCTGATGGACCCGCCGCGCTACCTGCGCGTCGGCGACGTGGTCCGCATCGAGATCGAGGGCATCGGCGCCATCGAAAACACGGTGATCGCGGAACCCCTGCGACGCGACGACTGAACGCGCTTCGCCCCTGGAGACAAGGCAGATGACAACGACGCCAGAACAAGGACGCACTCTCCCCGACGCCAAGGCCGAGGCCATCCGACCGGCCAAGCTGGCCCACGTCGTGCTGCGCGTGTCGGACCTGCCGCGCTCGCGCGCGTGGTACATGACCGTGCTCCAGGCTTGGCCGGCATTCGAGAACGACATGCTGGCGTTCATGACCTACGACGACGAGCACCACCGTATCGGCCTGGTCGCCCGGCCCTCGCTCGGTCAGGCCGACGATGAGAAGGCCGGCCTCGAGCACATCGCCTTCACCTTCACGACGCTCGCGCAACTGCTCGCGACCTTCCGCCGCCTGAAGGATGCGCAGATCCTGCCCTATTGGGCCATCAACCATGGCCCCACTGTCTCGCTCTACTACAAGGACCCCGACGGCAATCGCATCGAACTGCAGTACGACGTGTTTGATCGTCAGGAAGACCTGTAGGCCTTCTTCGACGGCGGCGCCTACGTCGAGAACTTCATGGGCATCCGGTTCGACCCCGAGGCGCTGATCGCGCGCTATGAATCGGGTGAGCCGCTCGCCTCACTCACCGCGCGCCCGTCGCTTCCGCCCGGCAAGACGCCCTGGGACATGCTGGTGATCTGACAGTGGCCCGCCCTCTGGCAGTCTCCTTGATCGATCAGATCAGGCGCTCGGGTCGGCGGGGACGCGGATGCACCCTTCGGCCATGGCGCCGCGCGCAGCCGGCGCGGCGCAAGCATGAAAACCAGCCCCGCGACGATCGGCCCGAGCACGTGGCGCACCGGATCATGGGGATGGCCGAAGGCGGACGAAAGGGAGTCGATCGGCATCGGCGACTCACGCGCCAACCACCTCCACCGCGCGGACTTCAGGAAGTCGCTCCACACGCGGCCAATCGACAGTCAAAAGCACGCGACTCATGTTCTTGCCGCACCAATCGCCCAGCCCCTCCAGCGGCTTCCATGCATATCCGTCGACTTCCAAGGTCGGCACGCCCGTGGCGCGATTCGGGAACGTCGAGTGGCACCGGCACGCGCGGATGTCGAACGCATCGCCCGCCACGCGCAAGGCGAACAGGTGCAGCCGTTTGGCAGGCAGGTAGTCGAACGTGCCCAGGTCGGCCAGGGTATGCGGCTCCAGCGCCAAGGATGTCTCTTCCCAGGCTTCTCGCACAGCGGTCTGAAGTGGCGACTCGCCCGGATCCTGCACGCCCTTGGGCAGGTCCCAACGCGCGGTGCCGGTGGTGTGGCAGACGAACAATTCGCGTTGCGCATTCAGGATCAAGACGCCGCAGGAGATGACTTTGGCCATTCGCATAGGCTAGCAAAGGCCAAACGTCGAGTGGTCGTGCCCGTCGCGCTTCGCGCTCACGAATATGCTCAGGGATTCCGCCAGTTCCTGAAGTGCCAGCGGCTTGTGCAAATCACGGTCTCGCTTCGAGTTGCGAGTGCGACCCCTAACGCATCCGTTCAGAGTCGCCAGGAAACCAGAGCCTGAAGGTCGTTTGTCGGCCCCCGCCGTCGACGACCGCTGCAGTGCCGTGGTGCAGATCCATGATGGAACGGACGATCGCCAGTCCGAGCCCCGAATTCGAGGCCGAGCCGTATCGAGATTCGTCGACCCGAAACGAGCGTTCGAACACCCGCTCACGGTACTCCGGCGCGATCGGCGGCCCCTCGTTCGACACCTCGAGGGTGCATCCGCCGCCATCGTGCACCGCGGCGGCAACGAGGACAGTGGTGCTGCGAGGCGAATAGCGCAACGCATTCGAGAGGAGATTGCCCAGCACTCGCACGAGCATGGTCTCGTCGGCCCAGATGCGCTGCTCCGTCGCCGAATCTGCTGTCAGCGTGATCTCCAGCTTGACTCCGCGCTCCTCTGCCAGCATCTCGAAGTAGCCGCGGGTGCGCTCGAGCACCGATCGCAGATCGATCCAGCGTTGGCTGATTGCCGTCTGCGGGTCGTCGGCGCGAGCGAGAAAGAGCATGTTCTCGATCAGCCGCGAGATCCGCTCGTAGTCCTCGACCGCCGACTCGAGAACTGCCCGGTACTCATCGGCGCTGCGCGGCTTGGCCAACGCGACCTGAGCCTCGCCCAGCAGGTTGTTGATCGGCGTTCGCAGGTCGTGGGCCAGATCGGAAGAGAACTCGGACAAGCGCTTGAACGAGGCCTCGAGCCGATCGAGCATGCGATTGAATGCGTGGGTCGACTCGAGCAGCTCGGTGGGCGTCCGCTCAACCGACAGCCTCTCGCTCATGGGTCGGACGCTGATGCGATTCGCCGCTGCGGCGAGCTCCTTCGGGCCGGCAACGATGCGCCGCGCCATCCACACACCCAGCAGACCCGCGACCAACGCGCCCACCAGCAGCGTCGCAACGAAGATCTCCAATTCGTGCGCGATTAGTTGGCGCGTCTGCGTGGTCTCGTACGCGAAGGCCACCAGGACCGCACTGGGCCTCGGGCCAGGCGCCGCTTGCTCGGGGATGGAGATGCGCGCCAGCAACAAGCGGAAGCGGCGCCCGTCCGGCGACTTCCACACCGTGGTCAGGGGGCCCAGTGCCTTGTCGAGTGCGCGCACGTCGGCGTGTTCGATCCCCGGCGGGAACTGATCGTCCGCGATCGCGCTCTTCGGGAGTGCATGCAACGGCACATCGAAGCGCTCCGACGCGGCGATGATCCGGCGTTCCTCATCGAGCACCGCCATGTGCAGGTGCCCGAGCTGAAGATCCATGCGCTTCACCAGCCGCTGCGGCTCGCGCGCGAGGTCGTAGCCTGCGGCGGCCAGATCCTCGCGAACCATCGCGAGATTGCCGAACATGATGAGCTCGTTGCCCTCGCGCAGTTCGCGCGAGGCGAGCCGGTTGATCAGCAGGCCACTGCCCGCGATCAGCAGAATCGAACAGAGCGCGATCGAGAGACTGATCTGCGCCGTCAACGAGCGCTTCAGCGCGCGCATGAACGGCAGCGGCTTCGCAGCCCTCGGCTGCGCCTCGCCGGACGGCGCAGCGTCAATCCGCGCGTACGTCGAAGACATAGCCCACGCCGCGGATCGTGTGTATCAGCTTGGTCGGGAACGGGTCGTCCAATTTCGCGCGCAGCCGCCGCACTGCCACGTCGACGACGTTGGTGTCGCTGTCGAAGTTCATGTCCCAGACGTGCTCGGCGATCAGGGTGCGGGAGGCGACCTCGCCCGCGTGACGAACGAAGTACTCGAGCAGCGCGTACTCCTTGGCCGTCAGTTCGATCCTGGTTCCGCCGCGGACGACGCGCCGACGCAGGAAATCGACCTCGAGATCGGCGATGCGCGCACGCTGCTCGATCTGCGCCGGATTGCGGCGCAGCAAGGTGCGGATGCGAGCCAGGAGCTCGGAGAACGCGAACGGCTTGACCAGATAGTCGTCGGCGCCCAACTCCAGGCCCTTCACCCGGTCGGCCACCTCGTCGCGCGCACTCAAGAACAGCACGGGCGTTTCGCGTTGGCGGCGGATGCCCTCGAGCACCGTCCAACCGTCGGCGCCCGGCAGCATCACATCCAGGAGGACAAGGTCGTAGCTGCCCGATGTAGCCAGGTGCAATCCCTGGACACCATCGCCGGCGACGTCCGTCACGAACGCGTGTTCCTTCAACCCCTTGGAGACGTAGGCAGCGGTCTTCGGCTCGTCTTCGACGATCAGGATGCGCATACAAAGCGACGCCCCGCCGGGGCGGGGCGCAGGAGGCAATCGTTCTCAGTAGTATCCCTGATCGAACGATGCCCCCATCGGCGCCGGGGTCGGTGCCGAGGCTCAGGCGGCCAACGCCAATTGCAACGGCTCCTTGGCGCGAAACGCCCACTTCGGACCCAGGCGCAACGCCTCGAGCGTCATCGACGTGGCATTGGCGAAGAACATCGCTTCATCCAGCCCGTGGCGCTCGAACGCGCGCCGCTGGCGCAGCGAACGGCGCCGCAGGTCGCCCTCGAACGCCGTCGCATCCCGGCTGCTCTGACCGAAGAATGCTGCGGCGCGCTGTGCCGTGCGAAGAGCGGCATCCGACAAGGACGGGATCGCACGCGCCGCCGACAGCCGGATCTGCGAGATGAACGGGTTCTTGCCCACCACGATGCCCCAAGGACGCAGGCCCTCCGCCGGATCGACGCACAGCGCCTCGAGCTTGGTGAGGCCGAAGTAGCGAGAGAGCTGCATCCGGATCGCAAGCCATGGATCATCTTGCCGCACGAGTTCGATCGCGGATCGTGCCTCGGCGTCGCCGCCGGCCAGCGGCAACACCAGTGACTTGAGCAGACGACTCGCGTGCGTGTCGTTGGCAGCGGCCGCCTGGTGGAGCCACTGGATGGCCTGCTCGGATTCGGCAAGCGAATCGGCACCTCGCAGGATCAACGCTCCGAGCTTGCGCTGCGCCTGGACCTGCCCGGCAAGCGCGGCCTTTTCGAGGCAGAAGCGTGCCATCTGGGGATTGGCGACCGACAGGTTGTGGTCCCCGTGCATGCGATACAGGTGCAGCCAGGCTTCGTTGCAGCCCGCATCCGCGGCACGCAACAGCAATGCGACGCCCTTGCGCATGTTGGGACCAGCGGCGAGGCTTGCGGGCTCCATCACGCCGCAGGCAATGCCGCAGAGTGCCCGCCCCAGCGCGAAGGCCGCGCGGGTATCGCCGCGATTGGTGCGCAGATCGAGGCAGGCATCGACGGCCTGCGGATCGATGCCCGTCAGCGGCCGCCCCAGCTCCTCCGCGAGGTGCACTGTGTCGGCGACGAGTTCCGCGATCTCGCCGCTCAGCGTCGGGGTCAGTGCCAGCGCAGTTCGCAGACCGAGTGCGAGGCGATCGAGGTCACGCTCGGCCCATGCCTGCCGTGCGGCGGCGACGGCGACAACCGCGGCGCGTTCTCCATCGGCACCGCTCGCGACCCGCAACAGCACGGGCAAACGCTCGGCATCGTCCTCGCTTCGATAGCTGGCCAGCACGCGCTGCGCATGCGCGTCGCCCGTGGACGCGGCTGCCTCGAGCATGCGCGCGGCATCGCTCTCGCGCCCGTGCCTCAAGCACAGCCATACACCGAGCTTGACCTGCGCGCGCGCGCTGCCCGCCATGGCCGCGCGAGAAAGTACGGACTCCAGTTGCAGTTGCACGATCTCCTCGAGCGCGAGACTCTCGGCGATGATGACGGCCGCCTGATGCGAGCCCCTCAGGGTCGGGTGTGTCAGGTACTCGATGCCGGTTGCGACGTGCCGCGGAAACCCTTCGGCACCGATCAGGTAGCGGCGCCCCGCTTCGCAGCGGGCAATGAGATCGCCTTGGCGGGCAAGGGCGAGCAGTCGGATGTCTTGTCGGCGCATGTCGGTTCTACCAGGTTGTTGTGCCCGCGCTGCGACGGGCAGGCAATCGGCCCTTTGGCATTGCGCGGGGTCACGGGTTTGGACAGCGACACGATAGAAATGCGCGGGTGACTCGAAGATTGCCGTGCGATTACCAATTCGTAATGCCCGACTGAATACGACAAGCGCATGAAAAAAGGGGTCGCATCCCTTAGGGAATGCGACCCCGTTTCAAAGCGAGCCGCCGAATCGTTCGACCTCGGCGACGCGATTCGACAGCGATTGATCAGAACGAGTGGCGCAGGCCGAGCTCCACACCGGTCGACTTGTCACCGGCGCCGATCGTCGGCGTCGAGGCGACCGCGAAGGTCGCGTTGCCCTTGTTCTTCACGTAGGCTGCCGTGCCGTAGACGGCGGTGCGCTTGGACAGGTTGTAGATGTAGCCCACCGCGACCTGATCGGCGTCGTTGGCATCGACGTTCACGCCTGCAGCGTTGGTGCCCGACGCATTGGCGTGCGTGTACGCCGCCTTGATCTGGCTGACCCCGAACGGCACGATCGCGCCGATGCTGTAGCTAGCGATCTTCTGGCTGGCGAACTTCGATTGCGTGTAGTACCCCATCGCCTTGACGACGCCAAAGTCGTACGACGCGCCAACATCGGCGGTCTTGAACTTGTCGTCGCCGGCCAAGGGTGCCACGGTCGTCTGGCCATACGACGCAGACACGTCGACCGGGCCTGCGGCCCAGCCCGCGCGAGCACCGTAGTACTTCTTGCCGGCCGTGCCTTCACCGGCCGCGACCGCGGCGCGGCCGTAGAAGCCGCCCAGATTGCCAGGGGTCAGGTAGATGATCTGGTTGTCGGCACGCGTGCCGGTGTCCCGTACCGTGCCGAGCGACGAATCGAATTTGCTCGACGCTGCCACGCCGTTGTCGCCGAAGGGGTCGTAGTCCGTGTAGCCGAGGTAGGTCGGCGTGTAGTCGCGGCCGAGGCGCAATTCACCGAAGCTGCCGTACAAGCTCACCGTGGAGCGACGATTCCAGAAGCGGGTCGAGTCGGACTGGGTGCCGTTGTCGACGTTGATGCCGGACTCGAGCCAGAAGCCCGCCTTCAAGCCATCGCCCAGATCCTCGGTGCCGCGAATGCCGAGGCGACTGGTGTTCAGGCCATTGCCCGCCAGTGACTTCATCTTCTCGTCGCCGTTCTTGACGTAGCGCGCGTTCACGTCCACCACGCCGAACAACGTGACGTTCGACTGGGCCATCGCCCCGGCAGACACAGCAGCCAGTGCTGCCAGGATTGCTAGTTTCTTCATGCTCTTCCTTCGATTGGTGATACGGACATGTCCCTGTCTCATGTCACGAGAGCGAGGACATGGCGGACAGCTTAGGTATCGCATCACCGCACGAACACGCGCATGGAGAGAAGGCACCGGGTCGCGCTCCCGTGCACCCCTCGAAACTGGATCGCGCTGTTTCACCATCGCGACAACGGAGCGCGCGTGGCGCCCAGCGGATGTCCGCTCGCCAGGCCGCCGCCGTCGACGACGCGTCAGGTCTGGTCGCGGTTCGCCGTCTGAGCCGCGTCGCGGTAGCGGAAGGTGCCCATCGCCCGCGCGAGCACCTCGCCAGCGGCGTCGGTGACCTCGGCCTCGCAGAAGCACACGGAGCGGCCGCCGCCGGTGGCGCGCCCGGTCGCCCTGAGCCGGCCCGTCGCCGAACGCAGGAAGGCGACGTGGATGTCGACGGTCACGACCTCGCGGGTGAAATCGATGCGACTCAGGGCAGCATTGGCCATCGCGTGGTCGAGCAGCGTCATCACGACACCGCCATGACCACCGCCGTGATTGTTGAGCAGCTCCGGCACCAGATCGACTGCCACGACAGCCTCGCCGTCGGCCACGCGTTCGCGATGCGCGCCCAGCCATTCGAGGAAGGGAATGTGGCGCGCCTCGGCGATCGCCGGAGCCTCTTGAGTACAGGGGTCGTTCATTCCGGCTTGAACCCGCTCTCGTCCAGCATCGCCTTCTCCTTCTGCAGCTGGGCTTCAGCGTAGGCGCGATAAGCCTGCGCAGATTGGTAGTACGGGATGAGGTCGAACTCGTCGAGCATGCGCCGGAAGTCGGGGTCGTCGGTCGCCTTCTTGAAGGCCGCATGCAGCCGCGCCGCGATGGCCGGGTCAAGGTTCTTCGGTGCGACCAGTCCGATCGCCGAATCGATGACGAGGTCGTGGCCCAGCTCCTTCACCGTGGGCACCTGCTGCCAGCGCTTCAGGCGCTGTTCGGTGAAGGTGGCCAAGAGCCGAACCTTGCCGGAGACCGCCATCGGTCCGAAGCCGGGATCGCCGTACACGTCGATGTGATGGCCGATCAACGCCTGGAACGCCTCGCTGCCGCCCTTGAAGGGAATCATGTTGAAACGCACGCCGGCCGCTTTCGCGAGCCGCTCGGCATAGATGCGGTTGACGCTGATCGCACCGACGTTGCCCCAGTTGATGAGGCCCGGGCGTGTCTTCGCGTCGGCGAGCAGTTCGGTCAGGGTCTGCCACTTCGCGTCGGCCGCGACGGCCACGCCGGTCGACAGGCCGGCGAGGCCTATGAGGTAGGTGAAGTCCGTCAGCGGATTCCACGCAGTCTTCATCAGCAAGGGCTGGCGTATCACCGAGTTGTGCATCACCGAGACCGTGTAGCCATCGCTCTCGGTCATCGCCGCAAGACTTGCCGTCCCGGTGACGCCGCCGGCGCCCGGTCGATGCATCAGCACGACCGGTTGGCCGAGATCCTGACCGGCTGCGTTGCACAGCGCGCGCAGGATCGGGTCGAACGAGCCGCCGGGCGGGAACGGCAGGATCATCATGATCGGCCTGCTCGGAAAGCGCTCGGCGCGCGCCGAGCGTGCGGCCGTCACGCCGGCCGCCGCGGTGATCGCGGCAAGCAGGTGGCCGAGCGCTGCGCGCCGGCGGATGAGAGGGCGGCGGCTGTGGTCGAGGGTCGTCATGCGGTCTCCTTTCCGGGTTTCAACGGTGCGGCAGGTAGCGGAACGAACCGATCGCGCGCGCGACCAGGCGACCGCTCTCGTCGACCACGCTGGCCTGGCACAGCGCCACGGCTTCGTCGACGGCGAGCACATCGCCGTCCGCGGTGAGCCGGCCATGGCCCGGCCGGACGAAGGTGCTGTTCATCGAGAGCGTCACGGCGGTCATCTCGAAGTCGACCTTCGACACCGCCGCGCTGGCCATCGCCACGTCGAGCAGCGTCGCCACGATGCCGCCGTGCATCGCACCGATGACGTTCTCGAACTCCGACCGCGCATCGACGACGAGCCGCGCCCGCCCGCCTTCGGAGTACTCGCGCCGCACGCCGAGCAGCCGCGTGAACGGCACGGCGCCGAACGCCCGGCGGCGTGCCGCGACATCGGCATCGAGCGTCACGCTGCCGCCTTTGCGGCCCGAGCTCGCAGTTGGGTCTTCAGCACCTTGCCGGCCGCCGAGAGCGGCAGCGCGTCGATGAACTCGACGCTGCGCGGGCACTTGTAGCCGGCGAGCTCGCGTCGGCACCAGGCCACCAGCTCGTCGCGCAGCGCGCTGGCATCGCGGGCGGTCTGCGACGTGCGCAGCACGACCACCGCATGCACCGCCTCGCCCCAACGCTGATCGGCGACACCGATGACCGCGACATCGGCCACCGCCGGGTGACCGCGCAACGCGACCTCGACCTCGGCGGGGTACACGTTCTCACCGCCGGAGATGATCATGTCCTTCAGTCGATCGGCGATCGTGAGATAGCCGTCCGCATCCATCCGGCCGCCGTCGCCGGTGCGGAACCAGCCGTCGCGCAAAGCCTTCGCGGTGGCGTCCGCCTGGCCCCAATAGCCCCGCATCACCATCGGCCCGCGCACGACGATCTCGCCCACGGTGCCGCGCGGCAGCTCGCGGCCCTGCTCGTCGACGACGCGGATCTCGGCGCCCAGCCCGGCGCGGCCGACTGACGCGAGTCGCCCGCTGGCGCGCGCCTGCGCGGTGTGATTCGACGGCAGGTTGATGCAGACCGCGCCGGCTGTTTCCGTCAGGCCATAGGCCTGGAAGAACTCGGCGTGGGGCCACGCGGCCAGGGCGCGGTCCAGCAGGTCGGGTGGCATGGGCGCGGCGCCGAACGCGATGCGGTTCAGGTTCTTCACGCGCGCCGGCTCGAACGACGGATCGTCGAGCAGCGACTGCAGCATGCTCGGCACGACGATGATGTCGCTGATGCCATGGCGCGCGATCGCCTCGATCACCGCGGCCGGACGGAATTGAGGCATCGTCACGCAACCGCCGCCGACGATGCTCTGTCCGATCAGCCGTCCGAGACCGGCCACGTGGAACAGCGGTGCGACCAGCAGCGTGACGCTGTCCGGCGAGTTGTTCAGCTCCGCGCCGCGTGTCATCGACGCGCACCAGAAGTTCGCGTGCGACAGCATCACGCCCTTGGCGCGGCCGGTCGTCCCGCCGGTGTAGAGCACCGCGGCCAGCGCATCGCCGCCGGTGCGGGTGTCCTCGAGCGGCCTGCAGTCGCGCGCCTGCATCGCCAGCGCTTCGGCCGGCAGCACGGTGGT
>Ga0070665_100005311_pt1 | contig 13304 bp, 7 predicted proteins | sample KBSS13metaG_FD_65862 | JGI IMG/M metagenome (GOLD analysis project Ga0070665, IMG submission 65862) | Switchgrass rhizosphere microbial communities from Kellogg Biological Station, Michigan, USA - KBS S1-3 metaG | ecosystem: Host-associated > Plants > Roots > Rhizosphere > Soil ... | reverse complement strand
AAGGCAACCCCGCAGGTGCTGATCGGATAGGTCAGCGTGTCTAGGAAACCTGTCGTCGCGTTGTACTGCCAGGTGTACGTATACGAAACGCCACCGGGTAAGTTGATCGTACGTTGGGACGGCCGCGCGTTACTGTCATAGGTTCGGGACTCCGAGAGGCCCGGAGATGTCGTGCAGTTGCTCGGGTTTACCCCTTGGCCTGAACACACGCTCTGGAGCCTGCCGACGTTGTGAAGCGATGGAATTGAGCCCCACGTCCACTGGGTGAAGTAGTCCTGCTCCTTGCGCTGGAGCGGTCGCGAGAGGGCATCGTAGCTCGCGGAAAATTGCTGACCCTTGGCATCGGTCCATGCCGTGGGCTCGCCGAGAGCATCTACGGTGAAGCCCCAACTGCCACGGTCCATGTCCGTGAATCCGACCAGGAAGGGCTGGATTCCATAGACGAAGGATCCGCTCCAGAGCGTATTGCCGGCGCTGTCTGTCACCGACGTTTTGGTCCCGGCCGCATCGTAGCCCGGTAGGATCGCGTAGTTATAGGCGTCCATGGACTCGCGGAGCCAGCCGTTCGGGTCTGTGACAAGCACCTTGGTGTGGCCTTGGGGGTCGGTTACTGTCGTCGTGTCTCCGGCGTATTGATAGCCGGTTGTCTGTAGGGTGCTGTTTGACGCGTTGATCGGACGCTGCACCTGTTTCGTCCGATTAAGCACGTCGTATTGCATGGTCGTCCAATAGGCGCACGGCGTTGCGACCGATGACCACACACACGGCATCGCCTCCTGGACCTTGCGTCCGAGGCTGTCGTAGCGCACCTCGGTACGATTCCAGGAGCTCCCGCCCAGCATCATCTGGTTGCTCAACAAAGCTCGGTCGGCGGGGTCAGAATAATCCGTTCCGCTGGAAATCAGATTACCCCCCACGGCGTTCATGTAGTGCTGCTTCTGCAACCCGTGTGAACCGAGCAGACAACCGCCGGAGGTTGCGCAATCGTTGTAAGCCCACTGCGTGTACGTGCCGTCCGGTCGTGTCTCTTGCGTCTTGCGGCCGAACCCGTCGCCATACTGCCAACTCGTGAGCTGACCGTTCGGGTCGGTTACGTTGCTGAGCAGGCCGAGGGTGTAGTCGTATCCGAAACTCGTCGTGGCGCCGGAGGCATCCATGATACTCAAGGGGAACTGGCCCGTGGTATACGTTGAATTCGACCAGGTGATCGACGTACTACGGGCCGTCATTCCAATGCCTGTGACCTGGTCGGAACTCACATTGCCGTACGTGTCGTACCCGATGTCCTCCGTCACTTTATAGAGGCTGCTCGAGGGCTCCGTGACGATCTCGCTGTACCGACAGTGGAGCAGGTCGGGGGTGTATTGCTTGGTGCGCGTCACCGGCGTGCTGCCATTGGAGGCCGTGTAAGCGACCTGGGTCTGGGCGACCAGGTTGAGGCACCAGGGGTTCGTACTGGGATCCGTCGTGCTGGTCGCCGCTTTCGTCCAGGACTGGCCGTAATAAGGCGAGCTGCTGTCGTTGTCGGTTATGGTCGTCGTAATGTTTTTCGCATTGCCGTAGCTGTCGTACGTGTAGCTCGTCGCACTCGTCCTGACGAGCCGTGTGCTCGGACTTCCCAGCTCATAGCTTTGCGCTGTATCGGTGGCGATGTACGGAAAATAGACCTGCTGGTAAGCCGTGCTGCTGACGGACTGATTCGCGACCGTGACGGGATGGTAGAGCAGGTACCCGCTGGGTGAATTGTTGCTCGACAGGACCTCCCCTCCAAACATGCCGTTGTAAGGAAATGCCCTTTGGTATCCGACGGTGTGCCAGACCCCATTGCGTGAGTCATAGGTCTGGACATCGCCCAGGACTGACATGCCCCTTCCTTGCAGGTTGAGCCAGAGGCCGGAGTAGTAGTAGCTCTGGTAGTACGTGCCGCCGGAAGCGCTCGAGGGGTCGCTGAATACTGCCTGGCTGGTGAGATATACCGGGCCGTTGTAGTTCTGGTAGGGGAATTGCGCGTCGTTCCACTCGAAATAGACGCTGTTGACGGCGCGGGTGCTCCATCCGATGGTCAGGGCGCGCCGAGCACTGAGGCCATGACCGCCGTGTGGCTGGATGAGCCGATGAGCTCCGAAGAGGCGAGTGATGTGGCACTCGCGCGAATGGCTCTTACTCCCGAGCAGGTGAGGCAGAATGCAGTCGAGCTTGAGCTTAACCATTACGCAGACCTGCAGATACTGGACGAGGATCAGGACACCACTCAGGATACGAACGCCAAAGGGGTGGATGAGGGAAACGCGGCGGCGATGTTTGGTCGCTATATGGGACAGGTCACCGCGAGAATCGAGCGAGCCTGGATCCGCCCGCGAACGCCTGTAGGGGGTGGAGAGTTCCAGTGCCGGGTCCGGATCGAGCAAGACCGTGTCGGGGCCGTAAAGGAAGTGACACTTCAGAGGTGTAATGGTGATACCCGCTGGCAGCTCTCACTCGTGCGCGCCATTGAGTCCGCATCGCCGCTTCCCGCGCCACCCGATCCGAAGGTTTTTACGCGACTGTTGACTCTGGAGCTGAACTCCGCCGTGTTCGAGTCCGGTACGAGCCACGACGGCTTTGAGCCGGAAGGCTCTGGTGGTGGCCTGCCCAGAACCTGAGTCAGCACATCCTTCCCGAAGCGATCATGGAATGAGCTGGCGGATGCTTCTTTGCGTCACGATCTCATTGGCATTCTCAATGCACTCCCGCGTACCTGTGCTGCCATTGACCGACCAAAGCGGATCAGCGGCGTCTCAATATAACTGTGCAGCGCCCAGCATAACGGCAGGTCGGTCGCCAGGGTCAGTGGCAATGTCAGGTAATCTCCCACACGGCCCGGCGGTACGATCCGGTTCCACACATCGAAGAGGAAAGCGTGTGTCAGGTATATCGCGTACGACCATACGCCAATTCGCGTGAGCCAGGGGCTCGCGAAAAGCTTCGCAGGTGTACCCTGATTGGTCAGCAGCGCCGCGATGGCGAGCGCGCAGGCGAACGAGAATATCCTCTCACCCGGATGGGTACCACTCAGTCGACTAGTCGCCATTACCGCAGCCACCAGCAACACACTGTACGTGAGTTCGCGGCGACCGAGTGTTCGCAGGTACTCGTATCCTCTGCGGTCATGCATGGTAAGCGCCAGCAGACAGCCGATGAGAATGTCACCGTACGAACCCCACATCTGGGAGAGCGGCCCCGTGTGAGCTGAGAGCATCAGTGTCGCTCCCAGGAGCACTAGACCGACAGCGAGCCGCTGTCCCGTATTCTTGAGCCAGACGAATGCAACGATCGGCCACGCCAGGTAAAACTTCTCTTCGATACCCAGGCTCCATGCCTGTCCGAACGGCACCGTGAATGCATTGTTTAAAATGGGGAATTCAGGGCAATACACCACATAGTCCAGCAAATAGCGCCACAAGAGCGGTCCATTGGGCTCCATTTGCAGCACACTGACCCACAACAGATAGGTCAGTAGCGCCAGGTAGAAGAGTGGCATGATCCGGAAGACCCGCCGAATCATAAAGGCGCGCACACTGAACTCTCCGAATGCGTCCTCCTCGCGGAGCGCCAGTGTGGTGATCAAAAATCCTGAAAGCACAAAGAATAACCAGACGCCGCGAAACCCGGCCAGTCGATGGAAGGGGCTCCCCCGAGTGTGATGCAGCAGTACGCCGAGAATGGCCAGGGCGCGCACGCCGTCGAGAGTTGGCATTCGGGACCGCTCGCGGAATTCCGTGTAACTCAGTGGGCTTATGGTTCTTGTTTGCCCGCCCAACTCCAAGGCTCCTGTATCCTCTTGGCGAGGCAGTGTCGCATTTAGGCCTCTTTATCTCAACAGTATTCTTGCCTTGTGTGGGGAAAAAGATGGGGTGGCAAACTGCACTACGTTCTTTCTAGCAGAAGAAAGTGCTGTGCGTCGCCCGATCCGGGCGAGGCCCAATCTAACTGCTATACGCGCCTGTCACACGGGCTTAATACTTCATCCTTTACAACGAGCACACTGCGGAAACGGGAACAGGCATTCTGACTCTGCTTTTGGTTGCCATATTCAGAGTGCTCCCATAATGGGAGATCCGAATACCTGCCGATATGCGATGGGAAAGCATCATTAGTCTTAGGGGTTGGTGTCCAACGCCTGGCCAGAGCGCTTGTAGACAACTCCCTCTTTCATCACGAAGTTGATTTGCTTGAGCAGGCTGATGTTCTCCAGGGGATTGCCCTCGACAGCCACGACGTCCGCAAACTTCCCGGCGCTCAGGCTGCCGAGATCCTTCTCGTGTTTGAGAAGCTCGGCCGCATGGGTCGTGGCCGCCTGGATCGCAAAGAGCGGCGGCATGCCCGCCTGCACCATGAGCTCGAATTCATGCGCGTTGTCGCCGTGGGGAAAGACGCCCGCATCCGTGCCGAAGGCGATCTTGACTCCCGCCTTGTAGGCGCGGCCCGCGGTACCGATGATGAGGGGTCCGATCGCCGCGGCCTTGGCCGCCACCTGCGGCGGGTAGTAGCCGGGAATCGCTGCTTTGTGGGCCACGAAGTCACCTGCGATGATCGTGGGCACGTACCAGGTGCCGCGCTCTTTCATCAACTTCATGTCCTGATCGTCCATGAGGGTACCGTGCTCGATGGAGTCCACTCCTCCAAGGACGGCACGCCGGATGGCTTCCGCGCCGTGCGCGTGGGCGGCCACCGTGAACCCGTAATCATGCGCCGCCGAGACGACGGCCTTGATCTCCTCGAGGGTGAGCTGCGCATTGTCGCCGCTCGTGCTCTGATCGAGCACACCTCCCGAAGGCATGATCTTGATCACGTCGTCATTGAGCTTGTAGTGCTCGCGGACGGCCTTGAAGGCGTCTTCAGGGCTGTTGATCACGCCCTGCATGGGGCCGGGATCGCCGGCCAGGTCCTGGCGGTAGCCATCGGTCGGATCGGCATGGCCGCCGGTGGAGCCCATGGGGACGCCGGCCGTGAAAATGCGCGGCCCGGTGAGCAAACCCGCATTGATGGCGTTGCGCAGCGCCACCGTCTCGTTGTGCTGGTCACCGAGGTTGCGCACCGTCGTAAATCCGGCTAACAGCGTGCGTCGCGCATAGATGGTCGAGCGCACTGCGTAATCCGCGAGGTTCCAATGAAAATCATCCACGTAAGTGGTCGGACCGAACTGGCTGCTCAGGTGGGTATGGCTGTCGATGAGGCCGGGCAAACAGGTCAGTTTCGTCAGGTCGATCTGCGCGGCTCCGGCAGGCGCAGCTGAGCCGGCCGTCACTTCGCGCACCCGCTTACCGTCGATGACGATCGTGGTCTCCCCGAGCAACTTTCCGGCCACCACGTCCAGAAAATGACCGCAGTGGATTGCGGTTACGGCCGCCGGTGCGGCGGTGGGAGCGTCGTCAGCAAGCGCTACAGTCCCGCTCACTCCGTACAGCAACGTACCTACTATAACAATCGCGACGCGTGAGCTTATTGCGGTCAATCGAAGGCTCCCAGGGTTATTGCAGGCCTGGGAGCCTATACGGTCAGTGCGACGGTGACAAACGTGAAGCGCGTTTCATCATTGCTGGGTGGGAATCGCCGCGGCTCCGGCACCACTGTCGCCACCGGAGTAGCCGTTGCTCCACGTATACCCATTGCTCCAGGTATACCCGTTGCTCCAGGTGTAGCCATTGCTCCAGGTATACCCGTTACTCCAGGTGTAACCGTTACTCCAGGTGTAGCCGGTGCCTGAAGTATAGGTGCCGTTCCACTGCAGTCCGTCGCCAAGGAGCGGAATACCGAACAGCAGGCTGCCGAGACTCTTGACCAGGGAAGTGATCAAACCGCCACTCGAGCTCGAGGTGGCCATGATGTAAAAGTTGCCGGACAGGTCCTGGTTGGCGCGGCCGCCGAAGTGCTGCAGGTTGGCCAGATCCAGTGCGACGTTGAGTCCGACGTTGGCACAGCCCGTGGCCGTGCCGTAGACGGCATCATGTGCGCTCACCAGTCCCGCGCCCTGTTGGAATACAGTGTACGCGAGCGTGCCATCCGCATTCACCGCCGGATGCGCGCCCGACATGAGCCGGCACTTTACGTCACCGGGCGATAGTAAGGGATTCACCTGCAGCATCAGGGCGACGACACCACTCACGACCGCGGTGGCCTGCGAAGTACCTGACATGGTGAAGTCATCGTTCACGGGGTCATACCACTGTGGGAATTGCGTCGCCAGCACACCATCGCTCGGCGAATAGGCGAGCACGTGACCGCCCATACCGACGATGTCCGGCTTTACGAAGCCCTCGTAGGTCGGGCCCGTTGAAGAGAACCTGGCGAGCGTGTATTGGCTGACCTGCATGGGTTGATAGTTATCGGTGACCGCGCCGACGGTGATGATGTATGGAGTGTTGCCGGGCACACCGATCGTCATGGGAGTCGGCCCCCGGTTACCCGCCGAGCTGACCACCACGATTCCCCCGGCCCACGCCGCCATGACCGCCTGGTCGAGCGGATCCTGCCAGTACGGCGACTGCGCCGGCGCTCCCAACGACAGGTTGATCACCCGGATGTTGTAACGCAGCTTCTGGTTCATCACCCACTGAATCCCGCGGATGACGTTGAAGTAGCTGCCCGCACCGGTGCTGTCGAGAACCCGGACCGAGACCAGATTGACGCCAGGGGCGACGCCCTGGTATTTCCCCGTCTTCGCAATACCACTGCTGCCGATAATGGATGTAACGTGCGTGCCGTGACCGTACGGGTCGCCAATGTTGGTGCTGTATGTCGTGTACCACGGATACGCGCCGGGATTCTGCTGCGCCAACAGCACGTCATACTGGGCAAGGATACGGGCAGTACTGCCGGTCGACGCTGTCTGCAGCGGTCCGTGCTCAGCCCACAAGCCCGAGTCGAGGACCGCGACGGTGACGCCGGCACCGGTGACTCCGCCAACGTGGAGGTCGCTCGCGGCCACCTCACTCGGGTAATAGGTTTCCGGCAACGCACCTGTGATGGAGCTCGCCTTCACCTGGGTATCCTGAAAGACCCGCAGCCCAAGGGTGTCGGAGGCCTGTAGAGCCATCAGTTCGTTATCGTCGAGGGATGCGCCGACGGCCCGGATGATACTCAGGTCTCCGGTTACCAGGCCGCCCACCCGCAACACCGCCTTACGGGCAATGTCGGCTGTCGCGGCCTGAACGATGTACGCGCTGCGTTCGCCGCTGGCCGCACGGCTCGCGGCCGGCGCAGCCGGGACCACGGGTGCCGCCGCCGGTGCGGGCGCGGGAATTCCGGGGGCAACCGGGGTCGCTGGATGAGTCAACATCCGGTTTCCCAGCGCTGGCGGCAGATTCTTCTCGTGCATCAGCATGACCAGGGGCACGAGCAGTAAGCCCAAAGCGATGCCTGTCATCAGGGCGCGAGTCCGGGTCGTGGTCATGTAAAGATCCCGATTGAGTTGTTTACCCCGCGACCTTTGTACCGAGGCGAACGTCGCAAGACAGTGACACCCGCACTCATATCTCAGCGCACCAATGTGACCGTGCGCACGCTAGGAGGAGTGGCGCCGGATATGTAAGGAAGTGCAATGCAGCGAACGCTGTTGCAACAGAGTTGACTCGCTGTCGGGTTAGAACCGCAGGAGCTCTGCCAGGCGATGAGGATCGACGGGCTTGGTGAGGTGGTGATCGAACCCGGCGGCGTAGGCGCGCTCCTTGTCGATATCCTGGCCCCAGCCGGTAATGGCGATGAGTGTCAGGGAGGCGCCCGAGGTGGATTGCCGCATCCTGCGTGCGACTTCATAACCGGTCAGCCCAGGCATACCGATGTCGAGGAGCGCAACATCCGGTTTTATCTCGCTGAAGGCGGACAGCGCCACGGGGCCGTCGTGCACGCTGGTCACCTCATGGCCCTCCATGCGCAACAACGCAGCGAGCGTCTCGGCGGAATCGCGATTGTCATCGGCGATCAGGATCCGGCGACGCAGGGTACTCGTCGTCGCGACGGGCTTGTTAGGCTTGGCTTTTGGAGCCTGGGTCACCCTGCGCGGCAGGCGCACAGTGAACTCGCTGCCGCAACCCAATCCCTCACTGTTGGCTTCGATGGCGCCGCCATGGAGCTCGATCAACCCTTGCGCCAGGGCAAGGCCGATTCCCAGGCCACCCTCGGAGCGATCCGTCGTCGAATGCACTTGCGAGAACATATTGAAGACCCGCGGAAGTGCCGCGGCACTGATGCCGATGCCGCTGTCCTTGACGCGAATGACCACGTCATCCCCCTCGCAGCGAGCGCTGAGGCGGATCTGGCCTTCCGGATCGGTGTACTTCGCCGCGTTGGTCAGAAGATTCGAGAGAACCTGCGCAACGCGCAGCGGGTCGGCGGTGAACTGGATGGGGTCTTCCGGCACATCGACCGAGAGGACGTGCCGCTTGGCGTCAATCGTGGGCCTTGCAGTTTCGACCGCGCTGTCAATGACCGAGGACAACTCGGTGGGCTGCATGCGTAAGGCCAGGGTGCCTCGAGTGACTCTCGAGATATCCAGCAAGTCATCGAGGAGCAGGGACATATGCTGGACCTGCCGGTCGATGACATCGTGACTCCAACGCTTCTGCGCCTCGGTTGCCCCCGGGGCTTTTGAGATCAGGGCCGCCTGGCGAATGGGCGCCAGGGGATTGCGCAGCTCGTGAGCGAGGGTGGCGAGAAACTCATCCTTGCGTCGGTCCGCGTCACGCCAGTCGCGCTGTTGGTGCAGCTCAGCTTCGATCTCCCGCTGTACGGCGAGCGCGTGGACCAATTCTTGACTCTTGCGCTCCAGGGCCGCCTTCGTCACGGCAAGCTCGCTTTCAGCCTGGCGGAGGGCGCGCACGAGCGTACTGGCGTCCTCCACGGATGCCATGAGCGGCCGCTGCGCTTTGTCGCAATCTGACGCCATTTGCCTTCTCCGCAGCCTCCCTCTCGCTTTACCGCGGCCTCCCTAGCCTGTGACGGGACAATAGGCTTCGAAGGGCGCGGGGCGCAACAGGCCTCGAGCCCAGCGGATAGGTTTTGAAAATAAACCTATAATGGCTCCTTTAACGTCGCACCCGGTTGCTTGCCGCCCATGGCCCAGTCCGCCGTCTATCGCACGACCGGCTCCGCTTGGGCCCCATTCCGGCACCACACCTTCACCATCATCTGGATCGGCACGGTCGTGTCGAACATCGGCGGGTGGATGTCCTCCGCCGCCTCGGGCTGGCTGATGACGACCCTCGATCCGAGCCCCTTCACCGTCGCCATGGTGCAGGTGGCCGCCAGCGCGCCCATGTTCCTGCTGGCGATCCCGGCGGGGGCACTGAGTGACATCGTCGACCGACGCAAGTTTCTGCTGCTCGGCGAGCTGGCGATCATGGCCAGCGCGATCGTGTTCGCGGTGTTGGTCACCCGTCACCTGATCACACCGACGAGCCTGTTGGTCATGACGTTCATCGTCAGTGTGGGCTCGGCCATGACCGCGCCGCCGTGGCAGGCGGTCGTTCCGGTGTTGGTGCCCAAGGCCGATCTCCAGCAGGCTATCGCTCTCAACAGCGCCGGCGTGAATGTCAGCCGAGCGGTTGGCCCCGCGCTCGGCGGCATCCTGGTGAGTGCCTTCGGCATTGCCGCGCCGTTCTGGATCGACGCGTTCAGCAACGCGGGAGTCATCGGTGGACTGCTCTCGTGGGCTCCGCCAGGAAGGGAGCGCTCGAGTTTGCCTCCGGAGCGTTTTGGTAGTGCGATCCGTACCGGCTTGCGTCACGCGCGCTATAACACCCACCTGAGTGCGACGTTGATACGAGCGGCTGCGTTCTTCCTCTTTGCGAGTGCCTACTGGGCCCTGCTGCCGCTCATTGCGCGCCGGCAGATCGACAGCGGGCCGGCACTCTACGGTGTGTTGTTGGGAACCATCGGCGCTGCCGCGGTACTCGGAACGTTTGCGCTGCCATGGCTGAAGGACCGGCTGGGGGCGGACGGGCTGCTCGCCGCTGGCACCATTGGTACTGCGGTGGCGACGCTGTTATTCGCGCTGTCACGCACTCCGCCGACAGCCCTGGTAGCCAGTTTGCTTGCCGGGATATCGTGGATAACGTCCCTGTCGAGCCTCAACGTCTCCGCGCAGGTCGCCCTGCCCGAGTGGGTGCGTGGCCGGGGACTCGCCGTCTTTGTAACCGTGTTCTTCGGCTCGATGAGCCTGGGGAGTCTCGTGTGGGGCGAGGTTGGAAGTCTGGCGGGGCTGTCGCCCGCGCTGCTGCTGGCTGCGGCGGGTGCTTTGCTCGCAATCCCCCTGACCTGGCGCTGGAAACTGCAGACCGGCGCGGGAGTGGATTTCTCGCCATCGATGCACTGGCCCACGCCGATCACCACTCACGCGGTGGAACAGGATCGAGGCCCCGTGCTGGTAGCTATCGAGTACCGGATCGACCCTAAGAACCGCGCCCCCTTCTTGCGGGCGCTGGGACGCTATGCGCGTGAGAGGCGGCGGGATGGGGCCTATGAGTGGGGGCTTTTCGAGGACCCGTCCGAGGATGGTCGGTTCGTGGAGACCTTCCTCACGGACTCTTGGCTCGAGCACCTGCGCCTGCACCAGCGCGTGACGAAGGCTGACAAGATGTTGGAGCAGATCGTCTGGCGCTTCATGGTCGATGGGAAGCCACCCAAGACCACCCACCTGATAGGTGTGCGACCCTGACAGGAGCAGAAGGCATGGTGCCGTTAGTGGCCATTGTTGCCCCCGGAAACATGGGAGCGGCCGTTGCAAAGCGGCTCGGTGAGCAGCGCGTCAGTGTATTGACGGTTTTGGAGGGTCGTGGGGAAGCCAGTGCCGCGCGAGCGCGTGACGCTGGAATGACCGTCGTGCCTCGCGACCGCCTCTGCGAGGCACAATTCATCCTGTCGATTCTTCCCCCGGCGGCGGCGCTTTCGTTTGCGCAAGTCATGGCGCCGATCCTGGGAGAGGCCGCGCAGAAGCCGGTGTTTGTCGACTGCAATGCCGTCAGCCCTGACACGGTACGGCAGATCGGAACGGTCGTCTCGGCCTCGGGGACGCCCTTCATTGACGCTGGGATCATCGGGCTACCGCCGAAGCCGGGTGGGCCGAGCCCCCATTTCTACGCATCGGGACCCGACGCCGCGCGCTTGCAGACGTTGGCATCCTTTGGCCTCGACATCCGGGTGTTGGACGGCCCGGTGGGCGCGGCTTCAGCCCTCAAGATGTGTTACGCGGGCATCAACAAAGGGGTGGCAGCGATTGCCGCCGCGATGATTCTCGCGGCCGCTCGCTCGGGGGCCACCGCAGCGCTGCACCAGGAGTTGTCTGAAAGTCTGCCCGGCCTTCTCAACTCACTCCAGCGGCAGATACCTGACATGCTGCCGAAAGCCTACCGTTGGGTTGCGGAAATGCAGGAGATCGCGGCGTTCGGCGGCGACGATGCCCCGACGCGAGACATCTTCAACGGCTTCGCGCAGTTGTATGCCGCTATCGCACAGGACGTTGCGGGTGATAAACAGGCGAGCACTGTGTTGACACAATTCTTTACGCAGCCGCGGAAAGACGCTGAATAGAAACTGAACTGAACCGCGCCTGAACTCGCTTTCTCTGGCGGTCGTTGTCACCCGGCAGGCCCCTCGCGCGTTTTATATCAGCAGACGGAAAGCGGAGGACCTCGTAATGAAGACCGTTGTCAAACTGCTGGTTGTGCTTGGCTTCGCTAGTGCGCTCGCGGGGTGTGTCGTGGCCCCGGGCCCTTATGGCCGCCCACGGGCCTACGTGGTGGCCCCCGCGCCGGTGGTTGTGGTTCATCCCTATCCCTATTACCGTCGCTGGTAACGCTTGACGTGCTTCAGACGGTTGCGGCCGGGTCTGTCGGCCGCAACCCCCTCATTGAGAAGGGATTCGAATAGAATGGGAGGATGGTTCCTACCCTAGGTATTTTCGCTCCCACAGCATTGTCTTTGGCGCACCTGCTGCTCGCGGTTGGCGTGACGACTCACGTCTTGCTCTACAAGCGGGAAACCAACACGAGCGCGGCCTGGATCGGGCTGGCCTGGCTCGCGCCGATCATGGGCAGCGTGCTGTACCTGCTGTTGGGGATCAATCGGGTGCGCCGTCGTGCAATGAGCCTGCGTGGCAGGCGATCGACGGACGTTTTCGAGCAATCCGGCAACGGGAGCGCCAGGGACGACCCTCTCGCGCATCTCGAGCGCGCCGGGCATCGCATCACCAACCGGCCGGCGGAGCGAGGTAACTCGGTTTCCATCCTCCGCAGCGGCGACGAAACCTATCCCGTGATGATTGCGGCGATCGAGGCAGCGCAGCGCAGTGTCGTGCTGTCGAGTTATATTTTTCGCGCCGATGCGGCGGGAATGCAATTCATCGACGCCCTGATCCGCGCGACCCGGCGTGGGGTCGAGGTGCGGGTTCTCATCGACGGCATCGGCGCCGGGTATTTCGTGTCACCGACCTACGGCCTGTTGCGACGGGCCCGAGTGCCGGTCGCGAGGTTCATGCATTCCTCGCTGCCCTGGCGGATGCCGTTTCTCAACCTGCGCAGTCACAAGAAGATTTTAGGGATCGACGGCCGCATTGCCTTCGCGGGCGGGCTGAATATCGGCGGCGAGAATGTCATCCGGGACCACCCGGCGCACCCGGTGATCGACACCCATTTCAGATTCGAAGGCCCCGTGGTCGCGCAACTCATGGACGTCTTCGTGGACGACTGGGCCTTCACGACCCATGAGCACCTCGCGGGCGAGCGTTGGTATCCGGAACTCAGCCCCGTCGCTGGCGCCAACAGCATCGCGCGGGTCGTGACTTCGGGTCCCGACCAGGACCTCGAGAAGATCGAGTTCGTCATTCTCGAAGCCATCGCCTGCGCGCGCAGCTCGGTGAAGATCATGACGCCGTATTTCCTGCCCGACGAGCGGATTATGACGGGGCTCTCGTTGGCTGCTTTCCGCGGCGTCGACGTCGATATCGTGCTCCCGGAGCACAGCAATCATCCGACTCTCGATTGGGGTTCGCGTGCACAGATCGGACCGCTACTCGCGGCCGGCTGCCGGCTGTGGACGCATCCCGCACCGTTTGATCACTCGAAGTTGATGACCGTGGACGACACGTGGTGCCTGGTCGGCAGCTCGAACTGGGACGTGCGCAGTTTTCGGCTGAATTTCGAGCTCGATCTCGAGGTGTATGACCCGGCGCTGGCCGCGCGGATCAACACCCTCATCGGTGCGCAGCGCAGTAACCAGATCCTGCCCCAGCAACTGCAGGCGCGGTCGTTGCCGGTTCGCATTCGCGACGG
>Ga0070665_100005308_pt1 | contig 13308 bp, 14 predicted proteins | sample KBSS13metaG_FD_65862 | JGI IMG/M metagenome (GOLD analysis project Ga0070665, IMG submission 65862) | Switchgrass rhizosphere microbial communities from Kellogg Biological Station, Michigan, USA - KBS S1-3 metaG | ecosystem: Host-associated > Plants > Roots > Rhizosphere > Soil ... | reverse complement strand
GATCACGAGCGTACTCGCGAACGCGATGGCGCCGTACCAGCCTCGACGCGGAAGATAGACGAACATTTATCGAGCCTCCCTACTGTTGCTTTCGGCTGTTGCTTTCGGCAGGCGGAGTAATCGCTCAACCGTCTGACAAAGGCAAGACATCGTTACGACAAAGGCCAGCGACGAGCTGGCCTTTTAGGGGAGAGATCACACTGCGGGGGGCGTCGCAGGTGAGGAGCTTCGGTCTCAGGCGTTCGGGCGCTTGCCGTTGGGTGCCGCCGTCGACGATCGTACCGGCGTTGTGACCTTATTGTTGTCGTCGCTAGATACGCTCGAAACAGACGGCGCATCGGACGCGACATCGATCCCTATCCGGCGCACGTTGTGGTGCGACAGGACCTTGGCCTCGATGGAATTGTAAGTCTCGGGGTGGTCGACGAGGAACTGCTTCGCGTTCTCGCGGCCCTGACCGATGCGCTCGCCCGCATAGGAGAACCAGGCGCCGCTCTTGTCGACAATGCTCGCCTCGGACGCGAGATCGACGAGGTCGCCTTCGCGCGAGATGCCCTGGCCGTAGAGGATGTCGAACTCGACCTCCTTGAACGGCGGCGCCATCTTGTTCTTCACGACCTTCACGCGCGTGCGGTTGCCGATGACGTCTTCATCTTTCTTGAGCGCGCCGACGCGGCGAATGTCGAGCCGCACCGACGAATAGAACTTGAGCGCGTTGCCGCCCGTCGTGGTTTCGGGCGAGCCGAACATCACGCCGATCTTCATGCGAATCTGGTTGATGAAGATGACCATCGTGCGCGACTTCGAGATCGCCGCGGTGAGCTTGCGCAGCGCCTGGCTCATGAGGCGCGCGTGCGAGCCGACGTGGTGATCGCCCATCTCGCCTTCGAGCTCGGCCTTCGGCGTGAGCGCCGCGACCGAGTCGATGATGATCACGTCGACGGCGTTCGACCGCACGAGCATGTCGGCGATCTCGAGCGCCTGCTCGCCGAAGTCGGGCTGGCTGACGAGCAGCTCCTCGCTCTTGACGCCGAGCTTCTTCGCGTAGGCGACGTCGAGCGCGTGCTCGGCGTCGATGAACGCGCACACGCCGCCGCGCTTCTGGGCCTCGGCGATGATGTGCAGCGTCAGCGTGGTCTTGCCGGATGATTCAGGGCCGTAGATCTCGACGATGCGGCCGCGCGGCAAGCCGCCGATGCCGAGCGCGATGTCGAGGCCGAGCGAGCCGGTCGGGATCACGTGGACCTCGCGGTCGATCGGATCCTTGCCGAGCTTCATGATCGCGCCCTTGCCGAACTGCTTGTCGATCGCAGCGAGCGCGAGGTCGATCGCTTTGTCGCGAGCCTGGCTGGTAGCCGCGGACTCGCGCGAGGGGTGAACCGCCTTGTCGTTTGATTCCTTCATTTGTGATCTCCCTGCGGCTCGCCGCGAGGCCAGCCATCGTCGGTTTCCGTGTCCGCCCCTTCTAGCGCTCCCGTCTGACGGTTTTCGGCTCCGATCGCCGCGTTTTGGGGCTGATTGAAGGCGATTCGACAGATTTCCTTATGGACGGAACCTGTCGGTTTTGTTTCGCTTTCATAGAGGATCACGTGATCGACTCTCGTTTCACTGAACATTTGTTCTGACATCGGTAACACGACGTCTCGAACAGGTCTAGTTTCGCGGAGCCGTCCGAGCGTCACATGTGCCGCGAACGGACGTTTTTCGGCCGCAAAGCCGATCCCGGCCATCGCGCGATCGAGCTTGTCCGCGAGCTCGCCAAGCGGGCTCGGCTCGATGCCGGCCCACACGACGCTGGCCTTCTCGAGCGACGGAAATGCGCCGAGCCGCGACGTTCGAAATCGAAACGGCTGCGTGCCGGCGACCGCCGCGCGCGCGGCGTCGATCACGGCCGTGATCGCATCGCTGCGCGTCCAGCCGAGGAACTTCAGCGTCACGTGATAGCTCGTCGGCGGCGCCCATCGAACGTCGAGCTTGGCGTCGTTCGCGCGCCGTGCGAGCTGCTCGGCGCATTGCGCGAGCGCGTTCGCGGTTGCGAGCGAAACACGAACGCCGAAGAAGAGTCGCTTGCCGTCGCTTGGGCCCATCGCGGGCGAATCTATCAGAGCGCGTTGTCGACGAGCTCGAGCGCCCACCACGCGGATAGTGTCCGGATCTGATCGCGCAGCCCCGGCCAGAACAGCTTCTTGGTCGTCACACCACCCAGATCCGCGAGCGCGAGCCACACGGTGCCGACCGGCTTCTCGGGCGTGCCGCCGTCGGGACCGGCGATGCCCGACACGGACACGGCGAGGTCGGTGCCGAATCGCTCGCGCGCGCCAGTCGCCATCTCGCGCACGATCTCTTCGCTGACCGCACCGAACCTGTCGAGCGTGGCCTGGGCGACACCGAGCTGGCGGACTTTTTCGGCGTTCGAGTAGACGATCGCGCCGCCCAGGAACGCGCGCGAGCTGCCCGGCATCTGCGTGACGAGCTCGCCGATCATTCCGCCGGTGCACGACTCGGCGGTCGCGAGCGTCTTGCCCGAGGCGATCAACCGCCGCGTCGCGCGCGCGACGAGATTCTCGTCGCCGGTGCCGTAGAGAGATTCGCCGAGCCGCGTGCGCAGCTCGCCGTCGAGCGCTGCGAGCCGGGCGTCGGCGGCCGCCTGATCGGCGTCGCGCACGACTAGCTTGACCAGGACCTCGGGAAACTTCACCTGATAATGGATCGACGCGCCGGCCGTGTGATCGACCAGGCCTCGGCACGCTTGCGAGACCTGCGACTCGCCCCGGCCGAACACCCGATAGATCTGCCGCGCGATGCGCTCGACGCGGCCCGCGGCTTCGCGCAGCTCCACGAGCCGCACGCCGAGACCGGTGTCGAAGATGCCGTAGAGCTCGCGCGGGATGCCCGGCATGCAAAAGATCGAGATGCCGCCGACGACGACCTCGAAGCCGGGCGCGAGGCCTTGCGGGTTCGCGTAGACGCGGGCCCCGCCGGGCACGCGAACCTGGCGCAGCTGCACCGGCGTGACCATGTTCGAGAACCGCGCGGCCATGCGCTCGCGTGCCGGCTCGTCGACGACCGGCTCCACGCCGACGAGCTGGGACACCACATCGACGGTCAGATCGTCCTCGGTGGGTCCCAGACCGCCCGAGCACACGACCACGTCGGCGCGGGCGAGCGCCTGGCGCAGCGCAGTAGTGATATCCTGAGCATCGTCGCAACAGCTGGTCATCCAGCGTGTCGTGATCCCGAGGTCCCACAGGCGTGCCGCGAGCCCAGACGAGTTCGTATCCACGATCTCGCCGCGGCACAGCTCGTCACCGATCGTCAAGATCTCCGCGCGCACGTGTCGGGGACTCTACCCGGAAGCCGGTCGCCGCGGTTGACGCCACGTCGAGTCGCCTCCTACACTTTCGGTGAACCTGGCCATGAAGATCCGCTACGCCGCCAAGACTGACGTCGGAATGAAGCGGACGCACAACGAGGACTACTTCTCGTTGATCGAAGACGAGCAGCTGTTCCTCGTCGCCGACGGCATGGGCGGCCACGCGTCGGGCGAGGTCGCGTCGAAGATGGCCGCCGAAACGATCGGCGAGTTCTACCAGCGCACGCGCGAGGACGAAGACGCGACGTGGCCGTACAAGATGGATCGCTCGCTGAGCTACATCGAGAACCGGCTGGTGTGCGGCATCAAGCTCGCCAACCTGCGCATCTTCGAGACCTCGAACCGCGACCTTCGCTACAAGGGCATGGGCACGACGATCGTCAGCTGCCTGATCAGCGGCGACAAGATCTACGTCGGCCACGTCGGTGACTCGCGCGTCTACCGCCTGCGCGAGAACGGCATCGCGCAGCTCACGCGCGATCATTCGCTCCTCGAGGACTACAAGGAAGCGAAGCCCGACATGACCGAGGAAGAAGAGCGCAACTTCCCGCACAAGAACGTCATCACGCGCGCGCTCGGCATGCGCGAGACCGTGCAGGTCGACATCCGCTCGCACCAGATCAAGAGCGGCGACGTCTACATCCTGTGCTCGGACGGCCTGTCGGGCATGGTCGTGGACGATCAGATCGCGCAGATCTCGACGGGCGCGAAGAGCCTCGAGCGCGCGGTCGCCGAGCTCGTCGATGCCGCGAACCGCAACGGCGGCACCGACAACATCACGACGCTGCTCTTGCAGTGTCTCGCGGCCTAGTGCCGTGGCGAAGTACGCGGTCACCGGCAAGTTGACCGTGCAGGCGCGCTCGAGCGTGCACGACACGACGACGCGGTGGGACAAGATCACCGGCGAGGTCGACGCCGATCCGGATGCGATCGAGGCCGCACGCGGGAACTTCTCCGTCGACATGACCGTGTTCGACGCCGGCGATTGGCTGAAGAATCGGAAGCTCCGCAAGGACTTCGAGCTCGAGGCTCATCCGACCGCAACGTTTTCGCTCGAAGCCGTGTCACTCTCGAAGCGTGATGCGAACGCGTTCGAAGCGACCGCGAAAGGCACGCTGCGCTGGCGCGGTAAGGTCGTTCCGCTCGAGCTCGCCGGCAAGGGCACGCTCGACGCTCGGCGGCTCGCCGCGACTGCCAGCTTCGAGCTCGACATCAAGCGGCTCGGCTTACAGGCGCCGCGGTTCTTCATGTTCAAGGTGGAAGACGTGGTGACGGTCGCGGTCACGCTCGGTGGAGTCGCGTCGTGATGAAGTGGCTCGCGATCGCGGTCGTACTGGCAGCGTGCGACTCCACTGCCCCCGAGGCCGACGGCATCGGCCCGTACAAGTTCGGCCACACGACCGCCGGCAACATCCACGACGGCAACTGTCAGCCGACCGAGCTGCGCGACGGCCGCAAGGCGATCTGGTGCTTCGCGCTGCCGCCGATCAAGGTCGGCAAGCACGTCGCCGAGGTCGACACCTACTTCTCGATGGCGCCGCCGCACACCAAGGACGACGCCCCGCTGATCGAGATCCAGCTCAAGGTCCGCGGCTGCGTCGAGGACGAGGCCGACCGCTGGATGCGCGAACGCTTCGGGCCGCCGATCGACACCAAGTCGACGCGCGAGTACTGGAAGAACTCGTTCGTGTGGGCGGCCGCGTTCCTGCCGAGCGAGCCCGGCCGCTGCCTGATTCACTTCCTGCCGCTGTCCGAGAACGCCGAGATCGAGCGCATCAAGGCCGAGTAGGCGGGTCTTTCGCTTCGAGGCGGTCGAGGCGACTGCGAATCTCGGCGAGGTCGGATGTGTAACGCTGCTCGAAGCGACTCGCGAACGACGCGTCCGACGAGGTTTGCGCCCGCCCCTGCTCGCACACGATCTCGACGTGCGCGACCCGCGCCATCACCATGTCGAGCTTGCTGTTCGTGACGACTGCATGGTGCTCGAGATGCTCTACACGCCCTTCGAGTGCGTCGAAGCGCGCATTCATGTCGCTCCGCATCCCGGCCATCTCGCCGCGCATCGCGGCCATCTCGCTCTGGATCTTGACGAGAATCGTATGGGTCCGGTCCGGGTCACTCATCTCACGCCTCCTTCAGGGTAGCGCGCGACCACTGCAACTCCAACGCCATTCGCAAGTGGCGTTTCCGTCGAGAAACCAGTGTCCGATCCGGCCGATTCCCGGACGAGCTCGTCCGGTCTTCGGACGGCGACTACGCTTTCTTGCGCTGCTCGTTCGGGCACGAGCCGCCGGGATCGCCGGCGTACTTCGGACACATGCCGTAGAGCTCGTGGCGATGGCGCAGCACCGTGAAGTTGCCGAGTCGCTGCGCGATGCGCTCTTGCAGGCGCTCGATCTCGTCGTCCTCGAACTCGAGGATGAGGCCGCACTTCACGCAGATCAGGTGATCGTGGTGATCGCCGACGACCTCGTAGCGCGCCTGGCCGTCGCCGAACTGGCGCTCGACCGCGAGCCCGCTGTCGACGAGCAGCTTGAGCGTGCGATAGACCGTGGCGTAGCCGACCTTGGGGTGGCGCTTGCGGACCTTGGTCAGGAGCTCGTCGATCGAGACGTGGTCGCGCGTGCGCAGGAACTGCTCGACGATCGCCTCGCGTTGCGCGGTCGTGTTGAGCCGCCGGTCGGTGATGTACGAGCGCCACCGGTCCCGGAGCTCCCCGGTATCGTTCGGCCGGAAGTCCGAGCGCTCCCCCATGTCGGTCAGCTTCCCTGCAACCCCACGACGCGTCAAGCGATCTCGAACCGATGACTTTTCAATTTGTGGCGGGTAAGGTCCGCGCGATGGATACCGAGTCGGGCTTCGACGCGATCCTCGCGCGCTTGCGCGAAGTCGTCGCGCAGCTCGAGTCGGGCGAGCTCTCGCTCGAGCAAGCGCTCGCGATCTACGAAGAAGGCGTGCAGCTCGCGCGCAAGGGCCAGCAGGTCCTTGCGTCCGCCGAGCAGCGCGTCGAGATCCTCGTGAGCGCGGCCGGCGGAATCGAGACCGTGCCGTTTTCCAGCGACGAACCTCCGACGGGATGACCATGGCCCAACCTACCCTTGCACCGAACAGCGCCCCGCCCGAGCTCGCGGCATTCCTCGAAGAGATGCGCGTCATCGTCGATCGCGAGCTCGATCGCCGACTCCGTCCGCCCGCCGACGATCCGGGCAAGCTCGCCGAGGCGATGCATTACGCCGCGACCGGTCCGGGCAAGCGCCTGCGCCCGGCGATCGCGCTCGCCGCGGCAGAGGCGTGCGGCGGTACGCGCGAGGCGGCGCTGCCCGCGGCGGTCGCGCTCGAGATGCTGCACGCGTACACGCTCGTGCACGACGATCTTCCGGCGATGGACGACGACGACGAGCGCCGCGGCCGGCCGACGGTGCACATCGCGTTCGGCGAGGCGATCGCGATCCTCGCCGGCGACGGCCTGCTCACCGAAGCGTTCGCGCTGCTCGCCGAGCTCGGCCCGCGCGCGGCCGATGCGGTCCGCGTGCTCGCTCGCCGCTCCGGGAGCCGCGAGCTGCTGCTCGGCCAGGCGATCGATCTGACGTCGCCGCCGGTCGGGATGGCACAGATCGAACGGCTTCACGCAGCGAAGACCGGCGCGCTGTTTGCCGCCGCCGGCGAGCTCGGCGCGATCGCGGCCGGCGCACCCGCGGCCACGTGCGAGGCGCTCGGCCGCTATGGCCTCGCGATCGGCATCGCGTTCCAGCACGCCGACGACCGCGACGATGCCGAGCTCGTCGACAGCGCGGCTGCGGCCGCGCAACGGATGCGCGAGCTGTGCACCGAGGCCCGCCGCGAAATCATCCATCTCGGACCGCGCGCGTTACACCTCGATTCCATCGCACAGTGGATTTTGGCGAGGGCCTGATCGAGCGTTGACTCGCACTCGGCTACGACGGTACGAATGGGGGTGCCCGAGGACGAGTGGGATGACGAGACCGGCACGACCGATCTCGAAGCGCTGAGGCGGCAGAGCACGAAAGAACGCCGTGCGTGCGTGACGATCCTCACCGGCACCGCGGCGGGCCAGCTGTTCAAGTGCGGCAAGTCGCTCACGATGGGCCGCTCGCCGCAGGCCGAGCTGCGGCTCGACGACGACGGCATCTCGCGCAATCACGCGCGCATCCGGTCCGAGACCGGACGGTCGTGGGTGCAAGACCTCGACAGCCGCAACGGCACGTTCGTCAACGGCGAGCGGATCACCAGCGACGTCGAGCTCAAGGACGGCGACAAGATCCAGGTCGGGCGCGGCACCGTGCTGCGTTTCGGCTTCCAGGACGCACTCGACGAGTCGTTCCACGAGAATCTCTTGTCGTCGGCGCTGCGCGACGGCCTGACCAAGCTGTTCAACAAGCGCTACCTGATGGATCGGCTCGACAGCGAGCTCAAGTTCGCGCAGCGTCACGAGACGTCGCTGTCGCTGCTCCTGCTCGACATCGATCACTTCAAGAAGGTCAACGACACGCGCGGCCACCTCGCCGGCGACGCCGTGCTCGTGCACCTCGCTCAGATCCTGACGAAAGCCGTCCGCAACGAGGACGTCGTCGCGCGCTTCGGCGGCGAGGAATTCGCGATCATCTTGCGCGCGATCGGCATCGAGCCGGCCGTGCAGATGGCCGAGCGCCTGCGCAAGCTCGTCGAGGCGGCCGCCGCGCCGTCCACCGGCGGCGAGCTCAAGGCGACGATCTCGATCGGCGTGGCGGGATTCCCTTCGACGCAGGCCCAGACGCCGGATCAGCTGGTCGAGGCGGCCGATCAGGCCCTGTACCGGGCCAAGCGCGAAGGCCGCAATCGCGTCCGGCGCTGAGGCAAGAATCTTTGCGCGGGCGATCCGCGTTGCTAGCTTTGACGTGATGCGCAAGCTCGGCCTGATCGCGCTGTGCTGTTTCGGGTGTTCCGGCGCGTGCGGCGGCGGTGGCCGCGGCGTGCCGGTCCCGATCGCACAGCACGCAGAAACGCCCACCGCGGGCTCGGCGACCGGCCCGGCGGGGCTCGAGGTGACGTCGTTCTGGACGACGCCTGACGAGCAAGCCGGCGCGGCGAGCCTCGCGGCTGGCGACTACGCGGCCGCGCTCGCGTCGTTCACCACGGCACGTGCGGCCGCGAAGGGCGCACAGGCCGCGCGCATCGAGCTGATGCTGGGCCTCGCCGCCGATGCATCCGGCGATCACGCGAACGCCGTCGCGCATCTCGTCGCGGCGCGTGCCGACCTGCCCGAGCTGTCGGACTTCATCGGCTATCACGTCGCGCGCGCGATGTGGCTCGCCCACGATCCGAACGCGCTCGCCGCCGCGCAGAGCGTCGCGAAGGACTCGATCGTCGGGCCCGATGCCGAGATCGTCGCCGGCGAGCTCACCGCGCCGGCCGACAAGGCGGCGTTCTATCGCGACTACCTCGCGCGCCACCCCGACGGGCCGTTTCGCTCCGAGGCGCGCTTCGACCTGGCGAGCGCGCTCGTGCAAGACGACGCGGCGCAGGCCACGCAGCTGTTTCGCCAGATCACGATCGACGATCCGCTATCGTCGTGGAACGACAAGGCGGCCGCCGAGCTCGCCAAGCTGCCGAACGTCGCGCCGCTGACCGCCGCCGAGCAGATCACGCAGGCGAAGGTCCTGTTCGACAACATGCGCAACCCGGAGTCGGAGAAGGCGTTCGACACCGCGCTCGCCGATCCGAAGATCACGCCGGCCGAGAAATGCGACGCCGCGTATCACCGCGCGCAGAGCCGGTTCAAGGCGCGCGATCGCAAGGGCGCCGCGCCGATGTTCGACGAGGCCGCCGCCGACTGCAAAGCCGCGGGCAACAGCGATCTCGAGATCGCGAGCGAGTACGACGCCGGCCGCAGCTACGCGTTCATCGGCCAGCACGAGACCGCGATCGCACACTACAAGAACGCGCAGACGATCGATCCGAGCCATCACCTCGCCGACGACGCGCTGTTGCGCGAGGGCGAAGAGTGGACGTCGCTCAACAACGACGCGCAGGTCGAAGCCACGCTGTCCGCGATGCCGACCAAGTTCCCGCACGGCGACACGCTCGCCGAGGCGATGTGGCGGCTCGGCTTCAAAGCCTGGCGCGATCAAAAGTACGACGACGCGATCAAGTGGTGGAAGCAGCAGATCCAGCTCGTGCCGCACGATCCGAACTGGTTCGGCGAAGGCGAGCCGCAGTACTGGCTCGGCCGCGCCTATGAAGCGAAGAACCAGCCGCAGGACGCGATCGCGTCGTGGACCAGCGCCGTGCGCGAGTACCCGCTGTCGTACTACGCGCTGCTCGCGCTCAACCGGCTGCACGAGCTCGCAGCCCCGCAATACGACCAGCTGGTCGCCGAGCTCTCGAAAGACGACAAGCCGGCCTCGCTCGAGTTCAAGCCGCGGCCCGAGTGGAAGACTCCAGGCTTTCAGCGCGCTCTCACGCTCTTGGGGCTCGGTCTCGGCGAACCGGCCGCGCACGAGCTGAGGAAGCTCGGGCTCGCGCCGCCCGAGGGCCGCAAGCCTGTCGAGGACGTCGATCAGCAGGACAAGCTCGGCGCGATCGCGTTCCTCTACGATCACGCGGATCGCTGGTCGACGTCGGTCGCGACGATGCGGTGGATCTTGCCCGACTGGTATCGCCGCCAGTGGCCGCTCGGCGCGAACCGCGCGAAGTGGCTCCTGTCGTATCCGCGCGGCTATCTCGAGATCCTGACGCGTCACGCGGCGCTCAATCACGTGCCGCTCGCGATGCAGGTCGCGATCGTGCGCGAGGAGAGCGGCTTCGATCCGACCGACGAGAGCTACGCGAACGCGATCGGGCTCACGCAGATGATCCCGCCGACCGCGAAGGACTTCTCGAAGGGCACCGGCATCGATCCGACGCGCGAGAACCTGCGCGATCCGGAGAAGAACGTGACGATCGGCTCGCGCTTCTTGGGCTCGCTGTTCAAGGACTGGCACGACTACGTGCTGCTCGTGCCGCCGTCGTACAACGGCGGGCCGGGCTACGTACGCAAGATGCTGCGCGCGCGGGGCTCGTGGGATGCCGACGAGTTCGTCGAGGCGATCGGCGCCGACGAGGCGCGCAACTACACCAAGCGCGTGATGTCGTCGTTCTTCACGTACAGCTGGCTGTACGAGCACACGGTGCCGACGGTCGCGAACAAGATCCCGGTCGACCTCATCCCGAAATCAAAGTAAGCCGAGCGCGAAGTACGCCGCCGAAGCCGCGCCGCCGGCGAGCACGAGCGCGAGCGCGATCACGCGCACGACCTTGTGCTTGTGCTTGCGCACGACCGGCACCGGCTTGGTGTCAGCGTCGGTCGCCGCGCGGACCTTCGGCATCGACGGCGGCCCGGTGACCGCCGTCGGGGTCGCGGTCGCGGCACCCTTGGCCTTGCGGTCCGGCGACGGCGTGATCACGACCGCAGGCGGCGTCGCTCGCTTGCGGCGCGGATCGCTCGCGTCGCCGAGATCCGCGATCACCTCGGTGAGCCCGCTGTGGTCGCCGAGTGACTCCTGCATGAACGCCCACTCGATCCACGTCGCGAGCGCGGCCGGGTTCGTGACGTAGCCTTCGGTGCGCACGGCTTCCTGGATCGCCGCGCCCATCGCGTGCGCGGTCTGCCAGCGCTGCTCTGGATCGCGCTGGAGCGCGGTCATCACGATCTTGTCGATGTCGGGCGGCACGCGCGGGTTCCACCGCGACGGCGGCTGGATCGGCATCTCGCGCAAGAGGCTGATCATGTCGCCGTCGGTCGGCGCGTCGAACAGCGGCCGCCCGGTCAGCATCTCGTGGAGCACCACGCCGAGCGCGAACAGATCGGCGCGGTGATCGAGCCGGCCGAGCGTGTACTCGGGCGCCATGTACGCGAGCTTGCCCTTGAGAATGCCGACCTTCGTGGTGCGGCTCGACGAGACTTTCGCGAGGCCGAAGTCGATCAGCTTCACGACGCCCGCACCCGACACGATGATGTTGGCGGGCGACACGTCGCGGTGCACGAGCGACAGCGGCTTGCCGGCGTCGTCGCACAGGTTGTGCGCGTAATCGAGCGCGCCGGCGACCTGCATCGTGATGTCGAGCGCGTGCTCGATCGGGATCGCACCGGCGGCCGCATCGCACTGCCGCATGACCTGGCGCAAGGTCGGGCCCGGCACGAGCTCCATCGCGATGTAGTAGGTCTTCTCGATCACGCCGAGATCGAACGTCTGCGCGATGTGCTGGTGATGGAGGTGGCTGGCGAGCCGCGCTTCGCGCGCGAACGCATCGACGATGTCGGGCTCGTCGGCCAGGTGCGGCAAGAGGCGCTTGAGCGCGACGCGCTTGCGGAACCCGCCCGCGGATTGCGTCTCCGCGAGGTGCACGGTCGCCATCCCGCCGGTGCCCAGCAGGTCGTGGACGACGTACTGCCCGAACCGGGTCTCCGCCATCGGTCTAGCTTAGCGCGGCGGCATGCGGAGCGCGCCATCGAGCCGGATCGTCTCGCCGTTCAGGTAGCCGGCGCCGACGATCGTCGCCACCAGCTCGGCATAATCCGCAGGCGAGCCGAGCCGCTTCGGGAACACGACGTCTTTGGCGAGCGCCTCGCGCTTGTCGGCCGGCAGCGCGCCGAGCATGGGCGTGTCCATGATGCCGGGCGCGATCGTGACCACGCGAATGCCGACCGGCGCGAGATCGCGAGCTGCGGGAAGCGTCATGCCGACCACGCCGGCCTTCGAGGCCGCGTACGCGATCTGGCCGATCTGGCCCTCGTACGCCGCGACCGACGCGGTGTTGACGATCACGCCGCGCTCGCCGTGCTCGGCCGGCTCGGTCTTGGCCATCGCGGCCGCGGCGAGCCGCATCACGTTGAACGTGCCGACGAGGTTGATCGAGACCACGGTCTTGAACAGATCGAGATCGTGCGGCGCGCCGGTCTTGTCGAGCGTGCGTGCGGCCCAGCCCACGCCCGCGCAGCTGACGCAGACCCGCAGCGGACCGAGCTGCGTCGCCTGCGCGACCGCGAGGTCGACCTGCGCGGCATCGGTGATGTCGGCCTGCATGAACGTCTGGCCGAGCTCGCGCGCGATCGCGCTACCCGAGGCCTCGTCCCGGTCGACAACCACGACCTTGGCATTTTCGGCCACGAGCCGGCGAACCGTGGCAGCGCCGAGCCCCGAGCCGCCACCGGTGACGATCGCGACGGATCCATGCAGCTTCATTCGCGCACGATACCAGGCGTGGCATGCTACGGCGATGAAGCGAACCGTCGCGCTCGCGCTCGCGCTCGTCGTCGTGCCTCTCGCCGCTCACGCCGAGTCGCGTGCATGGAGTGTCGGCAAGAAGCTCATCCCGGCCGGGATGGAGACGGTCGCCGGGCTCAACGCCTCGAGCGCGCACAACAGCCAGCTCTACCAGACGCTGTTGCCGACGCTGCTCGCCAAGAACCCCGATGCCTCCGCACAGCTGGACGGCATCAAGACCGACTGCGGCATCGACGTGCTCGGCTCGATCGATTCGATCGCGGTCGGGCTCGACTCGTCGCAGAAGGGCACGATCGTCGTCGCGTTTCGCGGCGTCACGCGGGCCAAGCTCGAGGCGTGCGCCCAGAAGCGCGCCAAGGCCAAGCAGAAGGTGCTCGCGATCACCTCGGCCGGGCCGCTGACCAAGTACTCCGGCCTCGGCGAGGACGGCCAGCTCTACATGCGCTGGATCGGCTCCGACGTCGTCGCGATCGCGACCTCGCCCGACGACAAGGACGCGACGCTCGCCGCGACGGCCGGTGGCCTGACCGGCGATCACGGCATCCACGGGCTGTCATCGGTGAACACCAACGCGAGCGTGTGGGCGGTGTCGAACAAGCAGGCCGATCTGCCGGGCGACCTCGGCGCGAAGATGACGGGGATGTACGGCAGCGCGAACGTCGCGAGCGGCAC
>Ga0070665_100005307_pt1 | contig 13308 bp, 15 predicted proteins | sample KBSS13metaG_FD_65862 | JGI IMG/M metagenome (GOLD analysis project Ga0070665, IMG submission 65862) | Switchgrass rhizosphere microbial communities from Kellogg Biological Station, Michigan, USA - KBS S1-3 metaG | ecosystem: Host-associated > Plants > Roots > Rhizosphere > Soil ... | reverse complement strand
GGGCTACGACAGCGACAAAGCAACCGGCCCCATTACAATGCGAGATGGCCTCGAACGCTTCCAGGCCATCGCCCAAGGCTATCGTCTCGCAGCGCAACATATGTGCCCAAGTTAGCCCCGCTAGGGGGAGAGGTGGGGTGAGGGGGCGACGCTCGGTGGGATTGCCCTGGCGATCTGCATTTTGCGCGGCACGATATGACGAAGGGGTCACATGGCAAAAGGCGCCTGCAACCCCCTCACCCAACCTCTCCCCCGATCGGGGGAGAGGAGCATGAGAGAATAGGCCAAAGTTAGCGCCTATGAGCGCGGCTCTCCAGCAGCATGAAAGATGAGAGCCGCGCTTCCGGCTATCACAGGCTCTCGGGCGAATGAGCGGACCGGAAACGAAAATGGCCCATGCTCAGCGCATGGGCCATCCCGGAAAAGGTTCAGGCTGCCCAACCTGGAGGTCGGGCAGCCTGCCTGTGTCGTCCTGGCGGATGACGATTACTGGATGACGATCTCGACGCGGCGGTTCTGCGGCTCGCGCACTCCGTCACCCGTCTGAACCAGCAACTGGCTCTCGCCCTTGCCGATCACCGCGATCGCCGTCGACGGCACGCCGTTACGCACCAGCGCGTCCTTGACCGTGTTCGCGCGGCGCAGCGACAACGCCATGTTGTAGGCTTCCGTGCCCGACGTGTCGGTGTGGCCGGTCGCCGTGATGCGGGCGTTGCCCTTGGTCTTGTAGGCATTCGCCGCCTGGCGGATCGTGTTCATCGCCTGTTCCGACAGGTTCGAACGATCCCAGTCGAAGAACACCATGAACGACGGCGCGGCTGCCGGCGGCGGCGGCGGCGGCGGGGGAGCAGCCTCCGGCTGGTTGAACTTGAGGGTGACGCCAGCCATCACGAGCAGGTTCTGGTTCTGGCCGTAGTAGGTCACGCCGTTGTAATTCACGCTCGGGTTCGTCGTTCCGATGTACCGGGCCTCCAGATTGAAGGCGAGCGTGCTGCTGGCGTTGTACTTCGCGCCGACGAGGGCATCCCAGGCGAACTGGGTGCTGCCGAGCGAATTGTTGCTGTCGATGAAGGCGATACCGGCGCCCGCGCCGATGTACGGCGTGAAGGTCGACGTCGGGAAGAAGTCATAGGAGAGGTTGATCAGGCCGGTGAGCATTCCCGCCTTGCCGCTCAGCGCCGTGCCGGGGATGCTGAAATTCAGCGGGAGCTGGCCGTAGCCGACGTCCAGGCTGACGCGCGGACCGACGAAGTCGTAACCGACGGTGCCGCCAACGGCCCAGCCGATGTTGCCTCCGGTGGTGCCCGAGCTCAGCGGAACATCCATGCCGCCGCCGGCGCCGATGTAGAAACCGGGCTGGGCATTGATTTGCTGGGCATTCACTGCGAGCGGCACGGCGACGAGCGCAGCGGCAGCAGCAGTAAGAATTGGCTTGATCAAGTTAGTCCCCATTTGTTGTTGTCAGCGACGGCGTGAGGCCAACGCCAGAGAGGCCAAGAGGTTGCCTTTAAAGAGCCACCATTCATTCTCGACTACAGAAGCCTCGTGGTCAATACCGCCGAGCAGCTCTGGCCCGCTCGACCCGCGAATACCGGCGATTTCGCAGCAGAATCTTGTCAACGTCAAAAACACATTGGGCAGGGGGAGCCCCCTTTTTCTGCGCCGGTCCTGTATTTTGCCACAAACCCGCCAAATCCTCAACCCGGCCAGTGCATTTGCGATGAAGCGCAAATATCGGGCCCAGGACGGCGCCCTGCTCTTCCGCGGAAAGGACCGGCGATCACGGTCCTCGCTTCCGCCGGGAAAGAGCCATAAAGTTTCCCAAGGCGACACTGGCAATGCACCACGGGTTCAGATGTCTGCCCGGCATTGGGAATTGACGGGGGACCGGATAATGGCGAGCAGATCACTGGACGAGATCGAGCGGCAGATCAAAGCCCTTCAAGCCGAAGCCGAAGAGCTCAAGCTGGCGGAAGGCATCGAGCAGCTCCGCCTCGTCATCGCCCGATACAACGTCGGACTTTCTCATTTCAGGATTGCCCTGGCCGCTGCCAGGAAGCGCAAGCGGGCCCCGGCGAAAAGCTCACCTGCCTATCGCAATCCGAACAATCCCGCGGAAACCTGGACCGGTCGCGGCCGCAAGCCGCGCTGGCTCGTGGCCGCGCTCGAGGCCGGCGGCACCGTCGATCAATGCCGGATCGACCGCTCGCCGCCGCCGAACGTCCTTCCGGCCCAACTGTCCCTGTAGTCCGGGCGCCCGCCCGGCGCGTTACGCGGCCGGCGCGGATCGATCGGCCAACGCGCCTTCGTCCGCCTTTCGGACCGCTCGCGTCATCTGCACCAGCGCCGTGGAAATCAGGCGCTTCTCGACGTCGTCCGTCGAGGCCGCATAGAACTCGGCGACGCGCCGGGCGATCTCCGGGAAGCTCATCGCCTCCGCTCGCAGCTTGGTCTGCTGGGCGTCCTTGCACGCCTGGATGACGCGCTGGATGTCGCTCTCTTCTTCTTCCGAGGACAATGCCCCCTCGCCGTCCCTGACGAATTCGTAGTTCGTCTTGAGGATCCGGCCGACGAACAGACGCTTCGGCCCATTGGGATTGTCGATTGCGCGATAGACCCTGAGATTGTGCGGATTGTCCACATAGATGAGCATCGTTTCACACCCCTCGCCCGAGGTTCCCTACACGCCGGGCGGATATTGATTCTCGTCGACCCCACGATCGACACTTGCATGCTGTGATTCCACGCACTTCGACTGTAGTGCGCGATGGAATACACGCAACAGTCATGATGTCGTGATTGCTGACCCTTTCGGGCTAGCGTGCGAAGGCCGCGGAACGGGCGGCGGGCCTCTCCGCCGGCCCGGCAGCGGCCGAGGGGTGCCCGGCCTGCCGGTCGATCGCGTCGATCTGGCGATCGAGCTCGCGGACCACGAATTTCGCGAACTCCCCGAGGTGGAGGAACATCACCATCTGGATGACCACCGCCGGGAGCGCCGCCGGATTCTGCCGCGCGGTCGCGATGAAGGTGCGCCAGAAAAGCCGCGTCAGATCCCGTCTGACGAAGGTCATGCGCGCCATCACCTTCGCCAGGGAGATCAGGTCGCGCTTGGCGATCCGGGGGATGATCGACCGCGGCGCGGGCGGCGCGTCGGGATTGGCGCGCAGGGCGGGTCTCCGCAACGCCAGGCCGACGTGGCGGACCCGGTCGAAGAAGGCGTCCGGCCGGTAGACCGACAGCAGCACGTTCCGGTAGTCCGCGAGGATCTCGCGCTTGGGCCGCAGCGTCTCGAAGTTGAGGCCCGCCGTGCACTGGTCGCCGCTGCCCATGTCGTCGAACGGCAGCAGGCGGCCTTCCCGCTCGAGCCGGCGCGTGAGCTGGGTTCCAGGCAGCGCCGTCAGCATGCCGACCATGCAGACCGGGATGCTGGTCGCCTCGATGCAGTCGATCATCGCCTCGGCGACGCCGTGCTCCTCGGTATCGAAGCCGACGATGAAGCCGGCCAGCACCATCATTCCCGCGGCATAGATCCGGTGCACGCTGTCGGCGAGGCTGCGGCGGGTGTTCTGCTTCTTCTGCGCCACGATCAGCGTGTTCGTGTCGGGGCTTTCGATGCCGATGAAGATCGCGAAGAAATTCGCCTTGGCCATCAGGCCGAGAAGCTCCGGATCGTCGGCGACGTTGATCGACGCCTCGGTCGAGAACATGAAGGGATGGCCGTGCTCGACCTGCCACTGCTCGAGGGCGGGCAGGAACTTCTTGATCGTCTTCTTGTTGCCGATGAAGTTGTCGTCGACGAAGTCGACATGGCCGCGATAGCCCATGTCGTAGAGTGCCTGCAGCTCGGCCAGCATCTGCTGGTTGGTCTTCGACCGCGGAATGCGGCCGAACAGCTCGATGATGTCGCAGAATTCGCAGTTGAACGGGCAGCCGCGCGAGAACTGCACGCCGATGTACATGTAGTTCGAGGCGCGCAGGAGGTCGAAGCGGGGAATCGGGCTGCGGGCGACATCGACCTTGAACTTCGCCGCCTGGAAGCGGCCCTTCCGTTCGCCGGCCTCCCAGGCCTGCACGAAGGCGTCGATGATGCCTTCGGCCTCGCCCAGGACAAGGAAGTCGGCTTGCGCGAAGACCTCCGGGCTGGAGGTCGAGTCCGGCCCTCCGACGACGACGGGCTTGCCCTCGGCCTGGCAGAGATCGATGACCTCCAGGCAATCCACGCGCTGCGGCAGCATTCCGCCGGTGAAGACGAGATCCGCCCAGGCCAAGTCGGCGGCGGTGAGCTCTTCCGCATTGCGGTCGACCAACCGGAAATTCCACGTCGGCGGCAGCAACGCCGCCACGGTGATCAGGCCGAGAGGCGGCGCCGGGCAGCGCGCGCCGTGGATCTCGCAGGCCGCTCTCAGGCTCCAGAAGGAGTTCTGATTGAAGCGGGGAAAGATCAGGAGAACCTTGGGGCCTTCCAGTATCGCCGACGCTCGGAAAGGAACGGCAGACGTTGCAGGCTCATCCATACGCTACCCTCTGGATTTCAGTGCTTCCCGCCCCCGCTGGAATGCTGTCATACGATCTGAACCGCGGCAAGCGCGCCCGGATCTCCTCACTTTCCCACCAGCGAGTAGAATTGCCAGGAGGCCAGGACGAGCAGCACGACGAGAGCGAACATGATGGAAAGGAAAAATCTGTCGTTCACGTCCGCCTTCTGGGCAATTCCACAGCGCGCCTGTATAGCCTGCTGCAACGCAGCGCGACGCCGAACGTGGCGGCAGCGATATCGCCGATACAACTTCCCCGGCGTCTGTATCGCCGTCGACATGTCGGACGACGATCGAAACGGACGCCCGCCATGAGTCTGCGGCGGAATTCATGCCTTCCCCCGTCTGCGGGGGCCGTCCGGGTGCGCCGCCGCCGAGAGGGCGAGTTCACCCTGCGTGGGTTGGCCGGCTGGTCTTCACCGACGCAACCTGGACCAAGACCAGCATGGCGCCGCGGCGCGACTGGGGCTATTGGGCGAGGAGCGTCTTCGTTCAAGAAGGACGAATGGAAGGCCGGCGAGAAGACGGTCTATGTCCGCAATCCGAAGGACAGGCCGCGCAACGAGCCCTCGAAGCCAGAGTCATCCCGCTCTGGCCGTGCGCCTTCGATAGGCTCTCCATCCGGCTCCAGCCGTGGGAGCTGATGCGCCGAGACGTCGATGTTCCAAGGGTCAGAAGGAACGGAGGCAGTCGGCAAAAGTCCTGATGCCATGCTCGTCAGTGATGGGCGATGCCGTCGGACGCAGCCCCGCAAGGGAGCAGGCCCGAACCTCGCCGGGGGCGATACCGAATTCCCGCCGAAATGCCCGACTGAAACTGGAGGCGTCGGCGAAGCACAGGGTCTCGGCAATGCTACCAATCGACAAGGTGTTGGCGGCGTCGCTCAGGAGGGTGAAGCTCTCCGAGAGTCGCCGGCGCTGGATATAGCGGGCGACGCCACCCTCTCCCTCGAGCAGGCGATAGAGATTCGATCGCGACATGGCCGCTTCGCGGCACAGCTTGGCCGGTCCGAGAGCGGGCGAACGCAGGTGCTTGCCTACGGCGCGCCGAACTCTCTCCATCAGGGTGACATTGACCTGCGAAGCCGCCTTCGCCATCCGGTCCCCGGAAGGCGCCAGGCAAGCCTCGATCATGGCCTGCACCGCATCGCCTACATGCGACGCATCCTCGCGCGACAGGCTCGGAAGGTTTCGCTCCAGCAGAAGCATGTAGTCGGCCAGCATCCTGCCCGGCGGCGTGCTCAGGGGCTGTCCCCGGGCGGCGTCGAGAATCGCCGAGATCGATTGGAACCGGTCGCGCGACAGATGAAGGGCGACCCGATCATTGTCGTTGTTTCGTTGGGCCGTCACCTCATCGGCCAGCGACACGACAAAGGGCACCCCGAGAGAAGGTTCCAGCGAGGCATCCGCCATTCCGATCGTGGTCGTGCCACTCCTGTAGGCCGTCACCACCCAATGATCTACCGGGTTGCGTCGGATATGGGCCTTCGTTCTGATGCCATTCACGGCCGGCGCCGAAACCTGGCTGAAGGTGAAACCATCCAGGATCCAGGTCGAAACCCGGGCGCAAAAGCCCTCTTCGACAGGCCGCTGCGGCGTCGAATCGAAGACGGAACCGTACCAGGCGCGCCATGCTTCGAACTGGTGGGCCACTGGCAGAGAATGGGTGGCGAATGTTTCCGGGATCATGCCTCTACTGACCTATCTGGCTCGTGACACTGCTCACGATGCAGTCACCCCGATCGTGCGATTTTGGCACGGTATCGAGGCTGGGGGCAGTCCCGGAGTTTCCCGCCAATCATTTCATCTGTTGTGCAGTTGGTACTGGCGAGCAGGCAGGCCATTATCATGGAGCCTTTGCCGGCCGTCGCGTCGCCCGCGACGGCCGGTTAGCATGAACTCTGGCGTCTGAGGGGAAGGCAAAGCGCCCTGCGCGCGCTCTTGTTCGATATGTCGGCGTCTAATGGTGCAGGCTGGCCGCAGGAACCCGGATCCGGACCCGCAGGCCGTCGGCATTCCAGTCATGGTCGAGCGTTCCGCGCAGGCCGTTGGTCGTGCGCCGGACCAGCTCGGTGCCGAAGCCGCGCGTCGCCGGCGGCCCCGCGAGCGGCGGCCCGCCGCGTTCGACCCACCGGATGTCCAGCCCTCCGTCCGCGATCGTCCAGTCGATCCCGACGGTTCCCCCGTCGCCGGCCAGGGCGCCATATTTGACCGCGTTGGTCGCCAGCTCGTGGAAGACGAGCGCCAGTCCATTCGTCGCGCGCATGCCGAGCGGCACCGCCGGACCGCGAAGGCTGAACCGGGAGGCCTCGCCGGGCGCCGCATCGTAGGGGCTGACGATCGCCTGCAGCAGGGCCTGCAGGTCCGCCGCCTCGACCGGCGGTTGCCCGACCGCGGCGAAGCCTCGGCGCACCAGCGAATGCGCCTTGCCGAGCGCCCGGATCCGGCCGGTCAGGACCTCGCCGAGCTCGTCCTTCGACGATGCGCCCTTGGCGCTCAGCCGGACCATGCCCTCGACGATGTCGAAGACATTCTTGACGCGATGGCTCATCTCCCGCGCCAGAGCCTCCTGCTCGCCGAGCGCCGCCTTCAGCCGGTTTTCGGTCTGCACCATGAGAAGCGCGATGCTGACGAACGACGCGAGCTCGGTGATCTCCTGCGCATGCCCGCGATTGAAATGACCCGTCCGGTCGGAGACGATCCAGAGCGTCCCGAGCTGCTCGTCGCTGCCGCGATGAAGGGGAACCAGCAGCACCTCCGGGACGACGATGCCGGCGTCGGAGATCCAGGAGTAGAAGCGCTCGGCATGACGGGCCAGCGTCGGCCGGCCGTCATCGAGCGTGATCCCGCACGGGCTGAAATCACGCGGCGTCGTGGCCCCTTCGAACCTGGCGAACGCCCCGCGCAGGAACGCCCACCGGAAGACCTGCGGCTGCGTGTCCCGCTCGAAGATGCTGATGCCGGCCGCGATGCCGTCCGCCAGCTCCATCGCCAGATCGACGAAGCGCGGCAGCACCTCTTCGGCGCTGTAGGCCATCTTCACCGCGAGCTCCTGGATGGCGCGCTTGAGGCGGGCGTGGTCGCCGTCGGGCGCGGGTCTCCGGTCCAGGTCATGCGTGACGATCACGTCCTGGAGCGTGACCGCAGCGAACTCCGGCGCCGGCCGACTCATATGCCTCCGCCTCCTCCGGGCTTTGCGGCACGATCGACTAGGCGCGGCGGCCAGGGCAACAGCTTTCCGCCGGCCGGCATCATCGTCCGGAATTCGACCGTGAGATGGGCGAGCTCGTGCACCGGCGCGAGCCGCGCGCGGACCGCCTCCGCATCGAGGCCGGGTGCACCGGTAACGCTGACGATGCCGGCGTGGGCTTCCGGGCCGATCCGCCAGACGTGCAGATCGACGATCCGGGCATCCCCGGGCCCCTCGACGACCTCGCGGATCTCGTCGGCCACGGTGGCGTCGGTCGTATCGAGGAGCACGGCCGCCGTGTCGCGCATGAGCACCCACGACCACCGGCCGATGACGAGGCCGCCCACGATGCCCATGACGGGATCGAGCCACACCCAGCCGAGATGGCGCCCGGCCAGCAGCGCGACGATCGCCAGGACCGAGGTCAGGGCGTCCGCGAGGACATGGACGTAGGCCGCGCGCAGATTGTTGTCCCGGCCCGGCGCGTGATGGTGATGGTCGTGGTCGTGGTCATGCCCATGGTCGTGGCCATGGTCATGCCCGTGCCCGTGCCCGTGGCGGTGGCCGTGATGTCCGGCGAGCAGGACCGCGCTGGCGACGTTGACGGCAAGGCCGAGCACGGCGATCCAGGTCGCCTCGACGAAGGCGACGTCGACCGGCTCGAGCAGCCGCATCACGGATTCCGCGGCGATGCCGAGCGCGATCAGCCCGAGCACCAGCGCCGAGGCGAAGCCTGCGAGATCGCCGATCTTTCCGGTGCCGAAGCTGAACCGCCGATTGGTGGCGTGGCGCTTGGCGTAGGCGTAGGCCGCGGCGGTCACCGACAGCGCGCCGGCATGGGTCGCCATGTGGAAGCCGTCGGCCAGCAGCGCCATCGAGCCGGTGAGGTAGCCCGCGACGATCTCGCCCGCCATCATGGCAGCCGTCAGGCCGACCACCCAGAGGGTGCGGCGGGCGTTCTCGTCGTGGGCCGATCCCAGGAAGACATGCTCGTGGGTCAGGTGGTCGGTGTCGGGGAAGGCCATGTCCGATGCCCTACTTGCCGTAGCGGCGAATGGCTTCCATCAGCTCGTCCGCGCCGGCCTGGCGGTCGACGTCGGTCAGGCCGGGATGGGCGACGTGCTCGCGCACGTGCTCCTCGAGGATCTCGGCCATCAGCCCGTTGATCGCCCCTCGCGCGCCCGCCACGAGATGCAGGGTCGTGGCGCAATCGTCGCCGGTCGTCAGGGCCCGCTCGATCGCGCTCATCTGGCCGGAAATCCGGCGGACGCGCGCCAGCAGGGCGTCGTTGTGCTTTGAAAGGTGAGCCATAGGATAGCCCCCTACCCTATATCGGCCTCCGACGCAAAGAGGCCAGGAGCGGCTTTGAGCGTTCCGCTGGGGGCGCGCCACTAAAGGCGAATGTGAATTCGCCGAAGTGGCGCGTCATGCAGTACTGCAACCAAGAGGAAGACGCGCCACTGGAGTGGCGCGCCCCCAGCACAAGACCGTCAGCCGGCGACCGGCGTACGCTGGCTCTGCTGCAGGTGCCGGATCAGGGTCTCCAGATCGTCGACGGTCACGACGGCGGCGGCGCGGTCGTCGGAGATCTCGATCCCGAACTCCTCCTCGACCGCCATCACGAGCTCGACCGTGTCGAGACTGGTCGCCCCGAGGTCCGCGCCCAGCGCTGCGCTGCCGACGACCCTCTCGCGCGGTATGCCGATGATCTGCGCGATGAGGGCGCGCGCGCTGACGGGCGGATCCACGAGCGTCGAAGCTGCTTGTGTCATCGCATCCTCCATCGCCGGCAACGCGCGGCAGCGGAAAATGTTGCCGAGGCACGCGGTCCGGAAGACGAAGACTGGCGCTCAGGGACGATCCGGCGCGGGACCGGCCGCGTCACCGGGAAGGCTGTCGAGCCAGTGGCGCGCGTCGTGCTGCTCGGCGAAGACGCGGATCGGACGCGCGCCCTGCGCTTTCTGGGCAAACAGCTTGGCCTTGCGCGACAGGGCGGGATCTGCAGCGACGATGGCGAGGGGGCCGGCGGGATCGCTCTGCTCGCGTTCGCGAACGATCTCGGCGAACGTCCCGATCCGCTCGTCCGACAGGAGCGAGGTGACGCCGCTGATGTCGAAGATCTTGCGGTAGGGCCCGGCCTTCTCGCGATCGAGATCGAACAGGAAGCCGACGAGATCGCTCGCCAGGAGCTTGTCCTTCGCGATGGCCAGGACCAGGCGTTTGCCGTGGGAGACGGTACATTGAATCGGCATGGGCGGATCATACACCGTCCCTGCCTCGGTTCATCCGGTTCCGCCCCTGCTCATCGCATCGGCGAGACCGTACGTTACCCGACGTAATGCACCACTTCGAGCTTGAGCCCGTCGGGATCGGAGAAGAACGCGGCGTAGTAGCCCGCGCCGTATTGCGGATAATCGGCGGGAGGATCGAGGATCGTGGCGCCCGTCTCCGCCATCAGCGCGTGGGCGCGGTCGACGTCGGCGCGGTCGGCGGCGTGGAACGCGAGATGGTGCAGCCCCGCCGAATAGCGATCGTGCCGGCGCTCCGACTGCGCCGCCCGCAGCGCGATCCCGCCGACGATCCTGCCGTCCCGGACGAGATCCCAGACATGCAGCGCGGGCTGCCGCTTGACGCGCACATAGCCCAGGAAGCCGAGCAGCGCCTCGTAGAACGGCGCGGACGCCGCCACGTCGCGCACCGTGAGATCGATGTGATGCACGCCGCCGCGCAGGCGGGCGGCGGTTCCATCGCGGTCGTTCGTCATGCGCGTCTCCTGCTGCCGGCCCTCCATGAAACAGTCCGGCCCCGGCAGGCGTTGAAGGTTCGTAGCCGATGGAGGAACCGCCATGAACGCTCACGACGAGAAGATCCGCAACACCCTCAACGACACGCTGACCCGGGCCGGCGTCGATGTCCGCAACCTGACGATCGAATCGGTCGACGGCGCGCTGATTCTCCGGGGCACCCTGCCCTCGCGCGAGCAGCAGGACCTGCTGGAGGGCCTGCTGAAGGCGCCGCCCGACGGCGTGCTCTCACTCGACTGCGAGGTCGGCCTGCTCCGGGTGGCGCCGGGCGACACGTCGGACGGGCGCGGCCGGTCGCCGGTCACGGGAACGTCCTCCGACTCCGCCCATGAAAGCCGCCATCAGCTCGATCGCGGCTGACGCCGGCGAGCGCCGCGCCGTCAGCCCCGGGCCGCGCCGCGCAGCCGGTCGATTTCCGTCTGCGCGACCATGATCTGCTTCATCACGTTGACCCGCTGGATCACCAGCCGCGTGTTCGCCGGGTTCGTGCCGAGCTCGACCGTCACCTGATCCAGTTGCTGCCGCAGCCGCGCCACGGCGCTTTCGAGCGCGGCAAGCCGGTCGGGAACAGTCGGCGGATCATCGTCAGTCATTGTCGGGTGCGCTCCCCCTCGCCTCGGCGTAACCAGTAGGCGATTGCGCGCCGCGTTTCCACCGCCGCCGCAGGGACATCGCGCCGCGTTCCGCACCTGCGCCGCCGCCGCGACAGAGGCCGGTACATCTAACAGCCCGGCCTCGACGCCGTTCTCGGCCTTCGTCAGCGGCAGCCCGAGGTCGACGTAGTTCTGCAGGAACTGCTCGCCGTCCTTCTGGCCGCGCCCGCGCGCCGCCGGATCGATCGCGCCCTGCATCCACGCGCCGCGCGCGCGGATCGCGGCGGCATGTACCGACGGCTCGGCCTGGCCGCGATAGTGCTCGCTCCACAGCCAGACCACATCGGTGTCGCGGTCGTGCGCGCCCCACACCGCCGCCGTGCGGTTCCAGCCGACATCGAGCCCGTAGCCGCGCGGCCAGTGCGGCGGCAGCTCGAACGGATCGGCCACGATCTCCGACTCCGGCACCGGAAAGATCGCCCCGCTGCCGAGCTGCGGGATGCCCTTCGACCACGCATCGCGCTGGTACGGCGGGATCGAGCCCCACAGCTCGGACTTGTGCTCCGACGTGAGATGCGGCGCACGGCCGGCGGCGAAGAATTCCAGGCGCTTCGGGTAGAGCTCCCGCCGCAGCGGTCCGGTGTCGGAGTACCAGTCCTGCGACCAAACTACCTTAAGCAATCCTTTCGTGGGTTTCGGTCACAAAGCCCTTCGTCCAACTGTCTCGGTCGATGGTTCGAGGATAGATCTTCCACCTTTCGGGATAATCCCTGAAGCCGGGCTTATCCCTAAATCGATCGATAGCGGCCTTCGCAAGATCGAGCGTGGAGTATATTCCAATAATCTTGCCGTGATGGTATCCATCAACCCTCTTTTCATCGATATGATACAGAAAATAAACGCGGTTCATTGGGTCGCTCCATTGCGCACGGTAACGAAGCCCCCCACCCACTCGTCCCGATCCAAGTCCCAATCATCAATCTTCCAACGTTTGGGGAAGTCGCGAAAGCCCGGCTTGTCGCGAAGGCGATTAATTGCATCGCGGGCAGATCGCTTGCTCGAATACACACCGATCAGCTTCTCCTGCTCTTCTTCATCCGACGGCGCATCATCATCTATGTGCCAAACGAGCCAAACCTTGTTCATGATCATCCTCCAACGTCGATCAGCTCGATAAAGCCGCAACGCAACCAGCAACTGGTCGCTCTATTCAGACCTCGAGATCGTCACCCGGGATGTGGTTAAATGGTCCCGGAAGCGATTGAGGGTCACGAAAGCCTCGATCGAAGTATTTTTGCAACTTCCCGAACTCACGCCTGAACCGCGAATCCCTGAGATTCCAGTTGCCTTCGCCATACCTCTCATTGAAGGCCCGCTCGGCAGCCTGCCGACCCGATTCTCCGACGAGAGGACGCATTCCCCTAAAATCCCTGGGTATATCCTTAGCTTTTTCCTTGCCGCTAAGACCCGGGATTGGCTCTTTGTATCTTAGGATTGGTCTTGGTGGGACTGGATAATTCGGAGGCTTAGCCAAGAACGGAACGACTGATTGAGCCGTACGCACATCAGGTTGACCCATCCCTGGTTGGGCCTGGGCATTGAGGTGATCTTGGATCGGCGATTCGTCGATCTTGCTACTCTGCCCGATCGACGTCACGTTCATGGGTGCGGAGCGGTCACGAACCTCGAGCCAGCCGCTCTTGATGCCCGTATCCTTCAGGCCCTTGACGATGCTGTAGGCCTCGGCCTCCGTCGGCTTCCGCCCCCTGCTCTCGAACGCCGACAGTTCGTCCTGCAGCGCGCGGTGGAATCTCGCTGCCTGTGTCGCATCACTGGCGGGTGTCGCATCCGGACGCGGCGTCGGGTCGATGCCGGCCGACCGCAAGGCGTAGTTGGCCATGCGGGCGATGGTCTGCAGGCGGTTCTGCTCGGCGCCACCGTCGTTGGTGCGCACGGCCGTCTGCAGCTTCTCCAACGCGGCGAAGTCCTCGGCGGGCAGACGGCCGATGAATTGGACAAGGTTCTTCGAGGCCCAGCGCTGTCGCTCGTCGGCGTCATCGCCAGTCAGGCCCTGGCGGATCGCGTACCACGTCTGCGGGTCGGTGCCCGGCTTGCGGCCCTCGATGTTGGCGTTCACCTGGGCAGTCACCGCATCCTGCTGCGCGTCGGTGAGGCGACTCATGATCG
>Ga0070665_100005305_pt1 | contig 13313 bp, 16 predicted proteins | sample KBSS13metaG_FD_65862 | JGI IMG/M metagenome (GOLD analysis project Ga0070665, IMG submission 65862) | Switchgrass rhizosphere microbial communities from Kellogg Biological Station, Michigan, USA - KBS S1-3 metaG | ecosystem: Host-associated > Plants > Roots > Rhizosphere > Soil ... | reverse complement strand
CTAATCGTCGTTGTCGAGCAGGTGACCAAATGTCGATTCTGCAAGGGCGGTCGGGCCACGCGGTCCACGGGTTCGTCACGTGCGCAGCGTCGCTGGGGCTCGCACTCGCGGCTTCGGCAGCGGTGGCAAGCTCGCCGACGCTTGCAGAATGTCTGGAAGGGTCCGATTTCATTGCGAACGCAGCCCTGTCCCGCGACCACGGCATGACGCGCGCGGCGTTTCTGGAGCGGCTCGACCAGGACATGTTCGCCATCCGCGCGTATCCGGCCGAGCTCAGGTGGTTCGTCAAGGACGAGGACGACGAGCGGTTCCTCCATAGTGCCGCGCAGTCGGTCTTCGACGCGCCTGCGCAGCCCGAGGCGCATCGCGCCGCGTTCCTGCGCGCCTGCTTCGAGCGGCTGTCGGACTGACGCTTCCGCGGTTCGCGTTAGAATTGGGCGCAGAGCCCGCGAATCGCAAGCGCGTGCTTGCCGCATTGCTTGCGCTGCGATCCATCGCGCTCCTGTCCTCCATTCCGTGTATCGCGAGCCCGCGCTGCCGAACGACCTGCCGCCCTCCGGCGTGGCCGTCGCACGCGCGCTGGTGTCGCGCCGGTCGGTGCGCGGCTTCCAGGGGACGCCGGTGCCGAGGTCGGTCGTCCTCTCCATCCTGCAGCTTGCGGCGCGTGCGCCCTCCGGCACCAACTGCCAGCCATGGAAAGTCTACGTGTGCATGGGCGCGCCGCGCGATGCCCTCGCGCAGGAGCTCGTCGCGGCGCATTTCGCCGCCACGGGGGAATACGTCGAAGAATATGCGTACTACCCGAAGAGCTGGCGCGAGCCCTATCTCGGCCGGCGCCGCAAGCTGGGCTGGGATCTCTATGGGCTGCTCGGCATCGCCAAGGGGGACCGCGACGCGACGGCGCGCCAGCACGCCCGGAACTACTCGTTCTTCGGCGCGCCGGTCGGTCTGTTCTTCACGCTCGACCGCGATCTGGAACTCGGCAGCTGGCTCGATACCGGCATGTTCATCCAGTCGGTGATGATCGCGGCGCGCGCCTACGACCTGCACACCTGTCCGCAGGCGGCGTTCACGCCTTTCCATCGCATCGTGCGGCGCCATCTGGCCATTCCCGACACCGAAGTTCTGCTGTGCGGCATGGCGCTGGGGCATCTCGACGGAACGGAGATCGCCAACGCGCTCAACACCGAGCGCGAGCCGGCAACCGGCTTTACGCGGTTCGTCGGCGAATGACGGACGATCCGGCGCCCGCCGCGCCAGCGCCCGTGGCACCTCCGCTCACGCGCGGTCAGCTCTTCACGGCGTTCCTCAAGATGGGCCTCTTGGGTTTCGGCGGCGTCATGCCGTGGGCGCGCCGGGTGCTCGTCGACGAGCGGGGCCTGCTCACCGATCGCGAATTCGTCGAGCTGATCGGCCTCTGCCAGGTGCTGCCGGGCCCGAACGTCGTCAACATGTCCGTGATCCTCGGCGGACGGTGGCATGGTCCGGTAGGCACGCTCATCGCGCTCAGCGGGATCTTGTTCGTTCCCGTGTTCGTGGTCCTGCTGCTCGCGACTTCCTACGCGTCCGTTGCGCATGAGCCGATGGCACGGAATGCGATCGCGGCCGCATCGGCCGCCGCTGCGGGCCTGATCCTCGGAACGGCATGGCGCCTGCTGCGGGGAGCCCGGCCTGCGCCGCGGGGCTGGGTGCTCGCCCTGGGTGTCTTCATCGCGGTGGGCATCGTGCAGGCGCCGCTCCTGTGGGTACTGGCGATCGTCGTCCCCTTCAGCATCGCGATCGAATGGCGCCAGCGATGATGGCCTCGCCCGACGTGCTGTTCGAGATCGCCTGGCGCTTCGCGTCGCTGTCGCTTCTAGCCGTCGGCGGCATCAACGCCTTGCTGCCGGAGTTCCATCGGGTGGTGGTCGAGGTGGAAGGATGGATGACGAGCGCGGAATTCGCCGATCTGTACGCGCTCGCGCAGCTGGCGCCGGGACCCAACGCGATGGTGGTGTCGCTCCTCGGATGGAAGGTCGCCGGCGTGACGGGGGCGTTCGTGGCGACGATCGCGGCGTGCGGGCCTTCGTCGGTCCTCTGCTATTTCGCCATCCGTGGCCTCGAGAACCTGCGCGATCCGCGCGTGCGCGTCGTGCTGCAGCGGGCGCTCGCGCCCATCGCCATCGGACTGATGCTCGCATCCGGCTACACGCTCGCCCGCGCGGCCGACCGTTCCGCCGGCGCGCTGGCTCTGACGCTGGCCGCGACGGCCGCGATCGCGTTTTCGCGGGTGAATCCGGTCTGGATTCTTGCGGTCGCGGCAGTGGCGGGCGTCGCCGGGCTCGCCTGACGGCCTCGGGTCAGCGCTTCTTGCGTTTCTTCGCGAGCATCGTGCCGCGGCAGCGCGGCGCGCCGCAGCGGCATGCGTAACCCGCATGCATTTTCTTGTTGATATAGCCGCTCACCGACAGCCTGTAGTCGTAGCCCAGCTCCTCGCCGGCGCGTATCGTGCGCTTCGCCTGAATGTAGACGCGGCCGTCGTCTTCGATGGGCTCGCAGTTGGGCGCGCACGAGTGGTTGATCCAGCGGGCCGCGTTGCCGCCCTCGGCGGCGTCTATCAGTCGTCTGTCGTCCAGCTCGAACAGGAAGGTGTGATACGGATTGTCCGGATCGCTGTCGGGTCGGCGCTCGGCTTCCGCCATGGTGATGCGCACGCCACGGTACTCGATGATGCGACTGCCTTTGCGGATCGTGCGCCGGGCGAACACGCCGCGGCCGTGGATGGGAGAATTGCGTACGCGGTACGGCAACGGCTTGCGAACAGCGGTGGGCATCGGCGTTTTCGTTGAGTGGCTCGAAATGCGATTGTCGCAAGTCCGGGGCCTGCGTACCACTGCGGCGTGCGTTTCATTGCGATCCGGCGTGGCGCGGCATGGGCAATTTGCCGCGTATGTTCAAATGGTGCCTGCGCTCCGCTGCGGAGACGCCCGACGTCTTCCCGCGTGATCTCACCCATCAAACGTGCCAATCCGCTGACCGAAGGACGCATCGCGCCCGCGCTGTTCTTCTTCGCGCTGCCGATTCTCGGCTCGAATGTGCTGCAATCGTTGAACGGCTCGGTCAACTCGATCTGGGTCGGACACTATCTGGGCGAGGCGGCGCTCACCGCGACGTCCAATGCCAACACGATTCTCTTTTTCCTGCTGGCGCTGTGTTCGGCGTGGGAATGGCCTCCGCGATCCTGGTCGGCCAGAGCATCGGTGCGAAGGACTTCGACCAGGCGAAGCGCGTGGTCGGCAACGGCGCGCTGTTCTTTGTGGGCGGCTCGGTCGCGATCGCGCTGACCGGTGGCCTGTTCACCGCGCCGCTCCTCCGCTGGATGCGGACGCCGCCCGACGCGCTGCCGCTCGCCGAGACGTACCTCCGCATCATTTTCGCGTCGATGCCGTTTCTGTACCTGTACACGTTCGTGATGATGGTGCTGCGCGGAGCGGGCGACGCGAAGACGCCGTTCTGGTTCCTGCTGCTCTCGGTGGGGCTCGACATCGTCCTCAATCCGATCCTCATCTTCGGAGCGGGGCCGATTCCTGCTATGGGCATCGCCGGCTCCGCAACCGCTACCCTGGTCGCGCAAATAGCGAGCGTCGCCGCGCTGCTCGCCTATCTGCATCACCGCCGGCATCCGCTGTGGCTGCATGCGGAGGAGCGACGCTACTTTCGGCCCGACCGCCGCATCTTGGGCGCGCTCGTGAAAAAAGGCCTGCCGATGGGATTGCAGATGATCGTGCTGTCGGGCTCGTCGATCGTGATGATCAGCCTCGTCAACGCGTTCGGCTCGCAGACCACCGCCGCGTTCGGCGCGGCGATGCAGCTCTGGAATTACATCATGATGCCGGCCCTCGCGGTCGGCATGGCGGCGTCTGCGATGGCTGCACAAAACGTCGGCGCCGACCGATTCGACCGCGTTCACCGCGTGGCGATGACCGGCGTGGGCTTCAACCTTCTGATGACGGGCGTGCTGGTCGTGCTGATCTACCTCTTCAATCGCGGTGCGCTCGGACTCTTCCTGCCCGCCGACGGCGACGCGATCGGCATCGCGCAGCACATCGACGGCATCGTCGTCTGGTCGTTCATCCTGCTCGGCATCGCAATGGTGCTGGGCGGCGTCGTGCGAGCCACCGGCGCGGCGGTGCCGCCGCTGGTCGTGCTCTTCCTCGCGCTGTGGGCGATCAGGATTCCGTTCGCGTTCACGCTCGCGGATCGATGGCGGGCGGATGCGATCTGGTACAGCTTTCCGCTCGGGGCCGGCGCGGCGGCGCTGCTCATGTGGCTCTACTATCGTTTCGGCAACTGGAAGAGCGCACCGATGATCGCGCCCCAAGTGTCGCCGTTGGCGGAGTAGGCGAGCGGATAGAATCATCAACCACGGAGAACGCGATGGCAACCTCCTCCAGCTTGACGCGGTTCGTGCTCGGGTTCCTGGCCGGTGCGATCGCCGTCCTCACCTTCCACCAAGGCGCGGTCGCGCTTTTGACGAAGCTCGGCGCATTGTCGAGCAGCGTTTATTCGATGCAACCGGTGCGGCCGCTCGGCGTGCCGCAGATCGCGTCCAACGCGTTCTGGGGCGGCATTTGGGGCATCGTCTTTGCCGCGATCGCACCACGTGCCACGCGGAGCGCGCGCTACTGGGTCACCGGGCTCTTGCTGGGGGCGGTAGCGCTGCCGCTCGTCGGCTGGTTCATCGTCGCGCCGATCAAGGGCCTGGCGCTCGCCGCCGGATGGGTGCCGAGCCGGATGGCGCTCAGCATGATCATCAACGGTGCGTGGGGCATCGGCACGGCGGCGATCTTCGCCCTCGTGCCGCGGTCCCGGCGCCAGCCTCGATCGCGCGCCGCGGGATGATCACCGCCCGCGCGAGCTGGTCTTGGGTCGCACGGTGCTGCGCGGCGGCGCAGGGGCAGGACGCTTGCCACCCGGCGCGGTCCCGGCCGGCGGGGTGCCCTTGCTTTGATAACCGCGAAACATGCCGCTCTTGCCTTTGCTCATGACGTCCTCTCGTACGATTTGCCAGTGTCGATCATGCATTGCGAAGGCCCGCGAGCGCAACCCGCCTGTCGCCCGCATCGGGATGTGCGCGTCGCTTGCCTCGGCGTCGGGAAATCTCAGGGTCGCGACGCGCCGATGAGCGTCAGGACCAGCGGGGTGGTCACGGCGGCGAGCACGGTCGTCAGGACGATTCCCGATGCAATCGGACCGGTGAGGACGTCGAACTGCCGCGACATCAGGTAGACGTTGGCGCCGATCGGCAAGGCCGAAAGCATCACCACGGCGGCGGACTCGGTCGGCGGGAGGTCGAGCATGCGCGCCAGCGCGTAGACCACCAACGGATGCACGATCAGCTTCACGAACGCCAGCGCGGTGCTGACCCGCCATTCCGACGCGGCACCGAAGCCCGCGAGGCCCATGCCGAGCGACACCAGCGACAGCGGAATCGCCGCGAGGCTCATCTGCGCCATCGTCTGGTCGACGAAGCCGGGAAGCGTGAGGCCGGTGAAGCCGAAGGCGGTGCCGGCGAGGATGCTCGCCACGACAGGATTCCTGATGACCCCCAGGAAGGTGCGGTAGAGGCCGCGCGCCGAGAACTCCCGGTGACGCGCCCATTCGACCGACACGGTTGCGAGCGTCCACAGGATGAGCGAATTGAAGACGAGGACGAGCGACACGGAGGGCAACGCCGCCTCGCCAAGCGTGATCTTCGCGAGCGGCAGGCCCAACAGCACGTTGTTCGCGAAAATGCCGCCGAGCGCGAAGATCGATTGCGCGTCGCCGCTCATGCGGAAGGCCCAGCGCGCGAAGACCCGCGCTCCGACGTAGACGATCAGGCATCCGCCGAAGAAGGCGACGAGCAGTCGGGCGTCCACGTGCGGCTCGTGCGAAAAATCGCTCATCAGCCGGAACAGCAGTGTGGGAATGGCCACCGAGAACACGAAGCGCGAGAGAGCGTCGGCCGCGGACATCGGCCAGCGGCCCCACCGCGTCAGCACATACCCCACTGCCACCAGCAGGAAGAGCGGGGCCGTCAGGTCGACAAGCGCGAAAAACGACTTCATGCGGTCGTACGTCCGGGGCAAAGGGCAGCGGGTGCGCCGCGTCAGAAGTCCGCTCGACGTGCCCGAAGCTTCTTTGTCGTCGAAGCTTCCGACTCAGGAGATCAGCTACCGCGCGACCCGATGAGCGCAAGGAACTCCTCGCGCGTGGCCTGCGACTCGCGAAACGTTCCCAGCACCGACGAGGTGACCATCTCGGAGTTCTGCTTTTCCACGCCGCGCATCATCATGCACAGGTGGCGCGCCTCGATCATCACGCCGACGCCGGTCGCGCCGATGGTTTCCATTACCGCGGCCGAGATTTGTTCGGTCAGGCGCTCCTGCAGCTGCAGGCGGCGCGCATACATGTCGCACAGGCGGGCGAGCTTCGATACGCCGAACACCTTTCCCGTCGGAATGTAGCCGATGTGGCAGCGGCCGAAAAACGGCAGCATGTGGTGCTCGCAGAGGCTGTAAACCTCGATGTTCTTCACGATGACCATGCTGTTGGTCTCCTGCGTGAAGATGGCGCCGTTGATCAGGCGTTCCAGATCGGTGCGTGCGCCCGAGGTCAGGAAATTGAGGGCCTCGGCGACGCGCTGGGGCGTCTTCACGAGGCCCTCGCGATCGGGATCCTCGCCCAGCGCGATCAGCATTTCGCGCACCAGGCCCCGCAGGCGGTCGATGTCGACCGGGGGTTGTCTCTCGCGCGGCATCGTCAGGCGGCGGCGCCGGCCCGTGGTTCCGCACCGGGCGAGCGCCGGGCCGCAAGCGCATTCAGGGCGGAGCTGACGGCACGGTCGAACAGCGCGACGGGCTCCAGGATCAGCGCAACGCGACCGGCGACGAGCGCGCGCATCAGGTCTTCGGGCGTGTACACGAATACCGACAATCCCGAGCGGCTCGCGAAGATGTAGGTCATGCGCAATGCGCCCTTCCAGACCAGCCGCGCGCTCACGAAACCCTGCTCGGATTGAAACGCGAGCCAGGTTCCCGGCACCATCTCGCTCACGAAATCGTGAATGCTCGCCTGCAGGATGCCCGCGTTTCCGCTGTTCGCCTGCGTAGCCGTACCGGCGAGCGCCGCCACCGCGGGCGCGAGAGGCAGGGGCGTCGGCTGGGCGGCGCCTCCCTTGTCCTTGATCGCGGCGATGTGGAGATTGTAGAGCTCGTCCATGAACGTCTTCATTCGCTCGTCGGACAGCGCAACCGCCTTGCAGCCCTTGCGCAGTCCGAGGACTAGCGTGGGGATCAGCTTCGCCAGGCGGGACTTCTGCGCGGTGCGCTCCTTGTCGACGACGCTCCACAGGAGATCGTCCAGGAGCGTCAGCGCCGCGTTGGCGGCGACGCCGCTTTCGCCATGCTCCTTGCGCAACTGCGTCAGGTAATCCGCCCAGGTGGTCTCGGCAAAGCTTCGCACGGCGATCGGCACATCGCTGCCGCTCAAGCGATCGCGCAGGAGCGCGCGCACGCGTCCGCGATCCGATTCGTCTTTCTCGGCGGCAGTCGCCGACGCGATGTCGGAAGCGATCGCGGCGGACGTGCGGCGACGCTCTTCGTTGGCGAACGCCACCAGGCGCTCGTCCGCGGGCGCGAACACCGCGAGGTCGAGTTCGAAGCGGCGACAGATCTCGTCGGTGATGTGCTGCGCAAGCTTTTCGAGCATGCCGCAATAGGACGGATCGTCCGTGGCTCCGACCGTTGCGCTGGCGAGATGATCGAGCACATGCCGCGCGGGATTCTTCGGGTCGTTGAAGAAGGTGGGATCGATCAGCGCGGCCTTGAGGACCGGCACCTGCAGACGGCCGAGCAGGGGACGGAGCGAGTCCGGTATCGACGGATCGCGGAACACGTATTCGAACAGCAGCGCGACGACGTCGAGCGTGGTCTGCTCCGCCCGCGTGCCCGAGGCGCCGCCGATCGTCTCGCGGATATACGGCACGAGGTTGCGCGGCACCGTCGCGGTTGGGGGCGCGCCGAACGATCGCTCCGCCTCGCGCAGTATCGCAGCGTGAAGATCGAGGCGCTGCAACGTCGTCAGCGCCTGCACCATCGGACCGGAGCCGCCCATCGCCATCAGCGGATCGAGATCCGGGAAGGAAAAATCGGTTGCCGCCGATGATGCGGAAGCCTTCGAAGGCGACGGGTCCGTGGCTTTGGCAAGCGCGCCCAGCGCGGCGACGATCGTGGGCGCGGGGAGCACGCTCCGATCGGTCGCGGGACCGCCCGAGCTCGCCGTGCCGGCTTGTCCGCTCATGCCGGCGTGCTCGAGCAGATCGCGGAACGCCGGCAGCAGCTCGGCGTCGTCGGCCGGACGCAGTTCGCTTCGCGCCCGCAGCGCGGCGTTGATCTCGGGCAGCACCTCGTGATCGGCCAGCAGCCGGTTCAACGCGATGTATATCTTGTTCACGCCCGGCGCGATGTCGGAGAGCATCCGTTCCATCAACGGCCGCCAGATGCGTGGATCGGGATAGATCGCGCGGGACGTCACGCCGATCGCGTCGAGGACGTAGACGGGCGCGAACGGATTGTCGATGTCCACGGCCTGGCGATCGGGGACGAGCGCGGCGAAGCGCTGGTCGAGCGCCGCAATGTCGATCCGGGTCAGGCGATGCAGATTTTGCATCGCGTCGAGCAGCGATTCCTGCTTCGACTGATCGAACTCGGTCAGCATCTTGACGCCTAGCCCCATCGTGTCGGCGTCCGGCCGCCGTCCCTTGCGCCGCTGGCCTGACATGCGGCGCTCGTAGAGCTCGTCGATGGTGCGGCCGAAGCGTTCGAGCCACTGGGGCCGCATGGCCTTGAAGCGCTCGACGTCGGCGTCGGGAAGCTTGCTGTTCCACTCGAACAGGTCGGTGGACATGTCGATGGAGTTCTTCGCCATTTCGATCAGGCGCGACTTGTACTGCGCAAAGCATTCGCGAAGCAGCGCGCGCGTCTCGGCGGAGCCCAGCCGCGCGGAGGTGGATGAGGGCTCGGCGGACGACGAAGCGGAGGTAGAAAGCTCGGACATCAGTGTGGTGAAGGAGTGGTCGGGGGCATTCTAGCCGGTTGAGTGCGCCACTTGCTCGATCGATCCCGCCTGCAGTGCCGCGATGCCGTTCCAGTGTGGCGAATGTGACAATACGACGCCGGAAAAGCGAACCGGCGGGCACCAATCGGAACGTCCGTCGGCCTCATCTTGCGGGCGCTAGCGATTTGCGGCACGCTGCCGCTTCGATTTGGAACCACAACTTCGCGGCGAAAAACGCAACCGGCAGGTGGAGGAATCTACGCGCATGCCCGACCGGCCGAATCGACGAACGACGGCGTTTTCGATTTGACTGGGAGCAGGCGATGAACTGCGCGATTTGTGGCAAGGACAACCAGCCCGGCACGCGCTACTGCGTGCATTGCGGCGCCGCGCTTACCGCAAGCGGCGCGGCCACCGGTGCCGCGAGCACGTCCACAACGACGCTTCGTCCTGTCGCGACCGCCGTTCCCACGCCCGCACCGTCGCGCCCGGCAGCGCCCGCGCCCGAGCTGGGCGCCGCGCCGCGCCCCGCGGAGCCCGCGCCCGCGATACCCGTCTACGACGCGGAACCGAAGAAGGCCGGCGTCGTGATCCTGGCGATCGGCCTCGTCGCGCTGTTCGCCGTGGGCGGCTATATCGGCTACAAGGTGTTCGGCGGCTCCGGCGAGGTCAGCGATACGTTGTCGCGTATCGACACGACGCCCGCTCCGCGCCCCGCGCCGCCGCCGTCGCCTCCGCCACCCGTCGCGCCGACCACGCCTTCCCCCGAGCCCGCAGCCACCAGTTCTGCTGCGGAGAGTCCCAGGCCCGCGGACGACAAGGCGGCGCCCAGGAACGAGGAGAATCGCGTGCAGGGTGCTACGCCCGAATCGGTGACGCCCCCGCCCCCGGTGGTGCCGAAGCCCGATGCCAAGGCCGCAGCCGCTAAAGCCGCGGCCGCCAGGGAGAAAGCGGCGGCGCAATCGCAGGCGGCGTCTCCTGCGCCTCCCACTGCTGCAGCGCCGAAGGCAGCAGCGCCGGCCCTCCCGCCACCGGCCGCGGCTGCGCCTGTGCAGGATCGCTGGGCACAGTTCGCGGAGGAACTCCGCCGATGCCAGCGCGAAAGCTTCCTCAATCGCGTCGTCTGCGATCAGCGCGTGCGCATCAATTACTGCGAGGGCTATTGGGGCAAGGTGCCCCAGTGCCCGGGCGGAATCGCGAATCCCGATCGCGGGCAGTAGTCCCGTCCGCTCGCAACGTCCGCTTGCAGCCTACGCGGGATTCCGCATTCGGCCGATGCGCGTGGGCCGCGTGGCCCGGTAGCCTTCGTTCGATTGCGGCATGCATATGCCGCCGACCGGGGAAATTGCCAAATGACGCGAATCGTTGCAGGGGTCTTCGATGACAACGCCACAGCGGAGCGCGTTGCGAAAGCGTTGCGCGCCATCGGTTTCGAGCACGAAGACATCGACATCTTTGCCATCAATCCCCCTGGCCGCCACAACGGGTTGCCACTCGGGGGCGATGTGGACACGGATGCAGGCGCTGCGCACGGGGAAACCGGGGCGCTCTCGGGTGCCGCTATCGGCGGCGCGGTGGGGGCGGTCGCCGGATTGGTCGCCACGCCTTTGATAGGCCCCGTCGCCATTGCGGGCGGCTTGGCGGCGGGTGCGTACGCGGGCTCGCTGGCAGGTGCGATGCACTCGCTGGGCGAGCCAGTCGAGCGCGGTGAGGCGAGCAACGTCGTGCGCCAAGCCGGCATGATGGTGGCGGTGCGCGCGGGCTTCGACGAAGACGAAGAGGGCGCAGCAGCGACGATGCGCGAGCATGGCGCCCATACCATCGAATGGGCGGATGGTATTTGGCGCGATGGGCACTGGTCGGACTTCGATCCGGTCGCGAAACCCGGGCGCATCGAATCGCATGACGTCAAGACGCAGCCGATCGCACCGGGTGCGGACGTATCACCGCGGCCACGGCCATGAACCACATGAGCAAGCCTGCTGATCGTTCGACGGACATCCGCCGCCGCGCGCTTCCGTTCAGGCGCGCCTTTCGTTCGCAGCAAGAGGGCAAATGGGGCTACGCGCTCGCGTGGCTCCTGGGGGTGCCGATCCCCTTGCTGCTGCTCATCTACCTGCTGCGCGGCTGCACGTAGCGGTTCGCTTGCGCCGAACTGCTAGCCGCGGCCAACGAACGGCATGTTGGTCGCCATCACGGTCATGAACTGCACGTTCGCGTCGAGCGGCAGGCTCGCCATGTGCACGACCGCATTCGCGACGTGCTCGACGTCCATCAGCGGCTCGATCGCGATCTGACCATTCGCCTGGGGCACGCCGCTTGCCATTCTTGCCGCGAGCTCGGTGTGGGCATTGCCGATATCGATCTGGCCGCATGCAATCCCATATTTACGTCCGTCGAGCGACGCCGATTTCGTGAGGCCGGTGACTGCGTGCTTGGTGGAGGTATAGGGCGCCGAGTTGGGCCGGGGCGCGTGGGCCGATATCGATCCGTTGTTGATGATGCGGCCGCCTTGCGGTGTCTGGCTTTTCATCATGCGGAAAGCCTGCTGCGTGCAGAAGAACATGCCTGACAGATTGATGTCGACGACATTCTTCCACTGTTCCACGGTCAGATCCTCGAGAGGAACAGCCGGCGCCCCGACTCCCGCGTTGTTGAACAGGACGTCAAGGCGCCCGAATGCGTCCTTGGTCGCGTCGAAGAGCGCGCGCACCGAGTCGGGATCGGCCACATTGGTCGGCACGGCCTGTGCGCGGTCCTTGTCCGGTCCCGCTGCCGCAGCGGTCTGCTCGAGCGCCTCGCGCCGCCGTCCCGCGAGCGCGACGCGGTATCCGTTGCGGAGCAGCGCGAGCGCCACCGCACGGCCGATCCCGCTGCCGGCGCCCGTGACGATTGCAACCTTCGAAGTGGCATCCATGGCTTGCTGGTCCTTGTCGTGAAGGTCGCCATTGTAAAGGCGAGACCCGCCGGCATCGCGGCGGTCGGCCGCCGTCGTGTCGAGTTTTTTCGACGAATGGACCATGGCGGTGTGGCATTTGAGCCGGCGCGTCGCCTGCCGCTCGTACAGTCGGCTTGACGCCTCCGCCGCTTCCCGTCGTACAATGACAATGTCATAGCGGATGCCTTCTCACCCGACGCGGGTAGCCCGCGGCGGACTCACGATCTGCGCTACAAGGGAGTCGAAGCGCGATGAAATGCACGATCTGCGCCAGATTGACGCTGCCTGGGGCGAAGCTTTGTCCGGCGTGCAGGTCCGCGCTCCGCCGCGCGCGCGACGACACCATATCGGAGCTTCTGCCTCTGCCCGGTCGCGTCGATCGCCTTGCCTACCGCAGCGCGGGCACGTTTTCCGCGGCGATGCCGGCGCCGGCATCGCGAAAGGCCCGCAAACCCGAGCAAGCTGAAACACCGAAGACGCCGCCGCGCGCGAGTACGGCACGCATCAGTCCCACGACCATTGCGCTCCTCGGCCTCTCCGCCGTGGCGATGGGCATCGCCGTCTTTGGCTTCATCGGCGCCCGGCAATCGCATGTCGCGCGGCCTGTCGAGCGATCGATGGGGGAATCGGTCGTCGCACGGGTTGCCCCGGCGGGAGAGCCACGCATTTCGCCGGCCTCCCTCGCCGAAGAAGCACGTCAGACCACGACACTCAACGAGAAGCCGGATGAGGTCGAAGTCGTGACGGCGCCAGCCGAGCCGGCGCTGCCAGCGACGCTCAGGAAGGAACCTGCCAGGACCGAGCGAGCGCGGGCAGCTCCTCGCGTTGCGCCCCCTATGCCGGCGTCCAGCGTCCCCTTGGGACCGCAGGAGGAGATCCTGCCGCGGGTCGCGCCGGTGGTCGTCGCCGCGGCGCCCCCGGCGCCTCCGCCGGATCGCTGGCAGCTTCTCGCGAGCGGTCTTTCCCGGTGCTCCGGCAACGTGTTTTCCCGCCTCGGCTGCGAGCAGGCGATACGGTCGAAATTCTGCGAAGGCTACTGGGGCGACGTCCCACAGTGTCCGGCCGGCATTCCCAACGACCACGGCCAGTAGCGTCGGGCGATCAGGCTCCGCTTGCGCGCGACCGCGCTCGCGTGGCGGCCGTCGAGTTCAGGCGGTCGGAGAATCGCGCCTTCGGGCGGCGAGCGAACGAGCGCGCGGATGCAAGAGCCGGTCGGCGCGCATCACGGCTCGAGCCCAGGGCCACGCTAGGCAGCGCCAGGCACGTTGCGGAAGTCGCCGCAGGCTTTCTTCCGTCC
>Ga0070665_100005301_pt1 | contig 13315 bp, 10 predicted proteins | sample KBSS13metaG_FD_65862 | JGI IMG/M metagenome (GOLD analysis project Ga0070665, IMG submission 65862) | Switchgrass rhizosphere microbial communities from Kellogg Biological Station, Michigan, USA - KBS S1-3 metaG | ecosystem: Host-associated > Plants > Roots > Rhizosphere > Soil ... | reverse complement strand
AGCGTGTTGATCGAGTAATCGAGGATGCGCAGGACGCAGAACGTGCCGAGCAGCACGACCGGCACGGCGATCACGGGGATCAGCGTCGCGCGCCAGCTCTGGAGAAACACGAACATCACGATCACGACGAGCGCGATCGCTTCGATCAGCGTCTTGACGACCTCCTCGATCGACAGCCGGATGAACTTCGTCGAGTCGAACGGATACGACACCGACCAGCCGTGCGGCATCGTCGGCTTCAAGCCTTCGACGACCTCCTTGACGCGGTTCGCGACGGCGAGCGCGTTGGCGCCGGGCGCGAGCAGCACGGCGCAGCCCGAGGCCGGGTGGCCGTCGAGGCGAACGTCGACGTCGTACGACTCGCTGCCGAGCTCGACGCGCGCGACGTCGCCGAGCTTCACGGTCGCGCCCGACGTGTCGTACTTGACGATGATGTCGCGGAACTCCTGCGCGGTGCGGAGCTTGGACTGCGCGGTCACCGTCGCGTTGAGCTGCTGGCCGGGCGGGGCAGGGCGCTGGCCGATCTTGCCGGCCGAGACCTGGACGTTCTGCGCCTGGATCGCCGCCTCGATGTCGGACGGCATGAGGCTGTACGAGAGTAGCTTCGTCGGATCGAGCCAGATCCGCATCGCGTAGCTCGCGCCGAAGATGTTGATGCTGCCGACGCCGTCGACGCGTGCGATCGGATCCTGGAGCGTGCTCGCGAGATAGTCGGCGATGTCGCCTTGCGTCGACTTGTCGGTGGCATCGTAGATGCCGACGATCATCAAGAAGTTGCTCTGCGACTTCGTGACGACGATGCCGCTCTGCTGCACCGTCGGTGGCAGGCGCGGGATCGCCTGCTGCACCTTGTTCTGGACCTGGACCTGCGCGGTGTCGGGGTTCGTGCCCTGCTTGAACGTGACGTTGATGCTCGAGCCGCCGGTCGAGCTCGACTCGCTCTGGAAGTAGAGCAGGCCGTCGATGCCGGTGAGCTGCTGCTCGAGCACCTGCGTGACGCTGTTCTCGACGGTGTCGGCCGATGCGCCGACGTAGCTCGCGTTGATGTTGACGCTCGGCGGGGCGACGTTCGGATACTGCGCGACCGGCAGCGCGTAGATCGACGCCACGCCCGCGAGCATGATCACGATCGAGATCACCCACGCGAAGACGGGACGGCTGGCGAAGAACCTAGCGAGCACTGCCCGAGCCTTGTGACCCCATGGCCACGTCGGTCGCGTGGACCGGCGCACCGGGGCCGATCTTGTTGAGGCCCTCGATGATCAGCTTGTCGCCGGGCTTGAGGCCGCTCGCGACGAGCCAGCGATCGCCGATCGCGCGATCGGCGACGAGCGAGCGCGCCTCGGCCTTGCCGTCGGCGCCGACCACCATCGCGGTCGCGTTGCCCTTCGCGTCGTGGGTCACGCCTTGTTGCGGAACCAGGATCGCCGTCGTGTCGATCGCCTGATCGAGCACGGCGCGCACGTACATGCCGGGAAGCAGCACGCCGTCGGGGTTGGGGAACTGCGCGCGCAGCGTGACCGTGCCCGTCGATTCGTCGACCGAGACCTCGGCGAACTGGAGCGTGCCCTCGCGGCTGTACGTCGAGCCGTCGGGCAGCACGAGCTTGACCTTCGTGCTGCCGGCCTGGAGCCCGCCGGAGCCGAGCTGCGAGCGCAGCCGGAGGCGCTCCTCGGTCGACTCCGTGAGATCGACGAAGATCGGATCGAGCGAGCGGATCGTCGCGAGCGGCTGCGGCTGATCGGCCGTGACCAGCGCGCCCGCCGTCACCGACGACTTGCCGATGCGGCCGCTGATCGGCGCCTTGACCTGCGTGTAGTCGAGGTTGATCTGCGCGAGCTGGAGCGCGGCGGTCTTCTGCTGGACCGCGGCCTCGGCCTGCTGATGCGCGGCGCGCGCGTCGTCGGCTTCCTGCTTCGACACGCCCTCGATCTTGGCGAGCGCGGCGAACCGCTCGTCCTTGGCCTTGGCCGACTCGAGCGTGGCCTTCGCGCTCTCGAGATCAGCCTTCGCGCCGGCGAGCGTCGCGCGATACATGCGCGGATCGATCTGGTAGAGCACCTGACCGGCCTTGACCGGCGCGCCCTCTTCGAACGTGCGTGCTTCGACGATGCCCGAAATCTGAGGGCGAACGTCGGAGGAGAGCGACGCGGTCGTGCGGCCTGCGAGCTCCGCTTGCAGCGTCACCGGCTCGGTCTTCACCGTGATGACGCCGACCTCGGCGGGCGGCATCTGCCGCTGTGCCTGCGAGCCTTCCGCGGGAGTCTTCGAACAGCCCGCGCTCAGGACGATGGTGACCAACAACGCGACGCGCATCGTCGTCGCTAGATACCACTATCTCCGCGTATCTGGACATGGCAGGAGCGTGTCGCACGTGTCGCACGATGCCGACCGGCGGCTGACCGAGCGATGACCGAGACGTCGCCTCGCCGCAACTGCCCGGCAGCCATGGTGTCGCCGTGAGCCACGTCTTGCCCGGCCCGCGGCCGCGCCTCCGCGGCGTCTCGCACCGCATCGCGTTTTACGTCGCGATCGCGGCCGGCCTGGCGCTCGTCGCGGGCGCGCGAGACGGCGTCGCGGCCGCGACCACCGGGATCTACGGCGTGCTCCTGGCCGGCATGTTCGGCGTGAGCGCGACGTTGCATCGCGCCGACTGGGGGCCGCGCGCGTTCGGCTGGCTGCGCCGCGCCGATCACGCGATGATCTTCGCGTTCATCGCCGGGACGTACACGCCGCTGTGCGTGCTCGGCGTCGGCGGCCAGGCCGGCACGAAGCTGCTCGTGCTCGCGTGGTCCGGGGCCGGCCTGGGCATCCTGCGCGCCTTGCTGTGGCCGCACGCGCCGCGGGTGATCACGTCGCTGCTCTACGTCGCGGTCGGCTGGGTCGTGCTCGCGTATCTGCCGACGGTGCACGCCGCGCTCGATCCGATCGCGTTCGCGGCGGTCGTCGCCGGCGGCGTGTCGTACACGATCGGCGCCGCGGTGTACGCGTCGCGTTGGCCGGATCCGTGGCCCTCGGTGTTCGGCTACCACGAGGTGTTCCACGCGCTGATCATCGTCGGCTGCGCGTGCCACTTTCTCGCGGTCGCGCGTGTCGCGTCCGGCTGAGCCATACTCGCGGCGTGAAGCTCGCGCTCGTCGTCGTCGTCGCGCTCGGGGCGTGCGGCGCCGCGCCACCTGCGCCGACGCCGGTGCCCCCGACGCCGCGCGAGCCGGTGAAACCGCCGGCTCTCGTGTTTCGCCAGCTCCACGTCGGCGCGTCGCGCGCCAGCCGCACGACGTTCGAGCTCGCGTTCGACGGCGATCGCGCGACGCTCGTCGAGATCGAAGAGCGTGCGCCGGATGGATCGGCATGGACGCGCGTGTCGAGCCGTACGTACAAGGGCACGCGCCGAGGTACCGAGCTCGAGCTCGCCACCGACGACATGCAACCGCTCGCGCTGCACTGCGAGGAGCGCGGCATGGGCGTCGCGGCACGCGGCTCCGTGCACGCCGACTGCACGTCCACGCACGAGCTCGCGCACGTCGACGCGCTGGTGTGCACCGCGGCCGGGCAGGGCGGGTCGGACGACGCCGACGCCGATGCCGACGATCGCATGGTGTTCGCGCCGCCGCCGGGCGTCGAGTGGTTCGAGGCCGCTTGCGGCGGCACGCTGCGAGTGCCGGATCCGTGATCAGCCGGTCGCGTGCGCGGCTTCGAGCTTGCGGCCGGCTTCGCCGCTGCGCACGAGGCTGAGCCGGAGCAGCACCGGCGCGAACAGGAGATTCACGCCGACGACGCTGAGCAGCAGCACCGCCGCCGGAGGGCCGAAGGTCGGAAAGTTCTTGCGGATCACGACCACGAGCACGAACGACAGGCCGGCCTGGGGAACGAGCCCGGTCCAGCCGTAGCGCGTCACGGTCGGCTCGGCGCGGGTGACTCGACACGCTCGGCGCGAGCCGTAATAGAACACCGCCGCGCGGGCACCCGCGATCAAGACGACCGGCACCGCGATCGACCACAGATCGTAGATGTTGAGCTGCGTGCCGCCGAGCGCGAAGAACACGAGGAACACCGGCAGCTCGGCCGCCTCGAAGCCGTGGAGGAGCGCCTCGGCGTCGGCGCGCGAGAAGTTCTTGAGCCACACGCCCGCCGCGATCATCACGACGAGCGGATCGAGGTGCACGCCGCCGCCGATCTCGGCAACCACGACGCACACCATGAGGACGAACAGTGGCGCGCCGCGCTTCACCGACATCAGATACCGCGCGATCAGCATGCCGATCACGACGCCGAACGCCATCGACCCGAACAGCTCCCAGCCGATCGAAAGCATCATCTCGTGGAGATCGAGCTCGCCGCCGATCAGCGCGCCCGCGATCCCGGATACGACGGCGTAGACCACGATCACCACGAGATCGGCGACGACCACGGTCGCAAGGATCAGCCGGCTGAGCGGGCCGTCGGCGCGCGTCTCCGCGAGCAGAGCCATCACCACCGACGGAGACTGCGCCGATAGCGCGACGCCGACGATCGCGCACATCGCGAGCGCCTGCTTCATCGTCGCGCCGTGAAACATCGGCAACATCGTCTGGAGCGCGAACACGACCAGCGTGAGCGCCGCCATCGCGACGAGCACCGACAGCACGGTGAGCGCGCGGATCGTGCCGAGCAGCGGCTTCACGCGGCGCAGGTCGAGCTCGCCACCCGCGGTGAGGCCGAGCACACACGTCGCGACGCCGTTGATCACGGTGAGCGAGCCCGCCATCTGGCTCGACACGAGGCCCAGCACGTACGGTCCGCCGACCACGCCGACGAGCAAGTAGCCGGTGAGCTTGGGCAGGCCGAACCGGCCGACGATCCGCGCCGTGAAGAACGCGGCGAGCAAGAGGTAGCCAAACGCGAGCTCGGTGCCGCCCGTCATTGTCGGGTTCGGAAACGTGCGCGTGGCCTGCATGAGGCCGGTGATCGCAGCGAGCAAGAGGACGTCGATCACGCAGCAGCTCCAAAGGTAAGCGCGTTGCGGGCGGCGTGCAGCGCGGCGAGCTCGGCGAGCACGGGCTCGACGTCGCCGAGCGGTCGATGCGCGGCGGCGAGCTCGCCGGGCACGAGCTGAAGGAACGGGTCGGGTGCCCGCCGCACCAGCCCGACACGGCGATCCGGATCGTCGTTGCCGCCGGTCATCGCGGGGTGAAATGCCGCATGCACCGATCCGCGGCCCGCGACGCGCGTCGCCACCGCGTTGCAGAACCGCTCGAACGCACGCGACGCCTCGCGCGGCGCGCATGGAAACACGAGATGGAGCACCGGTGCCGCGCTCGTCGCGATGCGCGCGGCGACGAGATCTTCGTCGAGCGCGTGATCGAGCACGACGACGACCTCGCCGAGCCCGCCGCGGATGTACGGGCACAACCCGGCGCGCTCGACGATGCCGGCGTAGCGCACGAGCAGATCCACGACCGCGCGCGAGAAGCTCGGGGCTCCGGCGTAGGGCGCGAGGGGACCGATGATCTCGACCTCCACGATCTCCGTCAGGCTATCACGAGAGTATGGTCGCCCCGTGACCGACTACCGGCAGCTGTTCGAGCGCAACCCGCGTCCGATGTGGGTGTTGGAGCGAACCACGCTGACGTCTGTCCTGGTCAACGACGCCGCATGCACCGCGTACGGCTGGACGCGCGACGAGATCATCGGTCGCTCGATCGCGGAGCTGTGGCCGGCGGCCGATCGCACCGCGGTCGCCGAGCCGCTGCCGACGTCGGCGCGCCACGTGACACGCGAGGGCCGCGAGCTCGACGTCGAGATCGAGGTCACCGACATCGACCACGAGGGGCGAGCCGCGCTGCTCGTCGTGGTGACGGACGTGACCGAGCGCCGGCTGCACCGACTCGCGATCGAGCGCTCGGCCGAAGGCTTCATCGTGGTCAACCCGGGCGGCACGCTGCGCTACGTGAGCCCGAGTGCCGAGCGCTTGCTCGGCCGCTCGGCCTCGGAGCTGGTCGGCAAGCGCGCGACGTCGTTCGCGCACCCCGACGACGCGCGCGTCGCGAAGGCGCCGCCGCCGGGCGAGTCGGCGACGTATCTGTCGCGCGCGATGCTCGAGGATGGCAGCTATCGCTGGGTCGAAGCGGCGTCGACGAACCTGCGCGACGAGCCCGGCGTGCGCGGTGTGGTCACGACGCTGCGCGACGTCACGCGGCGCGTCGAGGCCGAGCGCGCGCTGCAAGAAGCGAACAGCCGGCTCGAGTTCCTGCTCTCGGCGACGAACGCGGTCACGTACACCGCGAAGCCCGGCATCGGCCCGGCGACGTTCATGAGCGCGAACGTGCGCGAGGTGACCGGCTGGGACGCGTCGGCCTATCACGAGCCGCAGTTCTGGTTCGAGCACGTTCACCCCGACGACCGCCAGAGCATCCACGACGGCCTCGTCACGCTCTACGACGTCGGCGCCCACGTGTTCGAGTACCGGTTTCGCCATGCCGACGGCACCGATCGCTGGCTCCACGACTCGGTCCGGCTCGTGCGCGATCGCGACGGCAACCCGCTCGAGATGATCGGCCACTTCATGGATCAGTCGGTGCGCCGCAACGCCGAGGAGTCGGTGCGCCGTTCGGAAGCGAACTTCCGCATGCTGATCGAACAGTCCCCGTCGAGCACGTTCGTGCACACCGACGGCGTGATCGCGTACGTCAACTCGGCGTTCTGCGCGCTGCTCGGCTACGACGACGCGGGCGAGCTGATCGGCCGCCACGTGGTCGACCTCGCCGCACCTGACGATCAACACATCGTGCGCGCGAACATGGCGCACACCGCGCGCGCAGGCCACACGCGCAGCGATCCGCTGCGGATCCGCCGCCGCGACGGCACGCTGGTCACGGTAGACGGCAGCGCGCACCGGCTCGAGTTCGACGGCAGGCCCGCGCACGTGGTGCTCGCGCGCGACATCACGGAGCGGAGCGAGCTGTTCACGCGGCTCGCCGTGGCCGATCGCATGCTCTCGGTCGGCACGCTCGCGGCCGGCGTCGCGCACGAGATCAACAACCCGCTATCGTTCGTGGTGTCGAACCTCGCACTGCTCGCAGAGCAGCTGCCGCGCTTGCTCGCCGGCGAGCCCGCACGCCTCGATCGCGGCATGGTCGAGGAGCTCCTCGTCGACGCGCGCGAAGGCGCGTCGCGGGTCAGCGCGATCGTTCGCGATCTCCGCGCGCTCGCGCGGCCCGACGACGTCGTCAAGACCAACGTCGACGTCGCCAAGGTCCTGGCGTCGTCGATCCGCATGGCGTCGAACGAGCTGCGCCACCGCGCGCGTGTGGTCGAGCACGTCGAGCCGGCGCCGCTGGTCGAAGCGAACGAGTCGAGGCTCGGGCAGGTGTTCCTGAACCTGCTCGTCAACGCGGCCCAGGCGATTCCCGAAGGCCGCGCCGATTCCAACGAGGTTCGCGTGTGGCTCGCGGCCAGCCCCGACAACCGCCGCGCGATCGTCGAGATCGAGGACACCGGCGTCGGCATCCCGTCGCACGTGATCGGCCGGATCTTCGATCCGTTCTTCACGACCAAGCCGGTCGGTGTCGGCATGGGCCTCGGGCTCGCGATCAGCCATCAGATCATCACGTCGCTCGGCGGCGAGATCTCGGTGACCAGCCAGACCGGTCACGGCGCGCGATTCCGCATCGTGCTGCCGGCCAGCGACGCGGCGGTCGCCGATGCGAGCACGAGCCACCGGCGGCCGATCGAGCCGGTCGCCGCGACGCGCGTGCTGATGATCGACGACGAGCCGGCGGTCGGCCGGTCGACGCGCGCGCTGCTCGCACCCGACTACGACATCACGCCGGTGACGCGTGCCGCCGACGGGCTCGCGCTGCTCGCGGAGGCCCAGTTCGACGCGATCCTCTGCGATCTCATGATGCCGGAGATGAGCGGCATGGAGTTCTGGGAGCGGCTCGCCCCACGCGACGCGTGCCGGGTCGTGTTCCTGACCGGCGGCGCGTTCACCGAGCAAGCTCGAGCGTTCCTGTCGAGCGTCTCGCAGCCGCACCTCGAGAAGCCGTTTCGCGAGCACGACCTGCGGCGCGCGATCGAACAGGTGCGCGGGAACAGCCGCTGAACGTGCGTCGCATCGGGATCGCCGATTCTTTGTAACGCCGCGCGGCCGGTCGTCCTCTGGTGGGCATGAAGCTCGCCCTGTTCACGGCAACTGCGCTCTCTCTTGTCACCGCGGTCGCGTTCACCGCACCGCCCACCACCGCTCAGCAGCAGATCGATGAGGGCAAGAAGCTCTACACCGAGAAGTGCGCGAGCTGCCACGGCTCGGCCGGCCAGGGCGTCGCGAACAAGGGGCCTGCCGTCGTCGGCAAGGACGCGTTCCCGCTCGATGCGCGCATGGGCCAGAAGCGCAACGTGAAGTTCCACACGGCCGCCGACGTGTTCGCGTGGGCGAGCAAGAACATGCCGGCCAAGTCGCCGGGCAGCGTCGGCGCCGACGACATGCTCGCGATCTTTGCGTTCGACCTGACCGCGAACGGCATCAAGCTCGACAAGCCGCTCGACGGCGACGCCGCCTCGAAGATCGTCCTGCACAAGTAGCGCTATCGACGCGCCGCGAGATCGTTGAGCAGGCCGGCGGCGGTCTTCGCATCGTCGACGCTGACGATCAGCGTCTGATCGCGATCGAGCCGGAGCTCGAGGCCTTCGCCGCGCCGGACGATCACGGCCGCGCGGCCGAGCACCGACAGGCTGCCGCGATAGCCCCAGCCGCCGTTTGCGAGCGGATCGATATCGATCGTGCGCGCGCTGCGAATCCGATCGAGCGCGACGCGCATGCGCGGCAGCCGCCACGGGCCGAACGCGATCGACAGCCCGCGGGCGTCGACGCGTGCGTGAATCTCGGCAATGCCGGCGAGCACCACGGCCGTGACCAGGCACGACAGCGCCGTCCAGCCCGGTGCGAACAGCCGGATCAGCGCCGCGGCGCCGAGCAGGGCGATCGCGCCGCCAGTGAGCCACGCGTTGTGCGCGCTCGCGACCCACGTCGCGCGCTCGCCCGGTGCGAGCCCGACGGTCGCGCGCTCCGCCGGCGACGGCGCGGCATAGGGCACGTCGAGCGACCTGGTCGCGCGGCTCACGATGGCTGCGACGGCGATGGCCGCGCCGACCAGCGCGACCACGAGCATCGCCGGCATGGGATGGGCGTCGTGCCAGTCGGCGACGTCGAGGTTCGCGAGCACGACGACGACCGCGAGCGATCCGAACAGCGCGCCCATGAACGCCGCCAAGCCGCACGCCGCCGAGACGCGCGACCGCGCGCCGGGTCGGGTGACCACGAACGCGGCAAGCGCGGCGAGCGCACCGCCGCCCGCGTGGATCGCGAGCGCCGAGATGCGAGGCAGGGCGCCGTTCGGCTCGCCGCCGAGCGACCAGTGCGTCGCGAGCGGCTCGGGCAGGCGATGCCACGCGACCGCGAACGGGAGCACGGCGAGCGCGAGCCAGCCGAGCGGGACGACCACGCCGAACACGGTGCGCTTCATGACAGGCTCCTCAGCAGCTTCTCGAGCTCGCGCAGATCGAGGCTATGGCGGCGCGCCTCGGCAAGCAGCTCGCGGGCGAGCTCGACCACGCGGGCGCGCGGCAGGCTCGCGACCGTGACGCCGCGGCCGCGCCGCATCTCGACCAGGCCCTCGTCGCGCAGCGACGCGTACGCGCGCAGCACGGTGTGCATGTTGACGTCGAGCGATGCCGCGAGCTCGCGGGCCGGCGGCAGCTGCTCGCCGCGCGCGACCTTGCGCTCGGCGATCGCGCGGCGGATCTGCGCCGCGATCTGCTCGTGCAGCGGCTCGGCGAGCGAGGCGTCGATCCTGATTAACACTTGTTCTAGTATAAGCAGAACAAGTTCTCGGTCAACCCCTCACCGGCGTGTGGTGGCCGGCGGCGACCCACCACGCACCGTCGCGCCCGACGAGCACGTACATCGCGAGCTCGGAGAAGTCGTCGCCGGCGAGCGATACGCGCCGCACGTGCGCGAGCGCCACGCCGGGCGCGATCTCGACCGCACACACGAGCTCGAAGCGCGACGGGGCCGACTTGCGCGTCGCCTTCATCCGCACGTGGATCTCGTGCAACACGGGATACGACTCGACGTGCGCGCCGAACGGGCTGCCCCAGATCACGTCGTCGGCGAGCCGGCGATCGGTGACGTCGGCGTCGCGTTCGTCCCAGCCGCGCTGGAGCTCGCCGACGAGCAGCTCGGCGGCGCGCCGAGCTTCGGGATCTTCGCTACCGAGGTGAGGTCGATCCGACATGATCGACTATGCGCCGCTACTCGCCGCGCAGGTAGTGCTCGATCGCGGCGATCCACGCCGGCGCCGCGCGCGCGGCCGCGGACTTGCCGCCGCGCTGGAGCTGGATCGCGAGCGTGATCGGAATCGTTCCGGTATCGGTGACGACGCCGAACGCGATCTCGAACAAGCTGTCGTCGGGCGGCGTCTTGCCGCACGCGAGCTGGCTCGCGGCGACGTGCGCGCGGTTCCACGCGTCGCACAGGATCGGATCGTGTGCGAGATCGGCGAGCGAGTCGGTGGTGCCGGTCTTCGCGCCGTACACGATCACGTGCGGATCGGCGAGCACGCCGGCGAACACGCCACCGGCGGTGCCGCCCGGCTGGACGACGGCGCACAGTCCGCCGTCCTCGCCGCGGACCTTGGATGCATGACCGCCGGTGTGCGCGCACGACCACGTCGGCAGCGTTCCGACGGCGGGCGCCGGAAACCACGACGCGGCCAGCTTCGACGGGCCGGGCGTGTCGTCGTACACGACGCGGCCGAACGCGTCGGCGAGCTGCGCGAGCGAGCCGATCGAGTGCACGCCCGAGCCGCGCAGCAGCTGGAAGTACTCGCGGACCGGCACGGCGGCCTGCTTGGGTCGATCGTCGCCGTAGAAGTCGAGATGATCGGGGCCGAGCGCGACGAGCTCGCGCAGGTCGCGGCCGGGCGCGGCGATCGGCAGGGCGCGTGCGGCGCACACGTCGGCGCGCTCGCTCGCACGCTGACAGCTCGCGCGATCGCCGAGCGTGCACAGCGGCCGGCCGAGCAGCTGCTCGACCCGCTGCCACAGCGGCGTGCGGCGCAACCCGTCGATCCACAGGCGATGCGCGTCGAGGATCGGGCCGCGCGCGTCGCGCACGATCAGCGGATCGCGCACGGGCCAGCTCGCGAGGTCGCTGCCCGCCACCTCGGCGAGCGAATGGACCTGGCCGCCCTGCACGAGCTCGCCGTCGGGGAGCGCGAGCCCGACCAGGCCGATCGCGGCCTGATACCAGTTGAGCGAGCGTGCGAGAAAATCGTGGAGGTCGGACGTCGTCGGATCGTCGGCGAGCGAGGTCGGCGGGCAGTGGCCGAGCAGCGGATCGACGGTCTTGCCGCGATGCGCGCGACAGCCGCCCGGCGTGGCAGCCGCGGTGAGCGTGAGCTGATCGACGAGCGTCGGAAATGCGAGCTCCGCGGCGCGCGCGACGACCGGCTTGAACGTCGAGCCGACCGCGATCGGCAAGTTCCAGTCGACGCGCTCGGCATCGCTGTCGCCGTGCTCGGCGCGCAGCCGCATCAGCTCGGCCTCGGCAGCCGGATCGGCCGGCGCGTACGCGAGCGGCTCGCGGCCGGGCACGACGTTGGCCTGCGCGAGCACTTCGCCGGTATCGCCGCGGAGCGCGACGTACGCGATTCGCGTCGGCGGCACGGTGTGGCCCGTGAGCGGCTCGGGCGCGGCGGCGAGCTTGTCGGCGATCGCGCGCAGCGCCGCGGCGAGCTCGGGCTGGAGCGCGACGCGACACTCGGTGACGCCGTCGAGCGCGCTGGTCGTGCACACGCGATCGCGCGGGATCGCGGGCGGTGCGAGCGTGCCGCAGGCCGGTGCGGCCGCCGCGTGCTGGTGCAGCGCCGCGTGGATCCAGCCGTCGAGCCCGAGCGAGCGATCGACGTCCCACGGGTTGACCCAGCCGAGCTCGGGCAGCGCGGCGCCATAGGGATAGCTGCGGTGCGTGCGATCGCCGACGCGATCGACGTCGTCGGCCAAGAGGGCATCGCGCGCGGGCCGGAACAACGCGACGCGGCCGCCGGCGACAATGAGCGACTCGCGGTCGAGCTTGATCGAGCCTTCGAACGCGACGCGCTGCCAGCCGTTGCCCGCGACGAACAGCTCGGCCGCGCCGCGTAGGGTCTTCGTGCTGGCATCGAGCTCGACGCCGGGCGCGAGCGTGATCGTCGCGGCCGCGGCGTTCGCGGTTGCCGGTAGCGCGAGCGTGCCCGCGCCCGGCCGGAGCCGGACGATCGCGTCGCCGGTGACGAGCTCGCCGACATCGCGCGCCGCGGCGCCGAGCGCTTCGGCAACCACGCGCACGCGCGGCGGATGCGTCAGCACCGGGCGCGCGCGCAGCGCCGCTTCGACGTCGCGCGGCAACGCGATCGAGCAGGCGGAGTGCCACGAAGCATCGTGCGCGACCGTGAGCGCCACGGTGGGCCAGCCGATCGCGAGCTCGGCGCGGCATGCGCCGCCGCCGTCGCGCGCGAGCCGCCAGCGACCGACGGTGCCGGTGCACGTGGGCAGCGCCGCGATCAGCGCCGGCCGTTCGAACGCCCACGCGGCGCGCAGCTCGCGATCGAAGCGCCTCGTATCGGCATCGCTCGGCGTGCTCGCGAGCGACTCGGGCACGACGTCGCTGGGCGCGTTGCCATCGCGCTCGGTCCACGGGCACGCGAGCGAGCCGGCGTAGTGCAGCGCTGCATCGAGCCGCGCGTCGTCGCCGGCCACGCGGGCGAGGGCGCTTGCCGACGCGCGTGCGACCAGTGCGATCGCGGCAGCGCCGCCGACGGCCAGCGCGGCGAGCACGAGCGCACGCGCGCGGCGCAACCGCGGCGTGGCGCGCACGCGTTCGTCGGCGGAGACCGGCGCATCGCGATCGCCGCCGAGCAGGCACCAGCTCGCGCCGAGCACGAGGAGCCAGAGATCGGCTGGGCTGTCGAGCGCGAGCCCGGGCCAGCCGATGCCGGTCAGCGGCAGCACGCCGAGCGCGGCGAGCGGCTGATAGATGCACAGCACGAACGCGACCGCTGCGACGAGCCAGCGCGCGCGATGCTCGGCGCTGGCATGGCGAAGCCGCACGCTCGCGGTGGCCGCCGCGGCGAGCACCAGCACGAGCAGGAGCGCGAGCGATTGCACCACGCCGCATGCGCCGGCCTCGCGCGCGATCAGCACGGCGACGTAGTCGTTGTCGATCGACTTCACGACGCCCGGATCGATCACGTGCGCGCCGAAGTAGCCTTCGCCGTGCACCGTCGGCGCGCCGGGC
>Ga0070665_100005300_pt1 | contig 13317 bp, 6 predicted proteins | sample KBSS13metaG_FD_65862 | JGI IMG/M metagenome (GOLD analysis project Ga0070665, IMG submission 65862) | Switchgrass rhizosphere microbial communities from Kellogg Biological Station, Michigan, USA - KBS S1-3 metaG | ecosystem: Host-associated > Plants > Roots > Rhizosphere > Soil ... | reverse complement strand
GGCTGGGGCTCCACGGGCCTCGGCATCGCGGGCAACTGCATCTACTGGGGTCGCAGCAACTCCACCAACACGACCGGCCCCGGCGTCACGCGCGACATCAAGATCTTCAAGATCCAGAAGGATCCGTACAAGAACGCGCCCGTCGAAGTCGGCCAGATGAAGCAGCTCACCGCGGACAACGGCAAGACCGCCGTGCGCGATCGCGAGCTGCGCCCGTATAACTACAAGTCGTCGGACGGCAAGGAGCGCATGCTGATGGTCCGCAGCGCCGCGACCGGCACCGGCGGCGACGTCATCACGTACACGGTCGACCCGAACACGTGCCTGCCCACGGATCAGGGTTACACCGCGAAGGGCGTGCTCGCGCACGAGTTCTACCTGTGGCACGACCCGAAGAACTCCAATCGCCTGCTGGTGCTGTCGCAGACGTACGGCTCGCAGGACGAAGATCTCATCATCACCGCGATCACCGACGAGAAGACCGGCGAAGTGCTGAAGGAGCCGGTGTTCCTGGCCTCCTTCACGCTGGAGAACGTCGGCGGGCCCATCCGCAATGAGCGCCCGGATAGCACGGGTCTCTACGCATCAGGCCGCTTTGCCGATTACCACGAGATGACGGACCAGTGGGGTCGCCCCGGTGCGTCGCAGCCCGGCATGGTGAACAGCCTGCATTCCGGCACGATGTCGGACGACGGCGAGCGCTTCTATGTTGCCGGCACGACGGCGGGCTTCTACATCCTCGACACGGAAAAGATCGGGCAGAGCACGAACGCGCAGATCGCTTCGGGAAGCGTATGCACGCAGCGCTCGAGCAACGCGTGGGTCGACGGCAAGGTCGGCGGCGTTGTCGATGTGAAGAAGCTGCCGGCGGTTGCGAACGACTGCATCCATCCGGTGCTCAATTCCGATCCAGGCGTGCTCGCGATGCTGAAGTCGGATCGCTCGGATGCGGACAAGCTCGCGCGCTACACGCGCCTCGAAACGCGCTCGCGCTTCGCGTTCACGCCGCCGCTCGTCGCGATGGTGGGCGTGCACAGCGCGGTGCCGGTGCCGGGCCGTCCGTCGCACACCGCGGGTAACAAAAAGAATCGCCCGGCGTGGGTGATCCTCACGGAAGAATGGCCGTTCGGCCCGTGCCCGGAACGCGGCATGCGCGTCGTCAATGTCGAAGCAGAAATCACTCCGGTGCTCATCGGCGCGATCGCGCAATCGGACAGCCTGGTGGAGAACTGCGTGGCGCAGCCGAAGCCGCCGGGCTCGACCATCCGCCCGATGATGCATGCTCACAACCCGACGGTGCTGCCGAACATCGTGTTCGTGGGCTGGCTCGGACAGGGTTTGCGCGCCATCGACATTTCTAATCCGTACGATCCGCGTGAAGTCGGCCATGCGCGCCCGGTGCCGTGGGGCGACATCATGACCTACCCGGACATCAAGGACGGCCTGATCTACGTGGGCGACAACCACACCGGCCTGCACGTCATGAAGTACACCGGTCCGCATGCGGATGAGGTGCCGAAGGACAAGATCTACTCGTCGAATCGCACGAGCCCACACTGATGAAGGTGAGAGTCGCGCTGGCTCTCCTCGCCGTTGTGGCGGCGGGCAGCGCGTGGAGTCAGGAACATCAGCACGGCGCGGCTCCGGCCGCGCCGGCCGCTGGCGCGAATGCGCCGCTGTTCACGCAGCAAGATCTGATGTTCCTCACTCACATGGTCATGCATCACGAGCAGGCGCTGGAGATGACGGCGATGGTGCCGTCACGAAGCAAGCGCGAAGAGTTCATCCGCTTCGCGCGCTATCTCGATGGCGGACAGCGCACCGAGATCGATCACATGAAGGGACTGCTCAAGATCGCCGAGGAGCGCGGGATCGAGATCCCTCATCATGAAATGACCGGCGATCCGCCGATGGCGGGCATGCTCTCCAAGGCGCAGATGGCCGCGCTCAAAGCGGCCACCGGCCCCGAGTTCGAAAAGCTCTGGCTGCAGGGAATGATCTACCACCACCAGGGCGCGCTCGACATGGCGCGTGAGATGCAGGAGCGTCAGTTCGAAACCGGGCGCCAGACCTTCGGCATCGACGTGCTGGTCGACGACATCACCGAAGTGCAGCGGGCGGAGATCAACAAGATGAAGACGTGGCTGGTGCAGTGGGGCCTGCAGTAGCCGTCAGCGCGATACCTGAAGAAAGCCTGTTCCCGAACGCGCGCGGCCCGCATGAGCCGACCAGATGTTGCCGTCGTGATCGAGCGCGATTCGCCACTCCGACACGCCCCGGTCGTGCGAGACCTGATACACGTCCCAGCGCAGCTCCACGGTCTGCCGCGCGTTGCCTTTGCGGAACTCCGGACGGACTTCGTACGAGCGCCAGCGATTACCCGCCGCCGGTCCCTTGAACTCGATCGCGTGCTCCTCGCCCCATCCCCTCAACGCTTCTTTCATGCGCCGCATGTCGTCGCGCATCCAGCGAGTGTCAAACGAGTCCGGATCGCCGGATCGCACTTCTTCCATGAGTGCACGCAGCGCCTGTTCGCCACCCGGCACCGGTGTTTCGTTGGACGCGTTGAGGATCTGCCCCGGCGCCACGAGATCCAGCGGCGCATCGACGATGCGTGACACGCCATAGCGGTACAGGTTGAACCGCATTTCCATTTCGCCCCACGTCGGCACCGCGAGCGAACCGCGCGTAGACGGAGCGAACTTCCAGCGGCTCACCGCCGTGACCGCCGCGTCATCGAGGCGCGCAAAGCCGCTCGATCGCGCGACCTTGACGTCGCTCGCTCGGCCGCTCTCGTCGACCAGGACCTGCAGCACCGCCGCGCCCTCTTCGCCCGCACGCATCGACTCCACCGGATATTGAGGCATCACACTTTGCAGAACCGCGATGCCCGCATCGGGTGCAAGCATCGCCGGCATATCCGGGCGACCGGAACCGACCTGTGCAAACGATGAATCGCGCGCGTCGTCGGTCGCCGGCCGGATCTCAACGGGGGCGAGGGATACGTTGACGGGTTGCGGCTCTTCCAGCGTCGGCTCAATGGGCGCCGGCTCGGACTGCGCCCGCGCCTCTCTGGAGTCGCCAGGCAGGAGCAGCAACACAGACTCGCCTGCGCCCGGTGCGGGCGTGGTGAAACGGCGAAGGGGCTGGATCAGGAAGTAAGCGAGGAGCACATGGGCGATGACGATAAGCGCAGCTGCCATGCCGCGAGCCATCCGGTCGTCCCTAGTCGCCGTGCGCATGGTCGGGAGAATAAACGGATTGCAGAATCAAGGGAAAACGACGGCGGATAGCGACGCCCCGCCGGCAATCTTGGCAGTGCCAAATTGTCAAGAGAGCAAAGTCCGTAGCCGCCTCCCCCCAACGCGCTTTGACGGCCTTCCGGATGCCGGGCGAGAATGCGCCCACATCGCAGCGGCCCAGAACACGCCGTCGAGCGTGAAAACCGCGCCAGCGATGAGCGCTGATATTTAACGCTGAGGAACCCTGCATGACGGAACGCGCACCGGCCGAGTCCGCTCACCGATACCCGCCCCGTTCAAAGATGCTGGATACGTACCTGAGCGACGTGGGGCGCCGGCTCGCCTCCGAGCAGGTGGCCCGTGCGAAAGAGCTGGCCGTCAACCTGCCGCACATCGCGGTGGCGCTGGCCGACCCCAACCTGCAGAGCTCCTGCGAAGCTTATCGAGAGTGGTGCACGCGTTGGGTGCAGCCGGCCCGAAAGACGAGCGATTACGACAGCTGGTGTACCGAGGCAAGCCCGGCGGCGTCGGATTTCGTTCAGGGTGTGCCGTTCAAGGCGATCCAGGCCCTCAGGCTTCGTCGTGGTGTGCGCGAGGTAACCTCGCCGCCCGTTCCGCCGCTCTCGCAGATCAGCCCGGAGGAACTCCCCCAGGCTGAAATCTGCGATGCGCTCCTGCATGCGACGCGCGCGTGGTATGCGACCGAGGGTCGCCACAACGACATCGTTCAACAGAATCTCGCGCGCGTCGGCGTACTCCGCTGACGCACTGATCTCGCAAGAGCCAAGAAGGCCCCGTCGTCCCCAGGATGACGGGGCCTTCTTGCTTTGTAAGGTCCCTGTCAGGTTACCGATGAAACAGTCGCGCCCGCCGCCCGCAATCGCGGGGACGCATCGCGGCGCTTAACTCGTTTGCGCAGTGGATACCCATGCGGGATGTCGAGAACGATGCATGGCGGTCCTGAACCAGGGCTCAACCAGCGGAAGTGTGCTTCGTGTTGCCAGCAGCAACTCTCGTGATTCTCATCGTGCCATTCGGCATCGCGATGCTTCGTCGCGAGCCTGTCTGCGCATTAAACATTCTTAATCTTCAAGCCCTTGGTCAACGCGAGCCGGAACGGCACGATAGCTGCGATGTCTGAGCCATGCCCTCTCACTCGCGGTTCCAACAATTGCGCTCTTCCCGTTTTTTCAGCCTCATTGTGGTGCTCGTCTGCCTTGCCGTGCTCGGCGGATGTGCCTGGTATCTGGTCCATCGGAACGCCGCACTGACGCAGGCGAATGGGTTCGGCGGCCGCCGGCCCACCGCAACCGTCGCCTTCGCGACCGCGAGCCTTGCGGACATTCCCATCCGCATGGAAGCGCTCGGCACCGTGACGTCGCTCGCCACGGCAACCGTGCATGCGCAGGTCGCGGGCGTGCTCACGAAGATCAACTACACCGAAGGTCAAACGGTGAAGCGCGGCGAGCCGCTCGCGATGATCGACCCGCGGCCCTTCAAGCTCGCGCTCGATGAAGCCGTCGCACAGCAGGAGCGCGATCAGGCGCAGCTCGAAAACGCGCGGGTGATCCTGGAGCGCAATCAAACGCTGCTCACGCAGGACTCGATCGCGCAGCAGGACGTCGACACGCAAGCCGCAACCGTGAAGCAGTTGCAGGGCACGGTCGAAGCGGACCGCGCAGCTGTCAACACAGCGAAACTCAATCTCGAATACAGCAATGTGCAGGCACCCATCGGCGGACGCGTCGGCCTGCGCCCCGTCGACATCGGCAACTACGTGACGTCGGGCGATGCGAACGGCGTCGCGACCATCACGCAGCTCTCGCCGATCGACGTCGTCTTCACCTTGCCGGCAGATAGCGTCACGGTGATTCAACAGCAGCTTCACGACGGCCAGACCTTGCCGACCAAGGTGCTCGATCGCACGCGCGCCAAGGTGCTCGGCGACGGCACATTCCTGACGCTCGACAACCAGATCGACACCCAGACCGGCACGGTGAAAGCGAAGGCGCGCTTCGATAACGCCGACGGCGTGCTGTTCCCGAACGAGTTCGTGAACGTGCAACTGCAGGTCAACACGATCAAGCAGGCCGTCGTCGTGCCGACCAACGCGATCCGTCACGGCCCGCAGGGCGATTTCGTTTTCCTCATCGCACCGGACAACACCGCGCACATCACGCAAGTGCAGGTCGGTCCGTCGTCCGACGACCGGGTCGCGATCATGCAAGGCGTGAAGGTCGGCGATCGCGTGGTGACCGAAGGCGGCGACCGCCTCGTCGACGGCAGCGAAGTGCACCTGCCCGGTCAAATGCCCGGCGGCGCGCAAGGCAAGAAGCAGTGGAACGGTAAAAAGGGCAACGGCTTCGGCAATGGCAGCGGCGGTAAGCGTCGTCGTCAGTCCGGGCCGCCATCGGAATGAGCGCGTTACCTGGGGATGCAGCAGGCGCGAGCGGCGGAATATCCGCCGGCGACGTGCAGGCGAGCCCGTCCCGTCTCTTTATCCTGCGGCCCGTCGCGACATCGCTGTTCATGTTCGCGATCGTGCTCGGCGGACTCGTCGGCTTTCATTTCCTGCCGCTGTCGGCGCTGCCGGAAGTCGATTACCCCACCATTCAGGTGCAGACGCTCTATCCCGGTGCGAGCCCTGAGGTCATGAGCCAGACCGTCACGGCGCCGCTCGAACATCAGTTCGGGCAGATGTCTGGGCTCACGCGCATGTCCTCGACCAGCGCGGCGGGTGCATCGGTCATCACGTTGCAGTTCGGCCTGGAGCTGACACTCGACGTCGCCGAGCAGGAAGTGCAGGCCGCGATCAACGCCGGCGGTTCCCTGTTACCAACGGATCTTCCAGCGCCGCCGATCTACGCGAAGGTGAATCCCGCCGACGCGCCGGTGCTGACGCTCGCGGTAACTTCCGACTCGATGCCGCTCACGGACGTGCGCAATCTCATCGAGACGCGGCTGGCGCAGAAGATCTCGCAGATCGCAGGCGTCGGACTCGTGGCGGTGAGCGGCGGGCAACGCCCGGCGGTGCGCATCCAGGCGGACACGCGCCAGCTCGCTTCGCTGGGCCTGAGCCTCGATCAGCTCCGCTCGACGATCGCGAGTGCCAACGCGAACGCGGCGAAGGGCAGCTTCGATGGTCCGACGCGCGCGTACGCAATCAACTCGAACGACCAGCTCCTCACCGTCGACGACTATCGGAACCTGATCGTCGCCTACCGCGACAGCGGCCCGGTGCGCCTCAGCGACGTCGCCGATATCGTGGACGGCGCGGAGAACGTGAATCTCGGCGCGTGGAAGAACACGACGCCCGCGATCATCCTCAACGTGCAGCGGCAGCCCGGCGCGAACGTGATCGCGACGGTCGACGCCATCAAGGCCCGGTTACCGGACCTCGTCGGCGCCCTGCCCGGCTCGATCAAGGTCGATGTGCTGACCGACCGCACGCTCGGCATCCGCGCCTCGGTGAAGGACGTCGAGATCGAGCTGATCATCGCCGTCCTGCTGGTCGTGCTGGCGATCTATCTCTTCCTGCACAGCCCGCGCGCCACGATCATCGCGAGCCTCGCCGTGCCAATCTCGCTGATCGGCACGTTCGGCGTCATGTACCTGCTGGGCTACAGCCTCAACAATCTCACGCTCATGGCGATGACGATCGCCACGGGCTTCGTCGTCGACGATGCCATCGTGATGATCGAGAACATCGCGCGCTACATCGAAGAAGGCGAAACGCCGCTGCACGCGGCGCTGAAAGGCGCGGCACAGATCGGCTTCACCATCATTTCGCTGACGGTGTCGTTGATCGCGGTGCTCATCCCGCTGCTGTTCATGGGCGACGTGATCGGGCGGCTGTTCCGTGAGTTCGCGATCACGCTCGCTGTGACCATCGTCATCTCGGCCGTCGTGTCGCTCACACTGACCGCGTCTCTGTCGGCGCAGTGGCTGGAGCACGAGCCGCATGTCCCGGCGAAGGGCATCGGGCGGCACTGGCAGCTCGCGTTCGATCGCATCATCGCGCGCTACGACAACGGGCTTCGCTGGGTACTGGATCGGCCGGGCCCGACGCTGATCGTCGCCGCACTCACCCTCGTGCTTACTGCGGCGCTGTATGTCTTCATTCCGAAGGGGCTGTTCCCAACCCAGGACACCGGGCAGCTGCAGGCCGAAGTGCGTGCGCGCGAGTCCGTGTCGTTCGCTCGCATGGCTGAGCTGCAACAGCAGGTCGCGCAGGTGATCCTCAAGGATCCCGAGGTCGAGAGCCTCAGCTCCTTCATCGGCGTGGACGGTGCCAACAGCACGGCCCTCAATCGCGGCCGCATGCTCATCAACCTGAAGCCTCACGATGATCGCGGCCCGCAAGCCGACATCATGAAACGCCTGCAGGATAGCGTCGCCAATGTGGCCGGCGTCACACTGTATCTCCAGCCGGTGCAGGACCTCACCATCGACGCCGAAACGGGCCCGACGCAGTATCGGCTCGCTATCGAAGGCTCCGACACCGACCTCATCAACACCTGGACCAATAAGCTGGTCCAGCGGCTGCAGAGCGTTCCACAGGTTCGCAACGTGACGTCGGATTCGACGACGCAAGGCCTCGCCGCGCTGGTGAACATCGACCGCGACTCGGCCGCACGACTGGCCATCACCGCCGCCAGCGTCGACGAAGCGCTCTACAGCGCCTTCGGCCAGCGCATCATCTCGACGATCTTCACCGAGACGAACCAGTATCGCGTCATCCTCGAAGAGAAGCCGGGTGTCGTCACCAGTCCGTCGGATCTCAACTTCGTCAACATCCAGACGGGCTCCGGCAAACCGACGCCGCTGACGGCAATCGCTTCGATTCACGAAGAGACCGCGCCGCTGCAGGTGAATCGCGTCGGCCAGTTCCCGGCCGCCACGGTGGGCTTCGACACCGCCCCTCGCGTGGCGCTCGGGCGCGCGGTCGACGAGATCAAGGCGGCGGAGAAGGACATCCACATGCCCGCCAGCCTGACCACGACGTTCCTCGGCGCCGCCAACGCGTTTCAGGCGTCCCTGCAGAACGAGCTGTGGCTGATTCTGGCGGCCGTCGTATGCGTGTACATCGTGCTCGGCGTGCTCTATGAGAGCTTCATTCATCCGCTGACGATTCTGTCCACGCTGCCCTCCGCGGGTGTCGGCGCCCTGCTGGCACTGCTGATGACGGGCAGCGATCTGGGCGTGATCGGGATCATCGGCATCATCCTGTTGATCGGCATCGTGAAGAAGAACGCGATCATGATGATCGACTTCGCTATCGAGGCGGAGCGTGCCGGCAAGAGCCCGCGCGAAGCGATCCATGAAGCGGCGCTGCTGCGCTTCCGCCCGATCATCATGACGACTTTCGCGGCGTTGTTCGCGGCCGTGCCGCTGATGCTCGGGCTGGGTCAGGGCTCGGAGCTGCGCCATCCGCTTGGCGTTGCGCTGTTCGGCGGACTGATCCTCAGCCAGATGCTCACGCTCTTCACGACGCCGGTGATCTATCTGGCATTCGACCGCCTGAACCGGCAGCGGACGGCGGCGGCGTGAACCTCTCCGCACCTTTCGTTCGCCGGCCCGTAGGCACCACGCTGCTTGCCGCGTGGCTCGCACTCGCGGGCATCGGCGCGTACTTCGTGCTGCCCGTGTCGCCGCTGCCGCAGGTCGACTTTCCGACGGTGTCCGTCAGTGCAACGTTGCCCGGTGGCAGCCCCGAAACCATGGCGAGCAGCGTCGCGACGCCGCTCGAACGCCGGCTCGGTGTCATCGCGGACGTGACCGAGATGACGTCGAACAGCTCGCAGAACCGCACCAACGTGACGCTGCAGTTCGACCTGGATCGGAACATCGACGGTGCGGCCCGCGATGTGCAGGCCGCGATCAACGCCGCACGCGCCGATCTACCCCCGACGCTGCGCTCGAATCCGACCTACCGAAAGGTGAATCCCGCCGACACGCCGGTGATGATCCTCGCGCTCACCTCCGATACGCGCACGCCGGGCCAGATCTACGACGCCGTGTCGAATGTGATCCAGCAACGCCTGCTGCAGATCCACGGCGTTGGCGATGTAGAGCTCGGTGGCGCGTCCCTGCCTGCCGTGCGCGTCGAGATCGCGCCCTTCTCGCTCTCCAAGTACGGCATCTCGCTCGAAGACGTTCGCACGGCGCTGAACTCGGCGAACCCCAACCGTCCCAAGGGCGTCATCGAGAGCGACTCGCTCCGCTACCAGATCTACACGAACGACAACGGCCGGGTGGCGGCGAACTACCGCAACCTCGTCGTCGCGTACCGCGACGGCGCGGCGGTTCGGCTCAGCGATATCGCCGAAGTCACGGACGGCGTCGAGGACATCCACACGCAGGGGCTCTTCAACGGTAAGCCCGCGGTGATCGTGCTCGTCACCCGCCAGCCCGGCGCCAACATCATCGAGACGGTGGATGCGATCAAGGCGGACCTGCCGCAGCTGCGCGAGAGCCTGCCGGCCGATGTGCAGCTCGCCATCGCTTCAGACCGCACCAAGTCGATTCGCGCCTCCCTCAGCGAAGTGGAGTTGACGCTGATGATCTCGCTCGCGCTGGTCGTGCTCGTCGTGAGCGCGTTCCTGACCAGCGTCCGAGCAACGCTCATTCCCGCTGTCGCGACCGCCGTTTCGCTGCTCGGCGCGGTCGGCGCGATGTACCTGGCGGGCTACAGCCTCAACAATCTTTCGCTGATGGCGCTTACCGTAGCGACCGGCTTCGTTGTCGACGACGCCATCGTCGTGCTGGAAAACGTCTCGCGCCATCTCGAGGCCGGCATGCCCCGGATGGAAGCCGCCCTGCTCGGCGCGCGCGAAGTCGGGTTTACCGTCACGTCGATCAGCATTTCGCTCGTCGCGGTGTTCATTCCGCTGATCTTCATGGGCGGCATCGTCGGGCGTCTGTTCCGGGAGTTCGCGGTCACGCTGTCCGCTGCAGTGATGATCTCGCTCGTTATCTCGCTCACGCTGACGCCGATGATGTGCGCCTACATCCTGAAGCCCGAGCACAACGAAGAATCGCAGGGCCGGCTCGCCCGCTGGTCGCGCAACGCGTTCGACCGGCTGCTGAAGGGCTACGGCCACGCGCTCGACTGGGCGCTCAAGCACGCGCCGATGATGATGCTGCTGCTCCTCGGCATCGTCGGGCTGAACATCTACATGTTCGTGATCATCCCGAAAGGCTTCTTCCCGCGACAGGACCTCGGTCAGCTCAACGGCGGCATGCGTGCCGACCAGAGCATTTCGTTCCAGGCGATGGAGGGCAAGCTGCAGCAGCTGGTCGACATCATCCGCTCCGACCCGGCGGTGGCGACCGTCGTCGGATTCACCGGCGGGAATCGCCCCGGCGGCGGCGGCTTCATGTTCGCGACGCTGAAGCCGCTAGCGGAGCGCAAGGTTGATACGCAGGCGATCATCCAGCGCTTGCGGATGAAGCTCAACAACGTCACCGGCATCTCGCTCTTCCTCAACCCCGTGCAGGATGTGCAGGTCGGCGGACGCCAGTCGAACTCCACTTATCAGTACACCCTGCAGAGTGACGATCTCGCCAGCCTGCGCCGCTGGGCCACCCGCCTCGCCGAGCAGATGAAGCAGGACCCCGTGCTGACCGACATCGACACGGATCAGCAGGATCACGGCATCGAATCCTTCCTCACGGTCGACCGCGCGACCGCTTCCCGCTTCGGCATCAGCTCGCGCGACATCGACAACGCGCTGTACGACGCGTTCGGACAGCGGCAGGTCTCTACGCTCTACACGAGCCTCAATCAGTATCACGTCATCATGGAAGTCGCTCCGCGCTACTCCCAGTCGCCGACGGCGCTGAACGACATCTACGTTCCGGCAACTGACAACAGGCAGTTCAGCGGCGCTTCGGGAACAGCGGCGGCGCCCACCACTTCGAGTGCCTCCACTCCGCTGCCATCGCGCGACCCGACCACTGGCGCAGCGGTGAACACAGCGGCGAACTCGATGGTGCCGCTCTCCGCCTTCTCCCATTTCGCCGATAGCTCCGCGCCCGCCGCCATCAATCATCAGAGCGGCTCGCTCGCGACCACGATCTCCTTCAACCTGGCGGACGGCAAGTCGTTGAGCGATGCGCAGCGCTCGATCCAGGAAGACATGGCTGCGATCGGCATGCCCAACGGCGTGCACGGCAGCTTCCAGGGCACGGCGCGCACCTTCCAGCAATCAGTTGGGCAGGAGCCGCTGCTGATCGCGGCCGCGCTGCTCGCCATCTATATCGTTCTCGGAATGCTGTATGAGAGTTACGTTCACCCGCTCACCGTGCTTTCCACGCTGCCCTCAGCGGGCGTCGGCGCGGTGCTCGCCCTGATGCTGTTCAACATGGAGTTCTCGATCATCGCCCTGATCGGTGTCGTGCTGCTCATCGGCGTGGTGAAGAAGAACGCGATCCTCATCATCGACTTCGCACTCGATGCGCAGCGTGCGCGCGGCATGTCGGCGCGGGATGCGATCCGCGAGGCCGCGATGCTGCGCTTCCGGCCGATTCTGATGACGACGCTTGCCGCTGCGCTCGGCGCCGTGCCGCTTGCGATCGGCTTCGGCGAAGGCTCGGAGCTGCGCCGCCCGCTTGGCGTCGCGATCATCGGCGGATTGCTCGTGAGTCAGTTGCTGACGCTGTTCACCACGCCGGTCGTTTATCTGTATCTCGATCGCCTGCGCCGGCCGACCGATCACGAAGCCGCCCTCAGCATCGATGTCATGAGGGCCCGGTGATGAAACTGACGAGGCTCGCCGCAATGACGGGCGCCGCGCTGCTCGCGGGCTGCGCGATCGGCCCGGACTACAAGCGGCCCGATATCGACACGCCGGCGCAGTACAAGGAGCTCAACGCGCAGGAAGCACCGCCTGCACCACCGCCGGCGCAATGGTGGGCGCTGTTCAACGACTCCACGCTCAACGACCTCGAATCGCGGGTCGAAGTCTCGAACCAGAACCTCGTGGCCTCTGAAGCTGCGTACCGGCAGGCGTTGGCGGTCGTGCGCGAGCAGCGCGCCAGCCTGTTCCCTTCCATCAGCGCCGACGCGGGCGTGACGAAGTCCGGCGGGGGTGCGCGCAATAGCGGCACCGTGGTGACGACTCCGGGTGGCAGCGTTTCGCGCACGAGCAGCGGCAAGGGTGAGATCTATCAGGCCGGAGGCAGCGCGAGCTGGGAGATCGATCTCTGGGGCGCGCTGCGCCGCTCGCTGGAAAACGCTCACGCGCTTGCGGACGCCAGCGCGAACGATCTCAAGTTCGCGAAGCTGTCGATGCAGACGCAGCTTGCTACGACGTACCTGCAACTGCGCGAAGAAGACGCGGAGCTTCGACTCCTCAACGACACCGTGACGGCGTATCAGCGCGCGCTTCAGATCGCGCAGAACCGCTACAACGTCGGGATGACTGTGAAGACGGATGTGCTGCAGGCTCAAACGCAGCTTGCGAACGCGCAGGCGCAGGCTTCTCAGGTTGCGCTGACGCGCGCTCAGGCGGAACACGCGATCGCTGCGCTGATTGGTACGCCGGCCGGCGGGTTTACGTTGGAGTCGCAGCCTGATTGGCATACGGATGTGCCGGTCGTGCCGGCGGGGGTGCCGTCGACTTTATTGCAGCGACGGCCGGACGTTGCGGCGTCAGAACGGCAAGTGGTTGCGGCGAACGCCAGCATTGGTGTGGCTGAAGCCGCGTACTTTCCGTCGCTCACGCTGACGGGGAGCTACAGCTTCCTTTCGACATCGGTCGATACGCTATTCAAGTCTGCGAATGCCGCGCACACACTCGGGGCATCGTTGGCGGAGACGGTATTCGATGCGGGCCGAACACCTGCGCGCGTTGCGGGGGCGCGGGCGGCGTATGACCAGTCGGTTGCGCAGTATCGGCAGACGGTGCTGACTGCGTTTCAGGATGTGGAAGATCAGCTTGCGGCGTCGAGGCAGCTCACGACGCAGTACGAGCTCAGCAAGCAGGCTTCAGAAGCAGCGGACGAGACTGAACGGCTGACGCTCAATCAGTATCGGGCGGGAACGGTTAGCTACACGAATGTGGTGGTTGCG
>Ga0070665_100005297_pt1 | contig 13321 bp, 9 predicted proteins | sample KBSS13metaG_FD_65862 | JGI IMG/M metagenome (GOLD analysis project Ga0070665, IMG submission 65862) | Switchgrass rhizosphere microbial communities from Kellogg Biological Station, Michigan, USA - KBS S1-3 metaG | ecosystem: Host-associated > Plants > Roots > Rhizosphere > Soil ... | reverse complement strand
CGCGATACGCTGGTGCAAATGGGCGAACAGGTCTGCACCACGCCGGAGCAATTCAAGGCATGGTCGCAGAATCTGGGGCACGAGCGGGTGATGACGACGCTTACCAGCTACGGCACCGTTGCCCCGCACCGGCAGGCGGAATTGATCCGGGGCATGGGCATGGCAAAGGGTGCGGCGGGCAGGCTGGCTGCGGCGGTCGATCCCGCCTTGGTCGCGCAAGTGCTGGCAGCCATGCAGAATTTGCCGGGTGAAGGGCTGGGTTAAGCCCCTTGGCGTCCAGCCGCACCCGCTGCTAGATATGTTCGCAACAGGGAGTGCGCGTGTGGCGGTTGAGTATCATCTTGGGGGCTTTCCGCCCGGCCCGCTGAACCTTGAGCTGCTGTTTCCGCTGGTTGGCCCGGCGAATGCGGCGGTTGCCCGCTATGAAGGCGTTCTGGCTGGCATTCCCAACCCCAACGTCCTGTTGTCGCCGCTCACCTCGCAGGAAGCCGTGCTGTCCAGCCGGATCGAAGGAACGCAGGCGACTTTGGGCGAAGTGCTTGAATTCGAGGCTGCCGGCGCGCCGGATGATGAAAGCACCCCGAAGAAGGCCGATATCCGCGAGGTTCTGAATTATCGCGCGGCGCTGAATGAAGCCGTGCGGCTGATGAAGGAAGGACTGCCTCTTTCGCAGCGCCTGATCCGGGCCGCGCACCGGGTGCTGATGGACGGTGTGCGCGGGCGCAACAAAGACCCTGGCGAATACCGCAAGATTCCCAACTGGATCGGCCCGGAAGGCTGCACGGTCGAACAGGCGCGCTTCGTGCCCTGTGGTGCAGACGCCCTGCCGGGCTGCATGAATGCCTGGGAAAGCTACATTCATGGCGATGCGCCCGACCGGCTGGTGCAGCTAGCCATCGTCCACGCGGAATTTGAAGCGATCCACCCGTTTCTCGATGGCAATGGCCGGCTGGGGCGCTTGATCGTGCCGCTGTTTCTCCATTCGCATGGCCTATTGTCGCAACCCAACTTCTACCTGTCGGAGTATCTAGAAGCGCACCGGGGCGAATATTACGACCGCCTGCTGGCCATTTCCCGCGATGGCGACTGGACTGGCTGGGTAGCCTTTTTCCTACGGGCGGTTGCCGCGCAGGCCGAAGTCAATATTGGCAAGGCGAGCAAAATCCTGGCACTGCATGGCGAACTGCGCGATTGGATCGTGGATGCTACCCATTCCCAATATGGCATTCGCGCGCTGGACTGGATGTTCGTGCACCCCATTTTCAGCACGCCCGATTTCATCGAATCGGCGGCGATTCCCCCGGCCACAGCGCGCGGCATCGTGCGCAAGCTGCGCGATCATGGCTTGTTGATGGAACTGGCACCGGCATCGGGCCGCCGTTCCGCCGTTTTCGCCTTTGCGCAGCTGCTGAACATCGCGGAAGGGCACAACGCCTTTTGATGATCGTGGAATCACAGCAAGCCAGCTTGATGTAAGCGAAACCCGTTTTCACGATCATCAAACTGGCTTGTGTTGAATTGGCGATCATCAAGATCGCGCCCCGCAAACGGGGACAGAGCGCCGCTGGCACCTTGGCGGCGCACCCGGGGCGCTGCTAGACAAGGCCGATCTTGGGTGCAGGGGCGGTTCAGGAGAACCAGCCGAAAGGGGTAGGGTCAGTTGGCCGATCATTACGAAACGCTGTCTCAAGCCCAACTGGTCAGCCTGCTGCGCAAGAAAGACGCCGAAAAGAAGCTGGGGCTGGTGTGGGAGCGCGACGAGATCGAGGCGGACGCCGCCATCGATGCCAATTTCATTGCCTGCACCATCGATCCCGCGCTGTCCGGCGGGGCCGCGCCGTGGCGCAATCTGGTGATCGAGGGCGACAATTTCGACGCGCTGCGCTGGCTGCGCATGACCTGTGCCCACCGGGTGAAGTGCATCTACATCGATCCGCCCTACAACACCGGCAACAAGGACTGGGTCTATAACGATCACTACATCGATCCAAATGACCGCTATCGCCATTCCACTTGGCTGGAATTTCTCTTTCAGCGTCTGCGGCTGGCGCGCGACCTGCTGGCCAATGACGGCGTGATCCTCGTTTCAATCAACGACGAGAACCGCGCCAAGCTGGAATTGCTGATGGACGAAGCCCTGCCGGGGATGCGACTGGGCAGCTTTGTCTGGCGGACGCGGCAGGGATCGAACGCCGATCAGGGTTCATTCCTCAGTCCCGATCATGAACATGTTCTAGCCTATGGCCATGGCGGTTTCCGGTTTTCGGGAAATGCCAAGACTTATGAAATGTATACCAATCCAGACAACGACCCAAACGGTGACTGGCAATCAGACAATTTGACGCTGGGTTTCAATTACCTTGAGCGGCCCAATCTATACTACCCGCTTCACGACCCGAAAACGGGCATTTTCTATCCACCAAACCCTGACCGCATCTGGGTCTATGCGTCACGCGACCGGCTAAAGCCGGGCCAGCGGGTGCAAGCGCGCCCAATGGAAGAATTTATCGAGCGTGGGCAGATTCTGTTCCCCGATCAGCAGCGCGTCGAAACGTGGCACAGCAAGGAAGACTTGCTGACGGCCATCCGTGCTGGCGATGTGCCGATGACAGGGCGCGCGCCGATGCTGCGTGAAGATTTGCCTGATCTGGATTTCTGGGTTGGCAAGCCAGTTGGCTTTGGCACGCCTCGCTTCAAGCGTTACAAGAAAGACCTGCGCAACGCGACCCAGCCACTGTCTAGCTGGATCACGCCTCGGTCCGAAGAAACCACGGTGGATGAAGGGGCAAACGCCATCGTTTCCGGCACGAACGATGAAGGCGCGAAAGTCATCAAGGAAGTGTTCGGGGAAAAGGCATTCAACTATGCCAAGCCGGTTTCGCTGATCCGCGAACTGGTTCGCCAATCGACAAATTCGGGCGACCTCGTGCTGGATTTCTTCGCAGGGTCCGCCACCACGGCGCAAGCCGTCATGGAAGTGAACGCCAGCGATCTGGGTTCGCGCCGGTTCATCATGGTATCGTCCACCGAAGCGACGGCAGCCGAGCCGGACAAGAATCTATGCCGCGACGTGACCGCCGAACGCATCCGGCGGCTTAATGCGGCGAATACCGGCAAATATGCCGACCTGTCCGCCGAATTTGTCTATCTGCGCACACGGGAGATCGATTTCGACGCGCTGAATGCCGAACTGGACCCAGCAGAGGCGTGGACCGCGCTCGAAGCCATGCACGGTCTGCCGCTGACAACCTATGACGCCAGCCGTGCGTGGAACGAACATGGCGGCGAAGACGTGACGCTGATCCTTGCCGACCGCACCGACGAAGCACTGATTACCCGGCTGCAAGCCCTTGCCGCAGCCCGCGCCAACGCATTTGTCTATAGCTGGACGCCGGGCCAATTGAAGACCGCGCTGGGACCGGTCGATTTCGAAATCCGCCCGGTGCGCGAAACGCTGGTCAAGAGGTTCCAGCAATGACCGGCGCGGCGTCCCTTCACGGTCTGGCAGATTTTCAGGACGAAGCCGTCAATGCCCTTGGCGCGACGATCAGCCGCGTGGCCGAACATATCGATACGCGCCCCGCGCATCGCCGCGAGATCGCCTTGAAAAGCGGCACGATGCTGCTGCAAGCGCCGACCGGGTCGGGCAAAACGCTGATGCTGGGGCGCACCGTCGAAGGCATTATCGGTAAGCTGCCGATGAAGTGCGTTTGGTTCTGGTTCGCGCCTTATTCCGGGCTGGTGACGCAAACGGCGGATAGCCTGGCCGAACAATGCCCCGGTATCCGCCTGCGCGATCTTACCGTTGACCGTTCCGCGCAAGGCGTGCGCGATGGCGACGTGTTCGTTCAGACATGGGGCGCGGTTGCCGCCAATAACAAGGACGCCAAGCGAGTCCGGCGGACGCGCGAGGATGCGCTTTCGCTGGACGACATGCTGGCAACGCTGCGCGCAGAAGGTGTGGCCATCGGCGTGGTGATCGATGAAGCGCACCTAAACTTTGGCGTATCCGCTGGTGCGGCTGCTTCGTTCTATCTCGACGTGCTGCAACCCGATTTCACCCTTCTGGCTACAGCCACGCCCAATGACGAAAAGCTGGTGGCATTCGAAAAGGCGGCTGGCGTGGAAGTGCAAAGCCGTGTGGTGATCGACCGCGACCGCGTTGTTTTGGCGGGCCTTAACAAGTGGGGCTTGATGCTGGGCTATCTGCGGATGAACCCCGGCGACGAAGCCCTGATCGATTTCGAACAGGCAACCCTGACCGCTGGCTGGACCCAGCACCGCCAAATTTGCGCACGGCTGGAAGACAAGGACATTGGCGTTGTTCCGCTGATGCTGGTGCAAGTGGAGGATCAGGCCACGGGCGGCGAAGACCCGGTGGCTCGCGTGAAGGCGAAGCTGCTGGAAATTCAGGGCGTGCGGGAAGACCTGATCGCCGTGCACACGTCTGGCCAGCCGGACGCCGATTTCCACATGATGGCCTATGACCATTCCAAGCAAATCATGATTTTCAAGGTGGCGGTAGCCACCGGCTTTGACGCGCCGCGCGCCTGGACGCTGGTTTCCGTCCGCCCCAATCGCGGCACCGGATTTGGCTTGCAGATTGTCGGGCGCATCATGCGCGTACATCCGCTGGTGCGCCCGCTGCATGGGCAGGACGCCTTGCTGGACAAGGGCTATGTTTTCCTGACCGACCCGGACATGCAGGCCGGGCTTAGTTCCGCCGTCGATGAATTGAAGGCGGTTCGCCAAAGCCTGACTGTGCTGTCCGATCAGCTCGACGTGGTGGAATATGGCGCAGTTCCGCCCGCACAGCCCTTGCTGCTGTCCGACGCGCACCGGCTGACCGCCTATGTCCCGCCGTCGCCAACCGATGACGCGGAGCGGCAAAGCCGTCTGGACATCCTGATAGACGAAGGCGTGATCGATGCACATGTCCGGGATATGACCCCGGACATGGTGGACCGCGCCATCGTTGCCGGGGAAACGGCCCGGCTGGCCAGCCAGACCCCCTTGTTCGGCAATCTCCCCGAACATGCCGGACCCAGCGCGCCGCCCAAGCCGACGAAGCAGACCGCCTATCGGCTGAACCGCGATCTGGGCTTGCCCACTGCGCTCTGGCAGGAACACCCGCTGGATTACCGGCAACTGAGCGATCCGGTTTTCCTGAGCGATGTTGCCAACGCATTCTGCGATCAGTCGGCCCTTGTCGGTAAGCTGGGCCAGACCCTGAGCCGGGCTTCCATGAGCCTGCGCGACCTGTTTATCGACGGGGAAGAACGGGAGGTTTCACTCAGCCTGAAAATCTCGAACGCCCGCGTTGCCGAACGCGCCCAAGCTGCCTTCCAGTTGAACGATTCGATTGATCCGCGTCACCTGGAACGCGCGTTGATCGCTGCCCTGCGCGCCCGCGCCGAAGACGGCGGCTATTCGTTCACCGATCAGGACTTGCGTCGCACGATCCAGCTTGCCGTCATGCGGGAACCCGACGCGCTGATGGCCGCGATCAAGGTGGAACAGGGCAAGCGCGCGCGGCTGGATGATACCATCCCCATTCCCGAAACGATCTTCGATTACGCCGACCTGACTATGGCGCGGAAAGCGTCGCATGGCGTGTTCCCTAGCAGGATGAACAAGCCGGAGCGTGCCTTTGCCGAAATGCTGGACGCAGATACGTCCGGCACGGTGCAGTGGTGGCTGCGCAACCCTGAGAACGAACATTGGGCAACGCGCATGATGCTGCCAACCGGCGCGCGGTTCTTCCCGGACTTTGCCGTGGGCATCAAGGGCCGGACCAGCCGCGACGGCATCGCCCTGGTGGAGATCAAGGACGATGGCGAGGATGGCCGCCTGCACAGCGACAAGAACCGCCTCAAGATTCAGGTCCAGCACCGTGAATACCGGAATGTCTTCTGGTCCTGCGATAGCGACCGGGGGCTGGTCCAGTTGGGCTTCAATGAAGCGCTGAACCTAATCCAGCCGCTTCGGCCATTCGAGATCAGCAGAATGGTGTTTCTCCACAACTGAACCCGCTTTCGTTGTCGCCAGCAGCAAGGTTTGGAGACAGTCAAAAACAAGTAGGAGAAGAAAGCACCTTCTCTCTGGAGAAATGGCTCAAATCTGCGCGGCATTGAACCTGCCAATTGAATCTGACTTGCGCTCGGACCTGCAAGTCAGATTTGAGGGGGAACTGCCATCGCCGGAGAGATGCAGTTTACCGGGTTTTCCCGATGCAATTTGTCGCGTAGGGTGTGTACGTCCAAGCTATGCATTGGGGCCAGTCACCTTGCCCAATTCAGACCGTCGAACCTGCACCGCACTGCCAATTGGGATGGGCAGCTTGGCTGCGACCTGTCCAACAAAATCCACCCCTAGCCAGTGGGTCTGGGGGTATGATTGGGGGTAGTTTTAAATTCCGTCATCGAGAAAATGTCGGAATTGAGCCATTTTAAGGACATTTCGCGGTTCCCTTCACCCGCTCCAAGTATCTGTTGTTGCAGCCTTCTCCGCGAACGACCTGCTCTTGCCGTTCGGCTGGCGCCGTTCGTTTGGCCCGGGGACACGCTTTTTCGCACGAGGCTCCGGGGCCGGCCGCTGCCGTCCGTCACGTGCCCCTTCCGGCCATGCTCTTCTCAGTGGAACGTCCGGCCGCCATCGGTGGCAAGCGTCGCGCCGGTGACGATCGAGGAGGCATCGCTCAGCAGGAACAGGATGCACTCGACGATCTCCATCGGATCGGCGGCGCGGCGCATGGCGTAGCGGCTGGCAGCAGCGCTGATATCCGCGCCGCCGAGCGACATGCGACCCGTTTCATTGTCGATCAGGCCGGGGCACACGACATTGACGCGGATATCGGGGGCCAGCGCCGCCGCCATCGCCTTGGTCAGGCCGATCAGACCGGCTTTCGACGCCGTGTAGCCCGGGGCATTGGCAAACGTGGGAACCAACGCCTGGGCCGTCGCCACGTTGACGATGGAAGCATGGCCTTCCGCCTTCTGCAGCAGCGGCAGCGCGCCCTGGGCGAGACGGAACGGTCCGGTCAGGTTGACCGCGAGAACCCGATCCCATTCGCGCATGGGCAGGGTCGCGAACGGCGACTTGCCGGTGACGGCCGCCGAATTGACGATGCCGTGCAGGGTGTCGGTCATCGTCGCCAGCGTCTCGATCGCCGCATCCAGCGCCGCGATGTTGCCGAGGTCGAACGGCAGGACCTGCACGCCATGCGACTGCGCCAGTTGTTGCAGCTGTTCTTCCTTGCGCCCGCACGCGATGACGCTGGCCCCCCGCTCGACCAGCGTCGTCGCGACCAGTTTGCCGATGCCGGAGGAAGCCCCCGTCACGAGAATCTTGCGCCCGGTGAAGTCTCCAACCGCGAGCGGCTGCGGGCGGGTTTCGTTCGACATCGATCAAGTCTCCTGTGCCTTCCGGCACTTTGCATGGCATTGCCGCGCCACTTCGCCCGGAAAAATGGTTGTTACTTCGCCGGGAAAAGCGGTGCCGCGCAAACGGCCAGTCTCAGTGTACGAGCAGGCCGCGCAGGTTATCCCGCATGATGCCCTGAACCGTCTCCGGCTCGAAGCCTTCGAGCGATTCGACGAATTCGGCCGGTTCGGCAAGTCCTTCGGCATGGGGATAATCCGACCCCATGATCACCCGGCCGGCGCCGATCCGCTTGACCAGTTCGGCGGTGTTGTCCTCGTGGAACGGCACGACATAGACGTTGCGCTTGAACATCTCGGACGGATGCGCCGGCAGTTGCCCGCCCGGCCAGTTGCCGAAACGCCCCCACATCGCCGCCTTGTTCAGGGACTTGAGCAGATAGGGCACCCAGCCGCAGCCGTTTTCCACGCTCAGCACCTTGAGCTTCGGGAAGCGGCCGAACAGGTTGTGCAGCACCATCGCCGCCAGCGTCGTCATGATCGGGTTGTCGACGTGGAACATGGCGAACTGCAGGGGCGCGGTGTCGCGGTTGCCGGGCTTCGCCTGCTCGCCCCAGGCGGTCGAATGGTCGAAGAAACCGGCCGAGAGGTGCAGGCCGACAGGCAGGCTGGCTTCCTCGACACGCGCCCAGAACGGGTCGTACATCGGATCGGCGAGCGAACGCGGGGTCAGCCCGCCAGCCGGGCCGGGCCGCATGTAGAGCGCCTTGACCCCGGCCTTGATCAGGCGATCGAGTTCCTCGATCGCCATGTCGAGATCGACGAGCGACACCGCCGCGGTGCCGAAGATGCGGCCATCGGCGCCATATCCCCAGTCTTCCTCCAGCCAGCGGTTGAACGAACGCAGGTTGGCATAGAGCGCCGGGACATCGTCCAGCAGGTCCTGCTCGATGCAGTTTGCCATGGAGGGAAACATCAGCGTTCCTTCCACGTTCTGCTCGTCCATCAGCGCCAGCCTGGCATTGCGGTCATGGAATGCCGCCTGCATCGCCCCTTCGCTCCGCGCGTCGTCGAACCCGCCGAGGGAGGGGTTCTTCAGGATCTGCTTGAACGAACCGGGCACCTCGGTGTGGTCGATCTTGACGTTGGTGAACCGCAGGTGCCGGTCCCCGGCGTACCAGTATTCCTTGCCGTCGTCGTGCCGGCGAGGGCGGACGGCCATATCGGCGAACTTCTTCTCGATATGGCGGGTGAACGTGTCGCGGACTTCGTAGAAATGGTTGTCCGCATCCCACAGCTTGTATGAGAGATTTTCCACGGAACCTTCTCCTTGCATGACCGGCTTCATCATCGCCAGATGGCGGTTCGTCCGGCTTTCTTTTCTCTTGCCACGCGACCGACTGTCCTGTGGCTTCCTGATCAATCTATGCGTCAACCCCCGGTCGGGTCCTTGGCGGAAAGAAACTCCGCCGGCGCCCGACCGGAATCACCCGAACCGGCATCACGCCATGGCGAAGGCCTGGTTCATCGTGAAGGCCTGCCGGGGCAGGTCGAGATTGTACAGCTTGGCCGCGTTGGCGAACAGGAGCTTGTCCTGAATGCGCTCGGGCTGGTGTTCGAGGCCGTTGGTCAGCGCCTGCGCCACCGCATCGCGCCCGCCCAGGCAGGTCGTGTGCGGGAAGTCGGTCTCGAACATGATGTTGTCCTCGCCGATCTTGCGGATGTAGAAATCGTCGAGTTCCTCGAACCAGTAGTTGACGAAGACCTGCTTGCGGAAGGTCTCGCTCGGCAATTCCTTGAATTCCGGCCGTACCTTCCAGATCTGCGCCACCTTGAAGTGGTAATCGAGCGATTCCAGGCAGAAGTTGATGTGGCCCACCCCGGTTTCGACCGCGGCGAAGCGCAGTTCGGGAAACCGCTGCGGCACGCCCGACATCAGGAGGTCGGCCATGTGGCCGCAGACCATCAGGAACGCGAGCGTCGACGAGCGGACGTAGTTGACCTCCACGCCGTCGACCCGGTTGCGATCCCGGTTGAAGAAGTCGTCGGCGAAGTCACCGCCGCCCGAATGGAAGCTCACCGGCAGGTTGGCCGCGCGGATCGCCGACCACAGCGGGTCCCAGGCGCGGTCGCTCAGGTAGGGCCAGCCATGTTCGTGCGGCGCACCGCTGAGCAGCACCCCCTTGTGGCCGATCTTCGCGGCGCGCTCGACTTCCCTGACCGAGGCGGCGATATCCCACAGCGGCAGCACCGCCATCGGGATGAAGCGCTCCGGCGCGGCCGAGGCGAACTCGATCATGAAGTCGTTGTAGACCTGCACCATCGCGAGTTTCACCTCGGGCTCGATGGTCTTGTACATGCCCATGACCACGGCGCCGAGGTTGGGATAGAGCACCTGCGCCCAGACCCCGGTCTCGTCCATGTATTTCAGCCGCTGATGCACGTCCCAGGCGCCAGGGTGCGATTCGTCGCGGCGCGGCGGGATCGACAGCGCACCGCCCGGGTAGCCGTAGTTGGCGCTGCCCCAGGCCGAGAACACCGGCCGCTCGCCGATGTACCAGTATTCCATGTCGCGCTTGGGGTGCAGCCGCACGTGCGGCACCAGATCGCCGAACTTGGCCGGCATGCGCGAGGTCCAGAGATCCGGCGGTTCGGTCACGTGCGTGTCAGTGTCGATGATCGGCTTGGTAAACAGCGACTGCATGGCTCATCCTTCCCGGATCTTTGGGCGGGGCCGGAATTTCGGCAGCCCATTTAATTCACTAGGCGAATAACAAATCTCACTGATGAATATCCATATCGCTTCGCTTCCGGCCTGTAAAGGGCAAGAGCACTTTCCGACCAATCTGGGTCACCGTGACGGAGCCGATTTTGGCCCAGCGCGAGAAGAGAGGAGGGAGCCATGCTCTCGCATGGTGACTGACGATCGACGCTGCGATGGGCCAAAAACGAAAAGCCGCCGCGTTCGCTGGCGAACGCGGCGGCTCCGGTGGAACTCTTGCTCTCGCTTGCGGACCCGCTACGGCGACCGCCCGATGCCTCAGGGCAGCCGGCGCGCCTGGCTGCGATAGATCACCGCCGGTCCCTTGCCGACGAACGCCGGGCGGCGCTTGACGACCGGCAACTTGGCGATCGTCTCGACGATGCTCAGCGAGACCGGCAGCTCCGCCCGGCTGGCGACGAGGAATTCGCTCTCGCCTTCGCCAACCCAGGCCTGCTCGTAGTTCCAGTCCATCTTGAGCAGGGTGGCATAGTCGATGTCCGGCTTGCCTTCGAGGCCGGCCATGTATTTCCAGCCGAACGAATAGGGGTTCTGCGCGGCGGCGATCTTGGCCACCTGTTCCGCCGGAAGCTCGCGCAGGTTCCTGACCTCGCCCCGGAGGAAGCAGGTGTCGTATTCGAGCGCCTCGAACCGCAGCCGGTCGCCATGGTCCTCGACCAGCGGGATGTCGGCATAGAGCTTGGCCTGCCCCATCCATTCCCGGCCGGAGGTCAGCGCGGCGACCTGGTTGACCCAGATCGCGCTGACATAGGGCGCGGAAATATCCTCGCCGCCGCGCCGGTAGCGGGCATTGATCGCGACGATGAACTCCTCGTAACCGCGCCCGTGCAGGTAATCGACGGCATCGTACTGGATCCGGTTGACATAGACGGTCGGCACCTCGCCCAGTTCGAGATGGTCGGGCAGGATTTCCGCGACCGCCGCCGGCTCGGTATCGAACGCGGTGCTGATCAGCGTCGCGTGGGGCACGCGCGTGGTTTCGCTGTAGATCGACGGGCCGAAGCCCACGGGCATGTCGTAGCGCACGCCGGGCAGCAATTTGGCCATTTTCATTCTCCCAAGATTGTTATCGGTTGACGGGTTGCAGGGTTGCCGGTGCCTGTGAACAGGCCGGAATCAGCGCCGGCTGCAGCAGGCCGCGCGCCCGCTTCAGTGCTTCGCCGGCGGTGAACAGGAACTCTGCCGACCAGCGTTCGCCGATGCCGCCGCAGCTCAGCGCCCACTGTTCGGCCGGCGCCGTGCCGTCGGCAAACAGCGGCACCGCCACGGTCGTGTAATCGGCGCCGAGCGAATGGGCGATGCTCACGTAGCCGGTTCGCGCGTAGCTCTCGAGCGCGTCCTCGACCCGGCGGCGGCGGCGCTCCTTGCGCTCGCCACTGTCGCCGAACGCAGCCATCGCCGCCTCACGGGCGTCTTCCGGCAGCGCGGCAAGCACCGCCAGGCCGGAGGCGACCGAGGGCAGGGGTGCGCGCCAGCCGATCGGCGCATTGGGCCGGACATAGACGCCATCAACCTGGTGGAGCGAAACGATCTCGCCGGCGTGCCGGCGGTTCAGCGAGGTCGTTCCCAGGGTTTCCGCCGAGATCTCGCGCATATAGGGCAGGGCGATCTCGGGAAAGGACAGCCCGGCAATCGCCAGGTAGCCGAGGTTCAGGGCAGGGGCACCGATGCGCAGCCCCTTGCTGCTCTCCGCCCGCACCAGATAGCCCTGGTCGAGCAGGGTCTGGCACATGCGCCAGGCTGTCGGCTGGCTCAGGCCGACGCTGCGGGCGATTTCCGATACCGTCAGCTCCTGCCGGGGGCGGTTGAAGCACGACAGGATCTCCAGCCCCCGGATCAGGGCGTTCACCGGTTGGGCCTTGGGCGCGATCTGCATGTTGGTGCCTTTACAGCCATGACGGGGCGACATACAAGCTATTCACTATCCGGATGACATATTCGCAATCGAGCATATCGCCGGCAAAAGCCCGCGAGCACAACGCGCCCGCCGCCGGAGCAATCGCCCGAAAGGAGCCAGCCATGACCGCGACCGCCGAGCTAGACGAAGCCTATACCCCCTATCGCCACCCGTTCCCGGTCGATGCCATTCCCGAGATCGTCCTGGCGAACATCGCCGACGAGGACGAGCGGATGTGGGTGCCGCAGACCGAGCACGTCTCGATGCGGCCGCTGTGCCTTTCCGTGTCGGCCGGCTACTGGGTCAACCTGCTGCGCGTGCGCCGGGCGGGCATCCTCACCCGACATCGCCATCCCGGCCCGGTCCATGCCTTCGTGCTCAAGGGGCGCTGGCACTATCTCGAACACGACTGGGTCGCCGAGCAGGGCTCTTACGCGTTCGAGGCGCCGGGCGAGACCCATACCCTGGTCGTTCCCGAGGACGTGCCGGAGATGATCACCCTGTTCCACGTCACCGGCTCGTTGATCTATTGCGACCCCGATGGCCGGCAGACCGGTTACGACGACGTCTTCACCAAGATCGACATGTGCCGCCGCCACTTCGAGGCGATCGGCCTCGGCGCGGACTACGTGAAGACATTCATTCGCTGAATGCCGGAGCGCGCCGGAATCAGGCGGCGGCTGATTCCTGGCCGCTGCCCGCCTGGCGCGCCCGGAACCGTTCGACCAGCGGCATGAACGGGAACAGCATCTGTTCGCGGATGCTCAGGCGCCGGCAATCCCCCTGGCCGACGATCACGCCCTCGCCCTCGCGAAAGGTGCCGAGCAGGCGGTCGAGCAGGATCAGGTTGTTGCCGTAGTTGCAGCGGGTCGCCTCGTAATCGGTCGAATGGTGCAGGCTGTGGTTGCGCACGGTGGTCAGCGCGAAGGCATACCACAGCGGCGGGTTGGCCCTGACGTTGGAATGGTTGAAGGTCGAGACGACGGTGCCGAAATTCGCCGCCGCGAACAGCGCAGTCGGCGCGAAATCGAACAGCGCCAGCACGCTGATGCTGACCAGGAACAGCTCGATCGGATTGCCGACGGCGCCCTTGGCGGCGTTGAACTGGGTGATGTGGTGGTGCGGCGCGTGGACCAGCCAGAACGGCGTCACGTCGTGCATCAGCCGGTGGATCAGGTACTGCCCCGTCTCGTAGATGGCGAAGGCCAGCAGGACCTGGACCAGCCAGGGCAGCCGGGCGATCCACAGCGTCGAGATGCCGAG
>Ga0070665_100005293_pt1 | contig 13323 bp, 14 predicted proteins | sample KBSS13metaG_FD_65862 | JGI IMG/M metagenome (GOLD analysis project Ga0070665, IMG submission 65862) | Switchgrass rhizosphere microbial communities from Kellogg Biological Station, Michigan, USA - KBS S1-3 metaG | ecosystem: Host-associated > Plants > Roots > Rhizosphere > Soil ... | reverse complement strand
TCGAAGATGACGCCTGATCCCGCGCTCTGAAACGGACGCTCGCGGGGACCGGAGTCCTGGGGAACGTCGAAGAAACGCCTGAAAAATGGGTCATCCAACAAGGGGTTCTGCGGGCCCTTCTCGTGAAGCGTGCCGCGGGTGGCAATGTTCACGATGGCCGGCGAGACCTTCTTGATCATCGGGGACAGAGAGGGGACCGGAGTATCGCCTATAGCGGACGGTATGGCTGCCGAAGCGGGTACTACGGCTGCTGCCAGGGCGAGCAACGCCGTACAAGCCAAGGGGGCGAATGAGGACTTGGCCGACGATGCGGCCAGAAGCCTGCCCAGGGAGAGTTTTGAGGTCATGCCCCGATCATACCTGCGGCGACACAGGGAGTCTGTGCCGCCGCAGTGGAACGAGGCGTTTCGTTAAATCGCCGCCAATTCAGCTGTCGATGGAGATCCGACGGGGCTGCACAGCCGGGGTCTTCGGGATCGTGACTTCCAGAACACCGTTGGTCTGCTTGGCTTTGATCTGCTCGGTGTTGGCACCCTCGGGCAGCGTGAAGCGCCGGAGGAAGGCACCAGCGACACGCTCGATGCGCTCGTAGCCGGCTTCGGTCTCGCGCTTCTCGACCTTGCGCTCACCACGGACAGTCAACACGCCGTTTTCAGCAGTGATGTCGATGTCCTTGGGATCAACGCCAGGGACGTCAGCGAGCACGACAAAGCGATCCTTCTCTTCGTGGATATCGACGCGCGGCACCCAGGAAACGCTGGGCGAGCTGGAAGCCTCGGGCGAATTCAAAGCGGAGTCATCGCCGAAGTGATTGTTGAATACCTGATCCAACGTCTGGTGCAAACGGTTGACGACGTGCCAGGGTTCATAACGAACGAGTGCCATGTGAATCTCCTTGAAGAGTTAATGCGTGGACGGTTGACGCAGGATTTATGGACGGGCCAAAACGTTTCAACTCTCGTCAAGAGAATTTTTTTCAGCCAGGTGTTGGAATCTGTGACACGCGGGCACGAACCCATGACGGACTCCGGGGCCCGGGAGTTGGAATCTCATCAGCGCAGGAAAAACACGATGAGCGAGCATGGACAGTAGAACTACTGAGCTCGCTACCTCATAAATGAGGATGGGATGACGAAAACCAAGGGTGGGCGTAGCTGGCTGAAGCGGAGCCTGTGGACGGTTCTGTGCACAACCCTGTGGGTAACCTGCGGACACAATATCTAGGGGGTGTATCTGAGGCGGAGCGTTTGCCGCGCAAGCAAAAATTACAGGACTGTTACTGCGGACAACGATGTAACCTATTGATGCATATAGGATCGATGGTGTTACAGAATATGGCGCCTAGCCTTGACGGCCGGTGACACCCTCATTAGGCTTTCGACCCCGACACAAGATCTTGTGTTTGCGCAATGCAGCCCAAGATCCGGAGATCGGGGAGGTTCAGGGGGTCTGGCGCTTGCACCCAGACGCTTGCGGTCCGCTTTTTGCGGTTCGTGACCGTCTCCAGATCACCTGAGATCCGTTTTACGGGCGTACTGACAGGAGCGCCGCGGATTCATGAATACCGTCGTGAAAATCGAACCCAAAAGTGTCGACGAAATCTCCTTCCAGGAAGCGTCGCTCGATATCTGGGACAAAAAATACCGGCTGACTGCGAAAGACGGCTCGCCCATTGATAAGACCATGGACGATACGTACAAGCGCGTCGCGCGCGCGCTTGCGGACGTTGAGCTGCCTGAAGTTCGTGAGCAGTGGAATGAGCAGTTCCTTTGGGCGTTGCGTCGGGGTGCTATTCCTGCGGGCCGTGTGACGTCGAACGCGGGGGCGTTGGAGCATAAGCCTGCTACGTCGACGATTAATTGCACGGTATCGGGGACTATTCGCGACTCGATGGACGACATTCTCGGCAAGGTCCACGAAGCTGGGCTGACGCTGAAGAGTGGGTGCGGCATCGGCTACGAGTTCTCAACGCTGCGTCCCCGTGGTGCGTATGTCTCGGGTGCTGGGGCATACACGTCGGGCCCGCTGTCGTTCATGGATATCTACGACAAGATGTGTTTCACCGTCTCTTCCGCCGGCGGTCGCCGCGGAGCGCAGATGGGCACATTCGACGTCGGCCATCCGGACGCGATGGAGTTCATCCGCGCCAAGCGTGAGAACGGACGGCTGCGGCAGTTCAACCTGTCGCTCCTGATTACCGACGACTTCATGAAGGCTGTGCGCGAGGATCGTGAGTGGCAGCTCTCATTCCCGCTGTCGCGCAAAGAGTTCGAGACCGACCAGCCGGATCTGACCGACACCAGCAAGTTCCTCTGGCGCGAGTGGCCGGTTCACGAAAACTACGTTGCCAACGACGAAGGCCTCGTCGCCTGCAAAATCTACAAGAAGCTGCCAGCGCGCCGCATGTGGGACGTCATCATGTCCTCCACATATGATTTTGCGGAGCCGGGCTTCATTCTCATTGACCGCGTCAATGAAATGAACAACAACTGGTGGTGCGAAAACATCCGCGCCACCAACCCGTGCGGCGAGCAGCCCCTGCCGCCTTACGGCTCGTGCCTGTTGGGTTCCGTGAACCTGACACGCTTCGTGAAGAACCCGTTTACGGAGTTCGCGGAGTTTGATTGGGCCGAGTATCGCGAAGTGGTCAAAGTGTTCACGCGGATGCTCGACAACGTTGTTGAAGTCAATGGCCTGCCGCTCGAAGGTCAGCGCAACGAGATCATGCGCAAGCGCCGGCACGGGATGGGTTTCCTGGGGCTGGGTAGCACGTTGACACTGTTGGGTATGAAGTACGGGTCACCCGAATCGGTGAAATTCACTGAGGATGTGTCGCGCGAGATGGCTGTTGCCGGCTGGGAAGCCGGCCTCGAGTTGGCGCGGGAGAAGGGCCCGGCGCCGATCATGAACGAGGAATTCACGGTCACCAAGGAAATGCTCCGGAAGCGGCCTGAGATGGTGAAGGATGGTTGGAAGGCCGGCGCGAAGATTTCCGGCCGGTTGTTGCATGCCAAGTACAGCCACTACATGCAGCGCGTGGCTGAGGTTGCCCCCCGGCTCGTACACGAGCTTGCCGAGACAGGCTGCCGGTTTACACACCACACTTCGATCGCTCCGACGGGGACGATCTCACTGTCGCTGGCCAATAATGCCTCGAACGGCATCGAGCCCACGTTCGCGCACTACTATTTCCGGAATGTGATCCGCCAGGGGAAGAAGACCAAAGAGAAGGTCGACGTGTTTTCCTTCGAGCTGCTGGCCTACCGGCAGATCATCAATGCGAAGGCGATGCCCGATGCGACCAATGCGGCCGAAAAGCTGCCGGAGTACTTCACAATTGCCGACCAGGTCACTCCGAGTCAGCACGTAGATATCCAGGCAGCGGCACAGAAGTGGATTGACTCGTCGATTTCCAAGACTGCGAACGTGCCGTCCGACTACAAGTACGAAAACTTCAAGGACATCTACCTTTACGCACACGAGAAGGGTTTGAAGGGATGCACGACATTCCGCTTCAATCCGGAGGCTTTCCAGGGTGTGTTGGTGAAGGAAGACGACCTCAAAAACACAACCTACGTGTTTACCCTGGACGACGGCACTGAGGTTGAAGTGAAGGGTGACGAGGAGATCGAGTACGACGGTGAGAAACACACCGCGGCCAATCTGTTCGACGCCATCAAGGAAGGCTACTACGGGAAGCTGTAATCGCTTCCAGGTGCAATGCCATGAAAATCGACAAGAAGATCGTCAAGTATCGCGTCCTCAAGCCGGAGGATAAGGTCGCCGCCGAAGCGAAGGCGTCTGCTGCGGTTGCCAATGATCCGGATGTCTTCCGCGATAAGAACGGGAAGACCTCCAAGGTCATCCGGATGCACGAGGAAATCAAGCGCCCGGATGTGCTGATAGGCTCGACCTACAAGATCAAGACGCCGGTGTCTGATCATGCGATGTACGTGACCATCAACGACATTGTATTGAACGAAGGCACCGCTTATGAGCAACGCCGGCCCTTCGAGATATTCATCAACTCGAAGAACCTGGATCACTTCCAGTGGATTGTTGCGCTGACGCGCATTATCTCGGCTGTGTTCCGCAAGGGCGGTGATGTTACGTTCCTCGTCGAGGAATTGAAGGCAGTGTTTGATCCGCGCGGCGGCTATTGGCAGCCGGGCGGGAAGTTCATGCCGTCGATCATTGCGGAGCTCGGGCATGTGATCGAGAAGCATCTGCAGACGATCGGTCTGCTGCGCGCGCCCAAGCTGGATGAGCATCAGCAGAAGTTGGTTGATGAGAAGCGGGCGGAGTTCGAGGCCCGGACCAAGCAGACGGATGCGTTTTCCAAGTCACACTACCCGGAAGGGGCGCAGTTGTGCGCCAAGTGCTCCACGGCCGCAGTGGTGATGATGGATGGGTGTATGACTTGTTTGAGTTGCGGGGATTCCAAGTGCGGATGATCAGGTACTGCAGCTGACAGATTCAACGCCCGGGTTTCCCGGGCGTTTTTCTAAGGGGCCGCATTACTTGCGGATCCGCTTATCGCTCTGTCGTAGTTTGGTACATTTTCTCGGCATATCTCGAGTCTGCTCCAGCAGGAAGCCGGTCAAGCTGGAGGAACGGTCAGGCATGACTCTCGCCCCCAGGGTGGTGCATCATTGCGGAGCTGGCAACAACTGCTAGCGATGAGCATGGTACAACGCCTGGACTCGTATCCGGTTCAATTCGAAAGCGTTCACTACTTCAAGGGCGACGCGTGATGTGTCGAATCGCCAAAAGAGAAAGTGCACGTGCAGGAAAAATTGCTGCACTTCGTGGCTGGTTGCCGATCTTCATGGCATTGCTCACCACAGCACCGTTGGGCGCGCAAGTCGACGGTGCGCCGCAGGCAGCGAAAGACGAAGTGTTGATCGAGGGCTCCAAGAAGGCACCGCCGCCACTGCCGAATCTTCCGCCGGACGAGTTCGTCGACTGCATGAAGAGGACCACCTCGGGCGACGCTGTCGTGAGCGGCGGTTTTGACCCGGTGCAGGGCGGAATCTGCCAGGCACAGCTCGAACGCGAAAAACGTACCGTGCTCCTCGCGTGTGTGAACGAGAAAGGCAACGCGCCTGTGCCGAGGGTCATCCAGGCATGCACTGAGTTACTCGATCGTCAGTTCTACGAGGGGCGCGATCGATTCCCGCTGTTCGCAAATCGTGCTCGGGCGTACTTCGCTCAGGGCGACCAGGCGCGGGCGCTGGACGATTACAACGAAGCAATCAAGCTCGCTCCCAACAAGCCCAAAGTCGATCTCTACTACGCTCGTGGGCTCGTGTACGCAGCACAGTCGAATTACGGCTCAGCGTTGCAGGACTTCGATATGGCGATTGCTGGTAAATCCTCATCCGTCCCTGCGTTGCGGCAGCGCGCGTTGGTTTACCAACATCAGGATGATTTCAGTCGCTCACTGCAGGACTATGCGGATGCTATCCGTCTCGATCCTAAAAACGCAGTGCTGTGGAGCGAGCGAGGCTATGTCTCGTTGCGTCAACGCGATTACCCAAGTGCGCTGAAAGACGAGGCCCAGGCGATTGGTCTCGACCCGAAACTTGCCTGGGCCTATTTCCTTCGTGGCACAGCCTCTGGAAATTTGGGGGATTCTGCTAACGCGTCCAGTGATATCAAGGTTGCCGTGGATCTTGACCCCTCGCTGGCTCAATACGTGGTCATCAAGGGAAAAACCGCGTCGTTGCTATTGCCGCCGCCGCCTGGTTGAGAATTATCCGCGGGGCCGTGACAGTTACCGCTTGCGGGCGGTGTAAGTCAGGTGCGTCACCCGCTGCGTTGTTACCGCGCGAACTTGCTCCAGGGCGACGCGGCTTGCATCGACGCCTTCGAACAGGCGGATTCCGGACCCGAACAGCACGGGTGCGAGCGCGATCGAGAATTCATCGATCAGGCCGACGTTCAAGTACTGCAAGATTGTCTCGGCGCCGCCCGCGATGCGGACGTCACGGTTGCCGGCGGCTTGGCGCGCTTGGTTGAGCGCTGCCTCGATGCCGTCGTTGACGAAGTGGAAGGTGGTCCCGCCCGGGCGCTCCCACGGCTCGCGGGTTGTGTGGGTGACGACGAACACCGGCGTGTGAAACGGCGCATTCTCCGGCCATGCCAACTCGCCGGCATCGAACATGCGTTTGCCCATGACGCTCGCGCCGGTGCGCTCGTACGTCGCCCGAGCGATGTCGTTGTCGAGTCCTTCCTCTCCTCCCTCGCCGAGTTTGAGGTTCTCGCGAAAGAAGCGCAGTGGAAATACCCACGCCTGCAGCTCCGACCACTTCTTCATCCAGAGCTGGACCCTCGGGTCGTTCTGGCCTTCGGGTGAGAAGACGTTCTCGACTGGTACGGGCTCCGGCGCCATGAATCCGTCGAGCGACATTGACACACTGAAGAACACCTTCCCAGCCATTAGCGCGCTGCTCCCTTTCGAACGATCTCGGTGACGTACGCATCGAGCTTGCTCAGGGTCTGTTGGCCGCCTTCGATTGCGTGGTATTTCTCAACCACCTCGTCGCGCATTTCCTTGGTGGGGAAAACCGTGTGCATCTCGATCCGGGTCGCCGTGCCTTCGGGCTCGAACGTCAGGACCGACTCGAAGGCGTTCGGGTCGCCGCGGGACTCACCGTGAAGCAGCGCGATGCGGTGCGGCGGGACGATCTCGGTCCAGGAGATCCACTCCCGGTAGTCAGTCCCGTCGGGCCCGTGCATCACGAAGACCCACTCTCCGCCGACGCGGAACTCGAACGCGCGCGTAGTGGTTGTGAATCCCTGCGGTCCCCACCATTGCGACAGGTGCCGGACTTCGGTGAACGCCTCGAAAACCAACTCTCGTGGAGCGTTGATCACCCGGGAGATGATGATCTCGCGGTCGGCTGTCGCCGACTGCGCCGGCGTTCTTCGTTCGGTTCCGCTCATCGCTACTCCTTCCGCTTTGTTCGCTTCAGGTCCTGCACGTAGGCGTCCAGCCGGTCGAAGCTTTCATTCCAGAAGCGCTCGAACCCGCCCGTCCACTCGTGGACCGGCCGCAGGCCGCGTGCGTGGAGGCCGTAGAGCCGCTGCTTGCCTGACTTTCGGTCGCGTACCAGTCCAACTTCGCGGAGCACGCGCAGGTGTTTGGATGCGCCCGGTTGGGTCAGCCGTAGCTTCTGGGCCAACTCGGTTACTGGTTGCTCGCCTTCCCGCAGCAGCATCAGGATCTCCCGGCGCTGCGGCTCGGCGATGGCGTTGAAGACGTCTGAGGTCGTTGCTGCTCGGGCCATGTGATTATCATATACCGATATCGGCATACGTCAAGGTGACGGGTATTCGGGGCGGGATGGGTGCATCAGATCATATTGGCGGAGGGGCTTTGAATCGGCCCATAAGAGTGTGGTGCCAGATGAGCATCCACGGACCAGCATACAACCATAGTGCCGGGGTTGCCCGCAGTGTGTTTATACAGCGAATTGCGCGTTGCGAACGGGCTCTGAGCCACGGCGCGGCCCCTGCCGAGATACCTAACATTCGAGCGCCGGAAGTGATGTAGTGACGCAGCTCCAGGGCAGCCAAAATTGTCACAATATCCAGCCCCACTGCGTCGATTGCGGGAAGCACAAAAGCAGCTTCGGGTAGCGTGGCAATGAGCAGGAGCCCTAGGGCTATCAACAGAAACAGCACTCGGTAGGCCACCGGCTGATTCAAAGTTACTCTGAACGCCCCCAAGCGCCGCTTCCATTGATCCGATGTGAAGCGCTGCAACACAAGCACACCGCAGGCAATCAGAATGGCGACTGCCACGATGTTACTTTCGAGCCACTGGGTTCCCATATCCGCTTCCATATCAGTCTGCCAGGTGGAGGTGGCTCACGAAGCTCGAGCCCAGATCCTCAATCGATCTCTTTCCTGCGGGACCGCCGAAATTGGTCGCCGCGAGAATAATCGTCTGCTTTTTGGGATAGATCATGATTGCAGCAACCCAGTAGCCGTTACTGCCCTCATGCGTAAGTAACTTGGGCGTCCCATCCGTGTCGAGCCAGGCGCCCCATCCCAGCGCGTAGTTTTCGGAAACAGGCGTTTGCAGAGTCTTGTAAGTCGCTTGCTTCACAAGTTTGCCATGACCCAGCGCGCCATTCATCTGGTCTTGCGCAAACACTGCCCAATCTTTCAGGCTGATACTGACAGTGCCTGCGGGACCCATCCAAGCAGGATTGTCGCTACCTGTGTCGGCGGGATCGAGGGGTACCTGTCCTGAGGCTTCTCCGTGTCCCAAGGGTTGATCGTATCTGCCAGCGTGCCCGGGTGGTCCGAATCCGACGTTGGTTATGCCAAGGGGTTCAAAGACATGCTTGCGCATCAGGCGCTCCCAGGTCTCGCCTGTATGAGCCTCTGCGATAGCACCTGCGATGATGTAGCCGAGGTTTGAGTAATGGAATGTTCCGGCAGGGAATGCCGGAGGTCTTGCGAGATAGTACTCGGTGAGAGTCATGCGTTGAGCCGAAACACCGCGCACAGATCTGACCGCGCCTATTGCAGCAGGGAACTCGGTCTCGGTATTGCTGAGTGCAGGTAATCCGGCCGTGTGGCTCAGCAGTTGGCGTAGGGTTACACGGCGATAGGCCGGATGCAGGGTCTTCGCCAACTTCGGCAAAGAATCCTCGAGAGTGTCTTCGAAGGTCAACACCTTCCCATCAACAAGCGTGCCGATCAACGCTGCGGTGAACGCTTTGGTGTCGGAACCGATGTGCCATCGGTCATCTATCGTTACAGGTTCCGGATGGCCAAGAGCACGGCTGCCAATCGCCGCTTGCGCAGCAATCTTCCCATCAATCTGAACCAAAGCAGCAATGGCGGGGTTATTGTCCCGATGTCGAAGCCAGGCAAGCGCTCCTTCCAGATAGGATTGCAGTGCGATATCTGCGTACGCAGCCGCGCTGGTCAGCAGGATGAGTGCAGCACACATCGACGTGGTAACCATCATCGGCCGCCGCAACTTCTGACTCTCCGGTTGTTCTTATACGTACCTTTGTATGTGGCACAGGCGGATTAGTTCCGCCGCGGCGACCAACGTCCTGGGCAGGAAAACAAGACACTGTTGTGCGATGGCCTCCACCACTGGCCCCAGCTGCATCCATACAGATGCACTGGGCAGCCCCGTGAAGCGCACGGATGCCAGCGGAGCTCTCATTAGCTCCATCACTTACGAGCCCTCTGGCCGCACGGCTTCGGGTGTGGTGCCTGCAGATGACCTCGGATTTACAGGGCATGTAAACGCCCCGGAGCTGGGCTTGGTCTATGCGCAAGCCCGATTCTATGATCCACTCGCTGGGCGGCTTGTGAGTGTGGATCCGGTTTGCCGCGAAAGTGAATGCGGCAATCAAGTTCTGCGGAACGCGTGGGGATTCGAATCACGTAACAGTGACCGCCGGGAAGAGCGATATGACGTCGACTTCGATCAAGGATGAGCAGACGACAATCAGTATCGCTCCAGGAATACAATCCACTGCCGGTCTCGAGGCGTCTGCGGGCACGTCTGCGGCGGGTGTGGCGGTGCACGAGGGGCAGCATGGAATTGATGAGACGACGACATTCAAAGGACGGGATCCGGTTACAAACCAGGAGAGATTCGATACTGAAAGGCGGGCGTTTACGACGGAGTCGTATGTCGAGCAGGCGCTTGGGTTTAAGGACACAGGACTGTACCCCCTCAATGATGCAAATCCGTCTCCAAACGGATGGTCGAATCCGACTAATCGCGCGTGGAATCAGTTGACACCAGAAACTGCTGTCGGTGTGACCCCATGGTAGTCCGACTCCACGTTTTGCTCGGTATCGGGATCGCAGTGCTTACGATGCATTCGGCGGCTACATTTGGGCAGGCTATGATCAAGAAGGTCACAGTCTGTGAGTTGTTGGCAAGCCGGGACGCTTACGACGGAGAGCTCGTTAGCGCTAGTGTACGAATTGAGAGCGACCTTCTTGAACGGACCTTCATCGTCGATGAAGCTTGCCTGAACCTTGGGTCGATCGATGTACGATACGGTGGTTCACCTTTGATGGAAAAGCACCTTTCGGCGCTAACTGCGGCTTTGGCCAAAGCTCACAATACGTCGACGGAATCCCACCGCCGCACTGTGATTGCGACAGTCGTCGGCAAGTTTCACAAAACCGGATCCGAAACATCCAGTGCGATTCTGCGGATCAGCGATGCGACTTCGATTCGTGTGGTGGAGCGTCCTCCAATTTTGCCGATACCACCAAAGGCGGAATAAGAGTCGTCGGGGCGAGTGGAATTTTATTTCAACCCATATGCCTTCGCAGCGATAGTTCTGCGTTTCGAGAGACGATATTGGCGACCACCGCCGCGAGCGAAATCATCGCGTAAAGCGTCGTCACAATCAGCATCGCCGGTGAGAAGGCCACGAGTCCCGTCACCGCCTGCAGCCCCAATGTCGCAACCGGTCCAATCGCATTGATAACACTACTGATCAGCGGATTCGTCAGCTTCAGTCCCGCCTGTCCGAGGTAGATAGGCCCAACAAGGACCAGCAGGAAAACAAGACACTGTTGCGCGATGGCCTCCGCCGGTAGTCCCGCAAAGCTCGTTGGCTCCCGAGCAACCATCACGGCCGCGACCGTGGTCACCAGCGAGAACCGGACGCCCACAATGGAAAGCGCGGAAATTCCAACCTCGTTCATGCGCTTGGAGATGATGGTTTCGGCAGTGATGATGACGCCGGAGAAGGCCGCCAGGGCAATCCCCGCAAGGCCGGTTGCTGGATCGAGGTGAGGGATACCGGATCGACCCGTGCTGACGATGACGGCCAGCAGTCCGATGACAAAGAGCAAGCCCCAGTGAAGCAGAGCCTCCGTGCGCCCGGGCCTCGAGCGGGCGGCGCTACTCAACCCGAGCAAACCCCAACCTGCAACGGCCACGGGTGCAATGCCGGAGAATGCCAGATTCACTGCCGCGGGCTCGAGTAGCCGAAGCGAGCCGAAGTAACTCAGCCACGCCACGAGCGTAGTCACGTTGACGGCGATCACTTGCCGCCATGCGGTGCGCAGTAAACGAACCTGATGCCGGGCAAACAGCAGTACGCCCAGTCCGAACGACAGCATTGCGGTTCCGAAGGCAATCAACGCGACTTCGAACAGCCCGAGTTGGCCGAACAAATGCCGGAGATAGACGTCGCGAACCGCCTGAGCTGCCACGAACCCCAGCAGCAAGATCATGCCTGCCGTACGCTGTTCCATGTGCGCGCCCTCAGCCGCTGAGCTGCGGAGTGCGGATGATGTGGCAAAGCATGCAGCCGGCTTTCGCTGTGTGTGCGTTGATGAACGCCACTTCGGGGTTCTCGAAAATCCGGCGTATGGCCGATTCGTGTCCACTGCCTTCAGCCAGCTCATTCGCCGCGTACAGCATCATTCCGAGGCTGTCGAATGCGCGAAAGGAGACATGTCGGTGAGTGATGATCGGAGGCACCACGTCGGCGACATCGAAGCGGGTGCATTCCGTCGCGCAAAGAAAAATGGCGGTGGGGTGGCCGTACACCGTGGGCGGCTCGGCGAGCTGATGAGAGAGCAGCAGCACGCCGCGATCGGCAGAGGCCTCCTGCAAGCAGTAGCGACACGGGAAATTATCAGCGGAGCGAATCTTACGGATGGGATAGCCGAAGTCGTCGACCGACGATCGTCGGTAACGCTCGGCATCGGCGGTGCTCAAGGGGACGCAGCGAAAAGACGTCACGGTGCTACCTCGATCGGGAACGATCGCGTCGAGGTTATGGGTCCGACCGACCGACGGCATTCCGTTTCTTGCTATTCGGCTCCTGATATTCTGTTCGCAGTGCACCTTTGGAGCCGGATATCAATGTCAACACGCCGCACGTTTCTTCTCCAGGCCGCTTCCACTGCGGCGGTCGCATCGGCCGCGAAGGCTCGGCCGCCGAGAGCGCCAGTCAAACTGGCAATTGCCGGATTGGTTCACGATCACGTACGAGGCTTCCTTCCTACGGTGCTCGGCAATCCGGACGTGGAGTTGTGCGGCATTGTTGAGCCGAACCGGTCTCTGTTTGACCGCTACGCCCGCGAATTCAAATTGAAGGCAGCCCTGCGATTCGATTCTCTTGACGAGCTACTCGCAAAGGTCAAGATCGACGCGATTGCGGCGTTTACATCAACGCTCGGTCACCGTGCGATTGTCGAGGCGGCAGCGAAACATCATGTCCACGTAATGATGGAGAAACCGTTTGCTACGAATCTGGCGGACGCTCGGTCAATGGCCACGACCGTACGGAAGTCGGGCATCGAACTGATTGTCAACTATGAGACTTCGTTTTGGCCGAGTACGCGTGCATGCATTCCTTACGTCACGCAGCAGCACGCAATCGGCGATGTGCGCAAAGTTGTTTTGCGCGCAGGACACGAGGGCCCAAGTGCCATTTGCTCCGCGGAGTTTCTGGCCTGGCTGACGGACCCGATCGAGAACGGTGGTGGTGCGCTCATGGACTTTGGGTGTTATGGGGCGAACCTGGCAACTGTCCTGTTGCCGAGGTCGCGGCCGGTTGCCGTGTCCGCGGTGACTCAGTCGTTTCAACCTGAGGTGTATCCAAAGGTCGAAGACGAGGCCAACATCATGATTGTCTACCCCGAGGCGATAGTCACGATCGAGGCATCGTGGAACTGGCCGCGCGATCTGAAGGAGCTCGATATTTATGGTACTGATGCGGAATTGCACCTGCCAAACCGCGATACTCTGAATCTGCGTGAAGGCGACGTTATTCGCAGCGCCGACGGCAAGCTCTCGTTTCGAAAGAATCCTGCAGAACGGTTACTTCCGACGGCTCGGCCTGCCGAAGAATCACCAACACCCCTGGCCTATCTGCTCGCGGTGGCCCGAGGCGATCTGAAGCCATCCGGCCCGGCAGCGCTGGATACGAACCTCCTGGTCATGGAAATTCTGGAAGCGGCAAAGGAGTCTGCCCGCTCGCAACGGCAGGTACATCTGCAACCTTCCGCGGCATAGAATATGCGGGCACATTGAAGGCAATCAGCGGAGCAGCAGCGTGGCAGCAAAGGCGGGATCCATGGTTAATTTCAAGCGGCCGGATGGCCAGCAACTGCAGGGCTACCTGGCCGTCCCCGAAAAGGCGAACGACGCTCCAGCGATCATCATCATGCAGGAATGGTGGGGCCTGAACGATCAGATCCGGGGTGTGGCAAACCGCTTGGCCGCCAGCGGTTACCTGGCCCTTGTACCTGATCTTTACCGGGGCAAATCCACGGTGGAAGAGGAAGAGGCGCATCACCTCATGG